>Ga0310695_10002895_pt1 | contig 34984 bp, 36 predicted proteins | sample RumenRJG_04DNA_FD_203882 | JGI IMG/M metagenome (GOLD analysis project Ga0310695, IMG submission 203882) | Bovine rumen microbial communities from Lethbridge, Alberta, Canada - RJG_04 (v2) (version 2) | ecosystem: Host-associated > Mammals > Digestive system > Stomach > Rumen | place: Canada... | reverse complement strand
TGGTGCGGGACCTTTGCCGGCATAATCGAGATGACTCCCGGAATGTATTTGAGCTTGGTGCCGTCATTGACGCAAATGCCACTGCCTGCGATGACCTCGTGGGTTTCGAGCTGGGTTTCGTGAATGTGCGTTTTGATGCTCTTGTTCGGCGCGATTCTCACCAAGTGATAGCTGAACGTGCCGCCGGTCTCTTTTGCGGTAATGATATGCTTGAGTTCTACCCCCTCGAAAGTCGGATGCTTGGACCACGCGATACCTTTGAAAGCGACCGTTTTGCCTGGGAGCCTGAGCTCGCCCTCGTTGAATTTTTCGAAAAGATTGTTACCGAGAATAGCATTTTCCATGATTTTACTCCTTTGTTTGAGATTCCTTCGCGACACTGATTAAGTGCGCCGCGGTGATGCCCGAAATCTATATGCAGGGGTATGTGGAAAAATTGGACAAAATTGCGGAAAATTATTTATATTTGCCTTGTACTTTTAACGGAGACTGGATGTTATCTAGTAAATCTTGGTTCATTGTTTAAGGCCTTGGGAGACTTTCCTTAGGCTGTCTTCCAAGGTAATTTTTGCCGAAACAGTAAAAATTAACATGGAGATAAACAATGAAAAATTATACCATCCGCACGACTTTAAAATCGTTGAAAACCTTACCCGCGAAGCTTTCTGGAACGTTTACCGCCCCGGATGTACTGAGCATTACGTACTGCACTGCTACAGGAACGAACCGGACTTTCTGCCGGAACTCTCGCTCGTGCTCGAAGTAGACGGCGAAATCATCGGACACGTGATGTATGCGTGGTCGCACATCGACGCCGACGACGGACGCAAAATCCGCATGATGACCTTCGGGCCCATCAGCATCCGCCCCGACTACAAGCGCAAAGGGTATGGGAAAACCCTGCTCTCACTCCATTAATATATATTTGTGCTAAGCGGATGTAACCTATTTCCCAATTTTTATATATTTTAATTTTTGGGAAATATAATTTATGAGGGCCGAAAGATGAAATTGATAGAAAGAACTGAATATCTTGACACTTTGAAAAGGGTCAAAGGTACTCCTGATATCAAGGTGATAACAGGAATTCGTCGTTCGGGAAAGTCTAAATTATTAGACTCCTTTGCGGGATGGATTGAAAAAAATGACAAGAAGGCAAATGTAATTAAGATTAATTACAACCTGACAAAATTCGAAAAACTGTTGAATTATTCTGCCTTAGAAGAATTTGTAGAGCAGTCATATAAGCCGAAGAAAAACAATTATCTCTTCATCGACGAAGTGCAACTTTGTGAATCGTTCGAGAAGGCCTTGAATAGCCTGCATGCTACGGAAAAATACGACATATATGTGACAGGATCGAACGCATTTTTGCTTAGTAGCGATTTGGCTACGCTTTTTACCGGAAGAACATTTGAAATTCAGGTGTTCCCGTTTTCTTTTGCGGAGTATGTGAAATACTATAAGCCCAAGAACCCAGAAGCATCTTTTGATGCGTACCTGAAAGAAGGCGGTATGGCGGGTTCGTTCCTGTATAAAACGGAAAATGAAAAATTCCGTTACGTAAACGAGGATGTCTTTAGCACGCTTGTTATTCGCGATATCGTAAAAAAATACAAGATTCGAAATAAGGTCTTTCTTGAAAAACTGATAGATTTCTTGATGGACAATGTTGGCAATATTACATCTACTCGGAACATCGCAAAGGCAATAACTGCAGCTGGGGATGCAACGAATCATAAAACCATCGGCTCCTATATAGATTACCTATGCAAGGCGTTCGCGTTCTATAAGATTAGAAGATTTGACATTCGCGGGAAAAGGTATTTGGCTACGGAAGACAAGTATTACTTGAGTGACCATTCATTCCGCTACGCAAGACTTGGAACGCGAAACATGGATTATGGGCACATGTACGAAAATATGGTTGCCATGGAATTATTACGGCGAGGGTATCAGCTCTATGTTGGAGTGCTGTTCAAGAAAGAAATTGATTTCGTGGCGATAAAGCACGACGAGAAATTGTATATCCAGGTGTCCGACGACATCTCTGGCGATAGTACGTTTAAACGGGAAACCGACCCGTTGCTGCGCATTAACGACGCTTATCCCAAGATATTGCTAGCAAGGACAAATCATGAAGTCTACCAATATGAGGGAATAAAAATTTTGGATATTCCACGATGGCTTTTGGGGCTCTGACTACGAAAACCCCCTTTTCTCGTAAATCCAAGTTTGCGCTTGTTCCTATAATAGTTTATATTCCTTTATGTACCGCACAATGCGGTGTTTGATTTTTATATGGAACAGTGTTTTTTTAATAATATGTCCGAGAAGGTCGTCGATGACCTTCGTAAAACGGTCGTTCCTGGTTCTAGGCTTTCTATTGCTGCCGCCAGTTTTTCGCTTTATGCGTTTGAGACTTTGAAGGATGAACTCTGGAAGATTGATTCTTTGCGGTTCATTTTTACTTCAAGGACATTTGTCAAGAAACAGGTTTCAAAAGAAAGTAGAGAATTTGACATCTCCCGTAACGCACGAGAACAAGCACTCAACGAGGAACAGTCTGCTCGCGAGCGTTCGCTGTTCGGTAGCGAATTTGAATTGAAGTTGCGCAACCAGCTGAACCAGAAAGCGATTGCGGTGGAATGCGCTGAATGGATTCGCCAGAAGGTAAAATTCCGGACGAACATAACCGACTTGAACTATCAGACGTTCATGCATGTAAAGCAGCCCGATGACGACGCGCTTTATACGCCGTTCAACGAGTTTTCGGCGGTGGGACTCGGTGTAGAAAAAGGCAACAACATTTCCAATTTTAGCATGAGGGTTTCGGCCCCGCTTTCTAACGATTACATCAACAAGTTTAACGAATGTTGGTTTGACGAATCGCAGTTTGAAGAAGTGACCCAGGCGGTCATGGATAGCATTGCTACGGTCTATAAAGAAAATTCTCCCGACTTCATTTACTTTGTAACGCTCTACAATATTTTCCATGAATTCTTGAACGACATTAGCGAAGATGTTTTGCCGAATTCGGCGACGGGTTTCAAGGAAAGCGCTATTTGGCAAAAGCTTTACAACTTCCAGAAAGATGCAGCCCTTGCCATCATCAACAAATTGGAAAAATACAACGGTTGCATTCTCGCCGATAGCGTGGGTCTCGGCAAGACATTTACGGCGCTTGCTGTGGTCAAGTATTACGAAAATCGTAACAAGAATGTGCTGGTACTTTGCCCCAAGAAGTTGAACAACAACTGGATGACCTTCAAGAATAACCAGACGAACAACCCGCTTGTTACGGACCGTTTCCGTTATGACGTGCTGTACCATTCGGACTTGTCGCGTGATTCGGGGAGCACGAATGGCCTTGACTTGAGCCGCATTATTTGGAGCAATTACGACCTTGTGGTGATTGACGAATCCCATAATTTCCGTAATGGCGGCACGGCTACGGGCGAAGATTTTTCTGCCGATGAATTTGACGATGATATCGACCGCAAGGAAAACCGCTACCAGCGTTTGTTGAATCAGGTCATTCGCAAGGGCGTGAAGACGAAGGTGTTGATGCTTTCGGCGACGCCGGTGAACAATCGCTTCAACGATTTGAAGAACCAGTTGCGCTTGGCCTACGAGGATGATTCAGAAAAGATGGATTCGTTGCTGAACTTGAACAACGGTATTGATTCCATTTTCAAGCAGGCGCAGAGTGCCTACAATGCGTGGGTAAAACTCCCGGCCTCTCAGCGAACTACGCAGGCGTTGCTTGAAACGTTGGATTTTGATTTCTTTGAATTGCTCGATTCCGTAACGATTGCGCGTTCCCGCAAGCATATCGAAAAATTTTACGACATCAATGAAGTGGGTAAGTTCCCGGAGCGTTTGCCGCCTATTTCGGAATCTCCCGACTTGACCGACGTGGCGGGAATTTCGTTCGATAGCATTTATCTGCTGTTGAGCCAGTTGCAAATGAGTGTGTATAGTCCGGCGCGATTTGTGCACCCGAGCCGTATCGAGGGCTATATCGACAGTTCCGAAGAAAAGGATTTGCTGCTTGGCCGCGAAATGGGCATTCGGAAACTCATGAGCATCAACATGCTCAAGCGCTTGGAAAGTTCCGTCTATTCGTTCAAGCTGACATTGGACCGTTATCACGAACTGGTTCAAAAAACAGTTGACAAGATTGAGAGGTACAAGAAGAGTATTGATGCGGGCAACGCGACTGCGGATGCAGATATTATTTACGATATCGATAGCGCGGCCCTGGAAGATGACGAATTTACCGTCGGCAAGGATGTGCACTTCAATTTGGCCGATATGGATTACATTGGTTGGCTGAACGAACTCCGCCAAGAATTGGGCGTACTTGCACAGTTGCAAAAGATAGCCGAGCAGCTTTCGCCTGAACACGATTCCAAGTTGCAGACCCTGTTTGCAAGAATCTGCAACAAGATTGAAAACCCAATCAATCCTGGGAACAAGAAGATAATCCTGTTCACGGCATTTGCAGACACTGCGAAATATCTTTACGAACAACTTGCCGAGAAGCTGCTCCAAAAATACGGAATCCACTCGGCACTGGTGACAGGCGATATGGATGGTCGCACGAACCTTCCGAAGTTGCGCGCCGATTACGATACGATGCTGACGTATTTTTCGCCGCAGTCCAAGGAACGCCATTTGCTCAGGAACGTTGTTCCGGGCGATATCGACTTGCTGATTGCGACGGACTGCATTAGCGAAGGCCAGAACTTGCAGGATTGCGATTACCTGATCAATTACGATATCCACTGGAACCCGGTGCGCATTATCCAGCGCTTTGGCCGTATAGACCGTATCGGCAGCAAGAATGCAAAAATCCAACTGGTGAACTTTTGGCCCAACGTGAGCCTCGATGAATACATCAATCTGAAATCCCGTGTGGTTGCCCGCATGAAAATTTCAGTGATGACCGCGACCGGCGACGACAACCCTATCAGCGCCGAAGAGAAGGGCGACTTGGAATACCGCAAGGAACAACTGCGCAAGTTGAAAGAAGACGTAGTTGACCTTGAAGACATGAAGGGCGGCGTGAACATCGTGGATTTGGGCTTGAACGATTTCCGCATGGACTTGCTGCAATATCGCGAAACCCATCAGGAAGTCGAGAATGCGCCCACGGGAATTTATGCGCTCGTGCATGCCGACGAAACAGGCGAATTGCCGCCCGGCGTGATTTACATTTTGCGCAACCGCAACAACGCCGTGAATATCCGCAGCAAGAATCGCCTGCACCCCTTCTACATGGTTTATCTGAAACAGGATGGAAGTGTCGTTTGCAACCACCTTTCGCCGAAAAAGATTCTTGACCTGATGCGCCACGCCTGCCGCGGGCTTGCCACGCCCGACATAGCTCTCTGCAAGGCCTTCAACAAGGAAACTGCCGACGGCCGCAAGATGGGCAAGTACAGCGACCTTTTGCAGCAGGCAATCGCCTCGATTATCGAAGTCAAGGAAGAATCCGATATCGACAGTCTCTTTGGCGAAGGCGAGACCACCGCACTCACCGGCGAAATCCGCGGCCTAGACGATTTTGAACTCGTGACATTCCTGGTGGTCAAATGATAAACCTGCCCTCTTCGACATTCGTGGGCAAGGTGGTGCCCAAGGAGAAGTTCTACAGCAAGTGCGCCGTGAATACGGCGACCAAGAACCTTTTTGTCAAGTATGTAGAACAGATTGTCTGGCAAAATAAGCTGACCGCGCAGACCATGGCCGCCGAAAAGGGTTTGCTAGTAAACGAAATCGATGTCTTTGAAGTCAAAATGAAATCGTTTGATTGCCCGCGCAAGTTGTTCGAGTTCATCGACCAGAATTTGCACCACTACAACATATTTGTCTTGACTTATGACGACAAGGCAAAACTCTTCGTGAACTTCAAGGAAAAAGAGAAGGACGAAAGCTTCCTGGAATCCTTTGAAACACCGTGGAAACCTGCCGATGAACCCGTATTTAATTTGTTTGGCAGCAACATGGACGAAATCTACGAATCTATCGTCCGCGGTGCGGATTCCTCAAATGCCGTTGCGAGTTTAAGCTCCCTGAGCTTGCCGAAGGGAGAAACGACGCAATCCAAAACATCATTAAAAGACTATATTATACAAAGTAAACAAAATGCCAAAATCCAAGCCCAAATCGAAAAGCTGGAAAAGAAACTCGCCAACGAAAAGCAGTTTAACAGACAGGTGGAAATAAGGGCTGAGATAAGGAAATTGGAAAAGGAGATTAGAGGATGATTAACAGAGACTATGAAACCATTTATGAAGCACTAAAGAAAAATAAATTGGCTTTTTTTATTGGTTCTGGTTTTTCTAAAGCTGAATGCAAAGACTATCCATTGTGGCCTGAAGTTTTAGAGACTCTAAAGATGAATTTGGCTAAAGGAAATAAAGAAGATTCTTTATACAAGGAAACTGACGCATTAAAAATAGCTCAGTTTCACAGGTTGAAATTTGGCAGGGGAACGACAAAAAAGACCACAAAGGAAGCTTTCCCAAAAGTTGCCGTTCCTGGTGATTTGACAAAACGATTGTTGAATTTATATCCTCATTGTATTGTTACAACCAATTGGGATCGTTTTTTTGATAATGCGGTAAGCAATGGTGCTTATATTTATGATGTGATTGCAGCAGACTACGAATTAGTTGAGTCCGAAAATAACTCAAAAATCATTAAAATGCATGGGGATTTTGAACATGATAACTACGTGTTTACTGAAGATGATTATTTGAATTATCGTAAAAATTTCCCGTTAATTGAAAATTATGTAAAAAGCATTATTTCTACGCATGTTGTAATTTTTCTAGGTTATTCGTTTAATGATATTGATATGAAACAGATTTTCAACTGGTTCAGAGAAAAATCAACTGTTCAACCTGCAGCTTATATGGTGCAGGTGGGAGCCAATGAAGTCCTAAAAAGTTACCTAAAACAATTTGGAATAACGGTATTAGATATTGATAAAGGTAGTTCTCCTACTGGAGATGATTATTTAGATGCAATCAGTGGTTTAATTGAAAATATTGAAAATTATGAAGAGAATAAATATGAAGAAAATGCTTTTGAATATGTATTTAATAAATTGAAAAGATATGAAAAATATCCCATGGTATTGCAATCGCAAATTGCATCTAAGTTGGGAAACTGTGCAATAAATTTTTCGACATACAAGGAAAATTATTTGCAATTTTATGATAAAATATTGACAGGAGATTTCAACAGAAAGAAACGGGATATTTACAAAAAATTTGTGGAATTACTGAATGACAAAGAATGGTTGCAGAAAAATGAGCTAAAATATAATATTTTGAAAAATATATTTCTTAAATGCAATATACGAGGTGTGGTATATTCTGACCTATTAAATGGTCCTCCGATTATTCATTCTTTTGAAGGAATATGGAAAAATGAAGATGTAAATGAGTTTGAAAATTTTCATTTTGACTTGAAACATAATTTAATTGATATAAAAGCAAAAATGAAATATGTTTATTGCCTTTATAATTTAAAAATGTATGATAAAGCATATGAAGAGAACGAAAGGGTTATAGAGGAATGTAAAAGAGAAAAAGTATGGTATAGTTTGTTTATCGCTATTTTTAACCAAAAAGTTCTTTCGGCATGTTGCAATCTAGCAGAATCAATAAAAAAAGCAAATCGTTCAAAAAAAGAATGGGACCTTGATGATTTATATCAGCGTTTACCATTTGAGACGCAAAAGGAGTGCTCAGAGATATATCTTTTTCTAAAAGATGGAGGCTTATTTGCTGAGTATGCTAAGGCTCAATCAAAATTGGATGAAATCAATGAAAGAATAGAAAAAGAAAAAAAAGGTACCATTTATTTTTCACATGATAAACCAATCAATCCGGTTGTTTTAGAGAATTTAATACATTATATATTAGCAAATTATATTTGTATTGATTTGTATAAAGATTGCAAGGATATATGTAGGAAATATTTGGAATGCTGTATTTTGACTCAGCGAAAAAGTGATGTTATTCATCTATCCAAAAACGAAACGTATGTATGTGTTAAATTTCTTGAAGAAGGCGTAATCAAACAACTTATAAAAAATACAAATGGAAAAACGCGTATATTTGAATTGGAAGAGGATTGCGTTAAATGGTTGATAGATATTGCAATTAATTGTTGTAAAACAGAATCTCTTTATGCGTATTATGGTAACGCCCTGTTTATATTGGCGTTGACAAAAATGACTAAGGAGGATTATGATGATTTTGTTACTAGAATAATGAGGGAAATAGAAGAATCTAGAATACGTCGCTGTCAAATAGATTTTTCTTCATTAGTTGATTTTCTTGTTTTGCAAAAAAAATTATTTAAAAAAAATCCTAAAAAAATAATAGGAATATTGGTTGAGAAAATTCTGATATTTTTTACACAAAGTATAATTTCGCAGAGAGATGAAATTTGGTTACAAAATGGTCCAACTGTACAGTTGTTCAGCCTATACGATAAATCTAAATGTCTTTTTGAGAATGCTGATTTACTTGAGCGTACGATGGCGAAAATGGGAAAATTGCCTTTGGTGGATCAATTTAAATATCGAATGATTCTTTTATGCCCCCTTTATTTGTGTTCAAATCAAATATGTAAGAAAATTATAAAAGCGGGCATTCATTATGAATCTGAAAAAAACGAATGTCTTGGAACTGCAGAGTCAATAATCACATTTAATTATCTATTAAGTCTGCAAGAAGTCGGATTGAGAAAAAAATCAAATTTGTTAACATCTCAATTGAAAAAGATTATCAATAAATATCCATCTAATATTTATTCGGGATACTTTATTGTTGCTTCCTATAAATTAAAGGGGTTGAGTAAAAACAATCCTGATTATAAACAATTAAAGAAAGTGATTGATGAAAGAATTAAAGCATTTACAAATTCCTTAAATGGATAAGCTTAACGAGGTTGGAACTGCAAAAAAAAATAGCGAAATTTTCATCAAAATCACTGGGTTTTTACCCTATTTCCCGTATATCTCGATAAAAGTGTAGTTTTTCAACACTTTTATCAAGATATTTCTGTGTTTCCACGACACTTTTCTCACTTTTGGCAACCGATATAATTATATATTTCGGACAAAGGTATCCCATGGACAAGATGAAGTTTGAAACTCCCGATATGGCGCAGATGAATGTCGAGAAGATTGCCGCGCTGTTCCCGAATTGCGTGACCGAAAGCAAGGCCAAGGATGGCAAGCTGAAGAAGGCGGTGAATTTCGACGCGCTCAAGCAGATGCTCGGCGAGAGCGTCGCGGAAGGCGATGAGTCCTACGAATTCACTTGGGTCGGCAAGCGCGATGCCATGGTAGAAGCCGCGAAACCCATTCGCAAGACGCTGCGCCCCTGCGTGGAAGAATCCAAGAACTTCGACACCACCGAGAACCTTTACATCGAGGGCGACAACCTCGAAGCCCTGAAACTCCTGCAAGAAGGCTACCTGGGCAAGGTCAAGATGATATACATCGACCCGCCCTACAACACTGGCAACGACTTTATCTACAAAGACGACTTCCGCATGGACAGCGCCAAGTACGCCGAAGAAAGCGGCGCCGTGGACGACGAAGGAAATCGCATGGTGCAGAATTCCGACAGCAACGGCCGTTTCCATTCCGACTGGTGTTCCATGATATACAGCCGCCTGCTGCTCGCCCGCAACTTGCTCACCGAAGACGGTGTGATATTTATCAGCATCGGACAAGACGAAATCCATAATCTGACAAAAATTTGTGATGATTCTTTTGGTGCAGAAAATAGGATCAGCATTGTTTCTCGTGTAATGAAAAGTGGAGGGGCGAAAGGTCAGTTTTTCTCCCCAAATATGGAATACATTTTAATTTATGCAAGAGAAATAGGAAAAACGGGTAATTTTAGACAACCTATTCCAGAAGAAATAATAAATAAGCTCTACACCTCTTATGAAACAGATGGGCCGAGAAAAGGCGAACGCTACAGACCATTTGGGTTATATCAGTCATCTTTGGATTCTCGACCGAATCAGCGTTATTATATTGAAGCTCCGGATGGAGAATTACTGATACCCCCGGGAGGATCCATGCCATCTGTCGCCAAGGATGGTGCGATGGTCCTTCCGAGAAGTGCTAATGATAAAGCATGGAGATGGTCACAAGAGCGTTATTTGGAAGAAAAAGAAAAAGGAAATCTAGTATTCAAAAAATCCGACGGTGTTTTGATAAATAGCGAAGGTCAACCCGCAAAGTGGAATGTTTATACAAAAATTTGGCTGAGTGATAGAGAAGATGAAGGAATGGTTCCTGTTGATTTGATAAATAAATGGGAAAATCGTCAGAGTACCAAAGAATTGACCGAGCTTGGAATTCCATTTGACTTTGCAAAGCCTGTTGATTTATTGAAATACTTAATGCAGATTGTTGACAAGAATCGTGATTCTATAATTCTTGATTTCTTCTCTGGTTCTGCGACAACCGCGCATGCCGTTATGCAATTGAATGCCGAAGATGGTGGCCATCGCAAATTCATCATGGTCCAATTACCTGAAAAATGCGATGAAAATTCTGAAGCAGCAAAGGCTGGCTACAAGACCATCTGCGAAATTGGCAAGGAACGCATCCGCCGCGCAGGCGACAAAATCCTCGCAGAACAACAAGCCAAAGAAAAATCAGCCGCCGACAAAACGGACCTGTTCGAAAGCGCAAGCGACAAGCCCGCAACCGCAAAACCGTTGGATATCGGCTTCCGCGTCCTGAAAATCGACGACTCCAACATGAAGGACGTCTATTACTCCGCCGGCGAAATCTCCCAGCAAGACCTCGTCGAACAAATCAGCAACATCAAGGACGGCCGCACAGACATGGACCTCCTCTTCGGCTGCCTCGTCGATTGGGGCGTCCCGCTCTCGCTCCCCATCAAAACCGAAACCATCGAAAAACTCCAAGTCTATAACGTCAACGACGGCGACCTAGTCGCCTGCTTCGCAAACGACATCCCCGAAGCCGCCATCCGCCAAATCGCAGCCGCCAAGCCCCTCCGCGCCGTCTTCCGCGACTCCAGCTTCAAAAGCGACTCCGCCAAAATCAACGTCACCGAAATTTTTAAAACCCTTAGCCCCAATACAACCGTGAAGGTGGTGTAAATTATGATTGAATTTCTTAAAGAATGTGGAAGAAAAATTGAAAGAATAAAAATAAATATAGTCGCTATATGTAAAAAGAAGAAAATTGCTTATTTCAAATGTCTTTTTGCAACATTAGCTACTGCGTGGTCGGCATTTTGTGCAACGGAATCTATTTATGATTATTTATGGAAATACATATCTGAAGATTCTTATATTAAAATAGAATCTATTGAATGGTCTGGTTTTTTGTACTGCGCGCTCATTGTTTTTGCAGCATGTGTAGTTGCCTGTTTTAGGTATCTATATGAACCTTTTTCTGTTGAGTTTCCTATTGCAAATGGAAAAACTGAGGTGAAAATTGAATATGGAGATCTTTTCCAAAAGAAAAATGTTGTAGCGATTGGGGTAAATAATTTTTTTGATAGTTGCGTAAAACACGATGTTATAAAATCTCCTACGTTGCATTGGCAATTCATTACTAAAATTTTAAAGAATGATGCTTCATTATTTGATGAAGCGGTGGATTCTGTTAGGAAAAAAGGAGCATGGACTCCTGGACGGATTGATACTCGCGATAAGGATTTGAAAGATAAGAAACACAGGTGCGAAATTGGTTCCACTGCATTTGTTGAGTATGAAGGTGTAAAATACGCATGTACGGTCATTTCTGAGATGCCTAATGATTCATTTGTTGCAGAAAGCTCTAATTCTAAAATTATGGAGGCAACGAAAAAAATGCTCAATGCTGCTCGTGGTGTATGCGGTGATGAAGAAATTGCGCTTCCGGTGTGGGGGACAGGCTTGTCAAGATGCGTTCTGAACGAAAAACAAATGATTGAGTTGCTACTTGCAACAATATTGGAGGTCTCTAACGAACAAAGAGTGTCGAAAAAGATAACTATCGTTATATACAAAAATAAATACGGAGAAATTGACTTAACATCGTTAAAGGAAAAGTGGGGGTGAACATGGCGTATCGTAATGGAATATATGTAGCTTTCAATGGTTGTGGGACTACCGATCCTACTGAAAGTGATATTAAGTATTTTAACTTGATGAAAGCTTGGGCGGAAAACGAAGATATTGATTTTTCGTTCAGTAATAGCCACGATAAAACTTATGCAGTAATGGATGATAGTCTAAAATCGACCTTAAAAGCCCGCTTGTTGGAACGAATGCGCAATTCCAAAAGTATGTTGCTTATTGCGACAGAGAATAGCGCTGCGAATCGAGGAATGTTAAATTGGGAAATTGAACAGGCTGTAGAAACATATGGTTTGCCGATAATTGTAGCCTATGCGGGTTGGAATAAGATTCCCAATCCATACAATCTGCAAACATGGTGGCCTAGAAGATTACAGGAATATATTCAGAACGACATTGTCAAAACGATTCATATTGAATTCAAATTAGACTTGATTAAAAAAACTATTGACGATTTTAGTTTCGTTAATCAACCCAAATATACTGTAACGACATACACCAATGAAGTATATCGACAATTTGGATTATAGGAGGTCGTATGTATAGAGGATATAAAATAAGCATTGATAGGTCTTTATTTAATGAACAAGAAGAATATAGGGGAATGTATTTTCAGCGAAAGCGTTCTGTTGATAAATTTAATGATTATGAAGGTCTTGGAAAATCACTTTTTGCAGATGTTGTTAATCAGGCTGATGATTCACTACTTGGATACATTTCGGAAGATGGAATTTTAAAAGGCGATGTTATTCAAAACGCTTGGTTTCCCAAGCTAAAAGGCAAATTTGATGTGTTTATATCGCATTCTCACAATGATGAGGACCTGGCATTTGCTTTTGCTGGATGGTTGAATAAAAAATTTAAATTAAGATGTTTCCTTGACAAATATGTCTGGAATAGTGCAGATGGGTTGATAAAAAAATTAGATGATTTGTGCCGTCGTCCCGGAGGCAAGGGCTATAATTATCGAGACCGTAACATGACGACTAGCCAGATCCACGCTATGCTTACATCAGCCATAATGCAAGAAATAGATGATTGTGATGCTTTGTTCTTTTTAAACACTCCGAATACAATTGATGTTGTTACAGAAACTCAAGAGTATACATTGTCTCCATGGATTTTTTTGGAAATAGGTTTTAGCAAACTTCTAAATAAAGAATGGAAAAATGAAAAACGTATAGAGATAGTAAAGAATTCTATTGCGAATGAAGCAGCAACTCGGCGTATTACAAATGAAGCCGTGGTTCAAATGCGAATGAAATTGGATACTTCTCATTTAACGGAATTAAATGAAAACGAACTTCAAGATTGGCTTGATGTTTGGAAAGGAATGCGTAATACGGAAGGTTATAATGCATTAAACGATAGGATAGAGAAAATAGATCAATATGATCCGCTAATTGTTCTAGATAGTCAACATGGATTACCTTCGAAAGGCCCTGACGCTCTATATGATTGATTTGGAATGAAAAAAATGAATTATCGAACCGGAAATTATGTGGCATTTTATGTAGATGAGCCTTTTTATGAAGGAAATTTAGGCGCTTACACTGCTTACGATTTCTGCTACTATCAAATGATTAAGACATGGAATGCGACTGATCCTGATTTTCATTTTATAAATTCCCATGAAAAAACATACAATGTTAGAGATGGAAGTTCATGGGAATATACTTTAAAGCCAAGATTACATGAGCGCTTATTGCGGTCTAAAAATATCATTTTGATTTTAAGCAGTCATACTAAATATAGCCGAGCACTTCGAGAAGAGATTGATTATGGGATAAATACGTGTGGACTTCCTGTGATTGTGATATATCCAGATTTTTCCCAAAAGACCGATATTGTTGATTCCAGAGGAAATTTCTTATCGAAAGTTACAAATTTATGGGATAAACTCCCTATATTTATGGATAGCATGGATGATGTCGCGACAGTTCATATTCCGTTTCAGAAGCAATTGCTGAAAAAGGTTTTAAGTGATCCGAAATTTACTGTTCAACATATGGGTGATGGACAATACATCTTCTCTATATAAGTTATTTTAATATTTATCTTTGAACATAAATATTGCGTTTAAAAACAAATAAGGAACCTAAAATGAATCAAAAGAAGCCTTTGAATGAAAGTTTTGCAAAGTTAAGCAAAATGTTACCTCCAAATGTGAAACAGGAAAAGGAAAAAAAAGAGGAAAAAAAGCAGAAGGAGACTGAGGAACAAAAACGAACCAGCACCCCAAAGGATAAAAATGAAAAAAAATAACTGGAAAATAAAGTTTCTTGAAATATCACGTCAAGACAGCTCTTTGCAAGCAAGCGAATCTCAAGCTGAAAATGGTAAATATGATGAAAAGGAACTTGCATTTTATACGCAGGCACTTTCTGCATGGTACCAAACAAATTTGGAATGTGATAAATCTAAATTGGCAATATCTTCAGCAACAATAGCTTTCTTGATTGCCATTTTTTGCGCTTTTTGCACGAAAAATGTAACATGGCCTTCATTTTTATGCTTGATGACGGCTCTGGCGTGTCATTTAGTGGCGATAATAATATCTATAGTAATCTTTCAAAAAAATGCTAAACTGATTGAAGAGATTGTCAATGATAAAGATGTTCATTCAATAGGATCGTTTGACACTATTTCATGGGTGTTTTTGGGTTTAGGCTTATTTTTTTCAATAGTCTTTGTTGCTATTGTTGGGTGGACTAAGTTACCTTCAATTTGCGGATAAATTATGAATGATGAACGAGAGCTAAAGAATAAAATACTGCTTAAGGAAATTGATCAATTGGAAAATGCTACTACAGAATTTTCCAATTCAACAAGATGGATGAAAAAGGCATGCTTCTCTATAATTACGATAGTTCTGCCCCTTTTGCTAAAGGGGAATATATCTTTATCTGGCCTTGAGATTTCTGCAATTATTTTTTTGATCACTTTTGTATTTTGGATAGTAGATTCGTACTGCTATTATTATCAAGTTAAATTAAGATGGTTGATGGGGATAAAATTCCGTGAATTAGATTCCAATTGGCCCTATAAAAGTGGTAAAACGCCTCGGAAAGCATCGCGTTTAAAAGCATTATTCAACAATTCGCATGTATTGTACTATATTCTCTTGATACCCTTATTTATTCCTACAATTTTGGAGATTGTTAACATTGTTTGCTCCTGCTGTAAAACGAAATAAACTTTTCTTTAGCTATACATTGCGAGATGGGATGGTAAATGATTCTTTATTATCGGAGATTTACACCATCTTAGTCAAAACATTTGACGTTTTTATTGATTTACTTCATAATGATTCTACAGATAAACAAACTAGAGTTCTAAATGAGTTGAAATCGTCACAATATGTATTTGTGCTTAAAACACCTATGATTGAGGAATCTAGTTGGGTTGGTATTGAAATTGCTGAAACAAAAAAAATGGGTATTCCTCTTTTTTTTATTGATTTAAAAGAGGGATATAGCAATGATGAGAAAATAAAAAAAATTACATCTTTTGTACAATCTACAATTAAGGAGAGAAAATGACAGAGAAAAGAATTACACATCAAGACAGTTTTGACAAATTGTCTCAAATGAAACCCAATCAGGAACGGGGTAATAGTAAAGCTAGTTTTGAAGGTTTGGGGGATATGAAACCTTCAAATTCTAGTACAAATAATAGGAAATAGCATTAATCTATACCAACCTTTAAAAAGACATATTGCAAAGAAGTCGGCATTTCGCCGACTTCTTTAATTTAAGCTAAAACCAAATCTTTCTTTTTCGTCTCGATTATTGAATCATCAAGAATAATTTGAGGCTCTTGTTGAGGATGAATCTTCTTCAATTTAGAAGAACTGCTTTCTATTAATGCAGAAGCGAGATTAAGCATATTGTGAGTTGCTTCTAGTTCGAATTTGGCGATACCTTGAAGAATTGATTCATCATCAACGGCATACTTTTGCAATTCTGTTAGTAACGCAGAAAGTTGATTATAAGTATTCTTGATTTTTTGTGCGATGTTTTGAGGCTTGGATATAATGAGAGTTGTTTCGTAGCCCAAAGCAGCAACATATTTATTCAAATCGCCAAGTTTGATTTGATCATTTTTTGCGTATTCAAGTCTGGAAATACAAGGTTGCGATACACCCATTTTTTTTGCCATTTCCGCCTGGGAAAGGTCGTTCTTTATGCGGAGTATTGTCAATTTTTTCCCAAGGCTGTGATCTTCAATTTCTTTGTCTACTCTTTTGACGATATCTTTGTCTATACCCATATCCTTCAATAAGTCTGAAACGGAATTAAATTTTTTATCCATAAAGATCTCCTTGAGGGTGTTGTTAATTGTGTTATAGGTTCTTCTTTACAAATTGATGGACTTCGTTAATGTCTTTTTCTTGATGTTTTTTGTCACCGATAGAAAGAATATGTATGGTATGACTTGATTCGTCTGGATAGATATAGAGTCGTAGGGGGTGCGCATTGCGCCGTAGAGGTTGCTGAGTGATTGAGACGACACCTTTGCCTTCGTTATGGACGAAAGATTTTTCTCGTTTTAGCTGTTCTAATTTTGCGCCGTCGTTTAGTGCGTCATGAAATGTTTGCACGTTTGCCATTACTTGGGCGAATTCGGCTGGGTATTTTTTTTACGAAGCTCTCTGCTGCACTGCTGGTAAAGCAAGAGGCATAAGTTAATGTCCAATTCGAAGCCATATAGTCTCCTAGATTTTCATAGGTTAATCCTTTTAAAAGAAAGTGGTATTCAATTTTTGAATAAATATATGAGTTTTGAATTTATTTGTCAAGATTTTTATTCAAAAAATGAATAAATAGGCGATTTTTTACAATAAATGAGGCGTTTATGTGGTGCGGCACCCCTAATAACAGCGGTTGTTATTCGTGTTAAGGGATAATGCAGCAGCCCCTCTTGACAGCGCTGCAAAATAATTATATATTGTATAATGCTCAAATGAGCAAATTTGTTTAACAAACAGTGCCTTGCGGTTGTTTTTTGGCTTGTCTGCAAGGAAAGGAGTATATGAAAGTGAGTCCGAGTTATGTATATTTTCACTGCAACTTGATGGAGGCATTATGCTTTTTAACGTAGAAAAGCTCATGGGCATAATCGCATGCATTATGAAACGGATGGACGTGAAATCCATCAATTACATGAAGGTCATCAAGTTGATGTATCTTTCGGACAGGTTGCATATCGATAAATACGATTCGTCGATTTCTAACGACGAGTACTATTCGATGCCGCATGGCCCTGTTCTTTCTAGGCTTTACAATCTTATTATGAACGAGTCCTGCGATAAGTTCCAGAAGGAATGGGACAAGTTCTTTTTGCGGGACGGATATGATATCGCCATAAGGGATACCTCGGTCAACGAAAAGATTCTTGAGCTGTCCCGTGCTGAAGAAAATACCATTGACGAGATTGTGGATAAATACGGCAAGATGGACAAGTGGGATCTCGTGAACAATGTTGCGCACAAGCTCCCTGAATGGGAAGATCCGCAGGGCTCTTCTATTCCGTTGTCGTTACGTAAGATTATGGAAGCCTTGGGCAAGGACAAGAACGAGATTGATGCGGTCCTTGCAGAAAGAGCAATTTACGAAAAAGAGTTTGCGTAACCATGCCGCAGAGTTTCTTTATGTTCAGTGGCCCGACAAGCCACATTCACTTCGTGATTTCCGAAAGGAATCCTGAAGGCAATTCCTTGGTGGTAAATGCCTCCACGTATCGCGGTATGCGCAGCGAAGATACGACATATATTCTGCAGCCCGGAGAACATCCGTTTATCAAGGCTGTTTCGTATATCCCGTATCAATATGCCCGTGAAATGAGCTGGAATGACATTCAAAAGAAAAATCCCGTAGAGGATGTTTCTGCAGATTTGTACGAAAAACTCCGTGACGGGGCAAGGCGTTCGGACTTTTTCCCGAGAAAGTTGTTGAAATACGTTCTGTGAGTGATTTTTGTGGTGTAAAAAACTTACTTTTTACACTATGAAAATCCAGTTCAAGTACCAGCAGTTCCAGGCAGATGCCGCGAAGGCCGTTTGTGATGTTTTCGCGGGGCAGCCCTACCTGGAATCGAGCTACTTGATGGATTCGGGTACGACCAAGCTCTTTGGCGGCAGTGTGCCCGCGCAGAGGGGCGTGACCGGTTTTTGCAACCAGCGTCTGGTGCCCGAGCTGAGCGATTCCAAGGTGCTTGCGAACTTGCAGGCGGTGCAGTCAGCGAATCTTTTGCCGCAGTCCGACAAGCTGGAAGGCCATTACAACCTGACCATCGAAATGGAAACAGGTACGGGCAAGACCTACACCTACATCAAGACGATGTACGAGCTGAACCGTGCCTACGGCTGGACCAAGTTTATCGTGGTCGTGCCGAGTATTGCCATTCGCGAGGGTGTCTATAAGTCGTTCCAGATTATGCAGGAACATTTTCTGGAAGAATACGGCAAGTCCATCCGGTTCTTTATCTACAATTCGCAGAACCTGACCGAGATAGACCACTTTGCGTCGGACAGTCACATCAACGTGATGATTATTAACTCGCAGGCGTTCAACGCTACGGGCAAGGACGCGCGCCGTATCCGCATGAAGCTGGACGAGTTCCGCAGCCGCCGCCCGATAGACGTTATCGCGAGTACGAACCCGATTCTGATTATCGACGAACCGCAGAGTGTCGAGGGCAAGAAGACGAAAGAGGGTCTTGCGGAATTCCAGCCGCTGTTGACCTTGCGCTATTCGGCGACTCACCGCAAGGACGCCATCTACAACATGGTTTACCGCCTCGATGCGATGGATGCCTATAACAAACACCTGGTCAAGAAGATTAGCGTCAAGGGCATTACGGTGAGCGGTTCTACGGCGACCGAGGGCTACTTGTACTTGGAAGGCGTTCAGGTGTTTACGGACAAGGCTCCTGTCGCGACTCTTGAATTTGATTGCAAGGGCAAGGGTGGCCTGCTCAAGAAAAAGGCCCATATCACGAAGGGTTTTAATCTTTACGAACAGTCGGGCGGTCTCGAAGAATACAAGGACGGCTATACTGTTACCGAAGTGAACGGCAATGATTCTTCTGTGACTTTTACGAACGGCAAGAAGATTTATGCTGGCGACTGCGTGGGCGTGGTGAACGAGGAACAGCTCCGCCGGATCCAGATTCGCGAAACGATTATTTCGCATTTCGAACGTGAACGGGCACTTTTCGGCAAGGGCATCAAGGTGCTTTCGCTGTTCTTCATTGACGAGGTCAAAAAGTATCGCGATTACGAAGCTCCGGACGAGATGGGCATTTACGCTAGAATGTTCGAAGAAGAATACGATGCCATCCGCAAGTCGCTGCAGCAGGATTTGCTGGAGAGCCCGGAGTATTTTGAATTCCTGGAAAAGACGGATGCCCACAAGGCGCATGCGGGGTATTTCTCCATCGACAAGAGCAAGAAGGGTGGCGGTCGCTTTGTCGATAGCAAGGTTGCACGCGGGTCGTCGGATTCCGACGATATCGACGCTTACGATTTGATTATGAAAGACAAGGAGCGTTTGCTTTCGCGCGAAGAACCTGTCCGCTTTATATTCAGCCATTCCGCATTGAAGGAAGGTTGGGACAACCAGAACGTGTTCCAGATTTGCACGCTCAAGAGCAGCGCTTCGGAAGTCCGCAAGCGGCAAGAAGTGGGCCGCGGCTTGCGTTTATGCGTGAACCAGAACGGCGAACGCATGGACGAGAGCGTCTTGGGCGGCGATGTACATTCGGTGAATGTGTTGACGGTTATCGCGAACGAGAGTTACGAGGATTTCGCGAAGGCGTTGCAGACCGAAATGGCCGAAACGATTGGCAGCCGCCCGGTCAAGGTGACGATAGACCTGTTCAAGGGAAAGTCGTTTACTTCGGAATCTGGTGAAAAGTTGTTTGTGACGGATGACTTTGCACAGACGGTTTACGATGCGTTGCTGGAATGCGGCTATGTGAAGAAAGGCGCTTTGACAGATAAGTATCGCACGGATAAGGCTGCCGGTGCGCTATGCCTTTGCGAAGAAGTTGCTCCTTATTGCGCAAGCATTTGTGGCGTTCTCGATACGCTTTACGATGCCGATGCGATTAAGCCCGAAGACGCCCGCAAGAATAATGTGGAACTGCACTTGAACAAGAGTAAGTACAATTCTAAGGAATTCAAGGAACTCTGGCAGAAGATTAACGCGAAGTCTGCTTACGTGGTGGATTTCGAGACGGATGAACTTGTCCGTAAGTCGGTTGATGCGCTGAATGCGAACTTGCGTGTGACGAAGATTTTCTTCAGGGTGTCGCAGGGCTCCCTGGACAAAATCAAGTCCAAGGAACAACTGGAAGCGGGCAATGCCTTCAAGATGGAATCTACGGAATCCAGGGCCGCCGTCGCCACCGCAAATTCCAGCGTCAAGTACGACTTGATTGGAAAGATTGTCGAAGATACGGGACTTACCCGCAAAACGGTCGGCGAAATTCTGAGCAAAATCCAGAAGCCTGTCTTTGAGCAGTTCCAGGAAAACCCCGAAGAGTTTATCATCAAGGCGAGCCGCCTAATCAACGAACAGAAGGCGACCGTCATCATTGAACATATCACTTATAATAAGCTGGAATCCAGTTACGAGACGAGCATCTTTACCGACAACACGATGAAGGGGCGCCTCGGCATGAATGCTTGCGAAACGCATCAGCATTTGTACGACCATCTGATTTACGATTCCAGTAACGAACGTGACTTCGCGCAGAAACTGGAAACGAGCAAGGAAGTTTCGCTATACATCAAGTTGCCCAAGGGATTCTTCATCAATACGCCTGTTGGCAAGTATAATCCCGACTGGGCGATTGCCTTCCATGAGGGCGAAGTCAAGCATGTGTATTTTGTCGCTGAAACCAAGGGCTCTATGAGCACTATGGAACTCCGCGAAATCGAATCTGCCAAAATCAAGTGCGCCCGCAAGCATTTCGCTGCCATCTCCAGCGACTCCGTCACCTACGACGTGGTGGATTCTTACGAACGCCTGCTGGATTTGGTGAAGTAATCGGTGATTGTAAAATTTCATTAGACCTCTTGCCAGTTTTCTGAATAATATGAGGATGCTTACAAAATGGGTAGCTGACAGGTGAATCGCGGGCAAACCTTACCTAATCTTGAAATAAGGGTCTTGACAAATCTGCTCTAGGAATATATATTTAGTGCACAAGTGAGTAGAAAATGGTAAAGATATGTCGAACGAACTAGCCAAGCAGATATCGTATATTCTTTACAGCAGTCCTAAAGAAGATGTCAAGGTTATGGCCTTGGTCAAGGACGAGACCATCTGGCTGACGCAGAAGGCTATGGCTGAGCTTTTTGATGTTAATGTTCCGGGCATTTCGAAGCATTTGAAAAACATATACGAGGAAGGAGAGCTTAGTGAATCCGCAACTGTTTCCATTTTGGAAACAGTTCAAAATGAAAATGGTCGTTCCGTAAAGCGCAATGTCTCTTTTTACAATCTCGATGCAATTATTTCCGTCGGTTACCGTGTAAATTCTGCGAAGGCCACAAAGTTCCGCATTTGGGCTACGGGAATCCTGAAGGAATACATCAAGAAGGGTTTTGTGCTCGACGACGAGCGCTTAAAGCAGGGTAACGCCGTTTTCGGTAAGGACTACTTCAAGGAACTTTTGGAAAGGGTCCGCTCTATCCGTGCGAGCGAACGCCGTATTTGGCAGCAGATAACGGATATTTTTGCCGAATGTTCCATAGACTACGACAAGAATTCCGAAATAACGAAAAAGTTTTTCGCCACGGTTCAGAACAAGTTCCACTATGCGATAACGGGACGGACCGCTGCAGAAATCGTGTATGAGGAGGCCGACCACAAAAAAGAGCACATGGGTCTTACGACATGGAAAAATTCTCCGAGTGGTCGTGTGCTGAAAAGCGATGTGAACATTGCCAAGAATTATTTGTCGGAAAAGCAGATCCGCCAGCTGGAACGTGCTGTGAGTGGCTATTTTGACTACATCGAAGACTTGATTGAACGAGAGATTGCTTTTAACATGGAACAATTTGCTGCTAGTGTAAACGAGTTTCTGGAATTCAGGCGCTACGATATTCTTGATGGCAATGGCAAAGTCAGTCGAAATCAGGCGGATGAGAAAGCTTTTGGAGAATACGAGATTTTCAACCGCACGCAAAAGATTGACTCTGATTTCGACAAGGTAATCCGGAAAATAAAGAAGAATTAGCTCCCCGTCGGCTACGCGAAGTAATTAGAACAAGCGTGTAACCTATTTTCCCACTTTCACTTCGTAATTCGCCTTTTTTCCGCCGACCCGGCTTCCGTCAATGCGGTATGCTTTGGCGGGTGTCGCGTTTAGGCGGTCCTGCCGTTGCGCCCCAATGCGTTCGGTGCCGCTGGTGTCTGGAGCATTGGCCGTCACGGCGATGGAATCCGTTGATACGGTGAAGTTGTCGTAGCGGATAAAGCAGTCGTGGGTGGGGGCCCATTCGGCGCTGCTTCCGCCGTGGAATGTGGAGAGGTAGAACTTGTCGACTTTCACGGTGTCGTAATCGCGGAGCCTGAGGGTATCCACGTCCAGCACGAGTTCGCCGTCTAACCAAGTCTGCACGCGGCCGTTCTTGTCGCCGTTGCCGGGCGCGCTTATCGTATTCATTGTTACTTTATTCACAATGCGGTGCCAGGTGCCGGTAGTAAACTGTTTTTGCGGAATGGTGCCGTTCAAATCCCACTTGAAGTCGTCACCGTATACAGAACTTTGGCCCATAAAGTAGATGAGCTGCACGGCGTTGCCTTCCTTGCGCCACATGATACGCGCGCTCCAGCCGTCACCGGTTTCGGGCATGGCGTTGCCGGTGTAGCACTTGCCGCCACATAGGCCGGGGAGTTTCCCGCCCAGCTGGAACTCGAACCCGTCTTCGAAGAATATGTCGTAGGCGCTCCACATGGTGTCGGCGGTTTTCACGAGAGGCTGTATTATCTGTGCGGCGCAGGCGGGCGTGTCGTTGTCGTTCGGGCCCACGCAGCCCTTGGGGTACTTGAGCTGCAATACGTTTCCGTGTTCTTCGCCGTCGTATACGACCTTGGAGTTTTCGCCATTGTTCTTGTCCATGGCGTACCACCAGCTTTTGTCGTAGTCGTTGCGCTTGAAGTCTTCCTTGGCCTCTGCATTGCCGTACACGCCGACTTCGCGGTTCTCGAAGTTCACGAACGAGACGGTGTCGGATGACGTTTGCGCGAAGGCGGACGGGGCAAGCGAGGCGGAGCATGCCACCGCGACGGCGAATGCCGCTGCAGAAAGGATGTATTGATTTTTTGCGCTCATGCTTTTAAAATAATCTTTTTTTGGAGGATTTTAATCTATCTTTTTGTGCATGGCCGATTCACTTGACGAAAAACACAATGAAGATTGCCGCGCCACAGAAGAACGCTCTGCAGAAGAACGTCGCGCCCGCATCAAGAAGATGCGCGGGTGGCTCTCTCCGCGCGATACCGTAGCCGACGACTTCGGGCCCGAAGATGCCGCCCTCTATTACGGCGAGGGGCATTCCGGCTGGAACCGGTAAGAACAGAGTATAAGAAAAATCCCTCGGCAGGTGCCGGGGGACTTTGATATTCGGGTCTGGGTGGACGGCTTCGCCACTACGTGGCTCAGGATGACGCTTCTCTCGTCTCCTCATAGAGGATAACTCTACTAAGGCGCTAAAGCGCCTAGTATCGTTTATCTCGTCTGTAGCCAGCGAAGCTGGCGTCCTCTCGTCTAATAACGATAGTGATCCGCTTTGTACGGGCCTTCCACGGGCACGCCGATGTAGTCGGCCTGGGCCTTGGTGAGCGTGGTCAGGTGGACGCCGAGCTTTTCGAGGTGCAGGCGTGCGACCTTTTCGTCGAGGATCTTCGGGAGTGTGTACACGACGCCGCTTTCGTACTTGATGCCGGCGACAGTCTGCTTGCCCTGGGCGTTGAGCCAGAGGTCAATCTGTGCGATGGTCTGGTTTGTGAAGCTAGCGCTCATCACGAAGCTCGGGTGACCGGTAGCGCAGCCGAGGTTCAGCAGGCGGCCTTCGGCGAGCACGAGGATGCTGTGGCCGTCGGGGAAAATCCATTCGTCGTACTGCGGCTTGATTTCGTTCCTCTTGATGCCCGGAATCTTCTTGAGGCCGGCCATGTCGATTTCGTTGTCGAAGTGGCCGATGTTGCCCACGATGGCGCGGTGCTTCATCTTGCTCATCTGCGCTGCGCTGATGATGCCGGTGTTGCCGGTGGTGGTCACGAAGATGTCGGCCATGCTCACGACTTCGTCGAGGGTCTTGACTTCGTAGCCTTCCATGGCGGCCTGGAGTGCGCAAATCGGGTCGATTTCGGTGATGATCACGCGGGCGCCCTGGCCGCGGAGGGACTGTGCGCAGCCCTTACCCACGTCGCCGTAGCCGCACACGACTGCAATCTTGCCTGCCATCATCACGTCGGTGGCGCGGTTGATGCCGTCGATGAGGGAGTGGCGGCAGCCGTAGAGGTTGTCGAACTTGGACTTGGTCACGGAATCGTTCACGTTGATGGCCGGGAACTTGAGGCGGCCAGCCTGGGCCATCTGGTACAAACGATGCACGCCGGTAGTGGTTTCTTCGGAAACGCCGCGGAGAGCTTCGCGGGCGCGGGTCCACTGCTTCGGATCTTTTTCGAAAATCTTTTTGCAAGTGGCGAGGAACACGCCCCATTCTTCGCTGTCGGTAGCGGGGTTGAATTCGGGCACCTTGCCGGCGTCTTCGAATTCTGCACCGCAGGTCACGAGCATGGTGGCGTCGCCGCCGTCATCCACGATGAGGTCGGCGGTCTTGCCGTCGGGCCACACGAGGGCGCGAGCGGTGTTTTCCCAGTATTCTTCGAGCGTTTCGCCCTTCCAGGCGAACACGGGCACGCCCTGCGGGTTCTCGATCGTTCCCTTCTTGCCGACCACGACGGCGGCGGCAGCGTTGTCCTGCGTGCTGAAGATGTTGCAGCTGACCCAGCGCACGTCGGCACCGAGGTCCACGAGCGTCTCGATGAGGATGGCGGTCTGCACGGTCATGTGGAGGCTACCCATGATGCGGGCACCAGCGAGCGGCTTCTTGCCTGCGTATTCCTTGCGGAGAGCCATCAGACCCGGCATTTCGGTTTCGGCCAAATCGAGTTCCTTGCGGCCTTCGATCGCGAGGTTGATATCCTTAATTTTGTATTCCATAATGTTTCCTTTTGGGCACGGGATTTGCGGCCAGTTTAAGCCATAACCGCGCCGCTTTTATCTATGCATAAATATAGTTATACGCATATAGCCCGTCAACCCGAGGGTTCGCGGGGGGCAAATCTTTTCCGTTGTTATAAAAAAGTATGTTTCGGCTCTATTGTGCTATTTTCGCTTTTAAGTTAAATTTCGGATGTATGCCGCCGATTACCGATTATCTGGATTATCGTATCTTTCTGCACGATTATTACGAGGAGCAGAAGGCGATATCTTCGTTTTCGTGGCGTTCTTTTTCAAAATTGGCCGGATTTTCGTCGTCGGCGTACCTCAAGCTGGTTTGCGACGGCAAGACGCGCTTAAGCAAGGTGGGCGCGGTGCGCGTGGCCGCGGGCCTCAAGTTCTCGAAAATCCAGACGGAGTACTTTTGCACGCTGGTCCACTACTGCGATTCGGACAACGCCGTAGAGAAGAAAGCAGACCTTAAAAAACTGCAGGATATAGCGAAGAACAGCAAGGTGCGCATTGTAGGCAGCGACGCCTGCAAGTACTTTGAATCGTGGTGGAACCCGGTGCTGCGCGAGCTGGTGACGCTTATGCCGGGCGCTACGGCATTGCAGATTTCGAACATGCTGTACGGCGGCGTGACCCGCGTAGACGTGCAGGAGGCGCTCGACTTTTTGGTGGAGGCGGGCTTTTTGACGCGCGTCTCTACGAATACCTACGAGCAGACGGACATGGCGATTTCGGGAGCGTCGGACGCAATCCCCAAGGCTATCCGTTCCATGCACAAGCACATGGCCATTTTGGCGGCCAACATGATCGACAGCCTCCCCAAATCGGAGAGGAACGTTTCGGGGCTCACGATTGCCGCGAACAAGCATACTTACGAGCGCGTGGTGAACGAACTCAACATTTGCCGCAAGAAAATTGCGTCGATTGTCACCAACGCCGAAGATGCCAACCGCATTTACAGGGTGAACCTGCAGATGTTTCCCGTCACCAAGGAAATTACTGATGAATCGTAGCTCCCGCTGGGCTTTGTTTTTCTTATTTACATGCCTTTTTTCTGCATTCTTTTTTGCCTGTACCAAGTCCGAAGACAAGCAGCTTGCTTCGGGCTATACGGAAGAGGGCAACGCGGATAACACCCTAGACTCCACGGTGGCCAAGGTGCTAAAAACGTGGGAGCCGGTGGTGACCGTGGACTCCGTGCAGCGCAGCGGTACGGGCGAGAACGAGGGCAAGTCGTGGTACGAGGTGAACTTTACTACGGACGGGCAGGAGTTCTATTCGCAGTCGGGCGGCGGCGTGGAAGAGTCCGTGTCGTATGCCGTGATGATTTACGCCGAAGAGAATGCCGTGCGCCTGAATCTTGAAACCGCGAACGCGCAAAAATCCGTTTCGCAGGTCCTTACGCGCGACTCGCTGCAGGCCGTGGTGACGGACCGCCTGGACAACTCCTATAGCGGCGAGGGCGTGGAGGCGGCGTGCCGCACGGACTCGCTTAAGTTCGTGGAAGGCTGCTCGGGCGAGGGTACCGAATTCGTGAACCAGTTCGGGGCGGGCGCCTGTACCGAACTGCACCTTGTATGTATCAGGAAGCTCTCGAAGCCCACCGTGAACGCCCAGGATTACCTGGTGGCTACGGCTCAGACGTGGATTGAGCAGTACGGCGACCAGTCGGTGATGGTGGACCCCCGTGACGGGCAGGTTTACAGGACGGTGGAGATTAACGGGGTCACCTGGATGGCCGAGAACCTGAACTATGCCTACCGCGCGCCTACGACGCTGTGGGATTCTACGAGTTTCTGCTATAACGACGACCCGGCCATGTGCGAGAAGCACGGGCGCCTTTACACTTTTGCCGCCATTGTCGATTCTGCCGGGCTGCTTGGCGATGCGGCCAAGGGTTGCGGCTACCAGATGATGTGCAATCTGGGGCGCAACGTGCAGGGCATTTGCCCCGACGGCTGGCGCATTCCGAACTACGACGAGTATACCACGTTGATCAATGCCGTGGGCGGCAATGGCGTTGCCGGGCGCAACTTGAAGGCCGTGGAATACGGCGGTACGGACTCGGTAGGGTTCTCGCTGCTGATGTCGGGCCGCCATACCGAATTCCTGCGCTCTTACGAGGACGCCGAGGCGTCCGAATTCTTGGACCGAGAGGTTGACTTGTGGACGCTGACCGAACTCAATGGCAAGGAAGTCTCGGCTTTCAAGTTCTTTAACGATTATGACTATGTTGGCGGGACCACGGCTTCCAAGAATCTTGCTCACCCACTCCGGTGCGTGAAGGGGGAGGTGTCGAGGCTTGAACCCGGCCAGTTTGACCCGGACGCGGTGGTGAAGGGCACGTTTACGGACAGCCGCGACGGGACGGTGTACAAAACCGTGAAAATCGCCGACCAGGTATGGATGGCCGAGAACTTGCGCTATGCGGCCGATGTTGCCGACTGCTACGAGAGCCTTAAGGAGAACTGTGCGAAGTACGGTATGCTCTACCCGGCGGCACAACCGGAAGATTCCACGGAAACAGGGGCTATCCAGAGTTTTTGCCCCGACGGATGGCGCTTGGCGTCGATAGATGAATTCTACGAACTGGTCAAGGTGATTGGCTCGAGCTATGCCGCCCTCAAGTCTACCGAGGGCTGGTCGGTAGAGGTGGGCACCGGAACCGACATTTACGGGTTCAACCTTTTGCCGGGCGGCTACAGGCAATGGAACAACAATACCTGGATAGACATGGACATGGGCCAGGATGCGTATTTCTGGCTATCGACCTATACCAATGGAATTGCTGGCGGCGGGCTCATGGTCAATGTCCCGAGTTTCTCGGGCACCCCGACGCAGTGGAGCTACAGGAGCATCAACATCAACAGCTACGCCTACATCCGTTGCCTGCAAGACCAGTAGTGAGTTTGTATTAAAAAAGGAAAAGGTTTCCAGTTTTGACACTGGAAACCTTTTTTATTGAGGTGTATGCCGAATTAGATGTTAAAGGTTGCCGCAGGTGGCGCCTTCTTCGTAGAGGTACGTAGTGACGCCCTGATCGCCGCACTTGGCCGTTGCACCGGACGGGCAGCCAGAACCGCGTTCAGCGGTGTAGTTTTCCGTGTTGGAGCAGCCCAGCATGTCGATGTACATTTCGTCGGATTCAACGCACTGCTTGCTGGCGGGCATGAATTCAGTAGCCTTGTAGTTGTAGGTGCAGGAGGCGGTGCCGCCGGCAGAAGAGGAATCGTCGCCACAGGCGGTGAGGGCGGCTGCGAAACCGATGATTGCGAGGAGAGAGAGTTTTTTCATGGTGTGTGTCCTTTTTGGGGTGAGAGTTAAGTTTGTATGACAAAAATAGGTTGTTAGTGATACTATCGTTAAATTTGCAGGGGTGTTTTTTTGATAAAAAATCTTACAGAAATCTTATTTTTGGGGGCAGAAAGTTCTATATGAAATTTGGCGTTTCATATAACAAAAACTCCGGCCTTGCGAGACCGGAGTTTGTTTGTGATTAAGCTTGTGACTAGTACTTCTGCTTGAGCACGTCGGGACATTCGACTTCGACGTAGTTGTGCATCGGGTTGCCCGCCGCGTGCATCCATTCGGCAAGGAACATGCAGCCCTTCTTGGCTTCGGCGTCATTGCTGAACACGCTGTTGCACTTGTTCTTGAGGCAGGTCTGCGTTGCAGCTGCCTTGTAGTCGGATTCCTTTTCGCAGTCGCTAAGGAGTCCGCCGTATTGTTCGCCCTGGCCACCCCAGCCCATGCTGGAGCATCCGTTGAACATGCCGACGCCGCCACCCGGGATCATGATGTCGAACTGCCCTTGCTGCACGTCGCCACCGACGTTGGTAACCATGATGATGATTTTTTTGCCCTTGATGGAGCTGATGTTGATGTTGTCGCCGTACTTGCCCTTGCCGGTGAAGGTGAGCTGGTAGCACTTGCCGCAGGAGCCGCCGTCGGCCGAGGGCACTGCCGCGAAGGCGAAGCCCATTTCGTCACAGCCGTCGACGGTGAACGGGATCTGGCTGGTGCAGGTCATTTGAGATCCGCCGCTGCAGATACTGCCGTCGCCCCAGTTGCTGTTCTGGCTCTTGCCCTTGTTGGTGCACTGCCTGGAGTAGTTGCCGCCCGAGTGTTCGGGCCAGGAGCAGTGGGGCTTGCAGCAATCCCAGTAACGGGTTGCCCAGCCGCTGCCGGTTCTGCCGCCGCTCTTGGTTTTGATGTTGGGGCACTGGCCGGTCTTGGAAGAACTGCTCTGCACGGAGCTGCTGCTCTTTACGGAGGAGCTACTGCTCTTCACGGAGCTGCTGCTCTTGTTGTTGTTACCGCCGTTTGAGCTATTGGGGATATCGCCGCCGTTGGACGATACCGGTTCGATGCTGCTGGAGGATTCCACGACCGGCGGGGTGGTGGTGCAGCGGTCGCCCGGGTTGAGGACCTTGGCTGTATCGATGCTCACGGTAGCAATTGGTGCGCCGTCGGTGGCGCTGTAGACAATGAACAGCGGGAAGCCCGTCATGTCGGTGAGGCCCACGTAGTTGCCGTGCACGTCGGTGACGGTGCCGACTTCGTCGGCCCTGATAACCAGCTGCTGCTTGCCGTTGCTAACGAGCCAGGAGGTTCCGGAAATGACGATGGCCGCCGTGTTGACCTGCTCGACGGGGAGGGTCATGAGGTCGATGCCCTGGAGGAGGGTCTTGCCGGAGTTCGCGATGACGGAGCCGACAAAGGGCGGTTCGGTAATGAGGAACTTGCCCACGACGTTGGCGTCGCCGTCGGTAACGACCATGTCGGGATAAATGATGAGGTCCATTCCGCCAGAAAGGTGGAACGCACCGCTCAGGCCCGCTTCGGGGCAAACCTTAAATGCCGGGCCGGAAGCCGGATCGTCTTCGGGTGCAGCCGAGTCGGAACAATTCCACGCACATAGGGCCGCAATACCTATAAGACAGGACTTTAGAAAGGAAAATCTCATAAACATACCTCGAAAAGCCCCCAAACACCGTTCCAAAGATACTAATAAGATAAAATAATTTGAGTGGGGTGGAACGTTCGGAAGCAATAAAGCGTTCCGCGAGTGTTCCCCGACACAGAGAATTGTTGATAGATTGTTGACAAGCATTGAAAGTTCCAAAAGGGGGGGGGGCGGGGAGGGTCGAGGGAGGGGTGCCAGGGCCCAAAAAAGTTAATGGGCGCTATATCGTTAAATGTCATGGGGTTGGAAAAGTGCCGAATGTAAACAAATGTAAAATTTTATAAAGTAAAAATTATTTTACAATAAAAACAGGACCGGAAACGGGTGTTTCATGGAGGGTTTTCTGGGTGTTGGGAATGTGTTGATAAGTTGGAAGTTTCATTGCGGGTAAAAAATGTAAATGCCCTAATTTCGTTAAAAAGGGCATTTCGGGTTTTGCTCCCAAAACAGGGAGTTTTGGTGAGGAAGGGCGGCTTTCGGGGGTGTTTTGGGGCCCGGATTTGGCTTTTTGAGAAAAAAATGAAGAAAAACGCTTGAAATTCGGATGACATTTACTAAATTTGTGGCTCAATTTCGTGGAGTACCGCTTCCTATGCTCCACGGTATCACGGGAACCACAGTGGTTCCACGACTTGAAGCGATAAACCTTCTGCTGAAGAAGAGGAAAAAATGGCAAAAGAACATTTTGACAGAAGCAAGCCGCACTGCAACATTGGCACCATCGGCCACGTTGACCACGGTAAAACCACTCTGACCGCCGCAATCTGCACGACTCTCGCAGCCCGCGGTCTCGCCGCCGCCAAGCGTTTCGACGAAATCGACAACGCTCCGGAAGAAAAGGCTCGTGGTATCACGATCAACACCTCGCACGTGGAATACACCACTGCCAACCGCCACTACGCCCACGTCGACTGCCCGGGGCACGCCGACTACGTGAAGAACATGGTGACCGGTGCTGCCCAGATGGACGGCGCCATCCTCGTCGTTGCTGCAACTGACGGCCCGATGCCGCAGACCCGCGAACACATCCTCCTCGCCCACCAGGTTGGCGTGCCGAAGATCGTCGTGTTCCTCAACAAGTGCGACATGGTGGACGACCCGGAACTCCTCGACCTCGTCGAGATGGAAGTCCGCGAGCTCCTGTCCAAGTACGAATTTGACGGCGACAACGCCCCGATCATCCGCGGTTCCGCCCTCAAGGCCCTCGAAGGCGACCCTGCCTACCAGGACAAGGTGATGGAACTCATGGACGCCTGCGACACCTACATCCCGCTTCCGGCCCGCGAGACCGACAAGCCGTTCCTGATGCCGATCGAAGACATCTTCACGATCACGGGCCGCGGCACTGTGGCTACCGGCCGTATCGAGCGCGGCGTTGTGCACTTGAACGACAAGGTCGAACGCGTCGGCCTCGGCGAGACTGTCGAATACGTCGTTACGGGCGTTGAAATGTTCCGCAAGCTCCTCGACGACGCCCAGGCTGGCGACAACGTCGGTCTGCTCCTCCGCGGCGCCGAAAAGAAGGACGTGATCCGTGGCATGGTGCTCGCCGCACCGAAGTCCGTCACTCCGCACACCGAATTCAAGGCCGAGATCTACGTCCTGACGAAGGACGAAGGTGGCCGCCACACGCCGTTCATGAACGGCTACCGTCCTCAGTTCTACTTCCGCACCACCGACGTGACTGGCACGATCCAGCTTCCGGAAGGCGTGGAAATGGTGACTCCGGGCGACACCGTGACGATCCACACGACCCTCATCGCCCCGATCGCTATGGAAAAGCAGCTCCGCTTCGCCATCCGCGAAGGTGGCCGTACTGTGGGTGCTGGCTCTGTAACCGAAATCATCAAGTAAGGAATAATCATGGCTGGTGAACGCATCCGTATTCGCTTGAAGAGCTTCGATCATCGTATGATCGACCGCTCTGCTCAAGACATCGTGAATACAGCTAAGCAAACGGGTGCCCGCATTGCGGGACCCATCCCTCTCCCGACGAAAGTCCAGAAGTATACGGTGCTCCGCTCTCCGCATATCGACAAGACTTCTCGTGAACAGTTTGAATCCCGTACGCACAAGCGTCTGATCGACATCCTCGATGCTACGCCGCAAACTGTTGATTCCCTCATGAAACTTGACTTGCCGGCTGGTGTCGAAGTCGAAATTAAGGTCTAATAACAATGAACGGTATTCTCGCAAAGAAGTTGGGAATGACCCAAGTGTTCACGGAACAGGGCGAATGCGTCCCTGTCACGGTTCTCGAAGCCGGTCCGTGCGTGGTCATCTCTCACAAGACAGAAGAAAAGGACGGTTACACTGCTGTCCAGATCGGCTTTGGTCTTAAGAAGGAACAGCGTGCCAACAAGGCTGAAATCGGCCACTTCAAGAAGGCTGACGTTGCTGTTCGTGAACACCTCGCCGAATTTGACGTCGCTGATCTCGAATCCTGGCCGGTTGGCAAGGAATTCGGTGCTGCCGACTTCGCCGATGCCAAGATGGTTAACGTCTCCGGCATTTCCAAGGGTCACGGTTTCTCTGGTGCCATCAAGCGCCACGGATTCCACAGCGGTCCTCGTTCCCATGGTACGCACAACATGCGCGAACCGGGTGGTACGTCCGCTCACTCCTATCCGGGCCGCGTGTTCCCGGGCAAGCGTATGCCTGGTCAATACGGCAACAAGAAAGTGACCGTCAAGCACCTCCAGGTCGTCAAGGTTGACGGCGACCGCAACCTGATCTTCGTCCGTGGCGCTGTCCCGGGCCCGAAGAACAGCATTATCGTGGTGAGGAAAGACTAATGGCTAGTGCAAAGCTTTTCGCCGCAACAGGCGATTTTAAGAATGATATCCAGCTCCCGGCAATGTTCGATGAGGAAATCAACAAGGTCTGCATGTACCTCCACATCAAGGCCATTTTGAACAACCTCCGCCAGGGCAACGCCAAGACCAAGACCAAGTCCGAAGTCAGCGGCGGTGGCCAGAAGCCGTGGAAGCAGAAGGGCACGGGTCGTGCACGTTCCGGTCAGAACACCTCCGCTGTGTGGGTTCGCGGTGCCAAGGCTCACGGTCCCAAGGCTCATGACTACTTCGAAAAGGTGAACAAGAAGGTCAAGAAGATCGCTTTCCACTCCGCCCTCGCTACGAAGGCCCAGGAAGGCAAGTTCTTCGTGTTCGAAGCTCTCAGCTTCAACGCCCCGAAGACCAAGGACCTCCTCGCCGTTCTCGCCAAGTCCGGTATCGAACAGCGTAACGTTCTCCTGGTTGTTAGCGCGAAGGACCAGAACCTCTACCTGTCCTCCAACAACATTCCTTGGTGCCGTTGCGCCCGCGTCGAAGATGTCAATACCTACGACATCGTCCGCGCCAACAACGTTGTCATCTCCCAGGCTGCTCTCGCAGAACTTGAAGGAGGCCGCTAATGAAAGAAATTCATGAAATTCTCGTTGCGCCGCACGTGACCGAAGAAACCACCAGGAACATGGTGAATCCGAAGTCCGGTGCTCGCAAGTATGTGTTCAAGGTTGCCCTGGACGCCAGCAAGGACGAGATCAAGGCCGCTATCGAAAAGCGCTTTGATGTCAAGGTCGCTTCGGTCAATACGCTCATCAACCGCGGTAAGATCAAGCGCGTCCGCATGGTCGCCGGCAAGAAGTCCAACTGGAAGAAGGCCTACATCACACTCAAGGCCGGGCAAAAGATTGCCGAGTTCGAAGGAGTATAATCATGGGTCTGAAATCTTATCGCCCTCTTACCCCGACGCTGCGCTACAAGCAGATTGGTGACCGCAAGGAAATCACTGCGGAAAAGCCGTACAAGCCGCTCACCGAAGGCATCAAGCGTAGCTCCGGCCGTAACAACGCTGGTGAAATCACTTCCCGCCGTCGCGGTGGTGGCCACAAGAAGCTGTATCGTCTCATCGACTTCAAGCGCAAGTTCGCAGGCATCCCCTGCACGGTTGAAACCGTTGAATACGATCCGAACCGTACCGCTCGTATCGCCCTGGTCAAGTACCAGAACGGCAAGCGCGCCTACATCATCGCCCCGGCCGATATCAAGGTTGGCGACGTGCTCAACTCTGGCGAAGGTGCCGAGTTCCGCGTAGGTAACGCTCTCCCGATCCGCGATATCCCGCTGAACACTTTGATCCACAACATCGAAATGAAGCCGGGCAAGGGCGCCCAGCTGGTCCGCTCCGCCGGTGCCGCTGCCGAACTCGTTGCCAAGGACGGCAAGCTCTGCCAGGTGCGTCTCCCGAGTGGCGAAGTCCGCTACATCTCCGAAGACTGCCTCGCTGTTGTCGGTCAGGTTTCCAATATCGATCACATGAATGAATCCTCGGGCTCCGCCGGCCGCTCTCGCTGGCTCGGTAAGCGTCCCGCCGTCCGCGGCGTGGTGATGAACCCGGTCGACCACCCGCTCGGTGGTGGTGAAGGACGTACCTCTGGTGGTCGTCATCCGTGCTCTCCGTGGGGTAAGAACTCCAAGGGTGCTAAAACTCGTAACAATAAGCGTACCGATAAGTACATCGTGCGCCGTCGTCAGAAGAGGGCCTAATTCATGTCGAGATCCCTTAAGAAAGGTGCGTTCGTGGATTCCCACGTTCTCAGCAAAGCCCAGG
>Ga0310695_10002894_pt1 | contig 34988 bp, 27 predicted proteins | sample RumenRJG_04DNA_FD_203882 | JGI IMG/M metagenome (GOLD analysis project Ga0310695, IMG submission 203882) | Bovine rumen microbial communities from Lethbridge, Alberta, Canada - RJG_04 (v2) (version 2) | ecosystem: Host-associated > Mammals > Digestive system > Stomach > Rumen | place: Canada... | reverse complement strand
CACGCGACATCTTGACTGTATGACCAGCCGAGCGTATGTATGCCTCATAAATATCACGTCCTCGCAGATATACTGGTTTATTCTGCTGTTCTGGAATACGTATGAAAAGAAGCGCATGACCCTCATATTCGAGAACTGCATGTTCCAATTGTATGGACCACGCTAAGTTGTTTTTGGCTATATTGCCAAGTTTCTTTGTGGTTTCCTCAATAGTCGCTTTGTCAAGTTCCTCAAATTCGGCACCATCGCTAATACCAAAAACGAGGAAACCACCTCCACTTAGATTGGCAAAGGCGCAAATATGCTGAGCTAGGCGATCAGTCTTGCTCGACAATCCTCCTTTCCAATCAATTTCATTGAGTTCTTGCGGTACGGGTTGAATGCTTCTATGCAATGCGTTAAGAGCCGCTTCTTTCCAATTATTCATATTCCAATATGATTACTTCTAAACATTTTTTTGTATGGTAATACCCCAATCCTTTTGATTGACTGCATCCATTAAGACAAGTACCTTTCCATTGTTACCATATCCATTATGAGCAACATAGATGACAGCTCCACCACATGCAATCTCGTGAGAGCGTTTGCTGTTGTCAGTTCTTGCATCATATTGTTCCTTTGACTCGATGAAGTGAGGTACGATATTACCTAGGCTTCGCCAATCATTTAATACCTCTTCTGCTGTTTTAGTCGGGTTAAGCTCAATATACTTCTTCACGCATTCTGCAGCAAGGTTGTTTTTGGCATAATTACCTACACCATTAATTGAGAACTTTGTATAGTCACGTCCCGTTGAAGGGGATGACTCTTGATTTCCGTCCTCATCTTCTTCTGGTTCCTCTGATGGAATATTCCCATCCTTAAATTCTTCAACACCAAGGTTGTTCAAGAAGAGCTCTACTTTATCCTTCTGTACGATAGCATTGCCATTCTTGTCTGACTTATAGAATTTGGCAAATGTCAATTCTGTTCCGTCAACGTCCTTGAAGATTGGACCTTCAAAGCCATTGTTCTTGAAAACGTCATTCCAAAGGTAGAAGATGGCCTTGCCAACAAACTTCTCAGCCGAGATTACTCCATCAGTAGCCTTGCAGAAGAAGAAACCAAGTTTCTTGTCCTCTGACTGTGTCGCTTCTCCAATCTGCGCATTTATCTTTTCGAGGAATGACCACCAACTAAACTTCTTAGTTGCACCTTCTATTGCCCATTTTATTTCCTGTCCGTTCTCGTCATATCCCTTTCCAATAGGCATATACTGCCACTCCCAGCGACGCTTGAATGCAGAGTCTATAGGGAACAACGACTGGTCGCTGGTGTTCATGGTTGCCCAAATGTAGAGATTGTTAGGCAATACAAGGATGTCACCAGAAAGCACCTTGCTTACTATATCTTTTCCTTTATATAAAGCGTTAATCTTATCTGCATTGGGAATAGTTAGTGTTACTCCATCTTTCTTGAAAGCCTTTGCCAACTGCTTCTTCATATCCTTATCTGCATTGATTGGATATACGGAGAAACCACTATCATTACGGTCAAGCAATTGGAACAAATCACCGAATATCTGAGCACAGTTGCCTCGATTAATCTCCTCGATGATAAGATACTGCTTCTTTGCTGTGTCACTATTCTCTGCATAGAACTTCCATGCTTGCACGTAAGCCTGAAGGAATGCTTGATCGACAAATTCGTAGATAATCTGCTCTTTATGGAGTACCGTAGAACCGATTTTCATTGGTTGTCCTAACTCGTCACATATAGGAAGTAAGCCCATTGTAGGTTTGTATGCACCAACAAAGGTCGAATAGTCACTATCGGGGTGGAAAGTGGTACGGATTACGCTTTCACCCTCAGTCTTCTCATTGATAGTATGTGATTTGCCTGTACCTGGTGCACCATAATAGATTTGTTGGAGTGATGTAATGTCACGCTTCTCTTGTGCATTATGTTCGCCTTGGGAATAAGACATGAACACCTCCCGAGCCTTCAAAAAACAATAATACTGTTTTATAGCATTGCTTCTGAAATATTGGCTTGAACCTTCATTGTCAACTTTGTTAAATTCATCATCTGTGAACAATTCATTAATTATCTCAAGGATTTTTTCTGAGCTTCTAATATCAAAGATGTTTTTAACATGAGCCCACCTCGCTGGATTGTAACTAAATAGTTTATCTGGTTTTACAAAACTGATATAGCTTTCCGCGGCATTTCCACCTATTATAAAATCTGTTTTGTTTACAGGTCTTCTAGATAGGACACATCCTTTTATATACTCTCTAAACGCTTTTTCTAAAGTTTCAGTATTTATCATGATAGCTTTATACATTTAATTCTACAATGAATTTTATGAAACAATACCACAAATATAGAAGCTTCTTTTCCTACAAATAACAAAAACTTTCATCCATAAGTCGATTATATATGGCACATTCGCCAAGTGTGAATGTGTTAATGCCACCTTCACATGAGACATAGTCTTCGAACATATCATCAGGATGAAAATTGACCTTCCGCTCAGACACTATGTGATGAAAGAATGTCTCAACATCCTTCACAGATTTGAGATGTGATTCACTCGTATAGGTCATGGTCAATCTTCAGTCAAGAGTTCACGTTTGTCAACTTCCAGCAATTCGGCAATTCTACTTAAAGTCTTCAAATCCGGTTGAGTCTTTTGAGAGCACCATTTGCTGACAGTTACAGGAGATACACCAAGTTCTCCTGCAAGCCATACTGCTGTGCGTTTCTTCTGAACCAGCACAAGTTTTAGCCTATTTAAGTCCTTAACTTCCATGTTTAACATTTTAAATTGCGGGACAAAGATAATAATTTATTTTCTTTTTCGAATCAGCAAGCCTTAATATAATTAATAGGTGAGTTCTAAAAATTAATATTTGTGAGTGGAAGCCATACCTTCTGAATCAGTTCAGTTGGTTTCAGTGCCTCAAAGGGCATCGTTGGCTCGCGAAAGAGTTCGTTTATCCACTCATAATGTCATACTCAGCCCTCCACACGCTTGGGCTGGTATAGGCAATGACAAAGATAGAAACTATAAGTGACAATACAAAGTATAAAGGGGATTTTTTATTAGTTTTGCTGCGCAGCCCAACCTGTATTGGGTAAAAAACAATCAGGCTGGAACCATAATGAAACTTACTAACTGGTTTTTCCCAATCAGTAGGCAGGCGGTTGCCAACGAATTATCTCCCACGGAAGCGAATCAAAAACGCTGTTGCGTTCTTGCAGAAAGTTGTTTGAAAAAAGTGGGTTTTTGGAACTATATGGCTGTTGAAATTTGGGGATTCTGGAATGTTTTGTCTAATTAAATTTGGGGATTCTGGAATATTTGCTTAATATTGCATCAAAATATAGCAAATAATATGCCCGATATAAGAATCTTCAAGCGAAAGATTTATGACCGTATGCTCCAATGGAAGCAAGAGCGTGACGGCAAGACTGCACTTCTGGTCAAAGGTGCCCGACGGGTAGGCAAGTCCACCATTGTTGAAGAGTTTGCACGTCAGGAATACGATTCTTATATGCTCATTGATTTTGCAAGAGCTTCTGAAGAGGTCAAGGCGCTATTTAACGACCTGATGGATCTTGACTATATTTTCTTGCGTTTGCAGGCGATATATAATGTCATCCTTCAGGAGCGCCGTTCTGTCATCATCTTCGATGAGGTTCAAAAATGCCCACTCGCAAGACAGGCTATCAAGCAACTTGTGAAAGACCACCGCTATGACTATATTGAGACAGGTTCGCTTATCTCCATCCGCAAGAATACTGAGGGAATCATAATCCCCAGCGAGGAAACACGTATAGAAATGTTCCCGATGGACTATGAAGAGTTCCGCTGGGCATTGGGTGACAAGGCTACAGTTCCACTTCTCCGTCAGTTCTTTGACAAGCAGCTTCCACTTGGACAGGCATTCCGTAAGTCCATGCGCGATTTCCGTCTGTATATGCTTGTTGGCGGAATGCCTCAGGCAGTAAACGAGTACCTTGATACCAACAATCTCAGCAAGGTTGATACGGTCAAGCGTGAGATAATAGAACTATACTTCGACGATTTTCTAAAGATTGACCCTTCGGGACGTGCATCTCAGCTATTCCAGGCTATCCCTTCAGAGCTTGGCAAAAATGCTTCACGCTATCAGGTGAGCAGTGTTCTTTCAGATAGTGAGCGCAAGAATCTGTCGGAAGTGCTGAATGCCATGAAGGACAGCATGGTGGTCAACTTTTCATACCACTCTAATGATCCAAATGTCGGATTTGCACTTAACAGCGACAAAAACCTATACAAGATTTTCGTTGGCGATACGGGCTTGTTTGTCACTCTTGCCTTTTGGGACAAGGATGTCACGGAGAACATCATCTACCAGAAACTACTTTCAGACAAACTTTCTGCCAATCTCGGCTATGTCTATGAGAACATCGTAGCCCAGATGCTTACAGCGACAGGGAATAAACTTTTCTACCATACATGGCCGATGCAAAACAGCAACCACAACTATGAGGTAGACTTCCTGCTTTCACGGGGCAGCAAGATATGGCCGATAGAGGTAAAATCATCCGGATACAAGACTCACGCCTCGCTCGACGCCTTCTGCCGGAAGTTCTCAGAACGTATCAGCAATCGCTATCTTATCTATACAAAGGATTTTAAGAAAGACGAAACCACAACTCTCTTGCCAGCGTTCATGACTATTTTCCTATAGGCAGATACGGCAATCTCTGACAAGTCAAGGCCCATCAGGGATTGTTTCTTGCCTAAAAAACAATCAATCAGAAGTCAGAATAAAACCCACTATTGGATTAGACCCAATCAGTAGGCAGACGGTTGCCAGTGGATTTCCCACTGCAATCTTGCCGTGCGTTTTGCGTTTTCCTACATTTCCGGCGTAAGCGGCTGTGGATGTGTGCGTTGCAGAGGTGTAGGTGAACTTTCGCTCATACACATCCTACATAAGCAAATAAGGAGTTAAGACATTGTGGGTTAGATGATTGCACGGTTTTAGAGTGTTTTTAGTCCTCTGTAAAGTATTTTCAAGAGGGGCGTTACACTCGCTTAGCAGTGACCAGTCTGCCAAGAGCACACATTCTAATATCAGTGGTGTTCGGCCACGATAGCGAGGAACAGCAGGTCGTGGTCGGTCTGGTTCTCCACATAGTGCTCGTGGCCCATTGCGCAGTAGTGGCACTGCCCGGCATGGAGCACCTCTTCCTCTCCGTTGTCATAGAAATGACCTTCGCCACTCACCACAAACATGATTTCGCAGTTCTGCTCATGGCGGTGCAGACCAGTCGAAGCACCTGGCCGAAGGGTTGAGTACATTATCTTTACTCGTGGGTCTTCAAAGATGCGGCGGTCGAAGATGCCGTGTCCTCCGCGGAAATCCACAGCGTGGGTTTCGGCTATTTTGTCAAAGTCAATCAGCATAGCTATTATAGTTTAATGATGTTTCAGTTGGTGCTGGCTGGCGTTCACTCCTGACAGTAGAGAGCCATCAGGTCGTAGGGCAGCCCCTCGGTGCGCGTGCCGGGCTGCAGGTGGAAGTCGACGGCTTCGCCCACGCATACCACCCGTGCAAGAAAGCCTCGCAGATAGCCAACTAACCAGTCGCGTGGTGAGGGCTCGCCGTGAGCCAGCAGCTGGTCGGCAGCCATGCCGGTGAGATGCAGTTCGTCGTTCTGCGCATCCATGCCGAGCAGCTTCCACACGTAGAGCAGGTAGTAGGGCGCATCCTTGATGTTGGGCATCTGGTAGTAGTTGCAGAACTTGAAGCGGTTTTGCGCGAAGGCAAACACCCACATCCGGTCTTCCACGAAGTGTGCGAAGAGCTGGCGGCGATGGCTTCCGTGGCATCGGTGGCGCAGGTGCTGCCACACGGGAGCAATCAGAGGCAGGTAGCGCACGTCGCTGAAGTGGTCGTCGACCACCGTCTTCAGGTCTTTGCTCACCGCCGTCACAGCCACTGCTCCGTGCTCGGCAAGCGGAGTGGCAACCACCGTCGACGATGCCGGAGCATAGCTGCCGAAGGTGTACTGATAGAGAGTCTCGATGCCTTCGGGCTGATATTCGTCGGAAGGCACGAGCATGGTGTCGCCGTCGGTGAGCACCAGTGCGCGGTTGTATCCGCTCATCAGCAGCTCGCTCGTGGCGAAGGCCTGCCTGAGGTTGGCAGCGGCAGAGATGCTCTTGTTCAGCTCGTAAGCCTCGAAGACCATCCTCTTGTCCGACAAGGGGTTACCTACAGAGAACGACATGCTGCCTCGCGTGATGCGCAGGGTCAGCTGTAGGCGTATGTCGTTGCGGCTAATGGGTCGTGTTGTCATGGCTCTTGCTGTTTGACATGACACGTGTCATGTCCGTGGCATGGGGTAACAGTGGCGAAATAGCTCAATCTGTTTCGCTTTTTTTCTATAGATTAGTATCTTTGCAACTGCAAAAATACAAAATGTTTTGCTTACAGCCATGCTTATCGACGATTTTATCCATCTTGTCACTGTGCAGCTGGGCCACGTGCCCACGGCCTCACAGCAGCGCGCACTCGGTGTGCTGGGCCGCTTTCTGGGCTGCCGCGAAGAGCAGGTGGTGATGATAATGCGTGGCTCTGCCGGCACGGGCAAGACCTCGTTGGCGGCTGCCGTGGTGCGCACGATGCTTGCAATCGACCAGAAAGTGGTGCTCATGGCTCCCACGGGGCGTGCCGCCAAGGTGCTGGCACTGAGCTGCCGCATGACACCGCAGCCCCAGACCTTCACCATACACCGCCGCATCTACCGCCAGAAGAGCATGGAGGGCGGCTTCAGCCTGAACTTCAACAACGCAAGCAACGCGCTCTTCATTGTCGACGAGGCTTCGATGGTGAGCAACGACAGCACCTCGCCCTTGCTCGACAACCTCATCTCGTTTGTCTATGGCGGACAGAACTGCCGCCTGCTGCTTGTCGGCGATGCCGCACAGCTGCCCCCGGTGGGGCAGAACGAGGCACCGGCACTGTCGCGCATGATGCTCGAAGGCTATGGGCTGAGGGTGTTCGAGGCCGATGTGGACCAGGTGCTGCGACAGGCCGAGAGCTCGGGAATACTCTGGAACGCCAACCGCATACGCCTGCGGCAGCCATTGCGGCTGACAGGCTATGCCGACATACACCTCGTGAGCGGTGCCGAGCTTATCGACCAGCTTGCTTCGAGCTACTCGAAGGTGGGCATCGACGAGACGATGGTGGTCACGCGGTCGAACAAACGCGCCAACATCTACAACCAAGGCATACGCAATCAGGTGCTCGACCGCGAGGAAGAGCTATCCTCGGGCGACCTGCTCATGGTCGTGAAGAACAAGTATCTCTCTGCCAAAGACTCCCCGATGGACTTCATCGCCAATGGCGACAGAGCCGTGGTGAGGCGCTTGCGCCATGAGCGCGAGCTCTATGGGTTCCGCTTCGTGGATGCGCAGCTGCGCTTTCCCGACTACGACGATGCCGAGCTCACCGCCACGCTGATGCTCGACACGCTGCACTCCGAGGCTCCCGCGCTCACTGCCGACCAGCAACAGCACCTCTTTGAGGCGGTGATGGACGACTACAGCGACCTGCCGCGCAAGGCCGACAGGCTGCAGAAGCTCAAGACCGATACCTACTACAATGCCCTGCAGGTGAAGTTTGCCTATGCCGTGACCTGCCACAAGGCACAGGGAGGGCAGTGGGCACACGTATATATAGACCAGGGATATATGCCGCAGCAAGCCAAGGACGACGATTACTACCACTGGCTCTATACCGCCTTCACGCGCGCCACTGAGCATTTGTTTCTCGTAAACTGGAATACCGATGACTGACAACCCACACGACTTCGCACTCTATCTGAACGACAACCTCTCGGAAGTGAACCTCGACGAGGCACTGGCTGCCCTTTCGCCTCAGCGCAGGGAGCAGGCCATGAGGTTCAAGCGCCCGCAGGGCAGGCTGCTCTCGGCTGTTGCCTACGGCCTCTTGTGCCAGGGACTGAGGGAGCGGTATGCCATCAGCGAGCTGCCGGAGCTGGGATATGCCGAGGGAGGCAAGCCTTTCATCGTGGGCCACGAACATATCCACTTCAACATGAGCCACTGCCGGCAGGCAGCCGTGTGCGTGCTGAGTGACGAGGAGATAGGTGTCGACATCGAGGAGATACGCCGCTTCAAGCCGTCGCTCGTCAGCTACACCATGAACGATGCCCAGCGGCAGATGATTGCTGCGGCTGAGCATCCCGAAGTGGAGTTCATAAGGTTGTGGACCATGAAGGAAGCCTTGCTCAAACTCACCGGTCTGGGGCTGCGCACCGACCTGAAGACGCTCGACCTGAGCGGCTATCGCTTCACTACACGTGTGGAAACACAGAAGGGCTACGTCTGCACTGTGTGCCAGAAGTAGCCCTTCTCCCTGTCAGCCGGCTCTATCGTGTGGCCAGCTCTATAACTTTCTCTACAGCAGCATGGAGTCCGTCGACATCCTTTCCGCCTGCGCTGGCGAAGTGGGGCTGTCCGCCGCCGCCACCCTTTATCAGCTTGGCGGCCTCGCGAACCATCTGGCCGGCATTGAGTCCGTGTTCTTTCACCATGTCGTCGCTGAGCATCACGTTGAGCAGAGGCTTGTCGTCGAAGTTGGTTCCTATGACGCAGAGCAGTCGCTCAGGTATCTGTTCGCGCACCATGAACGCCAAATCCTTGGCTTCGGCGGCGTCGAAATTCATCACGGTCTCCACTACGCGTATGCCGTTCTTCTCGTAGGCACCTTCGACAAGCACCTTGCAGGTGCGTCTCAGGGCCTGTGCGCGGAACTGCTCAACCTCCTTCTTCATGCTGTCGTGCTCGTCGATGTACTTTTCAATCACGGCAGTCAGGTCCTTGGCGTTGTTGAACATCGACTCCAGCCTGCGCAGAGTGTCCTGCATATAGTATATCACCTCCTCGCACAGGCTGCCTGTCCTGGCCTCGATGCGGCGTATGCCGGCAGCCACGCTGGCCTCGCTGGCAATCTTGAAAATACCGATGCGTCCTGTCGAAGAGGCGTGGATGCCACCGCAGAACTCGCACGACGGGCCGAAGCGCACCACGCGCACCTTGTCGCCGTACTTCTCGCCGAACAGCGCGATGGCTCCCAGCTCCTTGGCTTCTTCGATGGGAGTGTCGCGGAACTCCTCGAGCTTGAAGTCCTGGCGTATCATCGAGTTCACGATACGCTCCACCTGGCGCAGCTCTTCGTCTGTTACCTTCTGGTAATGCGAGAAGTCGAAGCGCAGGCTTTCGGGGCTTACGTATGAGCCTTTCTGCTCTACGTGGTCGCCGAGCACCTGTTTGAGCGCATAGTCGAGCAGGTGGGTGGCCGTGTGGTTGGCTGCGCTCATGTCGCGCTTGTCGGTATCCACGCACGCCATGAAGTCGGCACCGAGGTTCTCGGGCAGCTTCTTCGCGATGTGGATGCTCTGGTTGTTCTCGCGCTTGGTGTCGATGATGTCTACCGTTTCGTCCTCGCTCACGAGCACACCCTTGTCTCCTACCTGTCCTCCCATTTCTCCGTAGAAGGGCGTGTAGTCGAGAATGAGCTCGTAGAAGGTTGACTTCTTCTGCGTCACCTTGCGGTAGCGCAGTATGTGGCACTCGTATTCAGTGTAGTCGTAGCCCACGAACTGCTGTTCGCCTTCGCGCAAAACCTCCCAGTCGCCGTTCTCCACGGCGGCGGCATTGCGTGCGCGCTGCTTCTGTTTCTGCATCTCTTCCTCGAACTGTTTGCTGTCTACGGTGAACCCGTTTTCGCGGCAGATGAGTTCGGTGAGGTCCAGAGGGAAGCCGTATGTGTCGAAAAGTCGGAAGGCAGCCTTGCCGTCGAGCTGTGTGAGCTGGTGCGCCTTGAGCTCGTCCATGGCTCCGTTGAGCAGGTTGATGCCGCGTTCGAGCGTGCGCAGGAACGAGTCTTCCTCTTCCTTCATCACGCGCGAGATAAGCTCCTGCTGTGCTTTCAGTTCGGGGAAAGCGTCGCCCATCTCGTAGACCAGCGTGGGAAGCAGTCGATAGAGGAAGGCTTCCTTCTGGCCGAGGAAGGTGTAGGCGTAGCGCACTGCGCGGCGCAGTATGCGGCGGATAACGTATCCTGCCTTGGCGTTGCCGGGCAGCTGTCCGTCGGCAATGGAGAAAGCCACTGCACGCAGGTGGTCGGCGCAGACGCGCATGGCCACGTCGGTGTTCTCGTCATGGCCGTATTTCATGCCTGAGATGCGCTCCTCTTCGTGTATGATGGGCTGGAAGATGTCGGTGTCGTAGTTGGAGTGCTTGCCCTGCATGGCGCGCACGAGGCGCTCGAAGCCCATGCCGGTGTCGATGACGTTCATCGGCAGCTTCTCGAGCGAGCCGTCGGCCTTGCGCTGATACTGCATGAACACCAGGTTCCATATCTCTATCACCTGGGGATCGTCCTTGTTCACCAGCTCGCGACCGGGCACGGCAGCTTTCTGTTCGGCTGTGCGCGAGTCGAGGTGTATCTCCGAGCAGGGGCCGCAGGGCCCCGTGTCGCCCATCTCCCAGAAGTTGTCGTGCTTGTTGCCGTTGATGATGTGGTCCTCGGGAACGTGCTTGGCCCAGTACTGTGCGGCCTCGTCGTCGCGCTCGAGACCATCTTCCTTGCTGCCCTCGAACACGGTGACGTAGAGGTCTTTGGGGTCGAGGTGCAGCACGTCGACAAGATATTCCCATGCCATGTCGATGGCACCCTCCTTGAAGTAGTCGCCAAACGACCAGTTGCCGAGCATCTCGAACATGGTGTGGTGGTAGGTGTCGTGGCCCACTTCCTCAAGGTCGTTGTGCTTGCCGCTCACGCGGAGGCACTTCTGAGTGTCGGCGCGGCGGCGCGGTTCGGGCTGCTTGGTGCCCAGGATAATGTCTTTCCACTGGTTCATGCCTGCGTTGGTGAACATCAGTGTGGGGTCGTCCTTGATTACCATCGGTGCCGACGGTACGATGACGTGCGACTTCGAGGCGAAAAACTCCTTGAAAGAGTCGCGGATTTCTTTTGCGGTCATCATAGTGCTTATCTGTTTTTTATCTGTGCGAAATACTCCAAAAGTTTTGCAAAGGTACGTAGTTTTCACTACTTTTGCAAAAAAATAAGGCTGCTACAGCAGAAAACAACTCTTTTTCTGCCAAGAGGCGGTCTTTTGTGTCACTCTTTTTACTTGATGTATCATGCCCTTGAATACCGAAAAACCTGGAAAATTGTACTACTCCATTAAGGAAGTGGCTCAGATGTTGGATGTCAGTGAGAGTCTGCTGAGGTATTGGGAGACGGAGTTTCCGCACCTGAAGCCGAAGACCACGGGCAACCGAGTGAGGCAATACACGCCGAAGGACATCGAGCAAATCAAGGTGGTGTATAATCTTGTGAAGGTTCGCGGCCACAAGTTGTCTGCTGCGCGCAAGATGCTCAACATGAACCGAACGGGCGTGGACCGCTCGGCTGAGATACAGAACACGCTTATCGCCGTGCGCGACGAGCTCAAGGAGCTGAAGAAGCAGGTGGATATGCTGGTGTGATGGGCTGTCGGATGCCTGCCTTCTCGTGGGCAGGGCAAGTGCGGACGATGGCTGATGTAAAGAAAAAGTGCCGATTTTCGCAATCGGCGCGGTTGCTCTTCCAGGAGCGGAAGGGGCTTTCTGGGGCATCGAAGATGCTCTTTTTTTCCCGTTTTTGTATGCTTTAGATGCAGGAAACAGCTGTCCGGCATCGTTGTTTTTCCCAAAACGGCTGCTGTTTGTTGTAGTCGGTGGGTTTTCTGCGGTGCCTGTGCCGTGGCTGTCTGGCTGTCGTGGCAGTGTGGACGGTTTTCTGTGGCATTGTGACCGCATGACGACAGCTGTCGGCTAACTGCCTTGTGGTGAGGCGGATAGGTACTTGCGGAGCTTTACGGACGGCTCCGTAAACTTTCTCCGGGGGCCTTGGAGAAGTGCTCCGGGATAGTTGGAGGAGTGCTCCGGGATAGCTGTAACGATGCTCCGGGGCTGCTGGAGAAACCTTACGGGCAGCTGTGGAAAGTGTTGCCGCAGCCGTGCCGCTCCCTGCTGGGGCTTGCAGGAGGCACATTCAGCCCGTTATAGACGAAAAATACCCGCATATTCGCAGGCAGATAGGTTGCTGCCGACAAATACGCGAGTATTCGGAGGGTTAATGTAAGAATGTTTCGCAAATTCCATAAACATAGAACCAAGGCTGTCGTTGGTGGCCTGAAGCCGCAGCGGGCGACCGCTCGGCGAGCATGGCCGGCAAGTTGCCGTCGGCAGTGTCAGAGTATCTGCGACACTTCCTGCAAGTCGTTGATTTTCTTGAGCTGGTCAATCACGTGCTGCACCTGTTTGCGGTCGTGTACCTTCACGTCCACCGTGCCGTCGAAGATGCCGTTCTCGCTCGAGATGGTTATGTGGTGGATGTTCAGGCTGAGGTGTCCCGAGAGCACTTCCGATACGTCGAGCAGCATACCCTTGCGGTCGATGCCGCGCAGACGGATGGTTGCGTCGAAGAACAGCTGGTCGTGCATGTTCCACTGTGCGTCGAGTATGCGGTTGCCGAACGAGGTCTTGAGCTTGGCTGCCACCGGGCAGGTGCGGTTGTGTATCTCGATGTGCTTCTTGTTGTCGATGTATCCCAGCGTGTCGTCGCCCGGAATGGGGTGGCAGCACTTGGGGAAGACATACTGGCTGATGTTGTCTTCGGATATGTAGACGGGCTTTTTCTTGTTGAAGTCGTCGCCCACGACATAGAGTCCCGAGGTCTGCGGCATGGGCTTGTCGGGTGTGTTGCCGCTTCGGAGGAACGGCACGTAGCGGCGCCAACCGCCCGAAGAGGAGCTGGTCTTCTTCTTGAGCACCTGCTCTATGTCCTTGTCGCCCAGCTCGATGGTCTTCTTTCCCAAGGCCAGATACAGGTCTTCGTGCTTCTTCTTGTCGTGGATTTCGCAGAGCTTGTCGAGCACCGACGTCGATGCTTCTATGTCGTTGGCTTTCAGCCACTCGCTGAGCACCTGTTCGCCCTGTTTCTGCAGCTCGCGGTTGTCGCGTCGGAGGATGGCCTGTATCTTGGTTATAGCCTTGGCTGTGGTGGCGAATTGCAGCCACGACTCGCTTACGTGCTGTGAGTTAGAGGTGAGTATCTCCACCTGGTCGCCGCTGTTGAGGCGGTGACTGATGGGCACGAGCTTGTGGTTTACCTTGGCTCCGATGCAGTGGCTGCCCAGGAAGGTGTGGATGTTGAAGGCAAAGTCGAGTGCCGTGGAGTCCACCGGCATGGTCTTTATCTCGCCCTTTGGTGTGAAGACGATTATCTCCGAGCTGAAGAGGTTGAGCTTTATGGAGTCGAGGAAGTCCATGGCATCGGGCTGTGGGTCGTCGAGTATCTCCTGTATGGTGCGCAGCCAGTCCTCGAGCTCGGTTTCTTCCTCGCTCAGCACGATGGTGTCGTTGTTGTTGCCGTTGTCCTTGTATTTCCAGTGGGCGGCAAATCCCTGCTCGGCAATCTCGTCCATGCGCTCCGAACGTATCTGCACCTCGACCCACTGGCCCGTCTTCGACATGAGCGTGACGTGCAGTGCCATGTAGCCGTTGGCCTTGGGCTTCGTCACCCAGTCGCGGAAGCGGTCGGGGTGGCTGGTGTAGAGCTTGCAGAGAGCAACGTAGATGTCGAAGCAGTCGCTGGCTTCGCGTTCCGGCGAGCTTGGCTCGAAGATGATGCGGACGGCCAGGATGTCGTAGATTTCGTCGAAAGTGAGGTTCTTCGACTTCATTTTCGACCAGATGGAGTAGGGGCTTTTGATCCTCGCCTTTATCTCGTAGCGCAGTCCTTTCTTGTCGAGTATCTGGCGTATGGGCTGCGTGAAGTTGTTGAAGAGGGTCTCGCGCTGCGCCTTTGTCTTTGCGAGCTTGCGCTGGATGAAGTCGTAGGTGTCGGGATATTCGAACTTGAAGCTCAGGTCTTCGAGCTCGTTCTTGATTTTGTTGAGGCCGAGGCGGTTGGCTATCGGGGCGTAGATGTAGAGCGTTTCGCCTGCAATCTTCATCTTCTTGTTGTTGGGCTGCGATGCCAGCGTGCGCATATTGTGGAGCCGGTCGCATATCTTGATGAGGATTACGCGTATGTCGTCGTTCATCGTCAGCAGCAGCTTCTTGAAGTTTTCGGCCTGCGCCGACGAGTGTTCGCCGAAGATGCCGCCGCTGATCTTGGTCAGTCCGTCGACTATCTGGGCTATCTTCTTGCCAAAGAGGTTTTCTATGTCCTCTGTGGTGTAGTCGGTGTCTTCCACTACATCATGCAACAGGGCGGAGCAGATGCTCGTAGAGCCCAGTCCTATCTCCTCGGCTGCGATGCGCGCCACGGCTATGGGGTGCATGATATATGGCTCGCCCGACAGTCGTTGCACGCCGCGGTGGGCTTGCCGGGCAAAGTTGAATGCCTTGGTGATGATGTCTACCTTCTTGCGATGGCGCGAAGCAAGGTATATCTGGAGCAGTTCGTCGAAGGCTTTGTCTACTTCTGCTTCCCAGTCTACGCCCTGGGGCGCAGGCTGAACGGCATCTGTCGGGTCGGCAGCTGATGCTGTCTGCGGGATGGAAAGGTCGGATTGTTTCGGTGCTTTCTCTTTCTTACTGTTGTCGTTCATAAGAGTTCCTCCTTGAGAAAGTGTGTTTGGGGGTGTTGTTGTGTTGCTTATATATATAAATAAGGTGTTGGGGGCAACGCCTTAGGGTTGCCCCCGCAGTGTCATTTCACTTTTATCTGCTTGCCGGCGCGTATGTTGTCGCCGGTGAGCTTGTTGATTTTCTTCAGCTTATCCACCGTGGTGTGGTGCTTGGCGGCCAGCTGCGAGAGGGTCTGCCCTTTCTCTACGGTGACGTTCGAGGGTGCTTCGGCTTTCTTACTCTTGCCTTTCTTGTCGGGTTGGCTGTAGTTGTCAGCTCGCTTTCCCTTGCCTTTGTGCTTGCCACGGTTCTCGTTCACCGTTTCCTGATAGCTGTTTCTGCTGTGGCGTTCGCTGTATCGTGACCTCGATTTCACCTGCGGCAGCGGCTGATGGGCAGGCTGCGAGATGTTTGGTGTGGCAGGTTTGGAGTGGGCTGAACTGTTGGAATAGCGTGGCGTAGGAGGCGAGTAGGAACGCTCTGACTGCCGTGGGGCTTGGTCTTCGACCTCCACCTCGGAGCGTTTTGCCAGCAGGCGGTTGGAGTGATAGGTGTTGTAGATGGAGTCTTCGGCATCGATAAACTTACCGATATAGGCCGAAGGCAGGCGCAGGGCTGCGTGGCCGCTGCTGCCGTTGACGATGTTGCGCCGGTATTGGGGGTTAAGCTCGCGTAGCTGGCTGCTCTCGATGCCTATCACGCGGGCTATCTGGTCGAAGTGAACGTCCTTCCTAACGTGCACGGTATCCGAGCGCTGCGGCAGGTCGGTCTCCATCGGGCAGATGTTATGGTCGCAATAGTAGTTCATCACGTAGTTGGCTGCGATGAACGAAGGCACATATCCGCGTGTCTCGCGAGGCAGATAGGGGTAAATTTTCCAGTAGTCGGTCTCGCCTCCGGCGCGGTGGATGGCTTTCTTGATGCGCTCCGGTCCGCAGTTGTAGGCCGCAATGACCAGGTTCCAGTCGCCGAACACGCGGTAGAGGTCGCGCAGCAGCCGCGCCGCAGCATCCGAAGCCTTCAGCGGGTCGCGCCGTTCGTCGACCAGCGAGTTCACTTCCAGACCGTACTGCTTGCCTGCCGAGAGCATGAACTGCCACAGTCCGGAGGCTCCGGCGGGCGAGACGGCATTGGGGTTGAGGCCCGACTCAATCACGGGAAGGTATTTCAGCTCGAGCGGAAGGCCGTAGGTCTCGAGTGCTTCCTCGAATATCGGAGTGTAGAAGTTGGCCGCGCCGAGCAGGAAACTCATCTGTCGGCGTCCGCGCTTGGTGTAGCGGTCGATGAACTTGCGCACAACCTCGTTGTAGGGCATCTCCATCACCGTGGGCAAGCGGCGCAAGCGCTCTACATAGACCTCGCGGTCGTATTCCGGGTCGGTGTTCTTCATGTTGCAGCCGTCAACATCGTGCAGGTAGTTTCGGGCGTGATACGTTTCCAACATGCTGTCTACATTGAAGGTCATAGCCGTTGGAACATCAATCTCTTCGCGGTTTCCATACTCGTCGATAACAACTTCATATTCCTGATAGTTGTTGTTCTGGGCCACTGTGGCAGTGGAAACGGCAAGCAGGGAGATTAGTGTCAGTATGTGATTTCTCATGTTCATAGTCGTAACAGGTATGTTTGGTCAGAATGTGAGGCCGATGCCGAGCCCCACGCCGGCAGGCTGCTGTGGCTTGCCTTGGGCCTGGTTGCCGAAGACAGCAGGCTGAATGTGCAGGCTGAGATTGTCGGAGATGTCGAACTCAGACAGCGACGCGTCGACGTATGCATCCACTATCGACAGCGCATAGACTCCTATCAGCACGAAAACGCTAAGGTCGCGATAGCGGCGGAAGCGGTCCTTGCGCTTTCGGAACACCTCTTGATACTGCTTCTTGTTGGCCTCGGTGATGGTCGTTCCTAAGTGGAGGAAGCTGTTGTAGCTCTGTGTTGAGGGGTCGTTGTCCATGATGTCGATGTAGGCTTGCGAGTAATCGTGGTACATCTGGTTGTTCCACGACAGCGCATAGATACATCCCACGAAGCCTCCATAGAAGATAGGGAGCTTCCAGAACTTGCGGTTGTAGATCTGTCCGCCGCCCGGCAGCACCGCCGCAAGCCACAGAGCTCTCTTCGGGCTGGGCTTCCATGTAGACCAGTCGCGGCCCTTGCGCTTCTCCTTAGGCTGCATACGGTCGATGGCTTTGTCAGAAATCATGGTGTCGGCAGCAGCTATCTCCTCCTCGGGAATGATTAGCGGAGCTGCAATGAACAGCGAGTCGTCGGGATAGTAGACGGCTATCGAGTCGCCCCCGACGGGTTGCTGGGCCCATGCAGCTGGCGTGTCAAAGGCCAGAAGCAGCGTTGCCGAGGCAATGATGTGCAGTATGTGTCGGATGTGGAAGGTCACTTGAGGCTACTGTTTCAGTTTGTCAAAGACGTTCATGATGTGTTCCAGTTCCTCTTCCGAGCCGAAAGGTATGCTTATCTTGCCCTTGCCCTTGTCGTTGTAGCTCATCTGCACCTTCGTGGCAAAGAAGTCGGAGAGTCGGCTTTTCAGGATGTTGAACTCCTCGGGAAGCCTTTTCTTTGCACTGATGGTTTTCTTGGCAGACTGTATGTCCTCGCCGTTGTTGAGCTGATGACACAGTTCCTCCACCTTTCTCACCGAGTAACCGTTCTTGTGTATCTCCTTGAACAGCTTGAGCTGGAGCGACGGAGAGCTGAGCGAAAGGAGCGCACGGGCGTGTCCCATGTCTATTTCCTTCTTCTGTAGAGCCATCTGCACCTGTGCGGGAAGTTTCAGAAGGCGCAGGTAGTTGGCTATTGCAGCGCGGCTCTTGCCCACTCGTTCCGACACCTTCTCTTGCGTCATGCCGCTCTTTTCCAGCAGATGCTCGTAGGCGAGAGCTATCTCTATGGCGTTGAGATCTTCGCGTTGGATGTTCTCGACGAGTGCCATCTCCATGACGTTCTCGTCCTTTATGGTGCGGATATATGCCGGAATGGCGGTCAGTCCGGCCAGTTGTGATGCGCGCCACCTGCGCTCTCCGGCGATAATCTGGAAGCGTCCGTCTTCCATTTGCCTGAGCGTGATGGGCTGCACGATGCCTATCTGCCTGATGCTTGCTGCCAGTTCCTCGAGTGCCGCGGCATCAAACTCGCGGCGCGGCTGGTTCGGATTGGCATCAATCTGGTCGATAGCAACCTCGTTTATGGTAGAGCTGCCCTGCGTGCTCACCTCGTCGGTGGAGATGAGAGCATCCAGACCGCGGCCCAGTGCCGCAGTCTTCGCAGTGCGGTTGTATTTCTTGTGTACTGCCATTGTTTGTCTTATCGGTTTTCGTTCTTGCTAATAATCTCCTTAGCCAGAGCCAGGTGGTTCTTTGCGCCGGTGGAGTCGGCATCGTAGAGGATTACCGGCAGTCCGTGGCTGGGGCTCTCGCTGAGCTTCACGTTGCGCTGTATGACGGTCTTGAACACCAGTTCCTGGAAGTGGCGCTTCACCTCGTCGTAGATTTGGTTGGCCAGTCTCAGGCGCGAATCATACATCGTAAGCAGGAAGCCTTCAATCTCGAGCTTCGGGTTGAGCTTGGTTTTTATGATCTTGATGGTATTGAGCAGCTTGCTGATTCCTTCCAAAGCGAAGTACTCGCACTGCACGGGAATGATGACGGAGTCGGCTGCCGTGAGTGCGTTCACAGTGATAAGGCCCAGCGAAGGCGAGCAGTCGATGAGTATGTAGTCGTAGTCGTCGCGTATCGGAGCAAGCAGATTGCTCAGCACTTTCTCGCGGTTCTCAAGGTTGAGCATCTCTATTTCCGCTCCCACGAGGTCGATATGGCTGGGCACTATGTCCAGTCCCTCGATGTCGGTGGTATATATCGCATCGCGCACATCAGCCTTATCGATGATACATTCGTATATGGAGCAGTCCACTTCCTTTATGTCTACGCCCAAGCCGCTTGAGGCATTGGCCTGCGGGTCGGCGTCAACGACGAGCACGCTCTTCTCGAGTGTTGCCAGCGAAGCTGCGAGATTGATTGACGTTGTGGTCTTGCCCACACCGCCTTTCTGGTTTGCCAAAGCTATAATTCGTCCCATTTCTTTTTATCCTTTCTTTTTGCCTTAATGGTTGAAACAAGTTGCCGCTGCGGCTGCCCGGTGAGTTCGCCGCAGACGTATATATTCGGCAAAGTTACATATTTTATTTTATAGTAGAGTGAATTTAATCCTTTTTTAGTAATTTTGCTGATTGAAAACACGGCCAGGACATCCTTGCCGGGCAGTGGGGAATAGCCGTCGGCAGTGTTCCGGCGACCCTGCAACCGGGTCCTGGGCCTCAATCTCAGATTTATGAGCAAACCATTGATACTCATTTCCAATGATGATGGCTACGACAGTCGTGGCATCAGATACCTTGTTGACTTTGTTTCCGACCTGGGCGAGGTGCTTGTGTGTGCCCCCTACGGCGGTCGCTCAGGCTACTCGCGGTCGTTCTCGGCCACTCCGCCGCTCTATCTGCGCCGTCGCGAGCCTATAGGCGATGCACAGGTGTGGTCGTGCAGTGGCACGCCCGTTGACTGCGTGAAGATGGCTCTCTCGCAGATCATCCCCGACCGGCTGCCCGCGCTCGTCATCGGAGGCATCAACCACGGCGACAACAGCACCGTGAACAACCACTACAGCGGCACTATGGGTGTTGCCATAGAGGGCTGCCTGAAGTACATTCCCTCGATAGCCTTCTCCACTTGCGACTACAATCCCAATGCCGAACTGGAGCATCTGCGTCCCTGGGTGAGGAAAATCACGGCCAAGGTGCTTGCCGAGGGCTTGCCCAGGCTCACCTGCCTGAACGTGAACTTCCCCGTGACCGACAGCTTCAAGGGCGTTCGCCCGTGCCGCATGGGCTTAGGCAGCTGGATAAACGAGGTGAAGAAGTGCCACCATCCGCGCGGTTACGACTACTACTGGATGGTTGGTGACTATCGCGACGACGAGCCATCGGCCACCGACAACGACCGGCAGGCACTGCGCGAGGGCTACATTGCCCTCACGCCTGTTACCATAGACGTGACAAACTACTCCTTCCTGAAAACCATGAACGATTGGGAGAGCCTATGAAATACTATCTTATTGCAGGCGAAGCCAGTGGCGACCTCCACGCTTCGCGACTTATGCAGCAACTCAAAGAGGGCGACACCGAAGCCCAGTTCCGCTTCTTCGGAGGCGACAAGATGCTTGCCGTGGGCGGCACCTGTGTGCGGCACTACAAGCAGCTGGCCTACATGGGCTTCGTTCCCGTGCTGCTCCACCTGCCGCAGATACTCAGCGGCATGAAGCTTTGCCGCGAAGACATAGTCAGGTGGCAGCCCGACGTGGTGATACTCGTTGACTATGCCGGCTTCAATCTTGCCATCGCACGCTTCCTTGGCAAGTATAACCACCAGCCGGGACACAGGAAAATCCCGGTCTACTACTACATATCGCCAAAGCTTTGGGCGTGGAAGGAATGGCGCGTGAAGACCATTCGCCGCTATGTAGACGAGCTTTTCTCAATCCTTCCCTTTGAAAAGGATTTCTATCAGAAGAAGCATCGCTACCCGATATATTACGTAGGCAATCCCACTAAGGAAGAAGTAGACTCGTTCAAGGCATCCTACAGCGAGTCGGCAGAGGCTTTCCGCGAGCGCAACGGCTTGTCTTTCAAGCCCATACTGGCACTCCTTGCCGGCAGCCGCAAGCAGGAGATAAAGGACAATCTGCCAGCTATGCTCGAGGCTTCGGCACGCTTCAAGGACTATCAGGTGGTGCTGGCGTGCGCACCTTCGGTCGACGATGCCTACTACGACCGCGTGTTGCAGGGAGCCGAAGTGAGCCGCGTGAGGGGCCTCACCTACGAGCTTCTCAGCCATTCAGCCCTTGCGCTCGTCACCAGCGGCACCGCAACGCTCGAGACTGCACTGTTCGGAGTGCCGCAGGTGGTGTGCTATCGCGTGCCCATGCCCAAGTTCATGCGCTTCGGTTTCAACCATTTCATTCATGTGAAATACATCTCGCTCGTCAATCTTATTGCCGGACGCGAGGTGGTGCCCGAGCTTTTTGCCGACCGCTTCAGCGTCTACGAGATTACCAACCAGCTCTACCGCATCCTGCCGGGCACGCCGCAGCGCGAGAAGATGCTCGAAGGCTACCGGCTCGTAGCCCAGCAGCTGGGCACCAAGGTGGCTCCGCGACAGGCTGCCCACATAATGCTCGACCTGCTCAGTCGCCCAAGGCAAACAGCCGCCGCCGACAAACCAACCAATACGGGAGAAGATGCTGTTCAGAACTGAGGTAGAGGTAGCCAGGGCACCGTTTGCCATCAAGCCCTCCGACAGGCTGTTGTTCGTAGGCAGTTGCTTTGCGGGCAACATCGGAGAGCACTTCCGCAGGGAGCGCTTCCGCACCGAGGTGAACCCCTACGGCGTGATGTATAACCCCGTTTCCATACTCCACACCATCGAGAAACTCTCAGCCGTAGGCCGGCTGAGGGCCGATGTGGCTGTGCTCACCCTCGGCACGAACCACGTCTACCGCCTGAAGGAGACGGGCGAGATAGTAGACAACTGCATGAAGCGTCCCCAGCGCCTCTTCAGCGAGGAGCTGCTGACCGTGGACGAGTGTGCCCAGGCCCTCCGCCAGTCGGTTGAGCTGTTGCGAAAGGCCAATCCCGAGGTGAGCATAGTGCTCACCGTGAGCCCCATCCGCTACCGCAAGTATGGCTACCACGGCAGCCAGCTCTCCAAGGCCACCCTGCTGCTGGCCGTTGACCAAGTGGTTTCTCAGGGTGAGGAAGCCCCTTGTCCGTCAGCATTATACTATTTCCCAGCCTACGAGATAGTTAACGACGAGTTGCGCGACTACCGTTTCTATGCTCCCGATATGCTCCACCCCTCGGAGCAGGCCGTGGAATACATCTGGCAGAAGTTCCGGCAAGCCTGCTTCTCGCCCGAAGCCGACGAGTATCTGGAGCTGTGGCGACCGGTGAGAGAGGCTCTGGCCCATCGCCCGTTCAATCCGGAGTCGGATGAATACAAGGCTTTCGTGGAGCAGACCAACAAGAAGCTGGAAGCCCTGAAGCTGCGCTATCCCCATCTCAACGATGTGTGAGGCTCCCCTTTCGGCTCCCCTCCCTTGGGGAGGGGTAGGGGGTGGGTGAGTAATATGGCCCATATTGGTCGGTAATATGGCCCATATTGGTCAGTAATATGGCCCATATTACTTTCTGTTAAGCTTGGTTTTTCTGGCTAAGGATTGCCTTGTTTCGGAATAAATGTATAATTTTGCGAGTTGTAAACATAATACCTGCGATATGAACTACACAATTGAAGAGGTGACAACCCTTATCGGTGCCCATCGCTACGGCACCGCCGAGGCATCGATAGGTTTCCTTCTCACCGACAGCCGCTCGCTGTGCTTTGCCGAGGAAACGCTGTTTTTCGCACTCACCACAAGCCGCAACGACGGCCATCGCTACATTGCCGACCTGCATAGGCGCGGCGTGCGCAACTTTGTTGTGCAGCACTTGCCAGCCGACTATGCCACCACATACGCCGACAGCAACTTCCTCAAGGTGACTGGAGTGCTCCAGGCACTGCAACGACTTGCCGAACGCCACCGTGACGACTACTCGATACCCGTCGTGGGCATCACCGGCTCCAACGGAAAGACCATCGTCAAGGAGTGGCTCTACCAGTTGCTCAGCACTCCGTCGTCGGCAGCTGCCGACACCAAGGGCTATGCCGACACAGGCGAAGGTGCTGAAGGCACTGCCGTGGCCGACTATCGTCGACGCGCCATCACCCGTTCGCCGCGTTCCTACAACTCACAGATAGGCGTGCCGCTGTCGGTCTGGCTGCTGGGCGAACATTCGCGCATCGGCATTTTCGAGGCCGGCATATCGCAGCCGGGCGAGATGGCAGCACTCAGAGCCATCATCCAGCCTACGATAGGCGTGCTGACGAACATCGGACAGGCCCATCAGGAGAACTTCCCCTCGCTCGAAGCCAAGTGCAAGGAGAAGCTGCGCCTGTTCCACGACACCGAAGCCGTGGTCTATCCCATGGACGACGAGCTCGTGGTGCGCTGTATGTCGCAGTATGCCTACAAGGGACAGCAGGTGGAATGGTCGCTTCGCAACCCGAAGGCGGCGCTCTACGTGAGCAGCACCGACACCGTGAGCCTCGAGCGCAACGGCAAACAGCAGGCTGCCACCTGCGTGAACTACGTGTGGAACCCCAACCACTCGGCAGCTCCGAAGCTGCAAGGCAGCTACACCATACCCTTTATCGACGAGGCATCGGTAGAGAACTCCATCACTGCCGCAGCCACCTTGCTCCATCTCGGCCTCGATGCCGGCGTGCTGGCAGAGCGCATGAGCCGCCTCGAACCTGTTGCCATGCGCCTCGAAGTGAAGCAGGGGCAGCGCGGATGCACGCTCATCAACGACTCATATAATTCGGACATCAACTCGCTCGACATAGCTCTCGACTTCATCTGCCGCCGTCCCGACAGCAGCGGCAACCACCGCACGCTCATTCTGAGCGACATAGAGCAGAGCGGAGAGAGCGACGAGCAGCTTTATAGACGCGTGGCTGAGCTTATCGAGCAGCGCGGAGTGGAACGGTTTGTGGCTGTGGGGCCGCGCATCATGGCTCAGAGGCAGGCGTTCGATGGCTTTGCTAAGGGCGGCAGTGCTGCCGACGGCGGCGCGACGCGCAGCGTGAGCTTCTATGCCACCACCGAGGAGCTTGTAGAGAGCGGTCTGCTCGACACGATAAACCACGAAGTGGTGCTGATAAAGGGCGCACGGCAGTTCGGCTTCGACCGTATCACCGAGCTGATGACGCAGAAGGTGCATGAGACAACGCTCGAGGTGAACCTCTCGGCATTGGTGGCAAACCTGAACTACTATCGCCAGCAGATGCGCCCCGACATCAAACTGGTGTGCATGATCAAGGCCGACGGCTACGGGGCAGGTGCCGTGGAGATAGCCAAGACGCTGCAAGACAATCGTGTGGACTATCTTGCCGTGGCTGTGGCAGACGAGGGCGTGACGCTCAGAAATGCCGGAATAACGTCGAACATAATGGTGATGAACCCCGAGATGACGGCTTTCAAGACCATGTTCGACTACGACCTGGAGCCGGAAGTCTACTCCTTCCGCCTGCTCTCGGCTCTCGTGAAAGCTGCGCGCAAAGAGGGCATCACCAACTATCCCGTCCACATAAAGCTCGATACGGGTATGTGCCGCCTCGGCTTCAACCCAACTGAAGACATCGACGAGCTTATCCACCGGCTGAAATCGCAGAACGCGGTCATTCCGCGCTCGGTGTTCTCGCACTTCGTGGGCTCCGACAGCGACGACTTCGACGAGTTCTCGGCCCGCCAGTTTGCGCTGTTCGATGCTGCCAGCCGCCGCTTGCAGGAAGCTTTCCCCCATACCATACTGCGGCATATCGACAACTCGGCAGGTATAGAGCACTTCCCGGAGCGGCAACTCGATATGTGCCGCCTCGGAATTGGCCTCTACGGCATCAATCCGCGCAACAACCAGACCATAAATACCGTGTCAACGCTCCGCACAACGATATTGCAGCTGCGCCGCGTGAAGGCCGGCGAGTCGGTGGGATACAGCCGCCGCACGGTGCTCGAGCGCGACAGCATCATTGCCGCCATACCTATAGGCTATGCCGACGGCCTTAACCGTCACTTGGGCAACCGCAGAGGCTATTGCCTGGTGGACGGACAGCGAGCCGACTATGTGGGAAATATCTGCATGGACGTGGCAATGGTCGACGTCACCGACATCCCGTGCAGCGAAGGCGACAGCGTTGAGATATTCGGCAACGGCCTTCCCGTGACGGTGCTTTCCGACTTGCTCGACACCATTCCCTACGAAGTGCTTACGGGTGTGAGCAATAGAGTGAAGCGAGTTTACTATAAAGAGTGAAGCCTATTGGCTTCCGATGTGAGAGGTGAGAGGGTTAGAGGTGAGAGGATAGTTAAGTTCTGACAAGTGTCCAGCTAATAATGACAAGCTGAAAAACTATTCTCTCACCTCTAACCCTCTCACCTCTCACTGCTGAAGACCTATTCCAAAAATCCCTGACGGCGCAGGGCCTTGAGCAGCGTGGCCGACATGGCTTCGTTGTCGCGGCGCGTGTAGCGGCAGTCGGTGAACACCTGTGCCAGAGTCTGCTTGTTGTTGATCTCCACGAAGTGGCGGTTCTCGGGCAGCTGCTCCTTAGTGGCGTAGTGGCTGTCGATGTCGGCAGGCGTGTAGTCGTGGTATTGCTCTTCGTGAACGATGGCGCTGATGGGCAGTCGGTCGCTCTGTGCAGGCTCTTCGGCAGGCCATCCCAGCGTGATAGTGGCCACGGGCATCACCAGCCGGGGCAGATGGAGGGCATCGATGATGGCCTCGGGCATATAGACGGTGGTTCCGAGGAAGCACGTTCCCAAGCCGCGGGCTTCGGCAAGGTTGCAGAAGGTCTGGCAGTAGAGCAGTGCGTCGGTGGCGGCGTTGATGAACGAGAGGAAGTTGTCGTAGCCCGGAGAAGCCTGCCGCTGCTCAGCCCAGAGCGTTGTGCGCCTGAAGTCGGCACAGAAAGTGAGCACCACGGGTGCTTCCGTCACCATAGGCTGTGAGAAGTGGGCCGGGGCGAGCTGGCGCTTGGCCTCGTCGCTGCGCGTTACCACTACCGAATAGAGCTGCAGGTTGCCCATCGTGGGAGTCTGCTCGGCAACAGAGAGCAGCTCGTTGAGCAGTTGAGGCTCAACGGGAGCCGACGAATATTTCCTTATCGTGCGGCGTTGTTTGATGTACTTTTCCATCTGCTGTAAGGTGTTTAGTTTTCAAAGGTGCAAAATTACCTAAAATAATGCTAATTTCAAACTTTCACATTGCCAAACGGTTGCGTGCTGATTTCTTTTTGTTACCTTTGCCGAAGAAACTTACAACCAAACCGTTCTTACTATGGACTGTAGCAAGACATACGCCGATGGCCGCTTCCAGGTAGTTGAGATAAGGCCAAAGGAGCTGGAGTGCGACGTGGTTCGCTTCCAGAACAACAAAGAGAAATGGGTGGCGTTCGTGGGCCTGCTCGGCGGCAGACCATACGAAATATTCACCGGCTTGCAAGACGACGAGGAGGGAATAGTGCTTCCGAAGACCGTCACCAAGGGCAAGATAATCAAGCAGACCAACGATGACGGCTCGCACCGCTACGATTTCCAGTTTGAAAACAAGCGCGGATACAAGACGACCGTTGAGGGACTGAGCGAGAAGTTCAACCCCGAGTGCTGGAACTATGCCAAGCTCATCTCGGGCGTGCTGCGTTATGGTATGCCAATCAACCACGTGATAAAGCTCGTCAGCTCGCTGTCGCTCAAGGACGACGACCTGAACACCTGGAAAACCGGTGTGGAGCGGGCGCTGAAGAAGTATGTCGATGGTGGCAACGACGAAGCCAATGAAGCTCACGAGTAGCCATGTGGTGCTTGAGAAGGTGCGCCTTCATGCTGCCCACGGTGTCATGCCGCAGGAGCAGAAGGTAGGAGGCGAGTTCGAGGTGAGCCTCAGCGTGGGCTGCGAACTGGCCAAGGCCGTTGAGACCGATGACCTGCGGTACACCATCAACTATGCCCGGCTCTACGAGATAGTGAGGCAGGAGATGCTCATTCCGTCGAAACTGCTCGAGCACGTGGCTGGCAGAATAGCATCAAACATATTCAGGAGCTTCCCCGAAGCGGCTCTGCTCGACCTGAAGATTACCAAGGTCAATCCGCCGATGGGTGCTCATTGCGATGGCGCGAGCGTGGTGATGAGCTTTGAAAGGACTCCCGACGACTCGCTCGCAGAAAGCTGCTGAGATATGCTCGGCTGCTTATTATATATAATAAGGTGTAAAAACAGAAAGGTGAAGACACGACTTTCCATATTACTCATTGCGTTGCTGTTGCCTCTTTCGGTAGCTTTCGGTGCTGGGAAGAAGTTCACCCTCGTCATTGATGCGGGTCACGGAGGTCACGACATTGGCGCTCCCGGCAGCATGGTCAATGAGAAAAGTATCAATCTGAACGTTGCATTGGCTTTCGGAAGGTACGTAGAGCAGGCTTGTCCCGACGTAAGGGTGGTGTATACTCGCCGTTCCGATGTGTTCGTGCCGCTTTACGAGCGTGCCGACATAGCCAACCGCGCCAAAGCCGACCTCTTTGTGTCGGTTCATACCAATGCCTTGCCAGGTGGAAGAGTGGCTCGCGGAATGCAGTCATATACCCTGACACTGTCTAAGGCGGGTGCAAACTTAGAGGTGGCGAAGCGCGAGAACTCCGTAATAGAGCTCGAGGGCAACGACCGCCAGCACATGGCGAAGTACGATCCCAACTCTCCAGAGAACCAGGTGATGTTTGAACTGCTGCAAAGTCAGAACATGGAGCGAAGCGTGGAGTTCGCCAAATACGTTCAGCAAGAGACGTGTGCCGTTGCCGGAAGGCTCGACAAGGGTGTGCATCAGGCTAATCTTGCGGTGCTCAGACTCACTTCCATGCCCGCCTGTCTGGTGGAACTGGGCTTCATAACGACCTCCGACGAAGAGCAATTCCTTGCTTCGCCTGAGGGAGTGGAACTCATGGCAAAAGGTATTTTCAACGCTTTTGTGAGATATAAGGCCAAGTACAACGACAAGATAGTCATTCCCTATGCAGCTTCGAGCAGCCCAGTGGCGCGTGTGCAGGCCGAAACGGCTGTGCAGAAGCCCGTGGCAAAGGCAAGCGAGGAACCTCAGCCGACAAGGGTTGTGCGCAAAGTAAAGCCTGCGGAGGCACCTGCGCCTAAGCCTAAGAAGCCTAACAAGCCTGCCGAAGAGCCTGTCGCAAGGGCTAAAGCAACCAAAGATGATGACGGAAAGCCTGTTTTCAAGGTACAGATATTGGCCGTGAACCGAACTCTTCGCCCCGGGAGCCAGCAGCTCAAGGGCCATAAGGACGTAGACCACTATGTCGACGGGCAGACCGTGAAGTACACCAAGGGGGCTTCTACCGACTATAACGAGATGCTGCGTCTGCGTAAGAAGCTGCTCGACGACTTCCCGCAGGCTTTCATCATAGCCTTCAAGGACGGTCAGCGGATGGACATCACCAAGGCCATTCAGGAGTTCAGGCTACGTGGTAAATAGCAAACAACAGAACAATATTATATAAACGGACATAACAAAAAATATAAACGTTAGTGCAATGAAGAAAGAAGTGAAGATAGCCATAGTAGCTATCGTAGGCATAATGCTGCTGTTTTTCGGAATGACATTCCTCAAAGGATTGGATCTTTTCTCGTCGAACAAGCTCTATAAGATACGCTTCAGCGACATATCCGGCCTCTCCACGTCGACTCCTATCTATGCCGACGGCTACAAGGTGGGCGTGATTAAGGACATACACTACGATTTCAGCAAGCAGGGAGAGATACTTGCCGATGTCGGCATCAACGAAGCAATGCCCATTCCGCAGGGAACGAGGGCCGAGATAGCCAGCGACCTGCTCGGAAACGTGCAGGTGAAGCTCATCCGTCCGGCATTGTCGGCTGCCACACTGGCCGAGGGCGGCATCATCGACGGCACCATAAGCGACAATGCTCTGGGCTCAGTGAAGAGCATGGTGCCCGATATTCAGAAGATGCTTCCTAAGCTCGACTCAATCCTTTACAATGTGAACAGGCTGCTTCAGGACCCTGCCCTCGCCGCATCGCTGCACAACGTGAGCACAATCACTTCCGGACTGACCACATCTACGCGCCAGCTCAACGTGCTGCTGGCACAGCTCAACGGCGAGATGCCTGTGCTCACGCAGAAGGTCAACACCGTTCTCGACAACACAAACGGCACTATGGTGTCGGCAAAAGGTGCCGTGGCCAATGCCGACAAGATGCTTGCCAATCTGAACAGCCAGGTCGAAAAGACCGACATTGCAGCCACGATGCAGAAGCTCGACAAGACGATGGCCAACCTTCAGACCCTCACCGACAAGCTCAACAGCCGCGACGGTTCGCTGGGACTGTTGATGAACGACCGCGCTCTGTATGATAACCTTACCCGGACGATGCGCGATGCCGACTCGCTGATGGTCGACTTGCGGAAGCATCCCAAGCGTTACGTACACTTCTCTGTGTTCGGCAGAAAGGACAAATAGTGCCCGAAAGCCCACGTCACAGCCATTGCGGGGCACCAGAAACAGCCCTGCAATGGCTTGGCAAACGGCAAACAGACAATTTGTAAAGCAACTATTCTATTTAAAAAAAGTCTAAATACTTTTGTTAAAGTTCCACACTTTAAGCTAATAACGTAAATAGTGAAATGTCAGTAGGTTTAATGCTGCGCGCAGAATGTTTCACTATTTGTGGCGTTTAGGCCGCAGTCAGACTAAAACCGTTTGATAATGAAGAACTTGTAAACAGGCAAACTCTGTTTTTGAATTGTCTTTCGTCGCGCCGCCGCAACCACCTTAAAACGTGATTATTAGGCAACAATACCACAGTTTGGCCTATTCTGGAATGTTTGCCTTGTGGAAAAAGATTGTTAATTTTGCATCTGCAATAATTTAAAACGACGTAAGTCTAACCGTCAATCGTAGATTTAACCGACATGGACGTAAACCCTAATGAGCTCTGGAAGCAGTGTCTGCTCTTGATAAGAGAGAATGTGACAGAGCAGCAATTCAATACTTGGTTCAAGCCCGTTTGCTTTGAGTCGTATGCATCGGCCTCGAAGACACTCTTGTTGCGGGTTCCCAGTGCTTTTGTATATGAGTATCTGGAGGAGAACTACATTGATTTGCTGAGCAAGGTGCTTACCCGCGTGTTCGGTAAAGGTGTGAAACTGTCTTACCGCATTGTGCAAGACAAGGAGCACGGCATAACCACCGTTGAAGAGTCGGAGCCCGTTGACAACTTCGTGAGCCAGCAGCCAACGCGCCGCGGCAACCAGTCGCCCACACAGCTTGATGCTGCGCCGAGCGACATAGACTCGCAGCTGGATCCCCACAAGACCTTCCAGAACTTCATCGAGGGCGACAGCAACAAGCTTCCGCGCTCAATAGGCTTGTCGATAGCTGAGCATCCCAACACCACACAGTTCAACCCGATGTTCATCTACGGCCCCTCGGGATGCGGAAAGACCCACCTCGTCAATGCCATAGGGCTCAAGACAAAGCAGCTCTATCCCCAGAAGAGAGTGCTCTATATCAGTGCGCGCCTCTTCCAAGTGCAGTACACAAACTCCGTCCTGCACAACACCACCAATGATTTCATCAACTTCTACCAGACCATCGACCTGCTTATAGTCGATGACATACAGGAGTGGATGACCGCAACGAAGACACAGGACACCTTCTTCCATATCTTCAACCACCTCTTCCGCAACGGCAAGCGCATCATTCTGGCCTCCGACCGTCCGCCGGTAGACCTCAAGGGTATGAACGACCGCCTGCTGACGCGTTTCTCCTGCGGCCTTATAGCCGAGCTTGAGAAGCCCAACGTGCAGCTGTGCGTGGACATCCTGAACCAGAAGATACGCCGCGACGGACTGCATATCCCCGACGATGTGGTGATGTATATAGCCCAGACAGCCAACGGAAGCGTGCGCGACCTTCAGGGAGTAATCAACTCGCTGCTTGCCTACAGTGTGGTTTACAACAGCCATATAGACATGCGCCTGGCTGAAAGGGTTATTAAGCGTGCCGTGAAAGTTGACGACCGTCCGCTCACGATGGACGATATCATCGAGACCGTGTGCAACCATTTCAACGTGTCGACAAGCTCGGTGGCTGGCCGTAGCCGCAAAAGGGAGTTCGTGGTGGCCCGTCAGGTGTCGATGTATCTTGCACAGAAGTATACCAAGATGCCTGCTTCGCGAATAGGAAAGCTTGTCGGAGGGCGCGACCACAGCACCGTTATCCACAGCTGTTCGCAGGTGGAGCAGCGGCTGAAGACCGACAAAGCCTTCTCAGCAGAGGTCTCGAGCATTGAAAATTCCTTCAAACTTAAACCATAATCTAAGCAAACAAAACTTCCCATGAAAGACTTCTGAAAGAGGAATGTGGACCTGATGGCCCACATTCCTTGTTTTTATGCGTCTGCTTTCTCTGCCGCCGAAGCACTCATTGCTGCTCCGCAGGTAGCGGCAGGGTTCCTCCTATGCCCCGGCAGCCTGCTTAGCCGTCATCATTCGCTTCCATTTGAAGTATCCCATCACTGCAATGACCACATACAGGCCGTAGAGCGATGCCTTGAAAGGTATGTCCTTGTAGAAGTAGAGCGCGCAGGTGACGACATCTACCACTATCCACACGAACCATTGCTCCAGATACTTGTGTGCCAAAGCCCATATACCGACCAGGCTCAAGGCCGTGGTGAAGCTGTCGGCCAGCGGCACCCGTGAGTCGGTGAGTGTCACGAGCAGCCAGTAGATGGTCGCCCAGAGCACCAGCGCGATGGCTGTCCACATCACCAGGAGCCTCTTGGGGATATGCGTAATAGGCACTTCGGCAGCAGCCTCGGCCTTTGCCGCTTCGCCACTGCCCGTCTGCCGCGGCCTGACAGTCCAGCGATAGAAGCCGTAGACGGTCATGGCAATGTAGTAGAACTCCATGGCGCAGTCGGCATAGAGCCCTTTCTCGTAGTAGAGCACTATGCCGAGCGCCTGCATCAGGAAGCCGGCAAGCCACATCCAGATGCTTGCCCGGTATTCCAGGATGATGTATGCCAGCCCGAGCAGGGTGGTGGTGATGTCGAGCCAGTGGCTCTGCAGAAAGTCAGTCATGGCTTAGAAGCGCAGTGTGAGGCTACCCATGGCAGTCAGTCCTGCCGAGGGAGTGAAGCCGATCTGGTAGTATCGGTTGTCGTTGGTGTGGCCGTAGCTCTCGGCGATGGCCGAGTAGACCCATCCGTAGGAGGCATAGCGGCGGCCCAGGATGTTGTTGAAGCTCAGTCCCAGCTCCACTTCCTTGATGCCGCAGGCTTTAGTCACCTTGGCGACATAGCCAAACTTGAGGTTCGACACCGAGTAGCTGGGCAGTGAGCGGTCATAGTTCTTGGTATTGTCGAGATACTGTCGGCTGACGAAGTTGGTGTGCCATGTTGCCGAGAAGCCCTTGTGGTGGAACGTCACGAAGCCGTTGAGTATGCAGCTGGGCGAGAAAGCCAGTGTGGAATTGTCGTAGTGGAACTGTCGCAGCTCGTCGCCGTTGCCGTCGCAGTGGTACTTTGCCGCATCGGGATTGTCCTTCCAGTCGTCCCAGTCCTCAACGTACTCGTCGAAGTCGCGTATCTTGTTCAGGCTCAGCGCGGCGTTACCTTCCAGCGTGAGCCACGGTGTGGCATCCCAACCGGCAGTGAGTTCCATTCCGGCGCGGTAGCTCTTGTGTATGTTAGTGGTGAGATTCTCGCCAATGTCGCTCTTCTGTCCGGTCTGCACGAACTGGTCACGGTAGTCCATGTAGTACAGGTTGACGCCTGCCCGCAGCGTTCTGCCCGAGAAGTTGTAGCCTGCCTCGTAGTCGACGAGCTTCTCGGCCTTGGGGAAGGGGTAGTTTCCGTTGTCGGTGAAGTTGTCGCGCTGCGGCTCTCTATGGCTCACGGCCACCGACGCGTAGCCCCTGTGTGGCCCCTGAACGTAGCTCAGTCCGGCCTTCGGGTTCAGGAAGTTGTAGTGCTCGTCGATGTTCAGCGGCTGGTTTACCCATCGTCCGCCGTCCTCGTAGAACTTGTCGTTGATGCCCGTTGTCTTGTAGTCTACGTGGCGATACTGCACGTCGGCAAACACCTGCAGGCCGCGCGTGATGTTGAACGAAGCCTTCACGAACACGCTGGCATCGTTCTTGCGTGCATCGGAGTCGTAGTACTGATAGTCGCCGCCAGCCAGCACCATCTTGCTAAGCCCCGGATGGGCGATGTAGGTGACGTAGCCGAAGTGTGGACTCTTGAACTGCTGTGCTGCGATACCGCCTATAACGTTCCACCGGCGATCCGTGTACGACGTGTTCCACACCAGTCCGTAGCAGTCCTGCTTCATGCCCTTGCGACGCACGAAGTCCGTTATCTCCACCTCGTTGCCATCCTGGTCCACGTTGCTGAGGCCGAACTTCTTAGGCTTTGTGTCGGGTTTCAGCTCGCGGTAGTAGCCGTAGCCGTGGGTGTAGTGCAGCGAAGCCGTTGTCTTCCAGTGCTCGCCCATGTCCCACACGAGCGACAGTATGTTGTGGTTCTGCCAGAAGTTGTCGGTTGTCTTGCGCCAGATGGAGCCGTCGCTCATGGTGTAGGGCTCGGTGTGGAACGTTCCGTCGGGGTTGAACACGAGCCTGTCCACGAGGCTGTTGTACTGTCCCAGGCCGGCATCGTAGAGGTCCTTGTAGGTGTGTATGCCCGTATGCTTGCCGTATGTGCCGTCCATGATGCTCTTGTCGTCGTTTCCGGCAGTCACGCCGTTCCACGCCTGTCCTGTCTTCTCGAAGTTTCCGAAGTTCTTATACGACAGCACGAAGCGGTTGGCCTTGTATGTGAGCCTGCCCAGATAGCTTCCCGAGCGTCCGTCGGTGCCGTGGATGAAGCCGTCGGTGATGGTTTCGTGGTACATTCCGTCGAATATCAGCCTGCCCCAGAGCAGTCCCGTCGAGAAGCTGGCACCGTAGTGGTAGGTGTTATACGAGCCTATGGAGCCCGTCAGCTCAGCCGTGGCCTTCTCCGAGGGCGCTTTCATTCCTAAGGAGAGCGTTCCGCCGAAGGCTCCGTCGCCGTTGGTCGACGTGCCCACGCCGCGCTGCACCTGCAGGCTGCCCAGCATATGGGCGTAGCCGTTCATGTTGGCCCAGAACACCTGCTGGTCCTCGGGCGAGTTGAGCGGCACTCCGTCGATGGTGACATTGATGCGCGAGTCGCCCGCGCCGCGTATGCGCAGGAAGGAGGTGCCCGTGCCCACGCCGTTGTCGCCCCAGGCCATCACGCCCGGAGTCTTGCTGAGCAGGAAGGGCAGCTCCTGTCCGCTCTGTGCGAACTCGCGGAGCTCGGCTTTCTTGATGTTGGCCACTGCGAAGGGTGCGTTCTTCTGCACCCTGACACCCTGTACCACAACCTCCTCAATCTGTTGGTCGTTGAGTGTCGACACCGAGTCGCCCTCGGCAACGAAAGCATTTGCTGCCGCACACGCCGGCAGCAGCAGCACAGTAAGTAGCAAATTCTTCATTGTTTCCTTTATAATTATAGGAATATAACATAAAGGGGGTGGAGTTATCCTTGGGTTATCCCTACGTCGGCATTATCCGTATCAGGTCAGAGGGTATAATCTCAGCCGCCTCAAACAGGGCAGCACCCCTTTAACTGGCAGTTTGCCAATCGCCTGCAAAGGTAGTAAGAATATGTGAGAAATGAGCAATTCCGTTGGAAAATGCTTCCTTCAGCTGCATTTCGTGCCGTCGGTGAGGCGACAGCCGCCCTTCGGTTGTAAAATAAATTGGCCAAAAATCGCGTGCCAGAGAATTGCCGTTGCAGAGCTGAAATCGGCCTTATGCCGAGCCTCGAACCTCCCTTTCCGGCTCTGCGAGGACGGTTTGGGGCAGTTTTGCGGCTGTTTTGGCGGTTTTTCTGCGGCTATTTGGCTCGCCCTGCCCGTTTTTTGCTGTTTGCTTTTCTGGGGTGGTGGGGCAGTGGATGCTCCACGCTTGCTTCGCCGTTGCAGACTTGGTGATGCGGTCGGGCAGGTAGCCCGACTTACGTGACAGACTTTCTGTCATCGTATAAAGCTCTTTGTTTCAATGTTTTATGTTGCTCCGCTCGCTCTTGCGAGGGCCGGAAGACGGTTTACGGCGGCATCCGTAATGTTTCTCCAGCAGCCCCGTAACAATGCTCCGGGATAGCTGGAGCAGTGTTACGGGAGTCTTGGAGCAATGCTACGGGGCAGTTGGAGAAAGTTTACCAGCCCTCTTGGGAAACATCATTTCCACCGTCCTGAGCGGCTCCAACAGTGCCGAAGGCCGGCTACGGGCCTTTTAGCGATGCCCGAAACTCGCATATCCGGCAGCGACGGCAGCTTTTCGGGCAAACAACAGAGTATTCAGAGTGATGGTGTCAGGATTTTTCGGACTTTCAGCAATTAAGTTTCTATTTCCATTCGGTAAAAGTGCGCGATTATTGATTTATTTTGCCTACCTTTGCCGAGTAAGTTTTAACCAAACAGCAACTTATGGCCAAGAAGATTTGCAAAGAGTGTCTGACGGA
>Ga0310695_10002893_pt1 | contig 35018 bp, 32 predicted proteins | sample RumenRJG_04DNA_FD_203882 | JGI IMG/M metagenome (GOLD analysis project Ga0310695, IMG submission 203882) | Bovine rumen microbial communities from Lethbridge, Alberta, Canada - RJG_04 (v2) (version 2) | ecosystem: Host-associated > Mammals > Digestive system > Stomach > Rumen | place: Canada... | reverse complement strand
ACTCATAACTTTAATTGATTGGTACTCATAAAGTTACGAAAAATATTTCAATTAACCTACTGATTTTCAATTATTTACATGCCCTATTAGCAAAATTTTTCATTCAAATTTAAACAGCTTCTTAATTCAGAAAGAATGTGTGCCAGAAGTAGACTTTAACCAGAGAGACTGTTATTGGGCTGTGGATCAGTATCCCTCAATAATAAGGTTTAAAATGGTTTCGCCAGATAGTCTTTCCTTGATTGAGAGACGCCATAGTCAATATGAAGAGAAATATAAGGACTATGATTTCTTTGAATTGCGTAAGATGAACTACGCGCAAAAATGGGAATAGGATAGGACCGGGTTCGTCCACGGCACGACTATAATATGGAACCCGTGAAACATTTTTTGGGGATGTGAAACATTTTTCCCATCTTTGAAACATGAAACTGTTTCTGATAGACGGACACGCCCTCATCTTCAAGATGTATTACGCGTTCCTCTCCCGGCCGATGATCAATTCCAAGGGCGAGGACATGTCCATCCTGTATGGCTTTACAAAATATCTGCTGGAACTCATCGCCCGCGAGCAACCCACCCATGTGGCCGTGGCCTTCGACCCTCCCGGCGGCACTTTCCGCAACCAGCTGTACCCCGAATACAAGGCCAACCGCACGGCCACGCCCCAGCTGGTCATCGACGCGCTGGAGCCGCTTACCGAACTCTGCCACACCCTCAACATCCCCACCCTCATGGTACCGGGGTTCGAGGCCGATGATGTTATCGGATCCATGGCCAAACGCTCCCAGGGAGAGGGCTTCGATGTCTATATGGTCACGCCCGACAAGGATTACGGGCAGTTGATCGATACCCATATCTGGCAGTACAAACCCGGCAAGGCGGGAGGAGACAAAGAGATTCTCGGTATCCCGGAAGTATGCGCCAAATATGGCATCCAGACACCTGTACAGGTCATTGAACTGCTCACCCTCTGCGGCGATGCCTCCGACAACGTGCCCGGCGTAAAAGGCGTGGGCGAGGTAGGCGCCTCCAAACTCATCGGCGCATACGGCACGGTCAAGAACATCTACGCCCACCTGGACGAACTGACCCCGCGCCAGCGGCAACTGTTCGAGGAAGCCCGCCCGCATATCCGGCTGAGCCACGACCTGGTGACCATCAAAACCGATATCGAACTGGATACCACCGCCGAAGACATGCGGCTGGACACCCGCTACGACCCGCACATCGTTGAACTGTTCGACCACTACGAGTTCACGTCGTTGAACCGCTTCATCGCCCATATCGCCCGGCCCGAAGCCCCGGCAGAGGCGCCTGTCGCGGTGGAAGTGCGCCAAAGCGGACCGGACGCCCTCGCTGCCGCCGCCCGCAAGACCGGGAAGCTCGGCCTACAGCTCCGGGACAGCACCCTGTGGCTGTCCGCGGACGGGAATGTCTGCCCCACCACGGCCGGACAGGCAGCCGCCCTGCTGGGCGACGCCGCCATTGCCAAATACGGATACGACCTCAAGAAAACCTATAAGGAACTTGCCGCAACCGGGATTCCGCTGGAAGGGAAACTGATGGACATCGAACTGATGCACTATCTGTTGAACCCGGAACGCAGCCATGCCCTGGACCTGCTGGCCAAAACGTATCTCAACGTAGAGATCGCCCCGGTCACGCAGGCCGTCCAAACCGGTTCCCTCTTCGACGACGAACCCGCAGAAGAGGCCAAGGATGACACCCCAGCCCGCCAGGCCGCCATTTTGATCGACCTGGGAGAGAAACTAAGAGAAGAACTGGAAAAGACGGGCGTCCTCGGCCTGTATGACAAGATGGAGGAGCCGCTCATCCGCGTGCTCGCCCGCATGGAAACCGCCGGCATCCGCATGGACCTGGATTCGCTGCGCGATTTCGCCGCAAAACTGCGGGAAGAAATCGCCCGGCGCGAAACCGCCATCCGCGAAATGGCCGGCGAGCCCGACCTGAACGTGGGTTCCCCAAAGCAGATTGGCGTGGTGCTATTCGAGAAACTCGGGCTGGACAAAAAAGCCAAAAAGAGCGCCAGCGGCCAGTACACAACCGATGAAACCACCCTGCTGGCCCTCTCCGACAAGCATCCCATCATTGGCGAAATCCTGGAATACCGGGCAGCCAAGAAACTGCTTTCGACCTATATTGAACCTTTCCCGTCCTATGTCTCCCCTGCCGACGGGAAGATCCACACCACCTTCAACCAGGCCCTGACGGCCACGGGGAGGCTTTCCTCGTCGAACCCGAACCTGCAGAACATCCCCATCCGCACCGAACGCGGCCGCGAAATCCGCAAAGCCTTCGTGCCCGGTACGCCGGACGGTGTCATCGTTTCGGCCGACTATTCGCAGATTGAGCTGCGCATCATGGCCCACCTGAGCTGCGACGAGCACCTGGTCTCTGCCTTCCGCGAAGGGATGGATGTCCACCGGGCCACGGCCGCCAAGATCTTCCACATCCCGGTGGAACAGGTCACCAAAGAGCAGCGCGGCATTGCCAAGACAGCCAATTTCGGCATCATGTACGGCATTTCCGCCTTCGGCCTGGCACAGCGACTGGGATCGTCCCGCTTCGCTGCCAAGAAGATCATCGATGATTATTTCGAGAATTTCCCTTCCATCTCTTCCTATATCGAAGCGGCCATTGCCGGTGCGCGCGAAAACGGCTACGTAGAGACCCTTTTCGGCCGCCGGCGCTACCTGCCCGATATCAACGCCCGCAATGCCAATGCCCGCGCCCTTGCCGAACGGAACGCGGTGAATGCGCCCATCCAGGGGACATCGGCCGATATCATCAAACTGGCGATGATCGCGGTGGACCGCCGCATCCGCGAGGAAGGCCTGCGCAGCCGGATGGTGCTGCAAATCCACGACGAACTGGTGTTCGACGCCGTCCCGGAGGAGGTTTCGCGCCTGAAAGAAATCGTGGTACACGAGATGGAACATGTCATGGAACTCTCCGTTCCGCTAACCGTTGAATGCAATGAAGGAAAAAACTGGCTTGAAGCCCATTGACGAACTGGTCCTCCTGGCCCGCGAGGGCAACGGTCTGGCTTTCACCGCCTTGTGGGACCGCCACATCGACCAGCTGCGCCTGTTTATCAAAGGCATGGTGAAGAACCTGGACGATTTCGACGTGGACGATATCTGCAGCCGTTCCTTCGAAAAGGCGTTCCGGCAGATCGGGAACTACGACCCCGCCCGAAGCCGCTTCACCACATGGCTGTGGACCATCGCGCACAACACCGCCCTGGACTTCGTGGAACAGGACAAGCGCATCCACCCGCGCGACGTCCTGGTTTCGCTGGAACGCGAAAACCAGAAAGACCCGCTGGAAGAGATCCCGGAACAGGCGCAGAACGCCCTGGATTCCATGATCGACATCGAGGACGACGCCGAACAGGCCAATTATATCGAGCGCCTGCCCGTCCTTTACCGCGAAGTGGCCCGCAAACGGCTGGTGTATGACATGCAGTACAAAGAAATTGCCGAAGAGATGGACCTGGAACTGAATACCGTAAAGACGCGCCTGCGCCGGGCCAAGGCCCTGATGGAAGAGATGCGGCGCCAGGACAAGGAGGACGAAGAACATGAACGCTGAAACCTTTCTTGCCTTTGTCCGGGAAACCTTCCCCTTCCTGACGGAACGCCAGGAGGAGCAGTTTTCCGCCCTGGACAGCTTGTACCGTGAATGGAACGGGAAGATCAACGTCATCTCCCGGAAAGATATCGACCACCTGTACAGCCACCACGTCCTGCATTCGCTGGCCATCGGCCGCTACCTGCAGGAGGAGCAGCCCGCGCTCTTTGACAGCTGGCGTTCCGGCGGCGCGCACGTCCTTGATCTGGGAACGGGAGGGGGTTTCCCCGGCATCCCGCTGGCCATCCTTTTTCCGGAGAGCCGCTTCACCCTTTGCGACTCCATCGGCAAGAAAACGCTGGTGGCACGCAGCGTAGCGCAAGCGATTCAGCTCCAGAACGTTACCGTTGTCAATGCCCGGGCCGAGACGCTTCCGGACACCTTCGACGATGTGGTCTCGCGGGCCGTAGCCGCCCTGGACGATTTCTACCCGTGGGTGCGGGGAAAATATACCCGCAGCATCCTCTACCTGAAGGGAGGCGATGTGAACGAAGAGATTGTGCGGACCATGACCCGCTGGCACCTTCCGAAAGGCTCGGTAAGCACCTGGAAACTGTTCCCCTGGCTTACAGACGAGTGGTTTGACGGCAAGATGGTCATTCATATCCGGAAATAATTCGAAAAATTTTGGATATCCCGAACAATTTTCCTACATTTGCAGTCCCTTTTGGGGACCAACCGGAAATATAAAAGAATAAAGATATGAAAAGGACATTCCAACCCTCCCGCCGCAAACGTGTGAACAAACACGGTTTCCGCGAGCGCATGAGCACGCCGAACGGCCGTCGCGTCCTTGCCGCACGCCGCCGTCACGGTCGCAAGAAACTGACTGTTTCGTCTGAAGACAGATTCTAACAGAATCGAAACGGACGAAAAATACATGCAGGAGGCCTTAAAGGAGGCCCGTGCTGCCGCCGCCGAAGGGGAAGTCCCCATCGGGGCGGTTGTTGTATGCAAGGGGCGCATCATCGGAAAGGGGCACAACCTCACCGAGACCCTGCATGATCCCACGGCCCATGCCGAGATGATTGCTATTACGGCCGCCACCGAAGCCCTGGGCGGGAAATACCTGAACGACGCCACCCTGTATGTAACCGTAGAGCCCTGCCCGATGTGTGCCGCAGCCCTCAACTGGGCCCAGATCGGCCGCATCGTCTATGGCGCCGGAGATCCTAAACGCGGCGCCTCGCTCTACTCCCCTTCCCTGCATCATCCCCGCACCCAGGTGGAAGGCGGCATCCTCGCCGACGATTGCAGCACCTTGATGCTGGACTTCTTCCGCGATAAGCGTCAATAATTTTTTTTTACGGGAAAATACTTGTACCTTTGTGCAGGTTTTAAATCACGGTATTGAGGTATGGTGTAATGGTAGCACTACAGATTTTGGTTCTGTCTGCAGAGGTTCGAATCCTCTTACCTCAACTTCATCATGAAAAAAGCATTCGTATTTATGGCAGACGGCTTCGAAGAGATCGAGGCCCTTGCCACCGTTGACATCCTCCGTCGCGGAGGCATCTCCACCCGGATGGTTTCCAATACCGAAAGCCTCTCCGTCGCAGGCGCGCACGGCATAGCCGTTCAGGCCGAAATCCCCTTCAGCGCCTTTGTGGCGGAAGGTGCCGCCGCGGACGACATCCTGGTGTTCCCCGGTGGCCTGCCCGGCGCCCAGCACCTGGCCGACAACCGGGTCCTGATGGACATCACGCGCCGCCACGACGCCAAAGGCGGACTGGTAGCCGCCATCTGCGCCGCCCCCGGCCTGGTGGTTTCGCAACTGGACACGCTGCAGGGCAAAGCTTTCACCTGCTACACGGGTTTTGAGCCCGCCCTGCTGGCAAAAGGCGCCGTCCACACGGGCGAGCCGGCCGTCATCAGCGGGAACCTGGTTACCGGCCGCGGTCCCGGCTGCGCCATCGCCTTCGGCCTGGCCATCCTGCAGGCTGCCTGCGGCAAAGCGGTCGCCCAAAAGGTGAGCGACGGCATGCTGGTTGAATAAAACCTTTATCTCCTGATAACGACGCGCTCGATGCGACGCGGAACGCTGGTCATGATTTCGTAAGGAATCGTGTCCAGGATACCTGCCAGTTCCTCCACAGTGGGATCCTCTCCGAAAATGGTCACCGTATCACCGGCGGCGGCCGGCACGCCCGTCACATCCAGCATGCACATGTCCATGCAGATGTTGCCGATGGTAGGCACGCGGTGTCCGTTCAGGGAGAAAGAGGCCTTCCCCCGCCCCAGGTGGCGGTCCAGGCCGTCGGCATAGCCAACGGGAATGGTGGCAATCACGGTCCCTTCCGGGGCGATGTGTCCCCAGCGGCCATAGCCGATGGTCCCGTCGCCCGGCTCCAACCTCTTGATCTGCAGGATCTTCACCTTGAGCGAGGCCACCGGCGACAGATGCACGCCCGGCAGGGCGCTGATGCCGTAGATGCCGATTCCCAGGCGGACCATGTCGAACTGGTACTGCGGGAAACGTTCGATACCGGCCGAATTGAGGATGTGGAACATGGGATGATAGCCCAGCGCCTTCTCCAACGTGGCCGCATTCGCCTGGAACATCTGAATCTGGCTCATGGTATAGGCATCCTGCTCCGGATCCTCGGCCACCGCCAGGTGGGAATAGGTAGATTTCACCTTCACATAGGGGCAGTCTGCCAAAAAGGCGGTCAGTTCTGCCAGTTCGCCGGTCATGAAACCCAGCCGGTGCATGCCGGTATCCAGCTTGATATGGATGGGATAATCCCGCATCCCGCGGCGCTCCAGGACCGCGCAGAAGGCTTTGAGGGTGTACAGGTTCGGGATACCCGGTTCCAGCCGGTTGTCAATGATTTCTTCGAAGAAATCCGTACCGGCCGTCAGGACCAGGATGGGGAGGGTAATACCGGCGCGACGCAATTCCATTCCCTCCACCGGCAAGGCTACGGCCAGGTAATCGGCACCCGCACCCTGTAGCATGGCGGCAAATTCCACGGCACCGTGGCCATAGGCGTTGGCCTTCACCAGCACGAGAAGCTTGGTTCCCGGCTCCAGCCGCGAACGGAAATAGCGGTAATTCTCCAGACAGGCGGGAAGCCGGAGCTCCAGCCGCGAAAAATCATTTTCCCTTCCCATATCGATTCTTGAATCTCTTACAAAGATAGCACAAGATTTGCAGTTCTCCTACCGGAATTGTAAATTTACAAAAATTTGGAAGATATGAACATTTGGTTTATCATCATCGCGGTCATGGTCTTGAGCTTTCTGGTCCAGTCCATGCTCACCAGCCGGTTCAAAAAATATTCGGAAATTCCCACCTCGAACGGCATGTCCGGCGCGGAAGTCGCCGCCAAGATGCTGCGCGATAACGGTATTTCCGACGTGCAGATCGTTTCCATCGACGGAAAACTGACCGACCACTATAACCCCGAAACCAAGACGGTAAACCTGAGCGAAGCGGTCTACCACGGACGCAATGTGGCCGCGGCCGCCGTCGCCGCCCACGAGTGCGGGCATGTGGTGCAGCATGCCACCGGTTACGCTCCCTTGCAGCTGCGCAGCGCCCTGGTGCCCACCGTGAGCTTCGCCAGCAACATCGTTCAGTGGGTCCTGCTGGCCGGCATCGTCCTCATCAACGCCTTTCCCATGATCTTCTGGGCCGGCGTGGGACTCTTTGCCCTGACCACCTTCTTCAGTTTCGTCACCCTGCCGGTGGAAATCAACGCCAGCCAGCGTGCCGTGGTGTGGCTGGAAAATGCCGGAATCGTCACCTACGAAACCCGTCCCATGGCCATTGACGCCCTCAAATGGGCCGCCTACACCTACGTCATCGCAGCCATCGGTTCCCTGGCCACGCTCCTCTACTACATCTCCATCGGCAACCGCCGGAGTTAGAACAGCGTCGGGTGATTTTCGTCGAGGGCGCTGAGAATGCGCTCCATGATGGCCTCCCGGAACAAGGAGGCTTTTGTTTTCACATTGAAGCGACGGCAATACTCCTCCACCGCCGCCATCTCTTTTTCATTGAAGCAAATGATATGGCGGTGAGTCCGGACCAGGGCGGCCTTCTGCTTCTCCAGATAGGCCGGATCTATTCCCGGGTTTCTCTTTTTCTTCCTTGCCACAATACGCTAATTTTCACAAATATAATAAAAAAAAGGGATCAGGCATCCAGCCTGGTCCCCTTTTCATCATAGATTTCATTTTGCAGGACGCTGAAGTCGGAACTTTCCTCCACTTTCAGCTTGCAATGGAACTTCTTCTTCCACTTGGCCACAAAGGACGACCCCAGGAAACCCCGCGTCAGATAGGCGCCCAAAATGGGGCTCACCTTTACCACAAAGGACTGGCCGCCCTTCTCGGTAAGATAGGAGAGTTTGCGCTCGATCTGCTCGTCGATCACGGCGCTGGACGTAATCTTTCCGGTACCGTGACAGACCGGGCAGGTTTCGGCCGTGTTGATTTCCGTGGCCGGACGAATGCGCTGACGGGTCAGTTGCATCAGGCCGAATTTCGTCAGGGGCAGCACGTTGTGCTTGGCCCTGTCGCTCTCCATCAGTTCCTGCATATACTTGTGGAGGCCGTTCTTGTGGTCATTCGACTCCATATCGATGAAGTCCACAATCACGATGCCGCCCATATCGCGCAGGCGAAGCTGACGGGCAATTTCTTCGGCCGCATGCCGGTTCACCTCGTAGGCATTCTCTTCCTGGTCCTCGGTCTTGGCGCGGATGCCGCTGTTCACATCGATCACGTGCAGGGCTTCCGTCGATTCGATGACCAGATAGGCACCCTGCTTGATTGTCACCACCTTGCCGAAGGAGCTCTTGATCTGGCGGTTGACCTCGAAATGGTCGAAGATCGGCTCCTTGCCGTCATAATACTTGACAATTTTCTCCTGATCCGGAGAGATCAGCGAGATATACTTCCTGGTTTCCTCGTAGATCTTCTCGTCGTTCACATACACGTTGGAGAACGAATCGTTCAGCAGATCGCGGAGGATGGTGGTGGTTTTGCTGTACTCAGTGAACAGCATCTGGATGCCTTTCGAAGAGGCCAGTTTCTTCCAGGAGTTCTCCCATTTTTCGATGGAAGCCTTCAACTCGCCCACCAGCACGGCGGCATTCTTGCCTTCGGCGGCGGTACGGATGATGGCACCGTAATTCACGGGGAGGATGCTGCGTACCAGCGATTCCAGCCGGCGACGCTCTTCCTTGGAAGCGATTCTCTGGGATACGCTCACCTTCTCAGCGAAGGGGAGGAGTACAATGTTCCGTCCTGCCAATGAAATTTCCGCAGTCAGTCTGGAACCTTTCGTAGAGATGGGTTCCTTGACGATTTGGACAATGATCATCTGTCCCACTTTCAGGATATCCCCGATCTTGCCTTCCTTGGGAAGGGCCTCGCCGAGTTTGATTCCCGAATACAGGGCCTTGGTATCCGTATTCTTGTTGCTCTTCTTGACGAACTCGTCAAACGCATCGAAATACAGACCCAGGTCCAGATAATGGACAAATGCTTCCTTTTCGTCCCCGATATCCACGAAGGCAGCATTGAGGGCAGGCATGATCTTCTTCACCTTGCCGAGATAGACATCCCCCACGCTGTAGGCGTGGCCCTTGCTGGACTCTTTGTTCAGTTCGATCAGCCGGTGATTCTCCATCAGGGCAATGCGAACCTCTGTCGATGCAACATCGACAATCAAATCCTTCTCAGATTTTTCAGACTCCATAGGATTCATTGCAATGGACTTTCAAACAAAAAAAGCCGACCGGCACTTCCGGTCAGCCTTTCTCTCTTAGCAGACTGCTAAAATGGCAGACGCAGAAGAAGACTACTTCTTCTTATGTCTATTCTTGCGCAAGCGTTTTTTACGCTTGTGCGTTGCCATTTTATGTCTTTTTCTTTTTTTACCGCTAGGCATAATAATAAAGGTTTAATGATTATTTCTCCTTAACGGCATTTACGAACACCTTTGCAGGCTTGAACGCAGGAATGTCGTGGGCGGGAATAGTCATCGTAGTCTTCTTGGTGATGTTCCGGGCGGCCTTCTTGGCGCGGTGCTTGACAATAAAGCTACCGAAACCGCGGAGGTACACGGGCTCTCCCTTGACGATGGACTCCTTTACGTTCTCCATAAATGCCTCAACAACTGTCTGTACAGTCACTTTCTCAACTCCAGTTGCTTTTGCAACCTCGTTAACAATCTCTGCCTTAGTCATAATATTAGTATAATTAAAATGTGTTCCACACAAAAAGTAGTGCAAAAGTACACTTAATTTTTTATTATTCAAAATCTTTCCTCGAAATTTGTGGCATAGAGATTGACAATCATATTGTAGCAAAAGAAAAACCGACCGTTTCTGCCAAAGTGGCAGATTCGGCTGGCTTGACCAGTGGATTTGAAAGATATGAATGAAGTAAGTATTATTCCCGTCGTCCAGGGTGAAGAGGTTCCCAAAATCGAGGATACCCTCCTGCCCGAGAAACTCCCCATACTGGCCCTCCGGAACGCCGTGCTGTTCCCGGGCATCGTCTATCCCGTGACCGTTGGCCGCGAGATTTCGCTGCGCGTTGTGCAGGCTGTCACCAAAAAGGGCGGATTCCTGGGTGCCGTACCCCAGAGCGATGTCACAGTGGAAAACCCGCGCGAGGGAGATCTCTGCGCATACGGAACGGTAGCCAAGGTGCTCCGTACGCTGGACATGCCCGATGGCAGCGTGACCGCCATCCTTCAAGGTGTCAAACGACTAAAAATCAAGAATATCGTTTCCTTCGACCCGTATATCGAAGCCTATGTCGATTACCTGACCGACGAACTGCCGGAAGAGAACGACCCCGATATCCGGGCCATTTCCGACTCCTTGAAAGAGCGGGCGGTGGAGATTGTCAAATCGTCCTCCTTCGCCCCCAAAGAGGCGGTGGCGGCCCTGAAAGGAATCGACAACTTCCCCTTCCTGGTGAACTTCATCGCCACGACCGTGGAGGTGGAGCATTTCCAGGGGAAGACCGACCTGCTGGCCGAGGCCTCCGTCAAGACCCGGGCCATGAACCTGCTGAAACTGCTGGAATCGCAGAACCAGCTGCTGCGTATCAAGAACGAGATCAACACCAAGGTGAAGAGCGAAATTGACCAGCAGCAGCGGGAGTATTACCTGAACAACCAGCTGAAGACCATCCAGGAAGAGCTGGGCATGGACGAAATGGAAGATTTCGCCAAGTTCCGCTCGCGCGCGGCTGAAAAGAAATGGTCGGCCGACGTGGCCCGCATCTTCGATAAGGAGATGGCCAAACTGGAGAAATACAACCCCTCTTCGCCGGACTACAGCATCCAGTACAACTATATCGAGTTCATGCTGGACCTCCCGTGGGGCGAAATGTCCGAAGACAACCTGGATCTGTCCAATGCCCAGAAGGTGCTGGACGAGGACCACTACGGACTGGAGAAGGTCAAAGACCGCATCATCGAGTACCTAGCGGTGCTGAAACTCAAGGGCAACATGAAGTCCCCCATCCTGTGCCTCTACGGTCCTCCGGGCGTGGGCAAGACCTCCCTGGGCAAATCGATCGCGCGGGCACTGGGTCGCAAATATGTGCGCATCTCGCTGGGTGGCATGCACGACGAGGCCGAGCTTCGCGGTCACCGGAAAACCTACATTGGTGCACTTCCGGGCCGGATTTTGAACGGCATCAACCGGGCGGGAACCTCCAACCCGGTTATCGTCCTGGACGAGGTGGACAAACTGGGCAGCGACTTCAAGGGAGACCCTTCATCGGCCTTGCTGGAAGCCCTGGATCCCGAGCAGAATTCCACCTTCCACGACAATTACCTGGATATTGATTACGACCTGTCCAATGTTCTCTTCCTTACCACGGCGAACAACATTTCCACCATTCAGCCGGCCCTGCTGGACCGAATGGAGCTGATCAACGTCACGGGCTACCTGGAGGAGGAGAAGGTAGAGATTGCCAAGCGGTACCTCATTCCCAAGCAGTTGAAGGAGCACGGCATCGAGATGGCCATTTCCTTGAACAAAGGCGCCATCGAGGGTATCATCGAGGACTACACCCAGGAGTCGGGCGTACGCGGTTTGGAGAAGCAGATTGCCAAGATTGCCCGCGTTACGGCCAAGAAAATTGCCCTCGGAGAAACCTACCCGAAGACCATCGACAAGAAGCACCTGCGCGAGTACCTGGGTCTTCCCACGGCCTTCCACGACCGTCAGGAGGGCAACGAAGCCCCGGGCGTGGTAACCGGCCTGGCCTGGACGGCCATGGGCGGCGAGATCCTGTTCGTGGAGAGTTCGGTGAGCCAGGGCAAGGGTGTCCAGACCATGACGGGCAACCTGGGCGACGTGATGAAAGAAAGCGCCACCATCGCCTACCAGTATATCAAGGCCCACCCCGACCTGGCCAAACTGACCGCCGAGGAGTTCGCCACCAAGGACATCCACGTGCACGTACCGGAAGGAGCCGTCCCGAAGGATGGTCCGTCGGCCGGTATCACCATGGTGAGTTCGATGATTTCCGCCCTGCGCGGCGAACCCGTCAAGAAGGGCATTGCCATGACGGGAGAAATGACCTTGCGCGGCCGTGTACTGCCGGTTGGCGGCATCAAGGAGAAGATCCTGGCGGCCAAACGGGCTGGCGTACACACCATCCTTTTGAGCGAAGAAAACAAGAAAGATATTGAAGATATCAAGGAAATTTACGTAAAAGGTCTTACCTTTGTCTACGTGAAGACCATCCAGGACGTGGTCAAGCATATCTTCTAAACCATGGATGTAAAGATAGAACCCAGCTGGAAGCAGGCGCTTCAGGGCGAATTCGAAAAACCCTATTTCGCCGCCCTGGTGGGCCGGCTCCATCAGGAAAAGGCCGCCGGCAGCGTCATCTACCCTCCCGGAAGCCAGATTTTCAGGGCTTTTGACCTTACGCCGGTCTCTCAGGTGAAGGTGGTCATCCTGGGCCAGGACCCGTATCACGGTCCCGGCCAGGCCATGGGTCTGTCTTTCTCCGTTCCACGGAACGTCCCGGCTCCGCCTTCGCTGAAAAACATCTTCAAGGAAATCGAGGACGACCTGGGTATCCGCATGAGCGGCAGTCCGGACCTGGAGCCTTGGGCCCGCCAGGGCGTGCTCCTGCTGAACAGCGTCCTTACCGTGCGCGGGGGCCAGCCTGCCTCTCACGCCGGCATCGGCTGGACCGAATTTACCGATGCCGTCATCCGCTACCTGTCCGACCATTGCGAGGGAATCGTATTCATGCTCTGGGGCAATTTCGCCCGCAGCAAAGCGGACCTTATCGACACGTCCCGGCACCATGTGCTGCTGGCGGCGCATCCTTCTCCGCTGGCCCGGGGAGCCTTCTTCGGCTGCCGGCATTTCTCGAAAGCAAACGCCCTGCTTGCCGCGCAGGGAAAAGAACCCATCGATTGGCAACTCTGATGAAAAAGAAAGCACTGTTCCCGGGATCGTTCGATCCCTTTACCGCCGGCCACCTGAATATCCTCCGGCGCGCCCTCACCATGTTCGACGAGGTGGTCATCGCCATCGGTATCAACCAGGACAAACGGGGTTTCTTCACCATGGACGAGCGGGAAAACATTATCCGTCAGGCCATTAAGGGTCTGGAAGGGGTGAGCGTGATCCAGTATAGCAATCTCACGGTGGATACCTGCCGCGAGCTGGGCATCCGCCATATCGTGCGGGGTGTGCGAAATATGCTGGATTTCGAGACCGAGCGGTCTATCGCCGATGCCAACCGGCGGCTGGCGCCCGAGATCGAGACCCTCATCATCCCGACGGCGCAGGAGTTCGCCCACATTTCTTCTTCTGCCGTGCGTGACCTGCTGCAGCACAAGGGCGATACGTCGCTCTTCCTGTCCGACGGCGTGGTGCTTCCGCACCGGTAGCCTCCCCCGCCCCATGCGTCCGCTCCTCCTGCTGCTGGCCCTGCTGCTCCCTCTCTGCCTATTTCCCGCAGAAGCGGCTCCAGCCATAGCTGGCTCCGCAAAAGCAGCTCCGGCTATTGCCTGTTCCGCAGAAGCGGCTTCGGCCATTACCGGTTCCGCAGAAGCGGCTTCGGCTATTGCCTGTTCCGCAGAAGCGGAAGGCTCCTCGGAGCAGGAAAACAGGGGAAATGCTCCTCGGAGCTCTTCCGCTTCTGCGGTACCGGATTCGGTGCTGGCAAGGCTGGATGCGAAGTTGGAGGAGTATGTAAAGGCGTTGGAGCGGGAAAGCACTGCGGTGAAAGAGCAGGAATGCGATTTTATCCTGGAGACAGTCACCCTCCAGGATGTCCGGGACCGCGCCGCCCGGAAACTCTACGCACATTACCGCCACTCCCCCGTCATGGGCGATGAGGCCGTGGCCATCCATCTTTTCGACCGATGGTTTTCGCCGGGCAAAGTTTCCTTTGAGCATAACGATGAATTCTCTGACGCGCAGGTGTTTGCCGATTTCAACCGCTCCTCGCTCATTGGCATGCAGGCGCCCCCGCTTACCTTGCTGGCACCCGATGGGACGCCCCTGGATTTCCCGGCGGATAATGGACATCCCAAGATTTTGTATTTTTACGATACGGACTGTGCTTCGTGCAAGATCACCACGCCCGTCTTGAAAAGGTATCTCGACGAACATCCCTGCGAGGCGGACCTGTACGCCGTGTATGTGGGAGATTCGGAAAAAGACTGGAGGAAGGCGCGAAAGAACGATTTTCCGACGGATGCCATCCATGCCTGGGACCCGGAGCTAAAGTCTGATTTCCAGCGGCTTTACGGTGTATTGACAACACCGAAACTTTTCCTGATTGCTCCCGACGGTACCATTCTGGGCCGTTGCCTGGACGTTCCCGCCCTGCACCTACTCCTCGTCCGGAACCATGTTGGCGGCGTAACGGCGCCACTTGTCGATGAGGGCGCTCATGTCGGCGGGCAGCGGTGAATCGAAACGGATCCATTCCCGCGTACGGGGGTGGACAAAGCCCAGCGTGCGGGCGTGGAGGGCCTGGCGCGGACAGATCTCGAAACAATTGCGGATGAACTGCTTATACTTCGCGTAGATGGTCCCCTGGCGAATATCAGCTCCACCATACCGTTCATCGTTGAAGAGCGGATGGCCGATATGGCTCATGTGCACGCGGATCTGGTGCGTGCGGCCCGTCTCCAGGATGCATTCCACCACCGTCACAAAGCCAAAGCGCTCCAAGACCCGGTAGTGCGTTACAGCGTGTTTGCCCTTCTCGGGGTCGGAGTACACCCGGTAGCGCAGGCGGTCGTTGGGGTCGCGGCCGATGTTTCCGTCGATGGTTCCCTCGTCCTCCCGGATGTTTCCCCACACGACGGCCGTGTATTTCCGTTCGATGGAATGGTCGAAAAACTGCTTGGCCAGATGCATCTGCGCCTCGTCGTTCTTCGCCACCACCAGCAAGCCGGACGTATCCTTGTCTATCCGGTGCACCAGGATGCCCATCCGCTCATCCCCATCCGCTGCAGAATCTCCAGCCGCCGATGGTAAGGGCAGCTGCAGGTAAAATGCCAACGCGTTGACAAGGGTCCCGTCAAAGTTGCCGTGACCCGGATGCACCACCATCCCGGCCGGCTTGTTCACCACCAGTACGTCCTCGTCTTCATAGACGATATCCAGCGGAATGTCCTGCGGGATGATATCCACGCCGCGGCGGCGATACGGCATCATGAACCGGATCACATCGCCGGGACGGATGACGAGGTTCGCTTTGGCGAGTTTCCCGTTCACAAAGACATAACCGGCCTTGATGGCACACTGGATGCGGTGGCGGGACGTATCCTCCAGATGGGAAGACATATATTTATCTACCCGGATGGGTTCCTGACCACCATCGACGTCCAGCCGGAAATGTTCAAACATTCCCTGCTCTTCGTCCTCGATAGCCTCATCCGGCTCCCGGTAGCGTTTTTCCTCGTCCATCGGGTACTAGTTCAAAGGGAGGGTGCGGTCGGGATCCACCGAGAGATAAAGCGACACGTCAGAGCCCATGAGGATGGGAGCCTTGGAGGGCTGGGGCGCCTGCTTCCACACCTGGGCATTGATGGAGTCGGCATAGGTCTTGACGCTTTTGTCAAAGACCAGCGCCTTGATATTCAGGGAATTATCATGCACCACATCTACCGCACGAAGGTATTTCATACCCGTCACATCGGGGATATAGGTCTGGTTGTCCGTATCGTTCAAACCCACCATCAGGTCTATCTCGGAACCGCTGTCGATCATCCGGCCCGCTTCTATCTGTCGGTTCTTGTAGAGTTGGCGCAGGACGTTGTTGGTAGCCATATCATCCACATAGAGCAAACGGCCCAGGGTCAGGCCGCGGGAGTTCAGCTCCGCCTTGGCCTGGCGCATGGAATACCCCACCAGGTTGGGCATGCTCACCTTTTTGGCATTCATGGCGTTGATGGTAAGCATCACCCGACGGCCGGTCTTGACCGTTGCACCCGGCTTGGGATTCTGGCTGAACACCGCCCCGCGAGCCATCCGTTTCACGAAAACGGAATCGGCAATATCGATCCGCAGCGATGCGTCGTGGGCATATTGGTCCGCCTGGTTCACCGTCATCCCCGTAAAATCGGGCACCCTGATCACTTTCCCATGATGTGTAATCCGGGACAGCAGGAAAGCCGAGAGCAGGAGGATGGCGACGATGGCCACCACCGCCCAAAGCAAATTCTTGACAATCCAGTTGTGAAAGAAACCTTTCTTTTCTTCGTCCTTTTTCATTTTTCTCAGAATGCGATTTGATAAATACCTTCGGCCAGCAGGGCAAGACCGATGATGCCAATGAGGATGCCACTGATCCGGTTGATCCACATCAATGTCCTGAATTTAAAGGAATTGCGCCACCGGCTGAACACCCAGGTAAAGCAGAACCACCAGGTTGCCGACCCCAGGGCTACGGCAATAATAAGGGGTGCCACGCGCAAATCCTGCGGCTGGTCGCCTACATTAAAGAAGGTAAAGAGGGCCAGCATGATGAAAATGGCACCCGGATTGGAAATGGCCGTCAGGGAAGCTTGGACAAAATCCTTCCAGGTTGCAGCCGGCGCCCCGCCATCTTCTTTCATCTTGCGGAACGGGTCACGCATGGCCATGGAATAACCCACGCCCATCAGGATGATACCGCCGCAAATGAGCAGGATATTCTGGTGCACGTTCACAAATTCCTTTACGATAGCCAGGGCAAAGATGGAGATGATGGCATAGGTGGTATCGACCAGTGTGGACCCCAGAGCAGACGTGAAGCCTCCCCGGTGTCCGTAATGCAGGGTCTTCTGCAGGACCAGGATGGCAATCGGCCCCAACGGTGCCGCCGCACAAATACCAATCAGATACGATTTAAGAATATAGATCAACATCTTTCCTCACCATTTCCTACAAAGTTACTGCTTTTTTATTTGATGGCAAAGATAAATAATTCCTCATCAACGCATTTGGCTTTGCGGATTTCCGTTAGGAGCCGACTCTTCTTGGAATAGATGGTTGACAGGCTGCGGTTCATCCGCTCCGCAATAAAACCAGGAGAACAACCAGCAATGAGATAACAGGCTAAACGGTAGTCTCCTTCGTCAGACAAAGCGACTTGCTTCCGCAACCGCATCATGATTCCATCCACTTCTTCATTTACCCGCTTTTCCAGCCGTTTATATGCCCATTCATCCCCGAACAGTTCCTGTGCCTGCTCTTTTAGGTAATCGTACGCTTTATGCCATTTTCGGTCATCCTGCTTTAGGGATTCGTACAACTGTGCCGCCGACTGGGCACCTTCCATCTGCTTCCGAAAAGTCTGAAGCATAACACGAATTTGCATATCTTTCATATCCCGACGCTCCTGATCGGTCCGGTCCGCAAGACCAGTGAGGGATGCAAGTGCAGAAGTGGTATTCTCTGACAGGCTACGGAATTGTTCCTTTTCCCACTCGTCCTTTTTCCTGCGACGGGAGAAAGAAGACCATAGTCCGGCAATTATCAATAACGAGCCGACCGAAAGCAGGATAATCAGGCTATCCCGTTTTTTTGCCCGCAGCATGGCCTGACTTTCCATCATAGAAAAATAGTCCCGTTCCGCCACCGCCGTGGACTGCTTCAATGTCTCGCGAATAATTTTGCTTTCCACACGATAGCCTTCCTCCCACATCCGGTATGCCGCACGATAATCCCCTTTTATAGCCGCGATGTCTGCCCGAAAAGACTTCAAGCCAAAATACGATGGATTCAGCGCTTCTACCTGGTCCAATATTCCTTCGGCCTGGGCAATATCTCCCGTCAATGCAAATGCACTTGCCAGATTGCAGTAATCAATTTCTGCAAGCCCTTCCGGATAATCCTGCAATGCTTTCAACAACAGTTCCTTTGCTTTCTCCGGTTTGGGTTCCGGACGGTGTATGCACGAATGCGCACAACCCAACAGACTTCTTTTTATGATGTTTTTTTCTACATCCGGGATAACCAATAAAGAGTCGAACAAGGCCTCTGCGACATCCCATTCCTCCAGATTACGCAATTCCTCCGCCTGTCGAAGTTTAGCCACATTGTAATTGTACCTGTCATTTGCCTTTAGAAAAAATGGCAATGCCTTCTTTACATATTTCAATGCTTCCGGACTGTTATAATTGCGAGTACACACATTGGCCAGGCCCATTTGTATCAGCCCTTTATACTGGTCGTCACCCGTATTTTCCGCCGCATCCTCAGCCTTCTTAAAGGAATAGAGAGAAGGGACCAATTCTTCTTGCTTACTCTGAACTCTCCCCAAATAATACCAGGCCAACATCCGATATTTGTGCTGCCGGCTCTTTCCATAATAATCAACGGCCGGGCGTATCAGGCTGTCTGAGGACGGTTCAATCCAATTCTTTGTCAAAGCCATAGATTTCACAATACCATAGCGAGCCTTTTCCCTACGGGAACGGAAATCTTCACGTGACAAGGTATCCAACATCTGCAATGCCTGTGCGGGATGCTCCCGGACAATCTTTTCGGCCTGGTTAACCAACCGCACCGTATCTCTTTCCGACGAACAGGAAACAATTATCCCTAGAAGAAAAAAGAAAATCAACCGTCTCATAAGGCTATTTAATATAATAAGACTATAAATTTACAATAATTGTATGAGAAAAAGAAAGACTGCCGGTGAAAATGAAAAAAATCAGATTCATTTTGCGGTAACAACATCGCGGCGGTTGTCGGTCAATGTTTCTTCCACGGAACTTTTCTCCTCATTCTCTTCATCAGCCTCAATACCTGCGTTTTTTATATAAAATTCTTCTGTTTTTCCTTTCGAAAAACGGCCACTCACAACGTCCTATGTCCTCTTTTCGCATTTACCCGTGTAAATTTAGTTTACACGGATATTCCTCCCCATCTTTGCTGTATGGAAAAACGCAACTTATTATCTAATTATGGAAGAAAACAACCTTACTCCCGAACAGTACGAACGGTACATCCAGACGGTGGACGAATTCCAGCAACTCCGGACCCTCTCCCGTGAGGAGAAAATCAAGATTATTGACGACATCTTGAAGGCCCCCTTTCTGGACCTGCGCAGCGATTGGGCTTTCAAGTATGTATTCGGGGGACACCCCGACCTGCTGAAGATGCTCCTGAACGATTTCCTGCCCGAACCGGTGGAATCGGTAACCGTACTTCCCAACGAACTGCCGCACAACCGCCCCGACGACAAAAACATCATCATGGACGTCCTCTGCCGACTGGGAGACGGACGAGAGATTATCGTGGAGATGCAGCGCAAGGGGCATGATTCTTTCCGTAACCGGATGTTCTATTATGGGGCGGACCTGGTGTCGAAGCAGTTGGAAGGCGGGGAATACTACGACCGCTTGTGCCCGGTTTACGTTATATGCTTCATGGACTTCACCCTCAAACACCGACAGTCATCTGAAGGAAAGATCATGTTCGTCTATGAATTCCGTGAACGGGATACCGGGGAGCGATATACGGACTTGATGAGCATCTATCTCTGCGAATTGCCCCGACTGAAGAAAAGATCCATGAAACAGATGAATCCGGTGGAAGAATGGTTTTATATTCTGAAAAGAATGACTACCTTTGCCGAAGTTCCGGAAGGGATGGACGGGCGGTTTGCTCCGCTGCTGGAGACGGCCCGCACCCGACAACTCCCGGAAACGGAGAAACTACATTATTTAAGAGCCATGATTTCCGAAGAAGAAAAAGAAGATATCGCCAAGTTCTATCGTGCCGAAGGACGCGCCGAAGGACTGGAACAGGGCAAGATGGAAGTGGCCCGGAAGATGAAGGAGATGGACCTGACGACCGAGCAGATTAGTCAGGCAACGGGGCTTTCACCCCAGGCCATTGCTGCATTATAACTGGTTATAGAATAAAAAAAAGGTCCCGAGTGCATTTTCGACGCATTCGGGACCGATTTTTATTGTCAGGAGTGATTACGCTCTACGTATTCTTTGGTGCGCCAATCATTTCTATATGTATCTTTTACCGTCGAAGAGGCATATTTTTTCTCAATCGTTTTCTCAACAGTAGCAGAAGCCGCCTTTGTTCCAACATTTAGCGCTGCTCCAACTAAACCAGTAGCGGCACCGATGCCTGCAGCTTTCACGACTCTCTTTGTATCAATGGGATTCCCCGGCGCAGTAGGCGTAGGGGCTGATGTGGTAGTATTTCTCTGCCAGCGGGTCAATGCTGGTGAAGATGCCATCGGTTGTCTGGAAGCGTGCGCCGCGGTCGTACCAGTTTATGCCAAAGAGCGCGTTCTGGGATTCCTTCCCGGTATAAAGGTAGTCAGTATTTCCCGTATTTGCAACCGTAACGGATATTAGAGAACGGAGTGGAGGGAGAACATTCATAAGTTGATTCGCAGACCAAGCGAAAGTGTAATGTGCCCGAGCCCTTCGCGGTTGTCTTTGTCCAGTTTCTGTGTCCGTGAAACGCCGTTTTCGGTATAAGTCGCTTCGGACAGCGTCCCGGCAACCGCCGATAACGTTGCGCCAAGTGCAACCTGTTTCGACAACGCAATATCATAGCCGATATCCGTCACGACCCCCACGGTCCCGCCGGTAATCTTCGCGGGATCGATTGCGTATCCGGTGTCGCGGTATCCCAGATACCCGATACCGATGTTGAAAAGAAAGGCGTTCCGCCGGTTTCCGTCCATCATGCGCATCGCGAATACCGGGCCTATGAAGGTAATGGACACGTTGTCTTCCAGACGTCCCGAGCGTTTTACTCCCGTCGTCTTATCCGTTGCAATCGCATCCAACCCGTGACTGGCGCGCATCTGACTGAACCGCACGCCAGCCCCCAAGGCTTCGTTAAAGAAATAGGCGGCGTCGGCCCCGTAGGTGTAGCCCCACTTGAGTTTTTTCAGATGGTCTTTCACCACCGGATCCGCATCTGCAACTTTCGCCGGACGCCAGGCTCCACCCACGTGAACGGCTACGCGCAGTTTGGAATATCCCGTAGGAATCTCGGTGGAAACCGTTCCGTCCAAAGGGACGGCCACCGGCTCTTGTGCTCCCGCCGGAAGTTGAAAGAAAAGATTCAGTAGCGCCAGAATAGGCAGAGTAATCAGAAGTCGTTTCATCTCTTTGTATCTTTTATGGATTCATATTCCGCTTTTCCCTGTTTCGCATCGACCAACTTCAACGAAGGACGGTAAACGGCCACGCCCAGCTTCATGTCGCAACGGACATAATAGTCTTTGCCTTTTTCTATTGTCAATGGCAGGCACGACTTGGCCTCCGTCTTTGCCCAGAGTTCCACCGGACCTTCCGTATCTATCCGGAATGCCTGTTTTGAGCGAGCTGTCATCCGAAAAAGGACCTGGTCGTTTAGATGAAGGTCGAAATTGAGCAATGCTCCTATAAGCGTATTACGATATACGTATAACACCGCATAATCCGGATGAGCCGGCGTAGTATCCGCGACTTGCGTCGTTTCGTCACCAGGATTTGATGCAGCCGCTTGCTGAACCCGCGGGGAGCAGGAAGCCAGCAGCAAAAGGCCGGAGATTAAAATAAGTGTCTTATACATAACAAATTAAATATCATTAAATTATTGACTTGCATTGGCAATAACTTCCTCGTAAGGAGGGAACATCTTCATGTCTTGCATTTGAGGGCTTGGGGGATATGATAACATCCAGTTCAGATGCTTCAAATCCATCAAGCTTAAATCGTATCTGACGAGAAGCGCTTCCTCTAAGTGGTGATCATCTGCATCCAGTTGTTCGGCATCAAATACAAAAACCATCAGTGTGTCAAGAGGGCAACAGTTCCCCTGTATCCCTTCATCACCAAACACCCACTCCCACGAAGAACTCATTATTAACGTTTTATTAGTCCTTCCGGGAGAAATTCCTTCTAAATTGTCTCTTACAGGTCCCCTGTCTGGATAAAATTCAGAGTAATTAACATAGATATCTTCTTTTGATTCATTAGAAAAAGGAATATAATAATGACGTTCATCCGAATTATCCCCTATACATGTAGAAGAAGATAATATAAATAACAAACACAAAATGGAAAAAACTGAAATGTATTTCATAGGAAACTATTGTATAAAACTTTCCCGTCTTCATCCGTATATTTCAGCGGATTATTGAGGCAGTAGGCGTAGCAGTTGAAGTTCTGGGAGAATTCGGGTGCCTGGGCGTAGGGGTCGGGGCTGAGGAAACGGCCCAGGGCCGGGTCGTACAGCCGGGCGTTCATGTTGATGAGCCCGAACCAGTCCAGGTGTTCGTGGGCGGTGTAGCCGCGGCCGAGCATCAGTTCCGGCATGGTGGAAGAGCCCGGCGTGTAAATCTCCAGCGTCTGCGGGTCCCGCAGGCGGCCCCAGGGGTCGTAGCTGTACTCGGCGACCACGGTGCCGTCGCTGTCGTCCACCAGGTGGGTGATGCTCCCTTGATAGTCCCGCACGATGTCGTACAGGACCCAGGAGGCGTTGTTGTCACGGATGTAAACCATGGGTGCAGAATAAGCATCTCCGCCAAAATACAATTTTTCACGGGTATTTCCAAGGGTTACGTCCAATTGTTTTTGGTTTTTAAATGATTAAAAAATATGTGTTGTTACGCCTGCAAAGTTCCGATGGGGATTTGGTTAATGCAAAAAAAGAAACTTTGTCAAGAACTTTGCATTTGAAGGAAAATCGAGCTTACAGCCACCTGTATTAAGGGAAAAAATTTTCAAATTTCATCGTTTCGTGCAAAGTTTTTGGGGGAGTTTTAATTGTTTGTCAATCCATAAAACCAGCCGTTTTTATGGACCGAGGGCACAGACAGGGACAATGAAATAAGAAATCTTTTGCGTACATTTGTGGTCATGAAATATCCGACACGATTGTTCCTGCTGCTGGCGGGGCTGACGGCCCTGCTGATGTCGATACCTTTCCTGGTACCGCATTGCGGCTGGGCGGCCCTGGTGGGATGGGTCCCCCTGCTCTGCCTGGAACACATCGCCTCGCAAACCGGTATCCGGCGTCTCTGGCCCTGGCACTACGGCACCTTCGTCCTGTGGAACGCCGCCACCACCTTCTGGGTCTGCAACGCCACCGTGGGCGGCGGGCTATTTGCCATCTTTGCCAATGCGTTGCAGATGTCGTTGATTTTCGGACTGTTCCGCCTGTCCAAGAAACACTTCACGGGGGTGGTTCCCTACATCTTTCTGGCACTGGCGTGGATCGCCTGGGAGCGGTGGTACCTTACCTCGGCCCAAATATCCTGGCCCTGGCTCGTGCTGGGCAATGCCTTTGCCCGTAACACCGGCCTGGTGCAATGGTACGAATACACCGGCACCCTGGGAGGCTCGCTCTGGGTGTGGGCCGTAAATCTGTCGGTTTTCGGGATGATGGTCAGCTTGTCCAACGGAAATTGGCAGCGCTGGAACGGAAAGGCCCGGGCGGCCGCCGTTATTGGACTTGTTGCGCTGCTGGTCGCGCCGATCGGCGTTTCCATGCACCTGTTTGCCCGCTATGCGCAGCCGGATGAGAAACTGCCCGTGATCATCGCCCAACCCAACATCGACCCATATCACAAATTCGAAGCTTTGAGCCAGGATGAGCAGAATGCCATCCTGGAAGACCAGTTCCGCCAGGCGCTCCGGGGACGGACCGATACGGCGGGGATCATTCTGCTGCTCTCGCCCGAAACCTTTACCAACGATATCATCACCGGCTGCCCGGCTGAAAGCCGCACCTGGCGGCGATTCACGGCCCTGCAGGAAGAATTTCCCGGAACGCACGTGATGCTGGGAGCTTCGGGGTACACGCGGATCGAATCGGCCGAAAGACCTTCCCCGAACGCCCGGTTCCTGCACGACAACCTGTGGTACCACTCCCATAACCTGGCGGTGATGGCCGGTACCGGCGAGACCTACCTGAAGAGCAAGCTGGTAGTGGGCGTGGAGATGATGCCCTACCCGAAAGTGTTCCGCCCGCTGGACGACCTGCTGGGCGGCGTGATGGGACGCTGCGTGGGCCAGGAAACGCGCACGACGCTTTCCTGCGGGGACGTACCGCTGGGCTGCGCCATCTGCTATGAGTCCATTTACGGCGAGTTCTGCACGGAATACGTTCGCGCCGGCGCCCGGGCGCTGGTCATCATCACCAATGACGCCTGGTGGGGCGATACGCCGGGCTACCGCCAGCACCTGAGTTACGCCTGCCTGCGGGCCATCGAAACGCGCCGGGCCATCGCCCGCTGCGCCAATACCGGCCTGTCCGCCATCATCGATGCGCGGGGCGATATCCTGGCCCAGACTTCCTGGTGGACCAAAGAAATCCTCCAAGGCGAAATTGCCCTGGAGGATTGTCAAACCTTCTTTGTCCAGAACGGCGACATCGTCGGCCGCCTCTGTTCGCTGTTGTTTTTCCTGCTCCTGACCGCCCTGGCCGTTCGCATACTGACCAGACGCGGTTAAACCTTTAGCGGCGAGGACCGCCCATACCGCCCGGACCGCGGCCGCCGGGAGCACGCATCTTGGAGGCGTCGAAGGTTCCGAAGCGGTAGGTCAGCGAAAGGACAATATAGCGTCCCAGCGTGTTGTTGCGCGTTTCCGTATGATAGTTGGCCGTATCCGACACACTCAGGTTCTTGGCCTGGTTCAGGATGTCGTAGGCATTCACGGCCAACGTCACCTTCTTCTTAAAGAGGAGTTTGGTAATCGTGGCGTTCAGCACATATTCCGAAGGCTGGTCCGTAGAATAACCATTGTACCAATTGTAGCGGAACTCAGACACCAGGCCCAGGCCGGCCGGAAGGGTCCAGTTCATGGAAAAATGAGCCTGGTTGTTCCAGGTCAAGTTGGCATTGGAAGCATTGTTCACCACCGTGTACCAGGCCTTGGACATGCGTGTATGCGCACCGCCGGACAATTCCACCACGTCATTGCGCCAGGTCAGGCGGATGCGTTCGAAAACGCTCAGGGAACGGGTCTTGTTCAAGGTAAACTTGTCCGAATCGTCCAAATTGGGATAGTCCCGGTGGAAGGAATCGTAATCAAATTCACCTTGCTTGTAGTACGGTGTCATGTCGAACCGGGTGCTGCCGATATAGGAACCCATGCTGTTGTAATTGGCATTGAGGAAGTTGGAGAGCGTGAAGTTCTTGCTCAAGACCGGCACGTTCAAGAACATACGGGCGCTCATGCGCAAGGAATTGGGACCGTTCACCGGGAAAGAGTACGAAACGCCCTGCAGGTCAGTCCAGGTAGCATTCACAATGGGGCTCTGGACCATGCCGCCGTCCAGGGTAAGGTTCATGGAAGTGAACTTCTTCCGGTTCGAGTAACGGAATTCGGAACGGATATCGTGGTTGAAATACGGCTCCAGATAAGGGTTACCGAAACTCACGCGCAGCGGGTTGGTATTGTCGGGCACCGGCATCAACTGCGAAGTGGAAGGCTGGGCCGAACGTCCGAAATAGAAGAGGCGGAAGTTGGTGCTTTCGCTCGCATCCCAGCGGATCATCGCATTCGGTGCCCAGTTGACCACGTTGCTCTCGTAGTTCTGCTCCTTGCCGTGACGGGTGGTGGCGTTGGTCATCCGGGTCGGGTTCGCGCTCATGCCCACCTGCGCCTGCAGGCCGGAAATCTGATAAACCAGGGTGGCACCGATCTGCTGGGCGATGTGGACATTCTCGATGTTGTTGGAGAACGTGGGGTTCGGAATTCCGGTCTTGTCCCCCGTCCACGTATCATAGTTGTGGATGAAGTCGGGGATATCCAGGCCGTCGTACGTATTCTTGTAGGATTTGGAACGGCTCCAGCTAAAACTGTAATTCCCCTCCAGGAACCAATGCTCGGCCAGGGGTTCGGTGTAGTTGAGCCGGCCCGACAGGCTGGCGCTCTTGCTGTTCTGGTCGTAGCGCTGGTTCACCACGGAATCCCGCTGTGCCCCCTGTTCGTAATAGGTGGTGAGACTCTGGTTCAGACCGTTCAAGTCATTGTTACTGAAGCTGTAACGGCCGAAGAACGAGAGGGTCCGGCCGGCCTTCCCCAGTTTCTGGCGCAACAAAAGGAAACCATTGGCCTGCCAGTTGTTGTTTTTACCGCCGTTGAAGTTGAAGCCTTCGTTGGTAAGGGTCTGGTTACCGGCGGCATCGGCATTCCAGGTCCGGGAGTCCGAGTACTCGTTGAAATTGCCTCGTCCCCAGTTCACCTGCGGCTGGAAAAGGATGGACGTGTTCTCGGAGAATTTATGGTCGATCCGGAAACCGATGCGATTGCCGTAGCTGTTGGTATTGCTCCAGCCATCCGAGGAATTGATCAGGCTGGTCCCGTCGTCCCGATAGGTCACCTTATAGGAGGACTCTTCTACCGCCCGTTCGGAGCCGTTGTAGAGATAGTTCCCTTCCAGTTTCATCTTGTCGTCGAAAAGGTCGAAAGCGCCATTCACACCTCCCATCCAGGACGTGGTGATACCGTTTCCGCGGCCGAAACCGCCGCTGCCCCGGCCCATGCCGCCGCCACCGCCGCGCATGCCTTGCATCATGCCGCCGGCCAGGTCGTTAAAGCCCCGGTTGTTGGTATTGTTCCCGTTCAGGATGATGCTGATCTGGCTTTTGTCGGCGAACTTGCCCGCAAAGGCGGCACCCTGGAAACGATAGTCCCCCTTGCCCGCATTCGCAGCCGGCACGTCATGACCGCCGCCCAGCATCACATTCCCGAAAGAACCCTGTTTCATGCCCGGATGGAAAGACAGATCGATGATGGTCTCATCGTCTCCGTCATCGATACCCGTAAACTGGGCCTGCTCCGATTTCTTGTCCACCACCTTCAACTTCTGGATGGCCTTGGCGGGGATATTCTTGGATGCCAGCTGCGGATCGTCCAGGAAGAAGGTCTTTCCGTCAATGGTGATTTTGCTGATGGTCTTGCCATTGGAGGTAATAGAACCGTCCTCCCCGACCTCGATGCCCGGGAGTTTCTTCAGGAGGTCCTCCAGCATATCGTTATCGGTGGTTTTGAACGAGGAAGCGTTGTATTCCACCGTATCTTTCTTGATGATAATGGGATTGCCGGCGGCGCTTACAGAAGCGGCGTCCAGCACCTGACGGTCGGTTTCCATCTTCAGCACGCCCAGATCCACGTGCCCCTTAACGTTTACCTCCCGGGAAATGGCTTTGTACCCCAGGATTTCCGCCTTGAACGTGTAGGTACCAGGGCTTACCTTCTCCAGGACCGCTCGGCCTTTGTCGTCCGACAAGGCGTATTTCTGGGCCTTGTTCGAACCCGCCTTGGTTAAGGATACCGTCGCGAATCCAACTGGTTCACCATTGGCTGCGTCCTGTAGCGTAGCCGTTACCTTACCGCCCTGTGCGGAAGCCGGAATACAAAAAACAAGCGCCAGCACGAGAACGGCGGCACCTGCAAACATCTGCTTGATGCAAAATCCCTTCATAAATAAAAACATTGTCAATTATATTGACAAGAAAACGGGCTTCCGGTTTAACCGGGAAAAGATTTATTTTATTCTTTCCGGATGATCCTTCAAGAACTGTGCCCATCCTTTTCCGCCGGATTTGCCGGCCAGCGGCGATGTCATCTCATAAAAATGGCACATGGCAATGGCCAGGGCATCGGTCGCATCCAGGTGTTCGGCCTTGAGGGTGACCCCAAGCGTCTTTTCCAGCATCATTCCCACCTGCTCTTTGGAAGCGGCACCGTTGCCCACAATCGCCTCTTTGGCTTTGCGAGGCGCATATTCAAACACTTCCAATCCGGCTTCTACCGCCGCCGTGATGGCAGCCCCCTGGGCCCGCCCCAACTTAAAGAGCACCTGGGCGTTCTTGGCATAGAAGGGAGATTCCACAGCCAGGATATCGGGATGATAGCTCCGGCACAGCTGGCCGGTAAACTCCCAGATTGCATGGATTTTGGCGTAGGCGTCCTTCTCCTTGCGGATATCCAGGATGCCCATGTCTATATATTCAGCTTTGCGGCCCAAGGCACGGATAACCCCGAAACCAAGCAGATTGGTTCCGGGGTCGATGCCTAATATGATTTTCTCGTCCGGCATCAGTCGATGCGGTCGAAACCGGTGTACGGACGCAGGACTTCAGGGATCTCGATATAACCTTCTTTCTGGTTGTCTTCGAGCAAGGCGGCTACGACACGCGGAAGAGCCAGCGAACTGCCGTTGAGGGTGTGGCAGAGCTGGGTCTTGCCATTCTCGTCCTTGTAGCGGAGGTGCAGACGGTTGGCCTGGTAGGATTCAAAGTTGGAAACCGAAGAAATCTCCAGCCAACGGCCCTGGGCAGCGCTCCAGAGTTCGAAATCGTAGGTAATGGCCGAGGTGAAGCTCATATCGCCGCCGCACAGGCGCAGGATACGGTACTTCAGGCCCAGTTTGTTCACGATTCCTTCCACGTGGGCAACCATTTCGTCCAAGGCGGCATAGGAATCTTCCGGCTTCTCTATGCGGACAATCTCCACCTTGTCGAACTGATGCAGGCGGTTCAGACCGCGCACATCCTTGCCATAGGATCCGGCTTCGCGGCGGAAGCAGGGCGTATAGGCCGTGAGTTTCTGCGGGAAAGCATTGTCGGCGAGGATCTCATCGCGGAAAATATTGGTCACGGGGACCTCGGCGGTCGGGACCAGGTAGAAATCGTCCAGACCCACATAGTACATCTGGGCTTCCTTGTCGGGCAGCTGGCCGGTACCGAAACCGGAGGCGGCGTTTACCATGACCGGCGGCTCCACCTCCTCATAACCCGCAGCCGTATTCACGTCCAGGAAGAAGTTGATAAGGGCTCGCTGCAGTTTGGCACCCTTCCCCTTGTAAACCGGGAAACCGGCACCCGTCAGCTTCACGCCCAGGTCAAAGTCGATGATATCATATTTCTTGGCCAGTTCCCAATGCGGGAGGGCGTTCTCCGGCAGATTCACTTCCGGACCGCCCATCTTGACCACCAGGTTGTCCTCGGCGCTCTTTCCGCACGGAACCAGGTCGCACGGGAGGTTGGGCAGGAGGACGAGTTTATCCTCCAGTTCCTTGTTGTTCTGATCGGCAGCGGCGAGCAGCTCGGCGGAACGGGCCTTCAAGGCAGCCACTTCCTGCTTGGCCTGCTCGGCCTCTTCCTTGCGGCCTTCCTTCATGAGACCGCCAATCAGGGCCGCCTTCTGTTTCTGCTGCGAGGCCAGGGCATCGCTCTCGGCCTGCATCGAACGGCGGTTGGCGTCGAGGCGGATAATGTCCTCGACAATGGTGCGCGCGTCAAAATTCTTGACGGCAAGCTTGCGGATCACGTATTCCGGATCGTCGCGAAGCAATTTGAGTGTAAGCATAATCTTTTGCTATAAAACAAAAAAAGGACTGCACCCGAGTACCCGAAGTGCCAGTCCCCTTTTACGATTGTACAAATCTCCGAGTACTAGTTCTCAAAAGGAACCACGGAAACGTAAGACTTGTTCTCTCTCTTCTTCGTGAATTTGACGGTACCGTCCACCAGGGCATACAGGGTATGATCCTTGCCAATGCCCACATTGCGATCCGGGTTGTGTACCGTGCCGCGCTGACGGACGAGGATGTTACCGGCCTTTACGACCTCACCACCGAACTTCTTGATGCCCAAGCGCTTGCTCTGGGATTCACGACCGTTCTTCGAACTGGATTGACCTTTTTTATGTGCCATAATTTGTTCCTCCTAATGATTAAGCGATAGCATCGATACGGATCTTGGTGAGCTTCTGGCGGTGGCCGTTCAGCTTCTGGAATCCTTTACGACGGATTTTCTTGAAAACAAGCACCTTGTCGGCCTTGGCCTGGTCGTCCAGGACGGTGGCTTTGACAACAGCACCTTCTACATAAGGGGCACCGACCTTCACCGCACCCTCATTGTCCACCAGGAGCACCTTGTCGAACTCGACGGAGGCATCCTTGGCGGCAGCGAGGCGCTGCACGAAGATCTCATTTCCAGCTTCTACCTTGAACTGCTGGCCTGCAATGTCAACGATTGCGTACATAAAAACAAAACTTTTTATCGTTTGATCCGTAAGCGGCTATCTTTAAATAGCTCTTAGTCAGTAGCTTAGCGGACATATAATCTTTTAAGGGACTGCAAAGGTACAAATTTGTGCCGAATTTGCAAAATTATTTTTGCGATTGCAGCACCAGACAGGCCCAGGCCTGCGGGTTTTCATCCGGATCCTCCCGGGTAAGGATGTCGGCCTCCGAGGCCAGCCCCAGCCCGCGGGCTTCCTCCAGGACAGCCTCCGAATCGGCATAATAAAAGCCGCTCAGCAGCACCACACCGCCGCGTGCGAGCGCCGCTTTCATACGCGGAAGCGCATCCAGGATGATGTTCCGATGGATATTGGCCAGGATGACATCGTACCGGCCGCCGTCGAGTGCGGACGCATCCCCGCAGGAAACCGCAATCCGCGAACCCACCCGGTTCAGGCGCGCATTCTCCCGGGCCGATTGTACCGCCACCTCGTCGATATCGATGGCATCTACCTGCGCGGCCCGCATTTTCGCCGCCAGGATGGCCAGCACCCCCGTTCCGCAACCCAAATCCACCACCCGGCCACCCCGGATGAGTCCTTCGCATCCCAGCATGGCATAGAGCATGAGCCAGGTGGTCTGGTGATGTCCGGTTCCGAAGGCCATTTCGGGCAGCAGGGCAATGTGGAAGCGGCCGCCACGGGCCTTCGGTCCGCCGGCCGGCGCCACCCACACCTTCCCGTCCACACTGATGGGCGTAAAGCCTTCCTGCTCCCAAGTGCGGTTCCAGTTCTCCCCTTGCACCGCCTTGGACGTCCAGGAGGGACTTCCACACGCCGACAGGGCTTCGTCCAAGGCTGCCGGCTGGAACAGGGCCGCCTGGATATAGCATTTCAAATAGGGGTCCTCTACCACAAAAGAATCGAACGGAAGATCCGCCACAAAGGCTTCCACGATTTCGGCCGCTTCCTCGGAAAACGGCTGCACGCGGATGCTGACTTCAATATATTCCCGGCTATTCATCTTCTTTCTTTTCCACCGGCATATCCTCCACGACCACCCGGCCGGCCTTCAACGAATCCAGACGAGAGCGCATAAGCGTATCTACCTGGGCGTCCGCAGTCTGGCTCAGGTAATCCCGGACCAGTCCCACCTGTTCTTTGCGTACGGCAATGGAATCCTGCAAGGCGCGGGTCCGCTCAAGGGCGATATCCACCCCTCGCGTAAAGATATTGTGGATGGAATTGATAAGGTTATACTTCAGCGTGTCCACCTCGGCGGTAAAGACCGGGACATCGGCACTCTTGTACAGGGCTTTTCCCAGTTTCCATTTCCAGGAGTCGAAGTTGCCGAAAATATTAATGCCGAAGCGGAACGGGAGCGGAGATTTGAGGACCGAAATATGGTACTGGAAACGCTGGTCGAAATGCTGTATGCCGCTCATAGCCAGGGAATAACGGTCCATACTGAGCACAAAGGGGAAGACCTCCAGCAAATCGTCCCGGATAATACCCTGGACGGACATGTCGTCGATGGTGCTGCCGCTGCGGTTCTTGAACATGAGCGTTTTGGCTATTTCCCGCAGCTCGCCGCTTTCCTCCAGTTCCAGGTTGGTGCCGCTCAGTTTTATGATACCGTCCACGCTGGGCATGATGATATTCATGCTGGTATCGATATCTGCCGTGGCCGCCATCTCACAATCCAACATACCCTTGAAAGACTTCAGCATAGGCAGGATGCTGTCCACGGCCGGGAAGAGGGTAATGACCTTGTCGGCCGTGATATCGGAAAGGGTCAGGTCGAAACCGGCCTTCAGGTCTTTCTTGGTGCGGGTGGAATAGAAACCCTCGAAATAGATATCTCCCATGTTGGAGGTGGCCAGCGTATTGGTAAGCTGGATACAACGCTCTTTCATAAGGATATCGGATGCCATCCAGTTGATATTCAGGTCGGAATAATCAATTTCATTGGCCTGGAGAGACACCTTGGCGGTTAGGTTGGCCGGAATCACAATCAAGGGGCTCCCGATGGGTTCCGGGGAGGCCTCGTTCTCGGCATCCAGCTGCCGCTGGTACTCCTCGTCGGAAAGATTCTCCAGGGGGGACGTCTTTGTGGGGGCGATGAATTGGGTACCGGCAAAATAGGCAGTGAGCAATTCATTGGCATCCAGCCGCTGCGAGGTCATCCGCAGGTCCAGGTTCAGGTGGCCCTTGGTCCGGCGACCCGTCAGCGCCCGCTGCAAACCCGTGATGGAGCCGTTCGCGCTTACATCGGACCCGCCGCTCTGCAGGGTGGCGTTCCGCAGGGTAATGCCGTCGTTGGTAAAGGTTCCGCCGATATCGGACAGTTCGTTCCGAAGCGGGAAGTAGGGCGTCATGATGCGCCCGCTGCCGATTTCCAGCTTACCGGAAAGCGCCCACTCCCGGAAGTATTTCGCCAGCGATTCACCCAGGCGCAGGTCAATATCTTTATCCTGGAAGTCCTTGTCGCTCAAATAGTCCGGCATCTTCACCCGGGACAGACGGTCACGGAACATCCGCGCAAACAGGGAGTCGCGCGGCACCCCGGGATACACGCGCTCCAGGGAGTCCAGCAGATGTTTGCGGCGGATGGCATCCCGAACCGCCCTGCGGCGGGCCGATGCGGAGATCTTCGCATCCCGGACACCAAAGCGGTTTACCCCCTGCCGCATGAAGATGGCGCGGCTGTTGCTGGAGAAGGACATCTCCGGTACCCGCAAGCGGCCGTTGCCCTCCTCTGCATAACGGAAGGAATTCTGCATCCCGAACGCGCCCACAAAGCAGGAATCGGCATCCATCATTCCCAGGCTCCGCACGGTCAGGCGACCATCCAGAGCCTCTTTCCGGTTCGATGCCGCCAGCACCAGCCGGGTGCCGCGGATAAAGGTGCTGTCGCGGAAAACGGCCCGCAGGCTGTCGATGCTCGCCGTCAGGCCCACCGTGCTATCTTTCGACTCGGGCACCGGTCCCAGGGACAGGACCGCATGGTCCAGGAAGGCGTTGATTCCGTAACGAGGCGCATCCACCGTGATTCCGCCGCTTTCCAGTTTTCCCCGCAGGTTCGATTCCGAAAAATGATACAGGTTCAGCTGCGATAACCGGATCTTTCCGTAAAGGTTTCCGTCCAATCTTCCGCTGGTCGAGATGTCCAGGCTGTCAGGAAGATAATGCGTCAGGTCGCCCATATTGGCGTGGATATCGGCATTCAGGTCGATGAGCGGATCCCTCCCCAGGACATCGCGGACCTTTCCACGGGCTTGCAGGTCCAGCCCCTGCACACCCAGGCAGAGGTCTTTCAGGTTGGCATCCAGGCGGCCCTTCCCGTCGGTCAGGGCAGTCAGGTCCATATCGATGGTGCCCTGCCCGGCAACCCCCTCGTATGCCAGGACCGAGCGGGGAATCTCCAGCCGTGCCTCCATAGCCGGAAGCCGGTTCCCTGCCGGAATGTACCACCCGTCGCACCGGGCGGTCAACGTTACGGCCGCATCGGTTTTGATGCGCTTCAATTCCGGGAAATTGGGGCCCAGGAAAGCAATCAGTTCATCTATCTTGCACCGGTCGATGCCTGCATTACCTTTTATATAGGTACTGTCCGGGTGCAGCACGGCTTCACCCTCGGCATGGAGGTCCAACGTGGCCACCCGGGCCTTGAAATCCTGCAGGAAGAAGGTCTGGTATCCGTCTTTGCGGGGATATCCGAATTTCCCTTCCAATTGGATGGGAACGGCCATCCGTCCCACTGAAGAAAGGGCCAGGAAGGCTTTGGCGGCAGCATCGATATCTACGTAATCTTCCCGCTGGTTCATCCGGATGCGGTCCAGGCCCAGGGCCAGGGTATCGGCCGGCAGCCGGCCGGTCACGAACAAGGTATCCAATTCCAGGCCGAAGCGGCTTGCCGGGATGTTGTCCACCACGGCTTTCCCACGGAAAATGAGCCTACGCATGCGCATAGAGGCGAAAATGGTATCGGACGGAGCGGTGAACACCACCAGGGGCCGGCCGGTAAGCGAAGCGCTGAGCAGCGTGACGGGCGGCAGGCCGGAGCCGTCGGTTTCCGTGGTATCTTTATGGAAAATATCCCAATTGGCGGCGGTGGAATCGTACTGGTGTGCAAAGATGCGCGGACCGTCGATATGGGCCCGGCGCACGCGGATGCGCCCGTGCAAAAGGGTCAGGTAGTTTACCGATGCAGACAGCTGACGGACCGAAAGAAGGGTATCCGCCTTTGCGCCTCGTCCCAATTTTCGCAGGAAGGACGGGGCCCCCAGGCTGTCAAGGGCCGCGAAACGATCGTGCGGGTAGGTAACAGCCAGGCTGTCTACGGTTACGTTCAGGTACGGGAAACTCCGGAACATCGAGGCCGAAATGCGGCCGAAACTCACATCCGCATCCACGAAACGGGGCACGAATCGGTTGGCCAGCGAGGTCAGAACCGCCCCGTTCAGGGCAATCTGGAGAACCAGGATAACAGCCACCCACAACCCCAGGACCGTGAAAAGGACGGCTCGGAGTACCGGATGCTTGCGTATTTTCTTTTCTGCCATTGCCAAAAGAGCCTCAACGTACAAATATACACAAAAAAAAGATGCCGGAAGCATTTCCGACATCTTTATTTACTCTTCTAAAGGGGAGGTTTACTGCTCGTCCTGGAGCTGCAGGTGCTGAACGTAGATCGCCTTCATACGGGCGGCTCTCTTCTTCACCGACGGCTTCTCGAAGTTCTTGCGGGCACGCATTTCGCGAACCGCACCGGTCTTTTCGAATTTCCTCTTGAATTTCTTGAGGGCCCGTTCGATGTTTTCACCTTCCTTGATGGGGACTATAATCATTGCTTTATCACCTCCTTTTCTTATAGCGGCTGCAAAGGTAAGAAAAAAATTATTTTCCT
>Ga0310695_10002892_pt1 | contig 35025 bp, 32 predicted proteins | sample RumenRJG_04DNA_FD_203882 | JGI IMG/M metagenome (GOLD analysis project Ga0310695, IMG submission 203882) | Bovine rumen microbial communities from Lethbridge, Alberta, Canada - RJG_04 (v2) (version 2) | ecosystem: Host-associated > Mammals > Digestive system > Stomach > Rumen | place: Canada... | reverse complement strand
AAAAGTGGACTGGCATACCAGTGTTTGATTGGGCAAAGAGTGCAATAGAATGGATTGGAAATGGAATAATGTATCTTATAAGTAAATTGTTGGACATAAAATAAAAATAGTAAAATGAGTAGTGTATCAGTATCGGTAACTTGCCCTAATTGTGGTAACCCAGTAGTATTTACCTTGACACCGCCTATTGAGGGTGGTTTCGTACAATGTTGTTATAACTGCTGTGCCAATGTATCAGGATCGTATAGTTGGGATAGTCATGGCGGTGTTCGTCTTTACTATGTACGTTCAAGTGGCGGCTATAAGAAAAGATAAAGAATAGATTATAGAGAATGTGGTATCTGATATTTATTAAATCAAACATGTCGGGGTCGCAATATTTCTCGAAAATGAGGCTGTCGAAACCCAAGTCCATCGCTAGATACTGAAGGTAATTACGACTTTTGTTGCTATATTTTTCTTTTTTTAGTTGTTCGAATAAAGTGATTGGAATATGAAACACAGATTTAAGTTGATGGTACCGCTGACCTATAAGGATGTAGTAATAGAAAGCGACGAGGTAGAACTGACTGACCAAGATGTTATACAGATTAAAAGACTGGTGACAGAAAGTCGTTGTAAGCGATATGGCTTGATGCCGATATTGGAGAAAAATGCACCAGAACTATATAACAGGTTATGGGCTGCTATAGAACAACCTCTTCATAACGTCATCATAGAGGACGGGCGAAAGAACGGTTTCGTTGATGACGAGGATGAGGAGGATGGCGGTCTTGAGATGGATTGCGTTAGTTATATTTGTCAAATACCTCATTTTGCAAAATTATAATGAGAGACCCATTTGGAATTAACAAGATGCTAGCAGAATTGAAAGCGTATTGCAAGGAGCAAGGCTTTGAATTTCCCATAACTTGGCTTGGCAAGAGAGACGATATCTTAGTGCCGTTTGCCGTGCCATTGCATCTACATAGCGATGATAGACAATTCCCTTACGATGGTCATGTTGTATTCGTTCTGAATGATGATGTTGCAAACAGAGATAGAGTGCAAGCCTACCTCAGTCAATTGACAGAGCCTATGCTGTTGACAGTACAGTTGAAAGAAACATCGCTGAGAAACAAATATGAGGGCGTTGGCATGAAACTTGCACCTACAAGATGGTCGGACAACGAGGGCAATGAGTATGAAGTTTATATAAAGGGCGGCATGGATATGGAAACTTTTGGCCACCTCATGGAGCAAATGGAGTACATAGGCAGCAATATTATATATAAAGGATTATGAAAGAGGCAAAGTTTTATGTTGACTATTGTTTCGAGGCTGGTGAGAATGATTCCCTGAGTGGGCGTTATCAGTTTGGCATCAAGTTATCCGATGGTGAGTATGAGGAACTATATAATGTCTGGTATAGTGGCAATTGTGAGTTAAACAGTTGGGTTACCGAATGGGATGGCCATGATGCCTTGTACTGTAAAATCAATGATGCAGCAGTCATGGCATTGAGGCAGCACTTGGAGCAAGTTGATGACATAACCAAAGCCCCACTAAACACATATTGGGAATTATCTGCTGAGACACAAAAGGCATTTTGAACTATGGAATACAATCAGGCTTTGAATAAGGTCCTTCCGATTACTCTACACTCTGAGGGTAATGATGATGGCTTCTTGGTAGAGACTTATTGCCAAGAAGGGATTGTTGATGGAAAATGGGTAGAAGCACATGTTGAGATTAAGAAAACGGTGAGTGACCTCATCGAAGAGGACGGTGCCGTGTTTGCTGTTGTCAATGGCTTCAAGAAACTTATAAAATGTCCCAATATGCCTTATTTCCGTATAGGTGAGGATGTCCACAGTCTAGCATCAAACTGTTTCGAAGGTTGTACAGAGTTGAAGCAACTTGATATTCCATACACCATTGATGATAATGACATTGACCAAGCAACAGAACACTTAGATCCCAATGTCGAGTGCAAAATATGGAACTGGCCTTACAATGCCTTGGAAGACGCAACAAAAGAGATAACAGACGGCTGGACTGACGAGTACGGCTATATCTACAGTCATGACCGTAAAACGCTTCTGAGGGCTTCAAGAAGGAAGCGTGAATACTTTATCCTTGAGGGGTGTGAAAAGATAGAGAGGACAGCATTCTTGGGATGCAGATTTGAAACAGTACACGTTCCTTACACTTGTGACCTTGACAGGGTTGATGCCTCAGAATATCCTATCTTTGGTAATGACAGAATCAGTGGATGCGTAGTTCAATGGCATGTGCCTTATGCTGAACAAGACTGCGAAACTGATGCATTATGCACAAGGGATAAAGAAGATGATATTGTGGTGAAGGACTTTATAAGATACTCAAAGAGCGGAAAACGTCTCTTGTCTGCCGTAGTAGGGTTCGACAAAGATTACTATGAAGTTCCTGATGGCGTTGAGACCATTTGTGACTATGCTTTCTCCATTAGTGAGAAGCCTCTTATACTCTCAATTCCTTCCACGGTGAAGGTGATAGGAGATTATATCTTTGGTATAGGTGATGGTCGGATAATTATTAGGTAAAAAGATAACAGTAAAAGACAGGTAACAGCCACCTGGTTTCAAGAGGTCACACACTGGCACGGCATTATATTGGTAACAGAAATGGCGTGCAGAAGGCATGTTGTATTGTGCAAAAAAACGGGGAGAGAAGATATTTTATGCGTAGCATACAATAAAAAGAGGCATTGTCAGTTAATATAGTAACAATGAGCAATTGCAAATGACGATATATTTTCTTTGTGCATTTATATTAAGTATGATTTGTGGGGCTTTCTTCACGCCTGCCATCCTAGGATATTGCAAGCGGAAGAAACTCTACGACATTCCCAGTGAACGTAAGATTCACGCCAACGCCACGCCACGACTGGGCGGCATTTCCTTCTTCCCCAGCATGATGCTGGCATTCGTTGCCATATTGATATACCTCTGGAAAAGCAACCCAGAAGTTATACCCGTCAATATTTGGAGTGCAAGTTTCATCGTCGGTCTGGCCCTTATCTATGTGGTGGGCATCATCGACGACCTGGTTGGACTGAATGCCAGCACGAAATTCACCGCCCAGATCATTGCAGGCAGTCTGCTGCCGATGACAGGACTGTACGTGAACAACCTCTACGGCTTTCTGGGAATCTATGAGATACCTGGATTTGTAGGCATACCGCTGACCATCTTCGTCATTGTGTTCATCAGCAATGCCATTAACCTCATAGACGGTATAGACGGACTGGCCAGCAGTCTCTCCCTGTTAGCCTTTGCCGGATTTCTGACGTACTTTGTTCACTACGAGGTATATATGAACACCTACTCGCTGCTCATAGCAGGCATGATGGGTGCTTTGGTCGTCTTCTTCTATTTCAATGTCTTTGGGAAAGCGGAGAAGAACACCAAGATCTTCATGGGCGACAGCGGTTCGTTGTCGTTGGGCTTTACGCTGGGCTTCTTTGCCGTAAAGACAGCCATGAACAACCAGAACATCTGGGACTACAGGCCAGAGGCTTTCTTGGTGCCCGTCACCTTGATCTTCATTCCAATAGCCGACGTGGTAAGGGTCACGCTGTATCGTCTGTTTAAAAGGCAGCCGCTATTCAAGGCCGACAAGAACCACATCCATCACAAGTTGATGAGGACCGGACTGAACCAGCATCAGGCGTTGGTCGTCATCCTGTTGCTGACAATAGTGATCTACGTGATGAATTCCCTGCTCTTCCCCACCCTGTCGTCGACCCTCATCATCGGAATAGACATTCTGATCTTCCTGCTCGTCAACATGGTTATTAACCTTAGAATGAAACCAGCCTCATGAAACGCGCCATAGACTGCTTTCTGGCGGCATGCTGCCTGATTATCTTCTCGCCATTGTTCCTGATATGCTACCTGTCCATAAAGATTGGCGGCGGACCAGCCATCTACAAACAAGAGCGTATAGGAAAAGGTGGCCGTCCCTTCTACATCTACAAATTCCGCAGCATGGTTGTTGACGCAGAGAAGGAAGGTGCCGAACTGGTGCAGCAGGACGATGACCCAAGATTGACAAAGATAGGAAGAATACTCCGTACGCACCATCTGGACGAACTGCCACAGTTGTGGAACGTATTCATTGGCGACATGGCCTTTGTGGGCTACCGTCCTGAGCGCCAATACTATATCGACCAGATTATGGAGCACGACCCTCGCTACACGCTGCTGTACAAGACACGACCGGGTGTCACCAGTTATGCCACGCTGCACAATGGGTATACGGACACGATGGAGAAGATGTTGCGACGACTGGACTTAGACCTCTATTATCTGGAGCATCAGTCTTTCAGGATGGATGTCAAAATTCTGATGAGCACATTCATCAGAATCGTCTCAGGCAAAATCTTCTAATATTTCCGGAATGTCAGCCGGACATTGGCCGACTCCAGCCGCATATTGCTTGAGTTGAGTTCCAATATCCTGAAGAATTCCTCCAACTGATACACACCATAGACATTGAGTTGTGTGGCATCCGTTATGGGAGTGTCATCACTTGTCTCTGTGAAGCGACCCGAGAGATAGGGATTATACAATTTCAAGACCCTGTCGCCATGCTCGAAACTGAATATCAGTTCGTCGGCACCTCGCATCACCAGCAGATGTCCCTGAAAGGCCCAATTCAGGCCACCGCCAATCTGACGACCGTCACAGACCTCGCCCGTCTTCAGATTCTCAAAGGTGGTCATCTGCCATAGCCCGTCCAAGTCGCCATTATCAGAGGTCACAATATCGCATGAAGCCAGCACGGAACAGAGGGTCACCAGTATATAAACAAAAATCCTTCTCATAGTCATTATTTCTTCTTTAGTTGTAAGAAACCTGTTTTTGTCACCGTCAATTGCAGACCGACATTCTTCCCGTATATCTCGCCTGTATCCAGACCGAAGGCAGCCTTCACGGCCCACTGACGGGGAAACTGATAAGAAGCCTCGGCCAGCAGACTGAAATTCTCCCTCGGATCAGGATAGAGATTATCATAGGTGCCATAGCCACGCTGCCAGGTAGCCAGCAGACGGTAATGCAAGCGGGCAAGAGGGTCGCCGGAGAATCCGAAATGCCAGGCCACGAAACGGTTGTTGAGCACATAGATGGTATGATCCTCGTTGTACAGAGGCGACAGATACAACGGGTTGCCCATGACCATGCCCCAATGCTGCCATCCTGTGTACAGCCCATGATTATAGAAATGGTCGCGTCCACAGAGATGCTCATTGATGGCAGCGGTATGATCATGATAAATGGGACCACCCTGGTACTTGGTGTAAAGATATTCCACCACAATATCATTCAGCCATGGGTTCTCTTTCAGTTTCAGTTCCGCACCCAGCATCCAGTCCTTGAAGTCGTGCAGGAAATAGCGGTTGTCCTTTCTCACCCAGGCTTCATCACCTTTACCCCACCCTGCATAACTGACATGAAGCATCGAAGAATTGTCCTCGAAGAAATGGTCGGCATAGACACCCAGATTCCATTTCGGATAGTCAAAGTTCACACGAGCCACCCAACTGCCCAAATGGTTACCTTCCGCATTATGCCAGTCACCATCGGTAGCATCGTTGCCTCCAGGGACAAGGGCATGGAAGAAAGCCCCCAAGCCCTTATCGGCGTTGATAACCGTCTCTTGCGGACCGTCAAAAACATGCAGAGTGCCTCCAAACTGGCAAGCCATCTCCAGGCCGAACTCTACCGTGATATTCTTAGGGCCGATGCGCAGATAGCCTGCCTTAGAGTGATAGAGGGCATGCTCAGTATAGCGACTCTGCTGACGGGTAAAATCCTTCTGCCATCCGTCGTCCGTCGTCATGCCGTATGCCACATGTCCCTTGACAGCCAGCCACTGACGGGTATAGGGTACTACCCAATAGTCTGGCAGCGACAGTCGGACGGTGGGCACTGGGCGGGCATTGATGCCGAAAGTCTGCGAACCGCTGCTCAGTTCCTGGTTTTTCAATTCCATTGGCTGCTCCTTGCTGCCAACGGTAAGAAGCCCTTTCAGCCAGCGCAGTTCGCCGTAAGCCTGATGGACGACAAACGTACTGGTAAAGCCACCGGCAACCGCCAAATCAAGACCAGCCCCCCATGCCCATCGACGGCTGGAATCGTTGTCTATAGAACGGAAGGCACCTGCGCGCACGTAGCCATTGGTCTTATCCAACGAACTCAGACCATATTTGTTGGCATTGAGCCACAATGGGTTGTGGTCGCCACTGGCAGCCGTCACCTGCGCCTCTGTCAGCACCTCTATCTGTGCCTGCGTCAAGCCGCAAACAAGAAGTGCCATAACCGTAAAAAAGCATTTCCGCATCATCATTCTTAGCAATTTCGATGCAAAGATAAGAAATAAAAACGAGATATAGGGATTTTCCCCATACTAATTAGGGAAAATCCTTTGTATACTCCACAAAAAAGCAGTTACTTTGCACCAGAAACAAGAAACAGAATGTATAACAACTAAAATAATACGATTATGAAGAAGATGATATTTACCCTTGTTACCATGCTGACGATAGCAGTATCGGCTAACGCCATGTCTTACGAGCAGGCACGCAACGAGGCTCTCTTCCTGACCGATAAGATGGCCTACGAGTTGAATCTCAGCGATGCCCAGTACGAGGCAGCCTATGAGATCAACCTCGACTACCTGATGGGAGTGACCAGTTATAACGACGTGTTCGGCACCTATTGGGAGCGCCGCAACCTCGACCTGAGTTACATCCTCTATTCCTGGCAGTGGGATCTCTTCCGTGCAGCCACCTATTTCTATCGTCCCCTCTACTGGGAGGGAGGCTACTGGCACTTCGGCATCTATGCACGCTATCCGCACCGTGACTACTTCTACTTCGGCCGCCCGCACTTCTATGCCACTTATCGCGGCGGACACAGTTGGCGTGTCAATGGTCGCAGTTTCTACGAGGGACGCCATGACTACTTCCGTCCCAGCAGGCCTCGCGACCAGCACTTCGGAATGCGCAACGGATGGGATCGCGGTGACTATCGCAGCAATTACGGGCACAGTTCAACCCGCGTGACTGCCGACCACCATCGTGGCACCATTGGCCACGGCAGCCATGACAGAGGAGGTTTCTCTGGCAATCGCAGCACCAACGGTCGTTTTGACAACAACCATGGTAGCGGTAGTTATAGAGGGACGGGACGCAGCAACGGCTCGTTTGAGGGCAACCGCAGTTTCAACAACAACAGAAGCACCAACACATTTGAGGGCAACCGCAGTTTCAACAACAATAGAAGCACCAACACGTTTGAGGGCAGCCGTAGCCATAGCAGCAACGGATATCATGGCAGCGGCTCATTCCAAGGCAGCCGCGGCAACAGCGGAGGCAGCCACGGTTCAGGTTCATTCCAAGGCACCCGAGGCGGAGGTTCCATGAGTTCAGGTAGCCACGGAGGCGGCCATCATGGAGGCGGTCACAGCGGAGGCGGTCGCTCTGGCGGAAGCAGAAGGTAAATTGATTGTTAAAGGATAAAGTGAGCATTAAATGCCGAGGACTCGTACCTCGGCATTTGACATTTTATCAACCTCATTCATCTGTTTGTTGTAAAACACAGCCTGCACGGCTTTATTGATGATGCCATGACCAACGGCCAACACCTGCTGGTCAGGATATGTGTTTCGGATGAACTGCAGGAACTGTCGGGCACGTTCTTTCATCTGTGGCAACGACTCCACATTCTCCGGCCACACCTTATCTCTGATATCAGGAATAAACATCCCCGTGAAGTCGCCCCAGTCACGTTCACGCAGCAAGGGTGTGGTCATCACCTTCAAGCCATGCGGTTCGGCAATAATGCAGGCCGTCTGGACAGAGCGCCGCAGGTCGCTGGCGATAATAGCATCAAGGTGCACGTCCTTCATCTCGTCGCGCACCTTTTCTGCCTGTTTGATTCCCGTCTCGTTCAGTTCGCCTGGCATCTGACCCTGCAACACCTGTCGCACATTGTCGAAAGTCTCACCATGGCGAACCAAATAAAGTGTTGTCATACGCCCGTCACGATACCCTCGATATACGTCTTCACGATATGGATACCCGTGTGGTTGTCGCCGCCCCAGGGGATGATCAGGTCAGCGAACTTCTTGGTAGGCTCGATGAACTGCTCGTGCATCGGCTTGAGCACCTTCTCATAGCGGTCAAGCACCATCTCCACCGTACGGCCTCGCTCCACCACGTCACGCCGGATATTCCTGATCAGCCTCACATCATTGTCAGTATCCACAAAGATCTTCAGGTCCATGATGTCGCGGAGTTTCTTATTATGAAGCGCCATGATGCCTTCGATGATGATGACAGGCTTGGGCTCCACATGGACGGTCTCTTTCTGACGGTTGCTCTCTATATAAGAATAGGTAGGCTGCTCGATGGCCTCGCCGTTCTTCAGTTTCCGCACCTGTTCCGTCAGCAGTTTCCAGTCAAAGGCATCAGGATGGTCGAAATTGATGGCCTTCCGTTCCTCGGGCGTCATTCCTGTTGTATCGTTATAATACGAGTCGATAGGAACTACCGCTACACAATGTGGCGGTAATGCCTGGGCTATCTTCTTGACGACGGTAGTCTTGCCAGACCCTGTACCGCCGGCTATACCAATAATAGTCATCTGTATTTACGATTAGACAATTTACAATTTTGGCAAATTCTCCTTATTTCACCTCTTTGATAATATATACAACCGTGGGGAAGTGGTCACTATAGCCGTCGAGCCACACACCACCGGCATGAGTACGGAGAGAATTGCCCTTATACTTGCCCTCTTTCTGAATAAGATAGTCACGACGGAACACCTGATGGGCAAAATATTTCAGCGTACTATAGTCCTTCTTCTTCTGAGGATCAAGCAGAGAATACGACAGGATGATCTGGTCAAACAAATTCCACTTGCCATCATAGCAAAGGGTACCGTTGCCGTTGACCAGGGTGTCCCACCAAGGATTCCATAGCCCGTCCGGCTTCACATCGGCGGCCTTACGCTTGGCTCCAAGTGCGACAGCCATCGACGGATCCTGTGGGTCGTCGTTCATATCACCCATGACGAAAATCTTCACATTGGGATCGTCCTTGAGCAACGAGTCTTTGACGGCACGAATCTGACGCCCGCCCAACTCACGGTAGAAAGGGCCCGAGAAGCGTGAAGGCAGGTGATTGACGATGATGGTGACATGCTCATCGGCCAAAGTACCGCTGACCGTCAGGAAGCCACGCGTATAATAACTGCTGTCCTGAACACGTTCCTGAACAAAAGGCACCAATTTGACGTCACGCACCTGGAAGAACCGCGGATTATAGAGCAATCCACAATCGACACCACGGCGGTCAGGACCTTCAATATGTACGAACTGGAAATTACGGGCCTTCAGAGGTTCTTGATTACAAAGATCTTCCAGGCACTTGGCATTCTCCACCTCACTCACGCCGATGACGGCACATCCCACAGGAATCTTGTCAGTACCCATCTCCGACAGCACGCGAGCCAGGTTCTGCAACTTATGCGAATACTTCAAACCGTTCCAACGGTAACTGCCATCGGGCAAGAAGTCATAGTCGTTCTTACCATAGTCGTGACAGGTGTCGAACAGGTTCTCCAAATTATAAAACCCCACCCCGTAGAGTGCAAATTTCTTCTCGCCAGCCCAGGCTGCACTGGTTCCAATGAGGAACAAAAGTGCACATAATGCAATTGTCTTTTTCATATCAGATCAGTAATAATGGTGCAAAGATAAGAAAATTATTTGAAATATTTTTGGATTTTCGTATTTTTTTCTTAATTTTGCAGCAAATAACTGTAACTCAAATCTATATTTATGAACAAAAAGCTGAAACTCTTGGTGTTGGCGCTTTGCGTTTCCCCCGCTGCCATGGCTCAGGACATTGACTCGCTGAGTTATCAGGCTATGCAGGACGAGCAGGCCTTCACCTTCACGGAAGCACAGCTGGGCGAAGACGACGACATGTCGGCTAATGTCACCATTACAGGCTCAAACTCCAATGTCTACGCCTCGCAGGTGGGTTATCTCTTCAGTACCATGCGCTTCCGTTACCGTGCTTTTAACCAAAAGTACAACGACATCTACATCAATGGTGTCCAGATGAACGACATGGAGACAGGCCAGTTCCGTTATTCTTTGGTGGGCGGCCTTAACCAGCAGACACGTGGCATGGAGAATTCTCTTCCTTTCGAAGACAACAACTACTCCATGTCGGCTTTGGGCGGCTCCAACAACTACAATTTCCGTCCATCGTCATTCGCCACTGGACACCGCATCACCTTGAGCGGTGCCAACCGCAACTATACGTTGCGAGGCATGTACACTTATAATAGTGGTGTCATGGAGAACGGATGGGCCTTCTCTGCCAACCTGACTTACCGCTGGGCCAGTCCCAAGACGGCCTATGTCGACGGTACGTTCTACAACTCGCTGAGTTATTTCTTCGGCGCAGAGAAGATCATCAACGACCAGCATCGTCTGTCGCTTGTCACATGGGGTAACCCCACAGAGCGTGCCTCACAGGGTGCTGCCACTGACGAGATGTACTGGCTGGCCAACGACCGCTACTACAACCCCTATTGGGGCTACCAGAATGGGCACATCCGCAACTCGCGCGTGATTAACGACTTCGCTCCCACGGTGATGATGACCTGGGACTGGAAGATCAACAACCAGATGAAGTTGGTCACTACGCTGACCGGACGCTATTCTATTTATAAGAGTACACGTCTGAACTACAACAACTCAGACAACCCTCATCCCAACTATTACAAGAACCTCCCGTCGAACTATTACGACGTGTGGAGTGAATACGATGAGAACAACATCAACCAGACAGAATATGGTCTGAGTGGTTGGTTGCGCGCCAAGAACCTCCTGTCAGGCTATCAGGCTGACCGCCAGATCAACTTCGACAAACTCTATTATGCCAACAAGCAGGCCAACCTGCAGGGAGCCGATGCCATGTACTACATCCAGGCAAAGAACAACAACAACCTGAACATCTCGCTGTCGTCCAACCTGAATGTCGACCTGACCAAAGACCAGCATCTGGCACTCGGATTCCAGTTAGCCAGCAACAAAGGTATGCACTACCAGACCATGGAAGACATGCTGGGAGCAAACATGTACCACAACATCAACACTTACGCCCTGGGCACATACTCTGCCCTCGACCCGGAGGTACAGTATGATGCCAACAACCCCAACGCTGTGGTGCGCGAAGGCGACCGTTTCGGCTATGACTACAACATTCTTGTAGACAAAGCCAGTTTCTGGACCACCTACAGCGTCAACACCGGCAACACCCACGCCTTCATTAGCGGACGCATCGGTGGTGTGGAGATGCAGCGCGATGGTAAGATGCGCAACGGTATGTTCCTTAACAACTCATACGGCAAGAGCGGTACCGCCCACTTCCTGGAAGGTGGTGGCAAGATGGGAGCCGTGATCAATCTGGGGCATGGACATACCCTCTCCGGCGGTTTCGGCATCGATGTCCGTGCTCCACAGGCTCAGGCAGCCTTCGTATCGCCTGAGATGAACAACGACTTCGTTGTTGACCTGAAGAACGAGAAGAACTACTCCGCAGAAATCGGCTACCAGATGCAGAACTCATGGCTGAAGGCCAACATCATGGCCTATGGTGCTATCGTCAAGGACGCTACCGAGTGGCAGAACTTCTATTTCGACGATATCAACTCCTTCTCTTATGTCTCTATGACAGGCATCAACAAGGAGTACTACGGTGTGGAATGGGGTCTGAATTTCAAGGTGAGCGATGCCTTCAACGTGAAGACCATCGGTACCGTCAGTGAGGCCCGCAACACCAACAACGCTCAGGTATGGTACATGAGTTCCACCAAGGGAACCTTCAACGATGCCAACAACAACCAGCCCGAAATAGTATATAATAAAAACATGCGCGAGGCCAGCACCCCGCTCACGGCACTCAGCCTCATCCTGAGTTACCACAAGAGCGGCTGGTTTATCGACCTCAGCGGTAACTATTATGATCGTATCTACCTCTCCTATTCACCATCTTACCGTTACCAGTCTACTATAGAGAAACGCTATAAGAACCTGGGCGAGGAAGTCTATGAAATAGAGAATGGTGTAGTCACCACGAAACCTTTAGACAGTGCACTGGAGCAAGCCAAAGGCAAAGGCGGATTTATGCTTGACCTCTCCATCGGTCGCAGCCTCAGACTGAAGCATGGCCGTTCGATGAGCATCAACCTGATGATCACCAACTTGCTGAACAACCAGAGCATCGTCACTGGCGGCTACGAGCAGAGCCGTGCCGACTATACTTCCAGCGGCAACGAGCGCGCCTACAAATTCTCGAAGAACCCCTTCAGATACTATGCTTACGGCATCAATGGTATGCTCAACATTGCTTACAAGTTCTAATTTAAAAACTGACGATTATGAAAAAGATACATTATTTATTATTAGCACTTGTATGCGGACTCTTTGTCGGCTGTATGGACAAAGATTGGGATGAACCCGGTACTGACAGCAGCCTCTATGGCAACCCCAACATCAAGGAGGCCAATGTCATCTCCATCCAGGATCTGAAAAACAAGTTCAGCACGGAAGTGTCGACAGAAGGCAAATACAAGCAAATTACTGAGGAACTGCAGATTAAGGCCGTGGTAACCGCCAATGACATTCAAGGCAACATGTACAGCGAGATTGCCGTACAGGATGCTACGGGTGCCATCTTCATCGGCATTGAACAGGGTGGCGTTTTCGGTTATCTGCCTGAAGGTACCGAAATCCTCGTTGACCTGAAGGATCTCTATATCGGCAACTATCGCAAAAGCCCCACCATCGGAGTACCTTACACCAACAAAGATGGCGATGTCAGTGTCAGCCGTATGAATCGTTTTCTCTGGCAGGATCACTTCACCTATACAGGCTATCGCATGCGCATAGAGCCAGAGGTCTTTGCCGACGGCAACACCAAGACCACTTGGAACATTAGCAAGGATGCAGGAAAACTGGCCATCCTGAAGAATGTCAGCATCAAGAATGGCGGCTACTACAACTCTGACACCAAGCAATATGTCAGCAATGTGCCCTTCATACCTGGTGAGTCCACATTCTCCCACCCCGACTACTCTACCTCATGGTATTTCAAAGAGCAGCCCGACGGACAGTCTGGCGGTGTGCAGATCTACACCAGCAACTATGCCGACTTTGCTGCCATGAAATTGCCTACCGGCAAGGTCAACATCACTGGCGTGGTCAAGCGCTACCGTGACCAGTGGGAATTCATCATCCGCTCGCTCGACGACATCGAGGAAGTGAAATAAGAGTTGAAAATTGATAATTGATAATTGAAAATTAAGTATTATGAAAAAGATATTATATAGCATGATGGCCATGGCCATCGCAGCATTCACCTTCACCGCCTGTGAAGATGTGCCCGAGCCTTACAACAATCCGTATGCCAATGCAAAAGGCGAGGAAGTTGTAGAAGTTGACCCTGTAGGAAGTGGTACTAAAGACGACCCATGGAACGTCACAGCATTAGCCAACGCCTGTGAGGGGCTTGCTGAAGGCGCTTTCCTGAAAGATGGAGCAGAAGTTTATGTAAAAGGTTTCGTTGTAGAGACAACAGAGGTTTCTGCCCAGTATGGCAATGCCACCTATTATATTTCTGATGTTGCCAAGAATGGTAAAGTACGTTTCTATGTTTTCCGTGGCAAACTGCTTGACGGTGCATCCGTGACTGATGCTAACGACCTGAAGGTAGGCGACGAGGTGATTGTTTGCGGTAAGGTTAAGAACTACAAACCCGCCAGCGGTGATGCTGTTCTCGAATTCGATCAGGGCAACTACCTCGTATATCTCAATGGAAAGACTTCTGGTGGCGACAAGCCTTCTACAGATGCAAAGAAAGCCACCGTTGGTGAATTCCTGGCTGCCGCTGAGAGCACTTCTGAATGGTATCAACTGACAGGTACTGTAACACACTTGGAGGATGGAACCTATAAGAACAGCACTCAATACGGCAACTTCGACCTCGTTGACGAGACTGGTAGTGTCTATGTGTATGGTGTCGTTGCAGAAAAGGGCGGTTCCAAGGGGCAGTTTGCTGCTCTGATGGCCGAAAAGGGCATCAAGGACGGCTGCAAGATCACCATCATCGGTAATCGCGGAGCCTATAATGGAAATGCTCAGGTCACTAATGCCTACTTCGTCAGTGTTGAAAGTGGCAGCGGTACAGATGTTCAGACCGTTGGTTCAAAAGATGCTCCCAAGAGTATCTCTGAAGCCCTGGCTGCCATCAACACAATGGAAGACAATGCCGTTTCTCAGGAGTTCTGGTTTGTTAAAGGCAAGGTGGTCAAGGTGACAACCAATCAGACTAATTTCGAGAAATACGGAAACCTGAACTACCTCATTTCCGAGGATGGAACTGAGAACAATACAATTACAGTCTATTCCGGAGATGGTCTCAATGGAGACAAGTTCACTGGCATTGACGCACTTGGAGCAGGTGATGAAGTGATTGTATATGGTCAACTACAGAAATACGTCAAAAATGGTAATATGACACCTGAGATTGCCAAGGGCAACTATCTGGTATCGCTCAACAAAGGAGGCAGCGGCGAAACCCCTTCAGGTGAGACTGGTTCATTAACCAATCCCCTAACTGCTTCTCAGGCATTCGACCTGGTTGCCGCCATGGAATCCGGTGTTACCTCTGAAGTCGACTACTATGTGAAAGGTAAAGTGTGCAGCGTTAAATATACTTTCAGCGCACAATTTGGCACTGCCACCTTCAACATCTCTGACGATGGCAACGCAAGTAACAAGGATTTCACAGTCTATAGTTGCTACTACTTTAACAACGAGCCTTGGAAAGAAGGCGATACACAGATTCAAGTAGGTGACGAAGTGATTGTTTGTGGTAAGGTCATTAACTACAATGGCAACACACCCGAATTCGCCAGCAAGAAAAGCTATCTGGTGTCGCTCAATGGAAATGGTAATAGCGACCAAGGTGGTGGCAGCGCAACGACCTCAACCATTACAATGGCAGACTTTGGACTTGAGAATCAAGCAGAACTCACTACCCTGACCGCTAGTGATGGTACAAAACTGACATTCTCGCAAGAGGGTGGTTCTAATGCACCCAAGTATTACACTTCAGGTAATGCCGCCCGTATGTATGCACTGAATTCTTTGACAATTACGGCAAACAAAGCCATGACGAAAGTGGTGCTTACATGTGCCATGAATGGAGCAAATCCTGCAAATGGCAACGATACAATGTTTGGCGAGGCTGGTGGTTCTAAGGTGACCACTAATAAAGACAGCGACACCCAGGTCACATTTAGCAACTTTAACAACAGCACGCTGAAAATCGTGAATGATCATACCGCAGCAAGCTCAGGTACACAATTGCGAATCGTAAGCATTGAAATTACTTTTGCAAAGTAAAGTATAATTAGTCAATAAAAACAGGCTGCACCTTACCGCGCAGCCTGTTTTTTTGATATCTATTCTTAGAATTGCTTCTTTAGCGACGCTTCATCTTGACAATAATAGTCACCTTGCCACTATGGTAGTGGGTGTGTCGGCCAGAGAGACGAAGCATATAGATGCGTGCCTGCTGTGGTGTCTCACAGGTGAGGGTCAGCGTCTGCTCATCGCCTTGCTGCTGTTGGGTAAAAGTGCCTGTTTCCTTCTCGCTAATAAAAGCATTACGGAACTGTGCGGCCTGATGACCAGGCACCTGCAGCACCTTAACCACCTTCTGCACCTGACGGGTTTCCGGATCACGCTCTACGACAGAGGTGAACTTAGAGGAACCAACGGTGGAATAGTTCTCCACCATCTTGTCGATACTGTTCTGAGCACCGGCAGACATCGTACCCCCAAAACTAAGCAACAACAGAAGTATAAGATATTTCGCAAATGTAATCATATCTTTCATTTCTCACTTTTCATTTCTCATTCTTTAAGAAGTTCCTCCATACGGCGGCGTTCATCAGGGTCACCAATACCCTGCAGTACGTCGGCCTCGGCTTCACGCACCAGGTTCTGGGCGGTCAGGGTGTTCTCTATATGATCGGCAGCAGCCAACGTCTGTTCTATCTGTGGCCGAATCTCATGCAGGTCATCTATTCGCTGCCCATCAACAATCATATAGGAACCTTCATACCGACTGGCGAACTGCTGCCAGTGGTAGGAGCGATAGCCCGTCACCCCTATTATTAATAATGCAACGGCGGCAGAGATGGCAGCAAGGTAACGGAGACGTATCTGCCAACGGATGCGACTGGCCGACTTGCGCAATGCCGTCTCCGGCATACCTGTCAACTGAGAAATCTCACGATAGTCCATCCCCTCCATGTCATGCAGCCGGATGATTGTCTGCTGACGTGGCGGCAGTGTCTCCACGATGTGCATCAGTTGCTCAGTCGACTCATCCTCAGTACTGTAGGCCAGTTCGTCCACCACCGTATCTATATCCGAGAGAGCATCCATTTTACGAGTACGCCGCAAGTAATTGAGCGACAAATTGCGCACAAGTACTGAGGCAAACGAGTCGATGGGAGTCCGCAAGTGTTCACGCAACAGGCAGAGTTTGAGCATCGCGTCCTGCACGATGTCCTCCGCCTCGACGTTCTGCCCGAGGTAGCGATGGGCCTGCGAGACCAGCATGGGTCTAACGCGTTCCACCTCCCGTTGCAATTCCTCTTGCGTCATTGTGGAAAGATGATTTAGTATTGGTTCAAGCCTGAAGTATTGATCTTGGCTACACCGCTGGCATCAATCTTCGTTTCATCAGCCGTGCCGCTGATATTCACTTTACCTGCACCGCTATTGGTGGCAACCAGACTCTTGCAGTCCACATGCAGGTTATGTTTGCCAGCACCGCTGCTAGACAGTTCAAGACGGTCGCCCTTGAAGTCTATATCACTCTGCGAAGCGCCACTGAATGTCATGCGTCCGTTACCTTTGGCCTCCACCTGCATCTTCATCTTACATGCACCAGATGCACCGACCTTCAGGGAAGTACAGTTGACCTTGCCCGTGCTGACATGTGCAGACCCGCTAGCCCCAATAGACAATGTCTGGCAAATGACATCCATGAATCGGGCCTTGGCTACTCCACTGAAGTCGAGGCTGAGGTCACTGGTCTCCAGACGTTCGACGCTCGATTTGGTAGCCCCCGAAGTCTTGATAGCAGTCAACTTGGGTGCTGTGATGCGGATGACGGGCGAACTGGCATTGCCCATCCTGTCCTTTTTGTTCTTCGTTTTAACAACAAGCGTATGTCCGCTCTCCTCGACGATGGTCTCCAAATCGGGGTTATCACTTTCCTCAACCGTGATGCTGTAATTGTCAGCCTGAGTGAAGAAAACATGGGCTACGCCACTGACACTCAAGGCAGTAAAGTTGTGGAAACTGTAGGAAGAGGTCTGGCGTTCACCGTTTGTACGAGCCAGCATACTGGACGAGTGAAGCCCCATCAGGAGCAGAAGTGCTACTACGATTCGAAAGGTCTGTTTCATAATCACTAAACATATTAAAGGGTTATTATTGATGTTCGTTTCTATCAATAATACACAACGGAGTAACAAATGTGACAATTCCGAGCCACAATTTAAAGAATATTAACGAACAGTCATGTGGAAGCAACCTTGCTTGACCTCATATTTGATATAGCAACGACCATTCTGACGCATATCGTTAAGCACCTCGCTGAGAACAAACTTCAATGTGTCGTTACGGACCTCACGACGACGGGGACCTTCTGGATCCTCAACGGTCTTATAGCGATTGTAGCAGATATCGAACGTGGTGCCATAGAGATGACAAGACTGCTCGGTTGCATTGGGATTGTACTGGCGCAACTTGGCTACATCGACCTGCGAACGGAGCACGCTGGTGACTATGAAGCGATGCAAAGGCACACCTTTCACCTGTAAACTGTCGAAGAATGCCTGACCGATGTCCTGCAACAAGATGGCTGCACGGGGTACCAGATAGGGAATACTGGAATGGAGCGGGTCTATATAATAATAAGGTGAACAGTCCACATAAACCAGTTCGCTCTTGCGGTTCTCTGCATCCAAACGATCTTTCACAGGCTTCACGCCCCAATACTGGGCTGCCTGCAACTGCACGGTCTGGCTATCGGGGAAGGCACGCAGATAACTAGGCACGCTCTTAATGCGATGAGGACGCTGACCATCAGCCAGATAGCGTGTCGTCACTGGCTTGGTCTCCGGCACAGGCTTAGTCTCTGGTACTGGCTTGGTCTCTGGCACCTGATTGTCTGGCTTAGGCGCCGGCTCTTCTGTAGGAACTTCCGTCTGTGCAGTTATCACAGTATCAGCCTTCAGACTGTCAACCGCCTCAGATACTTGTGCCACGGGTTGCGTACTGATACCCGGGAAGGCACATCGCACCAAGGCGAGCATGATAATCAAGATGCCCAGCCCCTCTACATACCGATGTTTACGCTTGTCCTTATTCATACTTTGCGCTTTCAAGTTGCAAAGGTACAAAAAAAAGGGTGCAGAACATCGCAAAGTTACATAAATAATATTAAATTGCGAACGAATTCAAAAATTATTCGTAACTTTGCAGCCTAAATAGCAAACAAAAGAAGGATTATGAATATACTTGAACTGAGTGAACAGGAGATCTTGCGTCGCCAGTCGCTTGACGAACTGCGCAAGATGGGCATCAATCCCTACCCTGCCGCAGAATTTCCCGTAACAGCATGGAGCACAGATATTATTAACGACTTTGTTGATCTGCCCGTCATTGGTAAGGACGAGGAGGGAAATGATGTTCGCGAGACAGCCACACCCGAGAATAGTCGTATGGTGAGCATTGCCGGACGTATCATGAGCAAGAGTATCATGGGCAAGGCCGCCTTTGCAAAACTACAAGACTCCAAGGGCCGTATTCAGGTCTATGTCCAGCGAGATGCCATCTGTCCTGGCGAGAACAAGGATTTATATAATGTCGTATTCAAGAAACTCCTTGATTTAGGCGACTTCATTGGCGTAAAAGGCTATGTATTCCGTACAAAGACGGGCGAGATTAGCGTTCACGTGATGGAACTCTCCATACTAAGCAAGAGTCTGAAGCCACTCCCCGTGGTGAAGACGGATGCCGACGGTAAGGTGTACGATGCCTTTGACGACCCTGAGTTGCGCTATCGCCAGCGTTATGTCGATCTGATAGTGAATGCCGGTGTCAAGGAGACTTTCCAAAAACGCGCAACCATCATCCGCACCCTGCGCCGCATCCTCGATGACGCTGGTTACACAGAAGTAGACACCCCTATCCTGCAGAACATTGCTGGTGGTGCGTCGGCCCGTCCGTTCATCACCCATTTCAATGCCCTCAACCAAGACATGTATATGCGTATTGCCACAGAACTCTACCTAAAGCGCCTTATAGTGGGTGGTTTCGAGGGAGTGTATGAGATGGGCAAGAACTTCCGCAACGAGGGTATGGACAAGACCCACAACCCAGAGTTCACCTGTATGGAACTCTACGTGAGTTTCAAGGACTTGCTGTGGGGAATGACCTTCACCGAGAACATGCTGGAGCAGATCTGTACGACAGTGAACGGCAAGCCCGAGGTGGAGATTGACGGCAAGGTCATCTCATTCAAGGCTCCCTTCCGCCGCCTGCCTATTCTGGACGCCATCAAGGAGAAGACAGGATTCGACTGTGACGGCAAGACAGAAGACGAGATTCGTGCTTTCTGTAAGGAGAAGGGCATGGAGGTCGACGAGACCATGGGTAAGGGCAAACTCATCGACGAACTCTTCGGTGAGTTCTGTGAGGGCACTTTCATCCAACCCACCTTCATCACCGACTATCCCGTGGAGATGTCGCCCCTCACCAAGATGCACCGCTCAAAGCCCGGACTGACCGAGCGTTTTGAGTTGATGGTCAATGGAAAGGAACTGGCCAACGCCTACTCCGAACTCAACGACCCCATCGATCAGGAGGAGCGTTTCAAGGAACAGATGCGCCTGGCTGCCAAGGGCGACGACGAGGCAATGATTATCGACCAGGACTTCCTGCGTGCCCTGCAGTATGGCATGCCTCCTACCTTCGGCATTGGCATCGGTATCGACCGACTTGTCATGGTACTCACAGGCAAGTTCGCCATCGGCGAAGTAATGTTGTTCCCCCAGATGAAGCCCGAGAAGAAAGCACCTCAGAGTAGCATTCAGGAATGGGCTGCCATTGGTGTTGCAGAAGATTGGGTCTACGTGCTTCGTAAGGCCGGCTTCCACCTCATCCAGGACATCAAGGAAGAGAAGGCTCAGGGCTTGCAGCAGAAGATTGGCGAAATCAACAAGAAGTTCAAACTCGGTTACGAGAAGCCGTCACTGGACGAAGTCCAGGGCTGGATTGATAAGGCTAATTAAGGGGCTTAGATGTACGATTGTGGCAAGATAGCAATAATTGGTGGCGGCAGTTGGGCAACGGCCATAGCCAAGATAGTGGTGCAACACACGCATCACATCGGGTGGTATATGCGCCGTGACGACCAGATAGAGGATTTCCGCCGTCTGAGCCATAACCCCAGTTATCTTACCAGCGTACATTTCAACATCAACGAGATTCATTTCAGCAGCGACCTCAATAAGATTATCGAGGCCTACGACACGCTGGTGTTCGTCGTTCCGTCACCCTATCTGAAGAACCACCTCCGCAAACTGAAGACACGCCTCAAGGATAAGTTCATCATCACAGCCATCAAGGGTATTGTTCCTGATGAGAACCTCATCTGCACGGAGTTCTTCCATCAGGTGTTTGACGTGCCCCACGACAACCTGGCCTGCATCGGCGGTCCCAGTCACGCGGAAGAGGTGGCACTGGAGCGTCTGTCCTATCTTACCGTAGGATGCTCCGACATGGAGAAGGCGCAGTCATTTGCCGAGGTGCTCAACAGCCAGTTCATCAAGACCAAGACATCGACCGACGTCATCGGTATTGAATATTCATCGGTTCTGAAGAATGTCTATGCCATTGCTGCTGGCATTTGCTCTGGTCTCAAGTTCGGTGACAATTTCCAGGCTGTACTGATGTCGAATGCCGTACAGGAGATGTCACGCTTCCTGCAGAGCGTCCACCCCATCGAGCGCAATGTCTATGACTCGGTATATCTGGGCGACCTGCTCGTGACCGGCTACTCCAACTTCTCTCGCAACCGTGTCTTCGGCACCATGATCGGCAAGGGCTATAGTGTCAAGTCTGCACAGATGGAGATGGAGATGATTGCCGAGGGCTATTTTGGCACTAAGTGTATGAAGGAGATCAACCGCCACTGGCATGTCAACATGCCCATTCTCGATGCTGTCTATAACATTCTCTACGAGCGCATCGCCCCCCAGATAGAGATCAAACTACTCACCGACTCCTTCAGGTAGATTATACCAAATCCCCTAAGTCACCTATCACTCTTTCAGCCACACTAGCGTCAACAGGCTCATCTGTCCATGGTTCCCCTTTGAACCAAACGGTATGGCAGCCCGCTTGGCGAGCCGGCACTATATCCTTATCGATAGAGTCACCCACGACCACCACTTCTTCGGCCTTTAGGCCCAGTGCCTCCACTCCGAGCGTAAAGATGCGTGGATCGGGTTTGCGCACCCCCACCACAGCAGATTCGATGACGGCCTGGAAAATGCCGTCAAGGCCAAACTCCTGAAGCACGACACCGATATTGCCATAGAAATTGCTGACTAGCACCAAGGGATAGCGTTCCTTCAGCCGAAGGAGCACATCGCGGCTATGGGCGGTCTGTGCATGAGTCTGGGCATAAAGTAGAGAACAGAGAGATGAAAGGTAAGCATGAGAAGCAAGGAATTCCAACTGTAGTTGTAACTTCGCCTCAAGTGTCTGACGGAACGTGAAGTCTGGTTGGATGATTGGCTGGCGCCCTAGAGTGCGCTCCGCAAAGACATAAGCCTCACGAAACTGCTCCTCAGTGACGGGCACGTCCATCTGTTCGTATGCATGCCAGATGACCTTTCCCCAGTGGTTGCCCCCAGTATCAAGCGTACCACCATAGTCGAAAATATAGCCTTTACAGTTCATCTACGACAGCATTCATTTCCTTACAGAACTTCTCGTGACGGTATTTCATATAAGCGTATAAAGCCGCCAGCACGGTAATCTCGAACAGCGGATAGACCCACGGCAAATTGATGAGACAAGCAATGTAAAGGACTGTGGCACGGGTGTTGTGGGTCAGCACATTAGTCATCCACATGAGTGGCAAACTCCTTTGACGGAAATCGTCGCGCAACGACTGAGGCATCTCCGCAGCACTAGGATACTTCGCCTTCACTTTTTGGAAGAAAGCCTGAAATGCAGGGGTGTTGCGCTCCTGATTCTTGCACCAGCCCATATAGCCGTAATGAAACAAACGCGACAAGTAGGCCCCTTTTTTCGGCAGGCTCTCATAAACAGCCTTCTCGGCAGCATAACTATTCAGTTCGCTGCCAGCCTCACCCAAGATAAAATAAAGATGTATCTGTCGGTAGTAGTCGGCCAACTGACACTGTTTGGCATGCCAGTAGAAACCAGCATAACAGCAAAGCAGGAAGCCGCCAAAGTACCATTGCATCTCCGTGAACGGAATGTTCTCCGACCATAGACGCAACGAGATGGCCACATAACAACATAAGAACCATACATCGCTGGCAAGTCCGTCAAGCATCCGGCCAACGAGTGTCTTATGATTGGTCAGACGTGCCATCTGACCATCGGTAGAGTCGCAAAAGTTTGCGAGCATCATCAGCACCACGCCACACACGTTCCACCATAGGTCTGTGTGATAGAAGCAGAAGCCTGCCCCTGCTCCCAAAAACATCGACAGGACAGTAACGAAGTTGGGCGTCACCCCTATTTTGATCCACATCAGTGCAAACACCAGTCCGATGGGACGGGTGAAGTAGATGTCAAGCCACTCCTCTGTATCATTCGACTTAAACGACTCGTGAAGTAATTGTCTGAAGGACATATTATATTATTAATAATGAATTACGAACTATGATATGAACTAACTATTAACTGCCCGATGGCCGCTGCTGCCTCATCACGGCAACGAGAGAAACTGGGCCAATCGTTGAAGTCAATGACACAGTAACTGCCATCGGATCTCACGATGCAGTCACCACCATAGACATCCAGTCCTACGGCATCGGCCAGACGGGCTATGTCTGCCTGCAGCCGACGATCATCGAAGTCATAGTGACGGGCGATGCCGTTGCGCTGTTCATCGCCGAACTTCGACTCACCGTCATCGGTGGGATAGAAATATCGGAAGAAACCAGTACTCCTGACACCATAAAACTTCACCAGGTCACCCACCACATGAGCCGACACCACATAGTCGCTGATGCCTCGCTGGCGAAACACTTCCGTCTGTTGTGTCAGTTCAGCCTTGTCGCGGCAAAAGACCACATCATCCACCTGCTGCGCACAAGCATCGCCACGCTTCAGCCAATAGCCATCGGGACCTTCCACAGGCGGAACAGGTATCTGACAAGCAGCCATAAGCCTCGCAAGTGATGTTCGCCCGCAGCGTGCCACCGCCTCTGGACGATTGACAACCAGACCCGACTGACGGCTCAGCCATTGAAGCGTAGAGGGCTGTCGCCCCATAGACAGGATGCAGGTGGGTGTTTGCTCCGTCCATGCCTCCAGTTTGTTGCCTTCAAACTCGAGGTTTGCTTCGTTCAATGTCAGAGTTTGCAGTCCCTCTTCCCAAAGACAGGCCAACGACTTCAGAACGGCATCCAGTATGGCACGGTCTTTCTCGACCGAATTGGGCGAGAAACGCGGATCACGGTAGATGGCAATAACGGTCTTCATCGGAGAAACTGTTCGGCTTTTAGGATGTCACTTACATGATCTATGTCGAGCACCTTGGAAAAGGCATAAGCCTTCAGCCGCAGCCCATCGGTAATCAAGGCCCTCTGGAAATTTCTCATACGGCTCTCGCCACGTTCCATGCAATGCTGCAGGGTCTGCAGTGAGCGAGGTGTCAAACCATAGATGCCGCCACTGATAAAGCGTGGATTCTGACAGGAGTCAAGAAATGCCGTAATGCGCATATCATCGGCAGTCTCCACATAGAGAGGTTTCTCATCATCTATATAATCTGTAACGCCCATTAACCCGTCGGCTTCATCCATTTCCAACAAGTGACTGAACGCATTCACATAGTCTGCAAACTCACGCTCACGGAACACGGTGTCTACCGTTGTCAGGACAAAAGGCTCATCGTTGAGTAAGCCACTCAGTTCGAACATCGAATGCATCGAACTGGGCGTGACCTTGGAAATGACATGTAATGGGATATTTATTTGCTGTTGCAAACTGTATAGATAATCACAGACCGAAGGGGATTTCTCTTCACCTGTCTGGGAATAAGCAGTTGCTGGACGGCAGATGACGGCAATCTGAGTAGCATTGTTGGCAACGAATATCCTGACGAGCCTGTCTATCAGACGCTCCTCACCGATTCTGACCAACGGCTTCGGCACCCCGATGCCTTCTTGAAGGAGCCTCGAGCCTTCACCGGCTGCTATGATAGCATATCTCATACTTCCGTCTTACTGGACTGGAATCTCTACCCAGAATGTAGAACCTTCACCCAACACTGAGTTCACACCGACCTTACCACCAAGACTAAAAGCAAGTGTCTGGCAGATGCTCAGTCCCAAACCAGCGCCGGGCACGAAGTCATCAACCTTATAGAACCGCTCGAAGATACGCTGCTGCAAATTCTCGGGGATACCCTTGCCCGTATCCTTTATCCATATACGGATATGTCTGTCGTCTTTCGGCTGATCATATCCCAGAACGATGCTGCCTGCTTTCGTGAACTTGACTGCATTGGAAAGGTAATGGCGCAAGATTTCCACCAGACAGTTATGATCGGTAATGACCATCTGCGATTCATTGGCAAAAGAGGTACTGACCTTAACGTCCTCGCTGACATCAGTTGCCACAGAGTCAGCCAGCATGGTCAGTTCGTTATTCAGATCAAAAGACGACATCACCAATTCCAGTTTACCCGACTCCACCTTAGAGATATTCACCACATCGTCGACGATATGCAACAGTTTCTGCGAGTTCTCATGGACAAGATTAAGCAGCATACGCCGTTCTTCCTCATTATCCACATCAGGCAACACACTGGTGAAACCGATGATAGCATTCAAAGGTGTACGTATCTCATGACTCATATTAGCCAGGAAGGCAGACTTCAGCCGGTCGCTCTCCTCGGCACGATTACGGGCTTCGACAAGGGCTTCCTCCATAGCCTTACGGTCATCAATACGCATGGTGGTTCCCACCAGACGAATAGGCTTACCATCAACATCGCGCTCAGCCACCGTGGCATAACTTTCTTCCCAATAGAACTTATTGGAATAGGCAATGGGCACACGGTAAATCTCATGATAATTGTTGATAATCCCCTGGCAGAGGTCATTCAATGACTTGCCCACCCGTTCTGCATCGCGAGGGTCTATGGACGTCACTGTTTCGTTTAGCGAAAAACCGTCGACATTCATAAAATACTGATCGTCTTTCTGCCGGAAGTCCTGCTCAAAGGAGACACTCATCGTTTTAACATCAAGATGCCAGATAGACAGCCTCATCGCCTCAAGCACGAACTCATATTCAATATTGTGCTTCTGGAGTTTTCCCAGTTGCTCTAGTTCCGACTTGAGTTTCCGGCCTTGCCGATATTGCCAATAGAGCATGACTGCCAGCACTATCAGGCTGACAATGAGAAATACCCAGACTAAGATGTCAAGGATCTGTTCTCGGCTTATGGTATAATACAGTTGTTGAAGCATTCACCTGCAAAAGTACGAATATTTTTTCAAACAGAAAAGTTTTTCGCTATTTATTTTGTACTTTGACAAACTTACAGTATATTTGCACCTTGAAATTGAAATCATAATGGAGCAAGAATTTAAACTCATCGCCAAGACGTTCATGGGACTGGAACCTGTGCTGGCGAAAGAACTGACCCGACTGGGGGCCAATAATGTGGAAATAGGTAGACGCATGGTGTCGTTTACTGGTGACAAAGAGATGATGTATCGTGCCAACTTCTCGCTACATACAGCCATTAAGATTCTGAAGCCTATCAATCATTTCAAGGCAAGGAGCGCTGATGACGTCTACGAGAAAATCATGGAAATGGACTGGAGCAAGTATCTCGACAATGAACGCACGTTCACGGTCGATGCCGTTGTATTCTCTGAAGATTTCCGGCACTCTAAATTCGTCGCCTACAAAGTGAAGGATGCCATTGTCGACCAGTTCCGTGAAAAGACTGGCAAGCGCCCCAACATCTCCGTAGCCAACCCCGACATTCGTCTGCACATCCATATCGCTGAGGACGACTGCACGTTGTGCCTCGATTCCAGTGGTGAGTCACTTCATCGTCGCGGCTATCGCCAGGAGTCGGTCGATGCACCGCTGAACGAGGTGCTGGCTGCCGGCATGATCCTGATGACAGGCTGGCAGGGCGATACCGACTTCATCGACCCGATGTGCGGATCTGGCACTCTGCTGATTGAGGCTGCCCTCATTGCACGCAACATGGCACCCGGCCTGTTCCGCAAGGAATATGCCTTTGAGAAGTGGCCAGACTTTGATGCAGAACTCTTTGATAAAATATATAACGACGAATCACAAGAGCGTGATTTCCAGCATCATATATACGGATACGATATTGACATAAAAGCTATCAATACGGCCCGACTGAATGTCAAAGCCGCAGGTCTGACAGCCGACATTACCATCGAGCAGCAAGACTTCAAGGACTTCACACAGCCCAAGGAAAAGGCCATACTGGTGAGCAACCCACCCTACGGCGAGCGCATCTCCACCCCCGACCTGCTGGGCACCTATCGTATGATTGGTGAGCGCCTGAAGCACCAGTTCGTGGGCGGAGAGGCATGGATCCTGTCCTACCGTGAAGAGTGTTTCGAGCAGATTGGCCTGAAGCCCAGCATCAAGATTCCCGTTTTCAACGGGTCGCTGGAATGCGAGTTCCGCAAATATCAAATGTTCGATGGCAAGATGAAGTCATTCCGCATGGAGGGCGGCATCGTAAAGACCGAAGACGAGAAACGCCAGATGGCCGAGAAGCACCGCTTCAAGAAGAACCGTGAGTTCAAACAGCGTCTGGACGAACAGGAAGAGAACGAAGACAGCGACATCCGCTCGTTCACCTTCCACCGTCATGAACTCGAGCCAAGGAAGGCCCGTGAACCTAGAAAGCCCAGGGAACCAAAGGAGCCCAGGAATTCTAGATATTCTAGGGATTCTAGAGACTCTAGGAAGCCCAAATCCCCTAGGAAATTCAGCGAGAACCATGGCGGCCACGAACATTTCGACCGTAGCGGTGGCAACAGAAAGAACAACAAACGATATAACTCGGAACATGAAGACTAAGCATCTCATTATCGTCCTGCTCACCATAGTATCACTCCCTATGTCAGCCCAGAAACTCTTCACACTGGAAGACCTCAACTTCGGCGGAAAGAACTTCCACAACCTGCGTCCCAAGAACATGTTTCTCACGTGGTGGGGCGACAAACTGGTTAAGACCGACGTGGAGGAGTGCTATCTCATCGATGCTAAAACAGGAAAGGAAACATTGCTGTTCACTCTCGATGATGTAAACAAATGGGCTGGTAGCGACGACGACCACTATGTGCGTCTTCTGACGAATGCCACCTTCCCCTACCCTGGTGAGCCACTCGTGCTTCTGGGCTTCAAGCGGTCTGTCATCCTACTCGACTTCCAGAAGAAGCAGATTGTCTGGCAGGACAGTATCTCCGGCCAAAACTGCAACGAATGGAACGCAGCATCAAGAGCAACGGTATATAAAGTCGACAACCAGTTATATGTGGTGGATGCTCAGGGCAACAAGGAGCAACTTACCACCGACGGTTCACGTGACATAGTCTATGGCGAATCCGTTCATCGCAACGAATTCGGCATCAACAAGGGCACATTCTGGAGTCCTGACGGCCAGCGTCTGGCCTTCTATCGCATGGATCAGTCGATGGTCACCAACTATCCACAGGTGGACATCGACCCGCGCTCTGCTCAGTTGGAGGCTGATAAATACCCGATGGCAGGGATGAACAGCCACGTGGTTTCCGTTGGCATTTACAATCTGAAGACTAACAAGACCGTATACCTCCAGACTCCTGCCGTCGAGTATGATGCAACACCATCGAAGCCCAAGTCCCCCTGCTACTTCACCAACATCGCCTGGAGCCCGGATTGTAAGACGATTTACATGTTCGAACTGAACCGTGACCAGAACGACTGCCGACTCGTCAGTTACGATGCTGAAACGGGCAAGCCTCATGGCGTACTATATCACGAAACAAGCGAGAAATACGTAGAGCCCATGCACCCTATACAGTTTCTTCCTTGGGACAGCAGCCTCTTCATCCTCCAAAGCCAAAAGGACGGCTTTAATCACCTTTACCTATACAACACCAAAGGTGAGTTGGTCAAGCAGTTAACCAGTGGCCCTTGGGTGGTCATGGACGTGCTGGGGTTCAACGAGAAACAGAAGGCTGTCATCATCGCCTCAAACGAGAAGCACCCTTTGCAGCGTAACCTTTACGCCGTCAATATCAAGACCTGCCGCCGTACCCTGCTCGACAACGGAGAGGGTGTGCATCGTGCCTCCCTGTCTGCTTCAGGTGAATACCTGTACGACAAGTGGAGCACACCGGAAGTGCCAAACTCCATCACCATGACGGCTATTAAAGCCAAACCCGCCATCACCACCTTACTGAAAGGTGAGGATCCTTGGAAAGGCTACATCGTGCCACGATTTGAATCAGGAAGCATCAAGGCTGCCGACGGCGTGACTGACCTATATTGGCGCATGGTAAAGCCCCATGACTTTGACCCGACGAAGAAGTATCCCACGGTAGTCTATGTCTATGGTGGCCCGCACGCCCACAACGTCGAAGCCTCTTGGCATTGGTATAGCCGCTCTTGGGAGACCTATATGGCACAGAAAGGCTATATCGTCTTCATCCTCGACAACAGAGGCAGCGAGAACCGCGGACGCGATTTTGAGCAGGCCACCTTCCGCCAACTTGGCCAGATTGAGATGCAAGACCAAATGTGCGGTGTGGAGTTCCTGAGAGGGTTGCCCTATGTTGATGCCAACCGACTGGGCGTACACGGCTGGTCGTTCGGAGGCTTTATGACCATCTCCTTGATGACAAACTATCCCGATGTCTTCAAGGTTGGTGTCGCAGGAGGCCCCGTCATCGATTGGAAGTGGTACGAGGTGATGTATGGCGAGCGTTATATGGACACTCCGCAGAGCAACCCCGACGGCTATGCCAAGACGAGCCTGATTCCACAGGCCAAGAACCTGAAAGGCAAACTGCAGATCATCATCGGCTACAACGACCCTACGGTGGTGCCTCAACACGCACTATCGTTCCTCAAGGCCTGTGCTGAGGCTGGCACCCAGCCCGACTTCTTCGTCTATCCCGGTGAGGGGCACAACATGAGGGGGCACAACAGCGTGCACTTGCATGAGCGCATCACCCAGTATTTTGAAGATTACCTCAAGTAAATAAAAACCTAACACTAACCTACCCTAACCTATGAACACTAAACGCTGGATTGTTATACTTGCCGTGACGATGGGAACCGTCAACACCTTTGCAGACATTGACATCAAGCAAGACCCAAAGTACATAGAACTGCACGACTCCATGCGTCATGCGTTCAACAGCGCAGACAGTGCCCGGTTCTTCCCTGCCGTCAAGACCCTAGAAGACTACGTGCTCCAGCAGGGCGACCTCCACACTTACTACACGCAACGCTGCAACGAGATTGTTTTCCTGATGAACACAGAGAAAATTTTTGAGGCCTACAAGGCAGCCCAGTTACTATCGAAAGAACTGCGCGAGAAACAACTCGACAGCGAGATGTATATGGCCATCAATATGATGGGCCACATACAGCGCTACTGCGGCAACAAGGACTCGGCAAAGAAGAGTTTCACGGAAGTCATCAGACAGATGGAGAAGTATGGCTACTACGAGAGCATGCCCCCCATTTACATGAACATCGTCAATGTGGAGATGGACGACGATCCGGAGGAGGCCATCGAGATGCTGAACAAGGCAGCCGACATAGCGCGCCAATACTCTCCCGACCGCGTCTTCGACATTGAGTGTCGACGGGCGTTGAGTTACTATAACCTGGGGGACATGGACAACTTTGTCAAAGCCTACCAATACTATCTGGAAGGAAAGGCAAAAGGATTGTCATCAATCAGCGGACGCAGTCTCGAAATCTATTACACGGCCTATCGTGGAGATGTGGACAAAGCCGTGGAGATGGCCAAAGAGACCATGGGCGACGAAAGTGGCGAGATCATCGCTAACCTCTACAAGAATGCCGGCAGATGGCAAGAGGCCTATGACATCCAACGACTGAACATGATTGCCAACGACTCCATCAATAGCGTCATCCTGAGCAACAGCATGCAAGGCATTGAACATGAACTGGCCCTTTACGAGGTAGAACGCAAGTCGGCCAAAACACGGACCATGGCGTTGGCAGCCACCATCCTGCTGCTCATCCTGCTCATCCTCGCCCTCGTCTATATCGTGCTCAGCCGCCGTCGCCACATGCTCCAGTTGAAAGACGCCTACAAGCATGCCCTCCAGTCGGACAACATGAAGACTATCTTCATTCAGAACATGAGTCATGAGGTGCGCACGCCGCTGAACATCATTGCGGGCTTTGCGCAAGTGATTTCCGATCCTGACAACACACCTCCACGCGAAGAGCGCAAGCACATCGCACAGATGATGCTCAAGAGTACGCGCAGCATTACCAATCAAATTGACGAAATGCTGGAACTCAGCATTAACGAGACCTCTGGGGCTGTGGAGAAGGAAGATGACGTCAAGATCACCCCACTACTTTCTGAATTAATCAAGGAATTCAGTGACCAAGTGAAAGATGGCGTTAACTTGTCACTCAACAATTCGCTGTCTGACGGTTTTGCCATGACCACCAATAGGAGTCTGCTTCGCAGGATGGTCTATATCCTGCTGGACAATGCCGCCAAGAACACCATTGAGGGCTGCATCGTACTCAAAGCATCAGCCAGCACCACAGCATTGACGATAGCCGTTGAAGATACGGGTTGCGGAATAGCACCCGAAGAGGCTCATCACATCTTCGAGCGCTTTGTCAAACTGGACACTTTCAAGGAAGGTCTTGGACTTGGCCTGCCGCTTTGTCGCATCATCGCAACCAGAATGGAAGGTTCCGTAAAACTCGACACTGCCTATAAAGGCCCTGGCGCACGCTTCGTCATCACCCTTCCGATAAGGAGTTAAGATATCAAAATTTATAGTCTATACCAACACCTATGACATTATTGGTGCGTGAATATGTCTGTGAAAATGTCTCCAAGCCATACGACACCTGCTTGTTGTAGTCACTGTAGAGACTGACGAAATAACTGGCATTCAGACGGAATTTCTCAGTGATATTCCACGCACCACCCAGACCGATACTCCAACTGTCGCAAGCAAAAGAGGTATCCTGCTGATAGCCGTCGGAAAGTCCATAATCTGTACGCTGACCGCCACAACTGACGGTAAACTTCTCATTGATATCATACTCTACGCCTGCCAAAAACTCGTGAGTGCCATGAGTAAGTTCGTTCTGACGGTCGTTAGCCATCTTGGCATTCTTGTCGTCGAAGAAGTGGTACTCTATGGAAGCACGCAACTGAGGTGTGAACTCGTAACCGGCAGCCAGAGTGAGCAGTGCAGGCATATCATAGCGTGTACGCACACCATCCTGATAGGGTTCGGTATAGGAGCCCAGATTCTGCTGGAGACCTACCAGTTTAGCCTGCGCATTGGGGTCGTTGGCTATCATATAGGCCATCAGATTGGTACCCAGTCCTGCATCAAGCACATTGGTGTCGTTCTTCGGGTTCAACTTGGTACGGAACTCGTAGCGTGCGGCCAGCGTGAGGGGACCCTGATGATAATCCAGGCTGATTATCGGCGTGAATCCCCACCCTTTCTGGTCCACATCGAGCAATAACTTGGCCACCTCGCCAAACATAGGATGGTCTTTGGCCACCACATGACCGCGATAATAGCCGTCGTAGTAGTTTGCGCGGACGCCGACTGCCGCAGAGAGGCAGTCAAGAATCTTATAGGTGAAGTTCACCTGTCCGCCATAGATGTACTGTTTGCCCTTCATCTCCGAGTCCAAGGCATATTGGTTTGGGGCGATACCGTTGCCTGCCAGCATGTTCTGCATCAGCAAATTGAACATGGGCACGCCATTATCGTATTTCACAAAGCCGCCACTGCCCACGATACCAATCATCGACGACAGGGCCCAGCGGTCTTTCTTATACGAAGCAAACAATGCCGGCACAATGGGGGCCGAAGCCACGCCTTCGTACTTGGTGTCACCCAATTGGATGTCACGGTTCTGCCAAGGCTTCTGGAAGTTGAGGGAAAGTTGCCATCCCTCGTATCCCCAAGCCAAACCGGCCGGATTACTGAATGCCGCATCAATCTCCGTAGTGGCTCCACGTGCAAACATACGGTCAAAAGCGATGTGATAGTTTGTGTTGGTCATCAGACCACCTGCCCACGACGCTTGCAGTCCAAGCATCGTCAGGACAAATAGTGTCAAGATTTTCTTCATTTTGAATGATAAATGATTTGGTGATTTGGCAAAGTTAAGCATTTTTCCTGTAACCGCCAAACAAATCAGGCTTTTTCTGCTTTTTCCTTTGCATTCACGAAAAATATCACTACCTTTGCAGGCAAATTTCGAAATCAGCAAGACGATTATGAAGATATTACTGTTAGGAAGTGGCGGCCGCGAGCACGCCCTGGCTTGGAAAATTGCTCAGAGCAGCAAGTGTGAGAAACTGTTTATTGCACCAGGCAATGCCGGAACCTCCGACTGCGGTGAAAACGTCGCTATTAAGGCCGACGATTTCGAGGCCATCAAGCAGTTTGTTGTGGAGAAAGGCATCAACATGGTGGTTGTCGGCCCAGAAGACCCGCTGGTGAAGGGTATCTACGATGACATGAAGGACGACGAGCGCACCAAGAACGTGCCCGTCATAGGCCCGTCGAAGGCTGGTGCCGTGCTGGAAGGCTCGAAGGACTTTGCCAAGGCGTTTATGATGCGTCACAACATCCCCACTGCCCGCTATCAGACATTCGACGGCGAGCATGTGCAAGAAGGTTTGGCCTTTTTGGAGACATTGAACCCTCCCTACGTGCTGAAAGCCGACGGTCTGTGTGCTGGCAAGGGCGTGCTGATACTCCCCACTCTCGACGAGGCCAAGCGGGAACTGAAAGATATGCTGGGCGGCATGTTCGGCAACGCCTCCAGTCGGGTGGTAATCGAGGAATTTATGAGTGGCATCGAGTGCTCCGTCTTTGTGCTCACTGATGGTGATCACTACAAGATTCTGCCCGAGGCCAAGGACTATAAACGCATCGGCGAACACGATACAGGTTTAAACACAGGAGGCATGGGCAGTGTCTCGCCTGTCCCCTTTGCAACCAAGGAGTGGATGCAGAAAGTGGAAGACAGAATCATCCGCCCAACAGTAGAAGGTTTAAAGTCAGAAGGTATTGATTACAAGGGATTTATCTTCTTTGGCCTCATCAATCGCTCTAACACGCCTAGTGGCGAACCTGAGCCATATGTCATCGAGTACAACTGCCGCATGGGCGACCCTGAAACGGAGAGCGTCATGCTGCGTCTGAAGAGCGACATCGTCAATCTCTTTGAAGGTGTGGCCGAGGGTAACCTAGACCAGCGGGAGATAGCGTTCGACGAGCGTGCTGCCGTCTGCGTGATGCTGGTCAGCGGCGGTTATCCCCAGGCCTATAAGAAGGGCTATCCTATCACAGGCATCCCTCTCAATTCTGACTCCATCGTCTTCCATGCCGGCACCACGATGAAGGACGGCGAGGTGGTGACCAATGGTGGTCGCGTCATTGCAGTTTCTTCCTATGGTAAGGATAAGGCCGAGGCCCTTCAGAAATCGTTCACTGAGGCCCAGAAGATAGAGTTTACCGACAAATATTTCCGTCGCGACATTGGTGCCGACCTGTAAATGAAGAGACTTCAGAACAGAATTGCTGAGAGCGGCCTGTTGCTCCCCGTAATGGGCCTCTACGCCATAGCCATCTGGCTCTCAAGCGGACTGTTGACAGAGGGGTTGTGGCCACAACTGGCATGCTATGCCGCCTCCGTCTATCTGTTGGCGGAACTGAGCAATGGCAACGCCTTGCTGCGCATTCGCAGCCGCATCATCTCCAGTTCATTCATCGCCCTGTCATGTATGAACAGCATGCTCTTCTGTTCGTTCACAGGCTGTCTGACGCAACTGTTCTTCATCGTCGCCTTCCTCCTCCTATTCAGTACCTATCAGAACAATCTGGCAGCGGGGCGTGTATTCTATGCCTTCGCCTTTCTGGGCGGAGCCAGCATCATGCACGTGGAGACCCTATGGCTGGTGCCCCTCATCTGGTTGCTCATGATTACCCAGTTGCTGTCATTCAACTGGCGCACATGGCTGGCCTCTGTTATCGGCCTTCTGGCGCCTTACTGGTTCCTGTCGCTTTGGTTCATCTACACCCAGGATTTCTCGCCCCTTGCCGAGCACCTTTCTGGCCTATGGTCGATTGGTATGCCCTTCGACTATAGAGGTATAACCATTGCGCAACTGGTCACCCTGGTCATCACTCTGACTCTGATGCTGACGGGCATCATCCATTTCTGGCTTCGCAGTTACGAAGACAAGATTCGCATCCGACTGCTCTATGGATTCTTCTCCTATCTGGGCCTGTTCGCCAT
>Ga0310695_10002891_pt1 | contig 35031 bp, 25 predicted proteins | sample RumenRJG_04DNA_FD_203882 | JGI IMG/M metagenome (GOLD analysis project Ga0310695, IMG submission 203882) | Bovine rumen microbial communities from Lethbridge, Alberta, Canada - RJG_04 (v2) (version 2) | ecosystem: Host-associated > Mammals > Digestive system > Stomach > Rumen | place: Canada... | reverse complement strand
TCGCTGAGCACATTGCCCTGGTTATCCTCGATCCTGGTAACGAACATCGGAGAGACATATACTCCCTTGGACGGGAAGGTGTTGTAGGCTGAAACCATCTCGTAGAGAGAAAGGTCGGCCGAGCCTACGCACAGTGACGGAACCTCTTCCACATGGCTTCCGACGCCCATCTTGCGCATCATCTGTACCATGGCCTGAGGGCCGAACTGCTTCATCAGATATGTCGATATGTTATTGGAACTGTTGGTAAGACCCCACTTGAGAGTTACGGTCTTGCCGATCCATATATCCTTGTCGGTGCTTCGCGGCGTCCATACGTTGTCTCCGACGATTATGGACTGAGGCACATTCACTACCTTGTCGCACGGGGTCATGCCCTCCTGCATGGCGAGAGTGTAAAGGAACGGTTTGATAGTCGAACCGACCTGCCTCTTGCCCTGCCGAACGTTGTCATACTTGAAGTAACGGTAGTTAGGACCGCCTACGTATGCACGGATCTGTCCCGTGCCAGGCTCAATCGCCATGAACGATGCCCTGAGGAAGGACTTGTAGTAACGGATAGAGTCATCCGGGGTCATGACTGTGTCGATGTAACCCTTCTTGTCCCATGAGAACACCCTCATCTCAGTCGGCTCGGAGAAGGTCTTCAGAATCTCGCTCTCGGAGAGGCCGGCGTTCTTGAGGACGCGGTAGCGGTCGCTCCAGCGGCGTCCCTGCTTCATAAGCCTTTCGATTGTAGCATTGTCGATGTCGTTGGAGAAAGGACGGTTCTTCTTCCACTTCAGGTCGTTCCAGAAACTCTTCTGGAGATCCTTGCCAAGATGCTCGGCGACAGCCTCCTCGGCATACTTCTGCATCTTGTAGTTGATTGTGGTATAGATGCGGAGACCCTCGCGGTCGAGGTCGTATTTCGAGCCGTCAGGCTTGGTGTTCTTGTTGAGCCAGCCGTAGAGCTGGTCGTCGGCCCAGAGGAGGGAATCGACGGCGAAATCCTCGCGGTACTGGTAGTCCGAGCGTTTCGGCTTCGAAGCGCTCATGTACCTTCTCAGCATGTCCCTGAAATATGGACCTACTCCGGCATTATGGTCCTGGACCTGATAGGAGAGGACGATAGGGAGCTTCTGGATCGAGTCGCGCTCGGCTTTAGTGAGATAGCCGGACTTCTGCATCTGCCCGATCACGAAGTTGCGGCGGGCGATGGCTTTGTCCATGTGCAGGGCCGGGTTGTATCTGGTAGGCTTGTTGACCATTCCCACCAGGGTCGCGCTCTCCTCGACGTTGAGGTCTTTCGGATCCTTGGCGAAGAAAGTCTGGGACGCAGCCTTGACTCCGTACGCTCCGCTGCCGAAGAATACGGCGTTGAGGTACATGTCGACGATCTCGTCCTTGGTGTAGTCTCTCTCGAGCTTGACTGCGGTGATCCATTCCTTGAGCTTGATCCAGACCATCTTCATCTTGGAGACTCCCGGGATACGGCTGTGCGTATCGGCTCTCGGATAAAGAGTCTTTGCCAGCTGCTGGGTAATGGTACTGCCTCCGCCCTGGCTGGAATCGCGCATGAGCAGTGTCTTGAACAGGACTCGGCCGAGACTCTGGAAATCGACTCCGGAATGCTTGTAGAACCTGGCGTCCTCCGTTGAGACCGCTGCCTGTATTATATAAGGTGAGAGTTCGTCATAGCTGACGAAGGACCTGTTTTCGATATGGAAGGTGGTCAGGAGCTCTCCGTCCTGCGCAATTACCTGGGTGGCAAGTTTGCTCTCAGGATTTTCGAGTTCTTCGAACGAAGGGATGTCAGCGAAGGCCCATACGGCCAGAAGCAAAAGCGCTACGATGGCTACGGGTGCTGAGATTATGATCCAGAACCACTTGATAATCTTTTTCTTGGACGTATCATTCATAGTTACTCGTCTCATTAATTGAAATACAAAAATAACGATAAAATTTGGAAAAATGCCCCGATTCTTTTTTACTTTGCATTTTGAAATGAAAAAACAGGAAGATATGAAGGGAAATCTTGTGATCGTCGAGTCTCCGGCAAAAGCCGGAACCATCCAGAAATTCTTAGGTAAAGATTATATAGTCAAGTCCAGTTTCGGACACATAAGAGACCTGCAGGACAAAAAATTGAGTGTCGATGTCGAGAATGGTTTCAAACCGGAATACATTGTCCCGGCCGACAAGAAAAAAGTCGTTTCCGAACTCAAGAAACTTTCCTCAGACGCAGAGACTGTATGGCTCGCATCCGATGAGGACCGCGAGGGAGAAGCTATTTCATGGCACCTCTTCGATACCCTCGGACTTAAGAAAGACAATACCCGCCGTATAGTCTTCCACGAGATCACAAAAGACGCTATCCTCAACGCTATCCAGAATCCGCGCGACATAGACATGAACCTGGTGGAGGCCCAGCAGGCCCGCCGCGTCATCGACCGTCTGGTCGGATTCGAGCTTTCCCCGATCCTCTGGAGAAAGATACAGCCGAAGCTCAGCGCCGGCCGCGTGCAGAGCGTCGCCCTCCGTCTGGTCGTCGACCGCGAGCGCGAAATCATGGCCTTCAAGAAAGAGCCTTATTATCATGTCGACGCAACTTTCCATCCTGACGGGACGTCCGCTTCTACTGCCGTCAAGGCCGGGCTGGACGCGCGTTTCGGCAGTCTCGCCGAAGCCCGCAAGTTCCTGGAGGACAGCAAGGACGCCCGCTTCACCATCGAGAATATCGAGAAGAAGGACGGCCAGCGTTCCCCTGCGGCTCCGTTCACAACCTCAACCCTTCAGCAGGAAGCCGCAAGAAAACTTCATTTCCCGGTAAGCAAGACGATGAGAGTCGCCCAGCAGCTCTACGAGCGAGGTCTTATCACATACATGAGAACCGACTCCACAAATCTCTCGACCCTTGCTCTCGGCACTTCCAAGAAATTCATCATCGAGAACTACGGCGAGGCATATGCCCATTCACGTCAGTTCAAGACGAGATCCAAAGGCGCCCAGGAAGCGCATGAGGCTATCCGTCCTACATATATAGAGAATACTTCAATAGAAGGGACTCCTGACGAAAACAAGCTTTACAGTCTTATATGGAAGCGCACCGTCGCTTCCCAGATGGCGGATTCAAAGGAGCTCCGTACTACCCTCAAGATCGGTTCCGACCGCAGAAACGAGAAATTCTCCGCCCTTGCCGTCCAGGTAGTCTTTGACGGCTTCCTCAAGCTTTACAGAGAAGGGACGGACGATCCTCAGGGCGAAGAGAGCGTAGCTACTCTTCCGGAGGTTTCACTGGGACAGGTAATGGAAGCCCGCTCGATCGATGCTTCCTGCCGCTTCACCACTCCTCCGCCGAGATACTCCGAGGCAACCCTCGTCAAGAGGCTCGAAGAGCTCGGTATCGGCCGACCTTCTACATATGCTCCGACTATCAGTACCCTTACTACCGGACGAGGCTACATCCTCAAAGGCGACAAAGAAGGGGAATCCATAAAAGTTACAAATCTTAACCTCGCCGGCGGAGTGATCAAAGAGACCTCCAAAGTCGAGACGGTAGGTGCCGAGAAAGGCAAGCTGCTTCCTCAGGAAATCGGTATCATCGTTACCGATTACCTTGTGCAGAATTTCGGTTCCATAATGGACTACGACTTTACCGCCAATGTCGAGAAAGACTTCGATAAGGTCGCTGCCGGAAAGAAGAAATGGAATGGCCTGATCGGCGAGATATATACTCCTTTCCATGCCAAGGTCGACGAAGTTCTCAACGACCGCCAGTTCAATCATGTAAGCCGCGAACTCGGCCTGTCTCCGGAAGGAGAGCCGGTCGTCGCAAAGTTCGGCCAGTATGGCCCATATGTGCAGAAAGGCGAGGGTGAGAAGCGTCAGTTCGCCAATCTTGCTCCGGGTCAGCTGATCGAGAGCATCACTCTTGCCGAGGCTCTCAAGCTCTTCGAACTGCCGCGCATCGTCGGACTGTACGAGGGTAAGGAAGTTGTTGCTACAAAGGGTCGTTTCGGTCCGTATATCAAATACGACGGCCAGAACTTCTCCCTTCCGAGAAAGGCCGATCCTATGACCGTCACTCTCGAGGAATGTATCGCCGCAATAGGTCAGACAAAAGACAAGCCTGCAGCTAATGCGATCCTCAAAGATTATACTGAGAGCGGTATCCAGATCCTCAACGGACGTTATGGTCCTTATATCAAGAAGGACGGAGCGAATTACCGTATTCCTAAGGGCGTTGATGCCGAGTCTCTTACAGAAGATAAGTGCAAGGAAATCATCGCTGCTTCGGAACCCACAAAGAGCTCGTTTAGAAAGGGTAAGGGGCGGTCATCGAAGTAGAACTTACAGATTGTTTTGCTTGTATCTTTAGATTTGTAGGGTTGAAAATCATCAAATTATCCATAGAATAATTAGGATTTATGATTTTTTTCGCTACTTTTGCAAAGGTATAAGTAACAATTTGTAGTCATGGCATCTTATCACATTGATCAGACAGATCAGAAAATCCTGTCATTTCTCGTAAAGAATGCGAGAATGCCCTTCCTTGAGATAGCAAGGGAGTGCGGTGTTTCCGGAGCGGCAATCCATCAGAGAGTAAAAAGGCTGGAAGCCAACGGAGTCATTACCGGGTCTCGTCTTCTCGTGAAGCCTCAGGCTATAGGATTGAACATATGCGCTTTCGTGAGCATCTCCCTTTCGGAGGCAAGCAAGTACAACGAAGTGGTCAATTCCCTCAAAAAGATTCCTGAGGTCGTGGAGTGTCACTTCGTAACCGGAAAGTACGCCCTCCTTGTCAAGCTTTACTGCCTTGACAATGACCATCTCATGGAAGTCCTCCTCAATACTATCCAGAAAATCCCATATATCCAGGCGACAGATACTATGATCGCCCTCGACGAGGCAATCGACCGTCAGGTATGGGTGAAAGATTATAAGAGCACGAGTTTCCTCGGCGAAGCAAAGATTTCTAAATAGTCTTGCTCACGATTCTGATGGCCCTTGCGAGCTCAAGGTCCTCAGGCGTGGTAAGCTTTATGTTGAACCTCTCTCCCTCGCAGAAGGAGAGAGGTATTCCATATGCTGAAGCTACCGAGGCGTCGTCCGTGAAGGATGTGTCGTAGGCCTGGCCATATGCTGCCTTGAGTTCTTCCGAGAGGAATATCTGAGGAGTCTGGACCGAATAGATCGAAGACCTGTCGAGGACCACGCCTTCCGTCAGTGCCAGAACCTTCTCTCCGTCGGGTCCCACTTCTGTATGAAGCGGCTTGAGGGTATCGGTTGTAGGCCGGCACGGGACGAGGCCGTGACATGATCCTTTCTCCATCCTTTCAAACATTGAAATGATAAGCTCTTTCGAGATGAGAGGGCGGACTCCGTCGTGGACTGCGACGATAGCTCCGTCAGGCACTTTGGCCAGGGCGTTCTTTACGGAATGGAAGCGGGTTATGCCGCCGGCGACCATTACCTGCGGGCAGTTGAAATTGTTCTCCAGACAATAGTCTTTCCACCATGGAATCCAGCTTTCCGGGAGTACCGTGACGACGCGGATATCCGGCACCGCTTCCAGGAATTTCGAGATGGTCAGCCTCAGGACCGGAACCCCCTCGAATTCAAGGAACTGCTTCGGTCTGCTTCCGCCCATTCTCACGCCCTTTCCTCCGGCGGAGACTATAAGGAATTTTTTTCTGCCCATATTAGTAAAGAAATATAACTGCAAATTTAAGATTTTTTCGTATTTTTACGGAAATTAAGTTTAATGGTTATCGATACGCGCAAAAGATGGCATTTTCATTTTTGACACAGGAACTGGCAATCGACCTCGGAACCGCCAATACCGTCATATTTCAGAATGACAATATCGTTCTTGACGAGCCGAGCATCGTTGCTATCGACAATAATACAGGCAAGTGCATAGCCCTCGGCCAGAAGGCTAAGCTGATGCACGAAAGGACGAATCCGGGCATCAAGACAGTGCGTCCTATGAAGGATGGCGTGATCGCCGACTTCGAGGCCGCAGAGATGATGATCCGCGGATTTATCCGTGAGGTGAACAGCAAGCGCTCCTCTCTTTTCCAGCCGAACCTGAGAATCGTCGTCGGTATCCCTTCAGGAAGTACCGAGGTCGAGATCAGGGCCGTGCGTGACTCTACCGAGCATGCAGGCGGAAGGGATGTATATCTTATCTATGAGCCAATGGCTGCGGCCCTCGGTATCGGACTCGATGTCGAGGCTCCGAAAGGTAACATGGTCGTAGATATCGGAGGTGGTACTGCCGAGATAGCTGTCATTTCCCTCGGAGGCATAGTGCAGCAGGAGAGCATCAAGACTGCCGGAGACGAACTTACCAACGATATCCAGCAATATCTCCGCCAGCAGCACAATATCAAAGTCGGCGAGATTACGGCCGAGAAGACGAAGATCGCCGTCGGCGCCGTGATCCCTCAGCTCGAAGAAGAGCCGGAGCCGTTCATCGTGCGCGGTCCGAACCTCATGACCGGCCATCCTGTAGAGGTCGCAGTAACCTATCAGGAGATAGCCCATTGCCTTGACAAATCAATCGCAAAGATTGAATCATCAATACTCCATGTGCTCGAGCAGACCCCTCCTGAGCTTTACTCCGATATCGTCGAGAACGGTATCTTCCTTTCCGGCGGCGGCGCCCTCCTCAGAGGTCTCGCCCAGAGATTCTCGGAGAAGGTCAATATCCCGTTCCATGTCGCAGAGGATCCTCTCCGTGCCGTGGCAAGAGGTACCTGCATCGCCCTCAAGAACGCAGCCAACTACTCGTTCCTCAAGAGGTAGATAATGGGCGGAAGGAGCAAAATAGGACGAATTCTGATTAATGCAGCAATCTTCATTCTCATGGAGATTGCTGCTCTGAGTATGTTGAGGAACAGTAGCGCGACTCAGCAGTTCTTCATAACCAAAGGAGTGCATAATGTCATTGCGAAGGTATGGGGCGGGGCTGAGAATATACATTACTACTTCAATCTGCGTCAGGTCAACGAAGCCCTTTCGCGTGAGAATTTCGAGCTTAACCGCCGGTTGTCCGCCTTTCTTGAAGATGTCGAGAAGGCGAAGAGAGACTCCCTTACGACGACTTACTCCTTCCACGACGACTATGTCTATACTCCTGCGGACATCATAAAGATGAGCCGCAACACCCAGCATAACTACATTATCCTTTCCCAGGGTTCGGATGACGGTGTCAAGCCGCAGGCCGGAATCATAACCCGCAACGGGGTCATCGGCATCGTCGATGCGGTCAGCAAGCATTACTCTTATGCGATCTCGTTCATGAATACGAGCTTCAGCCTGAGCGCCAGGCTGGGCCGTGAGGGTGCGGTTGGCCCGCTTGTATGGGACGGGAAATCTACCGATGGGGCCCTTCTCCGGGAGATCCCTCTGCAGAACCGTTTCGAACCCGGGGATACCGTTTTCACAAGCGGTCACTCCTCGATCTTCCCGCCGGACATTCCTGTCGGTATTACAGGCGAATCCAGAATAGTCAACGGAGCTACCTACGAGATCGACGTGAAACTTCTCCAGGACTTCAGTTCAGTAAGATATGTGACCCTCGTCAACAACAAGGGCCGCAAAGAAATAGAGACCTTAGAAAAGGAGGCGCAGCATGAGAAATAATTTCTTCCTCTACTATCTGCTGCTGGTCATAGCCCAGCTGATGGTCTGCAATTTCCTGCATGTCACTCCGCTCCTCACTCTCAGCGTACTCCCGGTGCTGGTGCTTTGCATCCCTACCCGTTTCGGGACTTTGCCGACGATGTTTTTAGCCTTCCTGACCGGATTGCTGGTGGATCTTTTCGCCGACTGCAGCATAGGACTCAACGTGTTTGCCCTCGTGCCGGTCGCCTTGATAAAGAGAAACCTCTGCACCTTTATCTTCGGGGAAGAGATGACCGTCAGAGAAGAAGAATTTTCAATAAGGAAATACGGCCCCGCAAAAGTGATCTTTGCGATCTTCGTGGTCCAGACCGTTTTCCTGCTGCTATATATCTGGGCTGATGGCGGAAGCTCCAGGACGATGGCCTTCAACGCTATGAGATTTGCTGTATCGCTCGTCTCCTGCATCCTGGTCTCGATTCCGCTCGTCTCCCTGCTTAAACCGGACGAAAGGAAATAATGGACTCTTCAAGGAGGAACAGACTGCTCATCGGTCTGGGGGTTGCGGTATGCATCCTCCTGATAAGGCTGTTCTCCATCCAGATCCTTGACGACAGATACAAGAAAGACGCCTCCAACAACTCCATGGTCTATGATATCATCTATCCGACCAGGGGAGTGATCTATGACCGCAATGGCGTGATCATCGTCGGCAACAAAGTGGCCTACGATATCATGGTTACGCCCCGGGAAGTCGAGCCCTTCGATACTCTGATGCTGGCCGATGTCCTTGAGGTCAGTCCCGATTTCCTGCGCGGAAAGATGGCCGAGTACCGCCGCAACAGACGCAAGATCGGCTATCAGTCCATGACTCTGCTGAAGCAGATTCCGGCCGAGACTTACATGAAATTCGCAGAGGTCCAGTACCGTTTCCCGGGCTTCAGGGGGCAGGTGCGAAGCATCCGCGACTATCCGGTCAATGCCGGAGGCAACCTTCTCGGCTATGTCTCTGAAGTTGATCAGTCATACATAAAGAAGCATCCTGAGAGCTACCGTTCCGGAGATTACGCCGGAAAGACCGGCATCGAGGCCGCCAGGGAGGAAGACCTCCGTGGCGAAAAGGGCTATCATATCTACCTCCGTGACTCACATAACCAGCGTCAGGCACGCTACAAGGACGGCGCCGAAGACAAGGAAGCCATCCCCGGCAAGGATATCGTGACTACCATAGATGCCGAGCTCCAGCAGTATGGCCAGCTGCTCATGCAGAACAAGGTAGGCAGTCTCGTAGCCATCGAACCTTCGACCGGAGAGATACTGACTATGGTATCCAGCCCGGGTATCGACGTGGAGATGCTCGCTGACATCGGAAAGCATTACGGCGAAATCGTCAACGACCCGTACAAGCCGATGTTCAACCGTGCCGTGCAGGCCCCATACCCTCCGGGATCGGTGTTCAAGCTGGTCAATGGACTTATCGGTCTCGAAGAAGGAGTCCTGAAACCGGAGTACGCTTATCCTTGCAGCCAGGGCTACCACTTCGGAAAGCATAAGCTCGGCTGCCACGTGCACCGTTCGCCGCTGATTCTGGAGGACGCGATCATGATGTCCTGCAACGGTTATTTCTGCTATGTCCTCAAGAACATTCTGGAGAACCGCAAATACTCCAGCATCGACGAGTCTCTCGACAAATGGAATGATTACGTGCAGAGTTTCGGCTTCGGACATAAACTCGGCAGCGACTTCCCCGCAGAACTCGGCGGGACCCTCCCGGATTCCAAGCTCTACAACAAACGCTATGGCAAGGGAGGATGGAAGTTCACGACGATCATTTCCATCTCTATCGGACAGGGCGAGGTCGGAGTAACCCCTCTGCAGATCGCCAATCTCTGCGCGACCGTAGCCAACAGGGGGCACTACATAATCCCGCACATAATAAAGGATTCTCCGGGTGTCGAGATTGACCCTAAATACCACGAAAGACAGTATACGATGGTCGATACGACCAATTTCTATAAGGTCATAAACGGAATGTGGAAGGCTGTCAATGCCGGTTATGGCTCCGGCGGTACGGCCAGCATCGCAGCCGTTCCGGGACTCGATATCTGCGGAAAGACAGGTACGGCCCAGAACCCTCGCGGCGCCGACAACTCCGTCTTCATCTGCTTCGCTCCTAAGGACAATCCGAAGATCGCCGTAGCGGCTTATGTCGAGAACGGTGGTTTCGGTGCGACATGGGCAGCCCCGATCGCATCCCTTCTCGTCGAGAAGTATCTCAACGGGGAGATAAGCGACGATCCCGGACGTCAGGCCCTGCAGCAGCGCATGCTAGAAGGAAACCTTATGTCAAGAGTTAAAAAGGACTAGATATGCCGATAAGAAGTTCATCCAGATCAATGCGCCAGTCTTATGACTGGAGCCTTGTCATCTTCTACCTGCTTCTGATCGTCATCGGCTGGATCAATATCTATGCTTCGATCCATTCGTCCGAGCCGTCCAGTATCATCGCCTGGTCCGCCAGAAGCGGAAAGCAGTTCGTATGGATACTGACCTCTCTCGGACTGGCCGGACTGATCCTTTTCGTGCTGCCGCCGCGACTATGGGAGAGCGGGTCCATACCGTTTTATGTCGGTGTCCTGTTCCTTCTGGTCGCCGTGATCTTCCTCGGAATCGAGGTCAAGGGTTCGAGATCATGGTTCGAGTTCGGGCCCGTCCGGTTCCAGCCGGCCGAGATATCGAAAATCACGACATCGCTGATGCTGGCCTTCCTGATGAGCCGGGCCAACTACAGGATAACCAAGCTGCGGGATTTCATGATTGCGGCGATAATAGTCGGACTCCCGATGCTTATAATCGTGGCAGAGAGCGAGACCGGCTCCGCGCTCGTCTATGTCGGCTTCATTTTCATGTTCTACCGCGAGGGCTTGTCCGGATGGTTCCTGGCGGTCATCGGAATAGCGATTCTTCTGTTCATATTGACGCTGACGGCCTCTCCGTTCACGGCTGTGCTGGTACTGCTGTCGCTGCTGGTGCTGTTCAATGCATTCAACGGAAGATTCTGGAGGACGATACTTCTTGGCGGAATCCCGATTCTGCTACTTGCCTTGATCCCTGCGATCCGCCGGGCTTTAGTTCCAGGGGCGGAAGGTGGCATCCCTTATTTCCGCTATATCATCGCCGGGCTTTCCGTTGTCGCCATTCCTATTCTGCTGGTTCGTGCGTATAAGATTAAAAGCAGGTTCCTGACGCTGTCGGTGGCCGGATTCATCGCCGGAATAATGATGATCATGTCGGCGGATATCATCTTCAATGATGTCCTTCAGGAGCACCAGCGCAAGCGTATCGAGGTGCTTCTCGGAATGAAGGAGGATCCTTCCGGAGTAGGTTACAATGTCAACCAGAGCATGATTGCGATCGGTTCGGGCGGTCTTACCGGCAAGGGTTACCTTAACGGCACCCAGACCACCTATGGCTTTGTGCCAGAGCAGAGTACGGATTTTATTTTCTGTACTGTAGGGGAGGAGTGGGGCTTCCTTGGATGTACTGTCGTGATCCTGCTTTATTTCCTGCTTATATGGAGGATCGTGCAGGATGCCGAGCATAGCAGGGAGGCGTTTACCCGTATCTACGGGTATTGTGTGGCGAGCTGTCTGTTCATGCATCTTTTCATCAATATCGGCATGACTATCGGGCTCATGCCGGTTATCGGCATCCCGTTGCCGATGATGAGTTATGGCGGTTCTTCTCTATGGGCCTTTACCGTCATGATCTTCATCTTCGTCGCTCTCGACCATGAAGAGCGCAAATATTTCTAGCCCCCCTTCTCATTCTGACTAGAATTATTATATTTGTCATCGATATTAATAATTGAGTAAAGATTATGAGATACATCGCAAGAGCAGTAAAGTATTTTATATACTTCTTCATATTGCTGGCCCTGTTGCTGGGGATAATGATCGTCTTCAAGCTGACCGGAGGCGGAATCGAATCGATATTTAAGGAAGGCTGGACTTCAGTAGGAAAGATCGCCATACTCTTCGCCCTCGTCTCCTCAGTCTATCCCCTTTTCGGCTTCGTCAAGAAGACCGCGATCATCCCTGGGGAATACCTCCAGATCAAGGATGATGTGATCAGATTCATGCAGGAAAAAGGCTACAAGCTCGAAAAAGAAGAAGGCGAGAATCTTACCTTCCGCTACCGTGGAGCAGTAGGCCGTCTGCTCAAAATGTATGAAGACAGACTTACCTTTACCAGATCATTTTCCGGCTTCGAAATCGAAGGACTCAGAAAAGATGTGATCAGAATAGTGTACGGACTCGAGTCCGCTTTCAGAAACGATAATAACCAGGAATAGTATGGAAACAGATTTCAAGACAGTAGCTAAGTTTAGCGATCCGCTCTCCGCTGAGATTACCGCGGGAATGTTGAGGGAGAACGGCATCCCTGCCCAGATATTCGGCCAGGCTTCGTCGTATCCTTCTATCAATGCAGCCATTAACGCTATCGAGGTCAAGGTCAATGCCGAGGACTTCGAAGACGCGATGAAACTGTTGGAACAGAACGATTAACCGTTTATATGGTCAGCTGCGGCCGAGAGAGCCTCGTAGAACTCTTTGCCGTATAGAAATTCAAGGGGCTCGCGAAGGAACTGATAGACGCGGGTCCCTTCTCTTTTACCCTTCTCGAAAGCATCCTTGCAGATTGCCCACCGGTGCAGGTTGAGAGCCTCGCCTCCTCCCGGCATCTTGGTTATCCTGATAGGATAGAGCCAGCAGGACACCGGCTTGCGGAACTTATATTTCCCCTGGAAGAAGCACCTCTCTACAGAGCAGAGCACATTTCCGTTCTCGAAAAGGCAGAAAGCGCAGTCCTCCAGACCCGGCGTGCCGATATAGCCGCTGGTCCCGGGTACTCCGCCTTCTACGAAATGAGTCTTGCGGACCACCGGAGTCACAAGATCCCCGTCGCGGTCAATCTCAAAAAAGCCCTGGCTCTCGGCAGCCTCGCGGCCCTCCGGCGTCATGAGGGATGAATAGACCGGATAATGCTTCTCGAGTTCTTCAGTCTCCTCTTCCCTAAGAGGCGCGCCACTGTCTCCATGGACGCAGCAGCATCCGCGGCATTTTTCGTAGTCGCAAGCGAAATACTCTGTGACGACCTCCTCAGAAACGAGGATATCCCCTATCTGGATAATTGTTCCGAAATCTTCCCTGCCCATAAGCTACTCCATATTGAATAGTTCGCGGAAAAGCCCGCCGAGCCCCTCCGGATCCGCCTTCTCAGGGGCTGAAGGTTCATATTCCGGCAACTCCGGACTGTCAGGAATCACGGCCTCGACTTCCGGCTCGAAGACTTTTTCCTCCGTATCCCTCAGCCTCAGAACGTGTTCTGCGACGCTGCCTCCGGCAAGTGCGGTCAGGATCCTGTTGACATCCTCCGCCGAGACGGCCTTAGCCCTGTCCTCATATCTCGAGATCATGTCCTTTCCATAAGAATACCGCATCTCGACGAGCCGGATGACACCCGCCGGCGTGGTCTTGTCAATCATCGCCAGAGCCCTCTTGCGACCCTCTTCCAGCCGGTGACGGCTTATTCCTTCCCTGGCGGCCAGAGCAATCGCCCTGCGCACGGCTGCAGCCACGGCCACGGCATCGTCGGACTGGACCATGTCGGCCGGCAGACCTGATTCCCCGGCCGGAGAAGTCAGGATCGAGAGACTGAGCCTTTCTTCCGGGAACATGCTGAAATCGGTCCTGACGATACTATACCATCCCAGTCTTGCCGCCGCCGAAGCCGCTACCTCTTCGATATAGCCCGCGGCGATCCGGGCTGCGATATTATTGTCCAGATTATAGTCGAGTCTTGTAGAAAGAGCAATATCATAGGCCGAAGCATCGAGGCTGTCAGTCCATTCGGTGATTCTCCCGGTCTTGACGTCGCCGAACCTTCTGGACCTGTTGGAGGCGACCCTGTCGCTCCTGAAGCCGCCCATATAGCGGACCAGAGTTTTCCTGAGCGTTGCTTCGTCGATCTTTCCGGCTATGACCAGCACTCCGTCGTTCATCTTCGAGAACTGGGCGTCCAGGAAGCGCTCCACCTTCTTCGGCAGGTCGTCCGACAGGGCGGAAGAATTCCTGAAGGCGGAATAATTGTTTTCCGGGGTCATGATACTGTCGAGGACAGACAGTCTTCTGTATGGAGTTCCTCTGTCGGCGAGGCCCTGGAGCCCGGCGCAATCCCGGTAGTAGGCATAGGCCTTGGCGTCCTGCTCCCTATCTCCGGTCAGCGAAAGCATGGCCTTCATCGCGAGAGGGAACTTCTGGGCTGGAGACTCGCCGCTGATCCTGAGCTCGGACAGGCCGATGTCCAGCCTCATCACGATGCCGTTGGACATGAGTATATCCCTGAAATCGTCCCCGCCAAGGCCGGAAATCTTGGCCAGCGCGGCGACGTCGGTGATGCAGGCACCTTCGCCCCTGCGGAGCCCCGGGATCTGCGAATAGCCTCCCTTGACTCTCCAGGAGAAGTGGATCAGACCGTCGTCGGCGATCTCTTTGTATACGACCCTCTGGCCGTTCGAGAAAGTATAAAGCTGACCGTCGGATATAGGATCCTTGTCGGTCGTCTTGATCTTGACTTTTGGAGCGCTCTTGCGCAGCAAAAGGGTATCTGCATAGCCCTTGACCGGAGAGAGGGCCTTCGGCTCCTCCCAGGCATCCCGGAAAATCCTCCAGACGGAATTCTCGTCCAGCGATTCCGCGCTGGTAATGACGTCCATGTTGGCGCTCTTGTCGAGCAGCGCCGTCACGAAGCCGTTGAATAGTCTCGCTCCCGTCGCGTCGTCCAGATTCCTTGAAAGGAAGAAGTCCATCCTGTCCTTAGGGTCGGCCAGTGAGGCGCCATAAAGATATGATGCAATGCACATGCGGACGTAGCTTGAATTGCTGCTGCCGGATGTCCTGACGCTGGAGCGGAGGCGGGTCGCCAGCTCGCGGGTCACGCCTCTGTATTCCTCCGGATTGATGCCCTCACGGTCGATAGAGGCCATCTCGGCGGCAACAGCCTTCATCGCATCGCGGGCCTCTGCGGGACGGCATGATACCGAAATGCTGAAAGTCTCATCGGAGTTGCCGGCGTCGCTGCTGCGGTACTCCACTTCGATTCCGGCGGTCGGAATTCCGGAGCTGCGGAGAGCTTTCCCGAGCCTGCGCCGGAGCAGGATCTCGAGTTCGGAGGCATATTTCCATGCGACCAGAGGCTGGACCGTAGCCATGTTCCCGTCCGGAGTCCTCGGGAGGCGGTAGCGTATCGTGAACGAAACGAGTCCGGAGGTGCGGGCCGGTACCATTTCGACCTTGATGTCGCTGGTTCCGATCCATACATAAGGCTTACGGCTCGTCCTGCCGGGATTCTGGCGGGTAACCAGCATCGACAGCATGTTCATCTTATTGATAAGCTGGTCCGGGTCGACGTCGCCGGAGACTATTATCGCCTGGTTCTGCGGAGAGTAGTCCATGCCGTCGGCCTTGAAGCCTCTGCCGGTAATGTCGAAGATAAGCAGCATTGTCGAATCGGCTGCGTCCGTTCCGTCCGAAACCGGGATGTCGCTGAAGCGGAAGATGGTCGCGTCGGATCTTATCTCGACGTAGCCTTCGGCAGCCGGGCGGATACCGTTGGAAGTCAGGAAAGTCTGCGGAGATATTCTTGAAAAATGCTGAAGTTCAGTAAGGGAACCGCGGGCCTGGACTGTAGCCGCGCCTCTTGATTTCTTTGTTTCGTCGATGAAACCGGTCTTTTGCACCAGGGCCATGTCGACTATCCCCTTCGAACCTTTATTACTTGCTATATAATACTTTATGCCGTTGTCGAGGTATCCTTCGCGGATATTGGAAGCCTTCTCGAGGGTAGGCAGGTCCGCCGCTGGCACAATTATTGGGAATAATGCCAGTAACAAGATTATTAGCGGGTTTATCCGTCTGCGCATAAAGTTGTAGATATATCGACTTACAAAATTAAGATATTTTTACTATTTTTGTGAAATACGCGCTTGAAAATATGTTTAATATAAAAATATCAGAAATCATGAAAAAAATTATTCTGGCGCTGGCAGCTGTCGCATTGTCTGCCGGTATGGTATTCGCACAGGACATGGCAACTGCCACAGAGAAAGCGAAAGAAGGAAACGAGGCCCTTCAGAATGGTGACAAGGCTGCTGCTCTTGCATCTTTCCAGGAGGCTCTCCAGATGGCAGAAAGTTGCGGAGAGGCTGGCAATGAGCTTGCTTCTACCTGCAAGAGTGTCATCCCAGGAATCATCCTTTCTATCGGAAAAGAGGCTTATAACGAGCACGATTTCGATTCAGCTATCGCCAGATTCAACGAGGCCGCAAAGATCGCAGAAGAATATGGTGATGATGCTACTATAGCTGAGGTTGCAGAACTTCTCCCTCAGGCCAATATCAACAAAGAGCTTGTACCTGCAAACGACGCTTTCAAGGCTAAGGATTTCGAGACCGCAGCTGCCGGTTTCCGCAAAGTCCTCGAGCTCGACGGCGAGAATGGCGTAGCCGCTTTCCGTCTCGTACAGAGCCTTGCAAACCTCGGTGACCTCGCCGGTGCCAAGGAAGCTTTCGCAAAGGCTGAGGCTAACGGCCAGGGTGGAAATGCCGCCAAGGTACTCGGTGGTTCTTACCTCAAGCAGGCCGCTGCAGATCTTAAGGCAAAGAACTATGCCGCCGCAGTAGAGAACGCTCTTGAGGCCAACAACTTCCAGGAGAATGCCCAGGCTTTCCTCGTAGCAGGCCAGGCTTCCCAGAAGCTCAACAAGAATGACGATGCAATCAAATACTTCGAGCAGTATCTCGAGGCTGCCCCTACCGCAAAGAATGCCAACGCTATCATCTTTACCGTTGGTGCTCTCTATCAGGGCGCTGGCAACAAGGCTAAGGCTATCGAGAACTACAAGAAGGTGCTCAGCGATCCTCAGTTCGGCGCAAACGCCAAGCAGATGATCGACGCTCTCAGCAAGTAATGATCGGACTCGAACTTCTGGCTCCGGCCAGGAATGCAGATATCGGCATCGCGGCAATAAGCTGCGGTGCCGATGCTGTGTATATCGCCGGACCCGAGTTCGGTGCAAGACAAGCCGCCGGCAACAGTATAGAAGACATAAGGCGGCTCTGCGATTACGCGCACCGTTTCGGTGCAAGGATCTTCATAACCCTCAATACCATACTTTACGATTCCGAACTGGAGGCTGCATACCGGATGATGCTGGACGTGCAGGACGCCGGTGCGGATGCTTTTATCGTACAGGATCTGGCCGTCCTTGCCCTGGCTGACGGAGGACCGGACGGGAAAGGACGCAAAGTAACCATACCGATGCACGCCTCTACCCAGTGCGCCATCCGCACTCCGGAGGCTGCGGCATTCTACGAAAGCCAGGGATTCAGCCGGCTCGTGCTGGAGAGGCAGCTCTCCCTTGACGATATACGCCGTATACGCAAATCCGTCTCCGCCGAGCTGGAATTCTTCGTCCACGGTGCCCTGTGCGTATGCTATAGTGGCCAGTGCTACCTTTCCGAGAATATTTCCGGCCGCAGCGCCAACCGTGGAGCCTGCATCCAGGCCTGCCGGTCCAGATATGACCTTTTCGACGGGAATGGAAAAGTACTGGTGCGAAACAAGGCGCTGCTGTCGCTCAAGGACTATAATCTGCTCGAAAGGATAGGGGAGCTCGCAGAAGCGGGAGTATGTTCTTTCAAGATTGAAGGACGGCTCAAGAACAGTTCATATGTACGCAACGTGGTCCGGGAGTATTCTCTCGCCATGGACGCCCTTGTCGCCGCCCATCCTGATAAATACTGCCGCGCCTCTTTCGGCCGCGTAGAAAAGGGATTCACTCCGGATCCGGCCAAGACTTTCAATCGCGGCTATACTTCTCTTTTCATTGACGGCAAACGGGGGCGCTGGGCTTCCATGGATACGCCTAAGAGCATGGGTGAGGAGATCGGCATCGTGTCGACGGTCCGGGCTTCCGGGCGCGATTCCATGGAGATAACCGTCCGTCCTTCGGGGAGAGGACTGCGCCTGTCCAACGGCGACGGATTCGCCTTTGCGACAGACGGTTCGATAGTAGGTTTCAGGGGAGATGTCTGCGAAGGCGACCGGATAATCTGCCGCCCTGTCAAGGGCCTCCGTCCCGGAACGGTCCTTTTCAGGAACATCAGCGCAGAGTTCGAGAAGATCCTCGACCGTCAGCCATGCGAACGCCTTATCCCGGCCAGCGTCATTGTGGGCGTAGCGAAGAATCTTTCAACATTCAGCCTCTCCGCCACCGCCACCACCGAAGACGGCCGCACCGCCGCCGCGACAATCCGCGTCGATGCCCCGGTCGCGACCGACCAGGCCCGTATGGCCTCCATGTTCATTGCCCAGACCGGGAAGAAGACCTCCGATTACCGCTTTTCGCTCGCGGCCGGAGATATCTCCGCCCCGGACGGGCTGCCCCATGTCCCAGCATCGACGATTAACGAGCTGCGCAGGTCTCTGGCGGATGCTCTCGACCGGGTACCATGCAATCGCAGACCGATGGCCCCGGCTCCTGACCATGCCTCCGCTCCGGCCATTCCTGCAGAGCTCTCGTATAAGGCGAATGTCTCCAACGCCCTTTCTGAAAGGGCATACCGGGCAGCCGGCGCCGCCTCGGTCGAACCGGCCTACGAACTCGCACATCAGAGCGACGTCGAACTGATGCGCTCGAAATACTGTATCCGCCATGAGCTGGGCATATGCCTGAAGACCCCTGCCGGCAAAGCTGTCAAGGGGCCTCTGTATCTTCTGAATAACGGACGGCGTCTGGAACTTGTCTTCGACTGCGCCTCCTGTGAAATGGCTGTCAGGGATTTCACTTCTCAAGAATCTCAAAAGTGATTTCTATATCCCCGAACCTTGACGGCACATTGCTGTATTTCTCCAGGAACGGAGCCGCCAGATGACCTCTCCAGACTATGTCATCCCTGCTATTGTAAGGAAGGTTGACATTTACACCGTAGGTCTTGGACTTGATCTTTACCTCAGCCTCTGTCTTCCAGGATGTCCTCGTCCCTCCGTCGTCTTCGGTTATCATGAACGCGCAATTCTCAAGCTGGGACGTCCAGTTGGAGATCAGTACGGCATTGAACGGGACCGGCTTCCCTCTCTGGCTTCTCTTTACGGTAATCATGAAATCGGTTATCAGCGGCTGGTAGATAAGCAGCTCCGCTTCGGTTGAGGCGGTAAAGTCGTCGAGCGCCCCGATCTTCACGAAAAACTCGGATCCTCCGGCGAACCAGGTATCATAATTCCGATGCATTATGAAGTCTTTCAGGATAAGCGTCCTGAGTTTCTTCTCCGAGGCCTTGACCGTTATCGTCCCGCCTCCCGTACCCCAGTCAGGGTCGTTGCGCCGGAGCATTTCCAGACTCTGGTAGCCGCTGTCGTCGTTGCGGTTTATCACCCAGACCGGATGGGCCCGGGCATAATCCTCGTCTATTATTATCTCTTCGACGGATTTGACTCCCTTGCCGTCTCTGTCAATCCGGAAGCCTGTGTTCGCTTCGGAACCGTCTCCGGGGTCAAAAGTGATGACCGGTTCCGAGAAACCGTCATATTCTTCCGAGAACGGCCAGTATATCTGGAGTCCGGACGCGCTGAGAGATTCGATATATTCTTCCGCCGACGTGGACGCCTTTGTCCTGCCGAGATATTCCGAAATCAGGTCTCTGAGAGGTCTGGAATAGGTTTTCTCCGTGTTTTTGGTGCGGTTCATTCCTTCCCGGTCCCCGACTCCGGCCCCCGGACTGGAGAAAAGATCCTTCATCATATACTCCTCGTCGTATCCGTTGGACGACGAAGACGATACTGCATCATGGACCTCCGTAATCTGCTCATGTCCTATATCGATGGCTGTCAGAAGCCGTGCGACGTCTTCCATCCGGACGACCCCTTGTCCGGGCTGTTCCCTCGTCCATTCTCCTTCGTGATCGATTTCTTCGCATCCGGCAACTGCCAGAATCATAAACATATACAGATACTTTTTCATAACGCGTCAATTTTTCTGCAAAGACCGCGAGATTTATCCGTTTGCCAATGGACGCAAACGGATAAGACGCGGAATCCCGGCTGAAGCCTGTGTGGCCCGTGTTTTTTGTGCGGATAAATCATATTGCCGGACAACAATCTGCTGATTATCAGATTTATCCGGCGTAACGTCCTGATATTCAGGCAGTATTCTTATATCCGTTTGCGGAATATGATATGATTTGTTATTTTTGCATAATACTTGCAGAGAACAGAAATGTAAGTTTAAAAGAATTACAGTTATGGAAAACGATCCGATTCTCGAAAGAAGAGCGCACGAAGCTCAGGAAGCGAAGTCAAGGACTTTGCGTTCCGTAATGATAATCCTTGCAGTTGTGGCTGTCGCTCTCGCCGGCGTACTCGCGTACGTATGGATGCAGAAATCAGCCCTCGTGAAAGACCTTGAAGCGGAAAAACAGGATCTCACCGAGCAGATGGTAGCCCTCCAGCAGGACTATGCGACCCTTTCTTCAGACTACGACAGCATCAACTCGCAGCTCGACACTTCCCGTGCGGAAGTCGCCGAACTGATCGACAGGATAAAGAAGACCGACGCTACCAACAGGACTAAGATGCGTCAGTACGAAAAGGAACTCGGTACCCTCAGAAGCATAATGAAGGGATATATCGTGCAGATCGACTCCCTCAATACTCTCAACCATAAGCTCACTGCTGACGCGGCTGCAGCCCGCAAGGAAGCGGCAGAGAGCAAGAGGCAGAACGAGGACCTTACCCGTCAGGTCGAGGATCTCGCCGGTCAGGTAAAGGCCGGTTCGGTAATCAAGGCCAGAGGTCTTAACCTGCAGGCCTTCAACGGTTCTGACAAGAAGACCGACAGAAGCAGCAGGACAAGGCGTCTCATGGCTACTCTCAGCCTTGTGGAGAACGATCTCGCCGCCAAGGGCCCTGTCAGGGTATTCATCCGCGTAAAGGATCCGGAGGGAATCATCCTCACCAATGCCAACAGGGAATCCTTTACCTACAATGGCGAGACCATGATCGCTTCCGCTTCCCGCGAAGTCGATTATGAGGGACGCGAGGTCGATCTGAGCATCTACCTCAATGATATCCCTTCCTACACCAAGGGTACCTATACGGTCGAGGCTTATACCGAGGATGCTTTCCTCGGCTCGTCTGAACTTTATCTCAGATGATTTATATCCATATCCCTTTCTGCAGGAGCTTCTGCACCTATTGCGGCTTCTATTCCGAGGTCGCCGGGGAGGAATCCTACGGGACTTATGCCGATGCCATATGCGCTGAGGCTGCAGCCCGTTCCGCAGAAATCCGGGATACGGCAGAAACGAATACTTTGTACATAGGAGGCGGCACCCCATCGGTGCTGCCCCTTTCTGTTCTTGAACGTATCGTCGGGGCTGTCAGCCCTTTCGGCCCGTTCAGGGAATTCACAATCGAAGTCAATCCCGAGGACATTGTGAAAAAGGGACCGGAATATGTCTCCGGACTGCTCTCTCTGGGCGTCAACAGAGTCAGCATGGGGATTCAGTCTTTCGATGACCGGGTGCTCCGGTGGATGAACCGCCGGCACAACTCGGAAAGAGCTCTGGAAGCAGTCCGCATACTGCGCGAAGCGGGGGTCGGCAACATGAGCATCGACCTAATCTTCGGTATTGCCGATTTTCAGGAATCATGGCTCCCGACAGTCCGTCAGGCGCTGGACCTGCATCCTGAACATATCTCCGCCTACCAGCTGTCGGTCGAAGAGGGAAGCTCCCTCGAGGCCCTGATCCGCCGGGGCCGGGCGAAAGAGGCCCCTGAAGAACTCTGCCGCAGTCAGTATGATCTCCTCTGCCGGGAGCTCTCTGCCGCCGGCTACCGGCACTACGAGGTCTCGAACTTTGCGATTCCGGGCCATGAGGCCGTCCATAATTCCGCCTACTGGCGCCGGGTTCCGTACGTCGGACTCGGGGCCGGAGCCCATTCGCTCCGCGGGACGGACGTCCGCAGCTGGAATTCCGCGACTCTGCCGGTTTATGAACCTTCGTCCGAGAAACTCTCGGAGGAGGATATCCGCGTCGAAAAGATAATGCTCGGGTTGAGGACGGACGCCGGAGTCCCGGAGGAGTTCCTTGCTGCCGTTTCGGCTCAGGGAAGTCTCGGCAGGCTGCTTGGCGAAGGGGCCCTCGTGCGCATCGGGGATATGGTCAGAATCCCGGAAGACAGAATGTTTGTATCGGACGAAATAATCCGTGAATTGCTATAGCTTATGGAAGAACTCAGAAATCTAATGGAAGCCAGAGGCTGGGATGCCGTCGTGATCCGCGGCAGCGACCCTCATGGTAGCGAGTATTTTGCCCCGCGCTGGGAGCAGGTGCGTCGGCTCAGCGGATTTACCGGCGAGGGGGACTTTGTCGTGACCCTCGACAGTGCCGGAATCTGGACCGATTCCCGATATTTCATCCTGGCCGGCCGGGAGCTCGAGGATTCCGGGATAGAACTGCACAAGACCCGTGTTCCGGGCGCTGTCATGATACCGGAATGGCTGGCGCAGCGTTTCTGTGACAAAGAGGGGACGGTCGTCATCGCGGTTGACGGTCTCTGTCAGGATGCGGCCTCGGTCAGGGAGATCCGTTCCGCTTTTGCCGATGCCGGCAGGGATCCGGAGGATGAAGTCCGTATTGTGGATGTGCCGGATCTGCCGGACGAAGTCTGGGAGGACAGGCCGCGCATTCCGTCGGAACCGGTAATTACTCTCGGGGACGATCTGACGGGCGAGTCCCGCCAGGACAAGATATTGTGGATCAGGAATTTCATTATCGACAGCGGATGCGATGCGATACTTGTTTCGGCTCTCGACGAGATAGCCTGGCTGCTTAATGTCCGCGGCTCGGATATCCCTTATAATCCGCTGGTGATCTCTTATCTGGTGGTCAGTCTCGACAGCGTCGACTGGTATGTGACCAAGGGCCGCCATATGGACGAAGAGACCCGCGACAGCTTCGACGAACTACGCGGCGAAGGGGTCGGGATCCATGGCTACGACGAGATAGACCTGGCCCTGTCGACTCTGGTCGGCGACGGCGGGCGTCTGTACGCTGATTCGGCGACTCTGAACTACCATCTCTATACTCTGCTCGAAGGCGACAATCTCAGGCTCGGCCCTTCTCCGGTGCCGCTGCGTAAGGCGGTCAAGAACGAGACCGAAATCGCCGGGATGCATGAAGCCCATGTCGAGGACGGTCTGGCCGTGGAGCAATTCCTGTTCTGGCTGGACAGCCGGCTCAGGCTCAAGGACATCATTACAGAGCGCGATGCCGCCGACAAACTGCATGAGCTCCGGTCTTCGATTCCGGGATTCAGAGGGGAGAGTTTCGAGACCATTTCTGCTTATGGCGAAGGAGCGGCGTTGCCGCATTATGTTTCTCCGGAGGAGGACGTCCCGGTACTCCTGCCGCAGGGGTTGTATCTCTGCGATTCCGGCGCCCATTATCTTTTCGGGACGACCGACATCACGAGGACTGTTCCGCTGGGACCATGCACCGCCCTGGAACGGGAGGACTATACTCTCGTACTGAAGGGCCATATCGACCTGGCGATGGCCGTATTTCCGGCGGGGACTTGCGGGGCCCATATAGACGTGCTGGCGAGGGAGCCGCTCTGGCGTTCGAAGCGTAATTTCGGGCATGGTACCGGCCACGGTGTCGGACAGTATCTGAATGTCCATGAGGGGCCGCAGTCGCTTCGCCAGAACCTTTCCAACGTGCCTTTCAGACCTGGAATGACCATTACGGACGAGCCGGGAATCTACCGCGAGGGGAGTCATGGAGTGCGGCACGAGAATATCCTGCTTTGCGTGGAGGACGGGAAGAATGATTTCGGCAGCTGGCTAAGGTTCGAGACGCTGACTCTATGCCATTTCGATACCTCGGTCCTTCTTCCGGAACTTCTCGACAAGGATGAGCTGGACTGGCTTAATGCCTATAACCGGAGGGTATACGAGACGCTTGCCCCGAGACTTCCGTCCGAGGTCGCCGAATGGCTTGCCGTCAAGACTAAGCCTGTCTTGTAAGGAATTCCCTGATCTTGTGCAGGATTGAGATGATTGCAACGTCTCCGCCGGTCTTGCGGAGTCCTGAAAGGAAGAGGTTTGCAGGGGAGTATGTCTCTTTCAGCCCGTCTATGCGATATGAAATCTCGTCTTCTTTGCGGTGGATTTCTTCGCTGACTTTTATCTGCTCTTTTTCGAGTTCCTTGAGGCTGGAGACCTTGCCGAGGTCTTGCATTATCTCTACGAAACTGCTGACAAAGAGGACCTTGCGCAGCGCGTAGAGTATGGCGGCGATGACGGCGAATACGCCGGCAACGATGAATGCGCCGACGGCATAGTTGTCAATTGCCTTGCCTATGATCAGTATGAGTCCGATCGCCAGAGCCAGGAATACTATCGAGCATACGAAAAGTAATACGACCATCGAAAGCAGTCTTCCGAGGCTGTAGGACAGGCTTTTGACGAGGCGGAGTTTTATGTCTTCGAATCTCAGGTCAGCATACGCCTTGGCGCTTTTCCCGAGTTCTTCGACCGGTCTGGTGAATTCGCCCATAGTTGTTATTCTTTATTCTCGTTTTCGTCTTCTTTCTCTTCGGAGCTGTCGTCTTTCAAGTAGTTCTCGATTTTGTCGAGCTGCTCCATGATTCTTGCTTTGGCTTCTTCTTTTATGTCTTCGCCCTGTTCGGCGAGGTTCTGTTTGAGCTTCCCGAGTTTCTTACGGGTTACTTCTCCTTTTTCCGGGGCGAAAAGCACTCCGAGGGTCAGTCCCGCTGCCGCTCCGGCAAGAAGGGCCAGAATAGATTTTCCTTTCATAGCATCGTAAGTTTAAATACCTGGTCCAAAGATAGTAATTTTCGGGCCATTTCCGAAAAAGACTTTTCTTTGTAAAAATTTGTAAGTATTTTTGAGAAAGAATAACATTATACGACTAATATAAAAATTCAATACTTGACAATGAGACAGAAAAAATTCATTCTCCCCGAAAGCGAGATTCCTACGCAGTGGTTCAACATCCAGGCTATAATGCCTAACAAGCCGCTCCCCATCCTCAACCCGGCTACCCGCGAACCTCTGAAAGCGGAGGACCTCTACCCGATTTTCTGTGAGGAATGCGCCAACCAGGAGCTCGACCAGACCCATGAATGGATAGACATTCCGGAGCCTGTCCGCGAGCAGTACACTTATTACCGCAGCACCCCTCTCGTGCGTGCATATGAGCTCGAGGCAGCGCTTGGGACGCCTGCCCATATTTATTTCAAGAATGAAAGTGTCAGCCCTGCCGGTTCGCATAAGTTGAATTCGGCTCTTGCTCAGGCTTATTATGCCAAGAAGCAGGGCATTACCAATATTACGACCGAGACAGGTGCCGGACAGTGGGGCGGAGCCCTTTCATATGCCGCCAAGAAGTTCGGCCTGGAGTGCGCTGTCTATATGGTTAAGATCAGCTATCAGCAGAAGCCGTACAGGCGCTCGATCATGCAGACCTTCGGAGCTGCGATCACTCCTTCTCCTTCGATGTCCACCCGCGCCGGAAAGGATATCATCACCAAGAATCCTAACGACAACGGTTCCCTCGGCTGCGCCATTTCCGAGGCCATCGAGCTCGCAGTGACCACCCCTAATTGCAAATATACTCTCGGTTCCGTGCTGAACCATGTCTGTCTGCACCAGACCGTGATCGGACTGGAGGCTGAGAAGCAGATGGCGATGGCCGGAGAGTATCCTGACATCGTGATCGGATGCTTCGGCGGAGGTTCCAATTTCTGCGGAATCTCTTTCCCTTTCATGCGCCACAATATCCAGGACGGCAAGAAGACCCGTTTCATCGCTGCCGAGCCTGCAGCCTGTCCTAAGCTGACCAAGGGTAAGTTTGAGTATGACTTCGGAGACGAGGCCGGACTGACTCCGCTTCTCCCTATGTATACTCTCGGTCATGGTTTCAAGCCGGCCAACATCCATGCCGGCGGACTTCGTTACCATGGTGCCGGAGTCATTCTCTCCCAGCTAATGAAGGACGGTTTCATGGAGGCGGTCGACATCAAGCAGACCGAAAGCTTCAAGGCCGGAGTGCTTTTCGCCCGCACCGAGGGTATCATCCCGGCTCCTGAGTCCTGCCATGCCATCGCAGCTACCGTCCGCGAGGCGCTCAAGTGCAAGGAGACCGGCGAGGCCAAGACAATCCTCTTCAACCTCTCAGGCCATGGTTTCGTGGACATGGCTGCCTACGACCAGTATTTCGAGGGCAACCTCCAGGACTTCGAGATCTCAGACGAAGAAATCGCCCGCTTCATCAAAGACGCAGACGATCTGAACAAATAGTCTTATCTCTTGGGCTCCGGATGAGCGTCGAAGTCCCGGAAGTCGTAGTAATAGACATTTAGCGAATCCAGATACTTGTATTCGTTCTCCAGCCTCTTCAGGAAGCCGTCGTAGTCAAGGTTTTCCTGCGACGTCCATGCCTTTTCGGCGATGGCTATGAGCCTTGGGAAGACCATGTAGCCGAGTCTCTCCCCGGTGCGGACTCTTTCTGTCCAGAGGTTGGCCTGGATTCCGATTACATGCTGGTCATCGGCCAGCTTGTATCCGTATATCTCATTCATCTCGTTGCTCCGCTGTTCCCATGCCAGGTGTCCTTCCTTGCATCGGATATCCTGTATGTAGTCGAGGTAGAACGGGTCCCATGGCGAGATGATGGTCCTGTAGCCGTTTTCCAGAGTCTTTTCCAGGGATTCAGGATGGTCGGCGCGCCACCAGTGGATGATGGTCCTGTCTTTGTCCATGCCGCTGCCGATCACGTCGTCCCATGCTATTGCCACCTTCCCGGTTCCGGATACGATGTCTGAAAGACGGCGCTCGAAATACTTCTGGATGTCATTGTATGAGGCTATTCCGTTTTTCTCCATGAAGGCTTTCATGTCGGGATGCTCTCTCCATCCCTGCGTCGAGACCTCGTCGCCTCCGATATGTATGTATCGGCCCGGGAACAGGTCTGCGAGTTCCTTGATTATGGTCTCGAGTACCGTATATAGATTCTCGTCAGCAGGGTTGACCGTACGATTTCCTGCGGCAAATTCGGGGAATGTCTTGGTGAAAGCCGTTGCGTGTCCGGGCATGTCGATCTCAGGGATGACCTCTATGTGTCTCTCCGCCGCGTAGGCGACGATCTCGCGGATGTCATCCTGGGTATAGTACCTTGCTGGAGCGTTCGGGTCGGAATAGCATCCTATGCCGCCGACCGTGCACAGCTCCGGATAAGCCTTTATCTCGACTCTCCAGCCCTGGTCGTCCGAAAGATGCCAGTGGAACTTGTTCAGCTTGTAACGTGCCATGAGGTCCAGGATTTCCTTTACCTGGTCCTTTCCGAAGAAGTGGCGGGACTCGTCAAGCATGAAGCCTCTCCACTCGTAGCGGGGGGCGTCCTTTATGACTCCGCAGTACATCACGTCTGCTTCTGCAAGCTGCTTCAGTGTCTGCTGCGCATAGAACCTGCCGGCATCGTCCGAAGACTTGACGACAATCCTGTTTTTCTTTATCTGGATTTCATATGCCTCTGCAGGAAGGTTCTTCTCCTCTACATACTTTACCCTTTCGATGTTCTTCTTGTTGAATGTCTTTCCTGTCATTTCCGCAGACTGCGGAGCCGGGATTACCGGGACGCCTGCTGAAAGAGAGGCGCCTGCACATAGTGAAAGGATGCCGGAGGCAATGGCTGAAATCAAAGTTAATCTCATGACAAATCGCTAATATGTTCCAAATATATATAATCCTGCGAAACTAAGTATCGCATTATAAAAGGCTGGCTGGAATCGGATGTTCCCAGCCAGCCTCCTATCGTATAAAAAAACAAACTACATTCAATATAGTTATTGAATCCTGTTAATAGCCCCAGAGCACAAGCTCCTGGCAGTCAAGACCGCCGCTGGCTTCTGTGATGACCATCATGATGTAGCGGGTCTTGGCCGGGTCAAGAGATATGCTTACACTCTGGGCGCCGCCCGTGAACCTGAGCTTTCCGAGATAGGTGACGTCGGATGCCTCATAGTTCAGAATGCTCTGGTTCAGCGTGTATGTGCAGTCGTCGAGGGCATAGACTTCGACGGCCTTCATGTTGTATCTGCCGTCGGACCTTGTCCAGAACTCGATGCCGCCCATGCCGAATTCTTCCTGCATATCGACGAGAAGCCAGTAAGGAGTTGAGAATGATGTGGCACCATATCCGTTGTCACCGTTCCAGCCCCAGTTCTGCATCCATGAGTGGGCTGCATTGGATACTCTGTCGTCGAATACGCCTGATACGGAGTAGTCTGCCATAGGCCTCTTGTCCTGGGATGTCTGCGGATGGAAAATGAATCCGCCGCCCGGCACTATGTTCTCAAGGAAGTTTCCTGAACGGCCGCCACCCTGCTTGTCGTCGAGTGGGGTGAGTCCGTATTCTGCAAGGCGTGTTCCGAGTTCGGTGTTTCCGTTTGAAGCCTTGATGTCGATTCCGACGTTGACGGAAGCCGTCTGCAGAGGGTTCTCGATAGGAATCTCCATTCCGTTGAGGACTGCGTTGCTGAACCTGACTGCATAGTTGAACGACTTGCCAGGAGCCCATTTCAGGCCTTCTGCAGGGATTGTGATGTTGTACTCAACCTTGTTGGTGCCGGCTGACATTGACTTCACATCCTCGTTCTCGATGACAGTTCCTTCAGGGAACTTGTCTGCGAACACATATTTTGCAGGAATTGAATTGCCCTTCGTGGTGAAAAGCTCGTCGACGTCCGTTGTCGCGAACTCCACGTCGTAGGTGAGATCCCATGAGTTCTCGAAAGGAAGCTCTGCCGTGATGGTCATGTTGCCGTCAAGCGTGAGCTCGGTGGATTTGATCCTGAGGGTAGCGTTGCTGAGGACAGGAGTAGCCATGTAATATCCGAGAGAGGTGGTATCCTTGACGGATGCTACCTTGACGTTGTCTGCTTCGAGTGCGAGAGCGAGCACATAGTCATTCAGGTCTACTCCGTCTTCCTTTGAGAATTCAATGATGTTGTTGACATCGAAGCTTACTGAGAAAGATGCGTTCCTGCCTTTGAGCTGGTCGGTGCTCTTAGTCAGTTTGTAGCAATTCTCAGGAAGGGCCTTGAGATCCGTGTAATTGATCTTGTTGTAGTAGTCGATGTAGTCTTCCGCAACTTTGGCCGTCACTGTAGCTTCCGCTGCCTTGAGACCGGCGCAATATACGTTTACGGTAGTCTCTACTTCAGTCTGCACGTTGTATAGCTTGACCTTCTGGATACCGTTGTTGGCGGTATTGTCGGTGAAATAGACGGCAGAATCCGGCATATTGAAGTCTCTGTGGTCTGACACGCAGCTGCAGAGCATGCCCAGGACCATGACTGATGAAACTATAAATATGTTTTTCATTTTCATTCGATTTTAAAATTACCATCCAAGGTTCTGGTCGCTGCGGAGGGCCGGGACGCGGTTCACTTCGGCAGTCTCGAAAGGTTCGAGATAGGATTTCTTGGTAAACTTGCGTGGACCGTACCTGTAAGTCTCGCCATAGCCATACTGCTCCATGCCTATCTCCCTGCGCTGCCAGAAATCACCGTCGATATTGTCGTTGTTGACTTTTACGTTACATCCGATAGTGTATCCGCTCCTTGCTTTCTCTGCAACCATCCATGTACGGATATCGGCATAGCGCATGCACTCATAGCAGAGCTCTACCATCCTTTCACGACGGATATACTTTCTCTGGAGGTTCTTGTCACCCTTGATCTCAGGATATACTGTGAAGATGTCAGGGACACCTGCGCGGTGGCGGATCTTGTTCCAGTATGTTTCGATGTCAGGGTTGGCCGGGTCATACTCGTTGAGAGCCTCGATGTAGTCGAGATAGACGTTGCCGAGACGGACGATCGGCCATGTGATGTTGCCCCATCCCTGGAGAGGGTTGATGGTAGGTGCGTACCACTTGAGGGCGAGGTATCCGGTAGGAGGGACATTGTTTGCTGAAGGCCATGCGTTCTGACCGTTCGTATAATATTCGAGGTCGGTCTTGACGTTGGCATTGCCTGCAACCCACTGCATTCCGCTCCAGCCTACGTTGCGGTAGAAACGGGCCTCACGGTTTGCGAACTGGGCAGGAGTAGCTCTGTCGGCGGCCTTCTCAGGAACCACGAGGTTGAGGAGAGGGTTCTTCATGTTCACGGAACCAGACTCTGCGTAGCCGGCCCTAGGGTCAACTTGTGCAGGATTCTCGACATCGACATTCTTGCCCTGGGCGTATGCTTCGGTATCCCAGTATTCTGTCTTGACAGGGTATACTCCGTCTGCCATCGCGAATGCATCGACAAGCTTCTGGGTAGGGCAGATTGAAGCCCAGCCGTCAACGCCGTCAATTATCCACTGAGGGAAGGCTTTGTGTCTCCATGTAGAGCCCCCACGCATGAACGGGAAGATGATCTCGTCATTGTCGAGGTCCTCGACGAAGAGGTTGGTAAGGTTCTCGAGTCCGCGCTCGAAGTCGTCAGTCTTTGTAGAGTTGTCTACAAGGGAGTATGTCGGAAGGTCGATGACGGCCTTAGCAGCCTTAGCTGCCTCTTCCCAACGCTTCGCATCATATGAAGTATTGAAGAGCTGGTTGCCGTTGCGGTTCTTGATGCCGTCATACATGTGGGACGGGGTAATGGTGCCGTTTTCGTCGATGTAGACCTGTCCGTTGAAGAGAGGACGGGCACTGTAGAGTAGGAGGCGGGCCTTGATGGCGAGTGCCATGCCTTTTGTTGCACGGCCGAGCTCTGAGCTTGCATCCCTTGTGGAAGGAAGCTCGGCTGCAGCCATGTCAAGCTGCTCGCAAACCCAGTCTACCAGCGGTTGCCATGCGGTGCGGTCAACTTTGTTGACGTCCTCGTCGAGGAGACCGAATGATGAATCGCCGTTGAAGAAGGTCGGTCCGTAGTTCTTCATTATGTAGAAGTAATAGTATGCGCGGAGGAATCTTGCCTCGGCCTTGTACTCGTTCTTCTGCTCGCCTGTGAGTTCAGGACAGCGGTCTACGTTCTCCATGAAGATACCTGCCTCGCGGATACCGTAGTACATGTTCCTGTACTTGGTTCCGGTGAATGTGTCGTCAGGAGTCTGTGTCTCGAACATGTATTTTCCGAAACGGCTGTTCGGGAAGGAACCGGAAGTCTCGTCAGAAACACATGCGTCAAATGCATCGTTGTTGCTGCAAGGATCGGCGTCGTTAGGAATCCAGCTGTAAACGTTCCACAAATACTGCATCGTGGTGTTTCTCTTCTCCCAGATTGTGTCTGATGTCAGGGCATCATCCGGCTGGCGGTCAAGATAGTCGTCGCAACCGGCAAGGAAGAACGCTGATATAAATATGAGTATATATAATCTTTTCATTTTGAGTGTCATTTTTAGAAGCTGGCGCTGATACCGAAACTGAATACACGTGTGGTAGGGTATGAATATACATTACCGCCTCCGGAACCGGTAAGATTAGGGTCCCAAAGTTTGAACTTGCTGAATGTAAATACGTTCTGGCCCTGGAAGTAGACACGGAACGCGCTCATGTGCATCTTGGATGTCCACTTGGTAGGGAAGGAATATCCGAGCTCGACATTCTGGAGGCTGATGTATTTAGCGTTTCTTGTCCAGAAATCTGAAACCTGAGTGTTGTTGGTAGACTCGTTCAGATATGTGAGGCGAGGATACTTCGCATTAGGTCTTTCAGGAGTCCAATAGTTGTTGTAGAGGTCTGAGAGCATGTTTGAAGTCTCAAGACGGCCGTCGGTAGAAGTGATACCGGTCACGAGGAGCTTGGCCTGTGACATCATGTTCAGTGAAACATGGTCGACACCCTTGAAGAACACTGAGAAATCGATGCCTCTCCATTCTACTGATGCGCCGAAGCCATAGTAGATCTCAGGAATGTCCCTGTAGCCGATTGGCTTGCGGTCGTTCGTGTTGATCACGCCGTCACCGTTGAGGTCCACATAGCGGATGTCGCCAGGTACCGGATTGAAGAGGGACTGGTCGGCATGGGCGTTGATTTCAGCCTGGTTCTGGAAGAGTCCGTCTGAAACATAGCCGAATGGCTGCCAGTATGCCTGGCCGGTGCTGTTGAGGTATGGATATTCGTAAGCGGCCTCATCGCAGTTGACGAGTACGTTTCTTGCGAAGGTGTATGTACCCTTGGCCGTAACCATGAACTCGCCGAGTTTCTGGTGGTAGTCGGCAGAGAGGTCGAAGCCGGAGTTGTCCATCTCACCCATGTTTACGTATGGGGTGACTGAGATTCCTGAGAAGAATGGAAGTGACTTTCTGTCAAGGAAGATTCCGGAACGATGCTCCTTGAAGACGTCGGCCTGAACCTTGAGCTTTCCGTAGAGAGAGAAGTCGACGCCGACATCAAGTTTCTCGGCTACCTCCCAGCTTACGTTAGGGTTGGAGATATCGCCTTCCTTGATACCGCTGTGGCCGCTGACTCCTGTGCCGAAGTAGGCAGAACCGGAGTTCGTGATGGTGCCGAGGTAGATGAAACGGCGGTTGCCGCCGATCTGGTCGTTACCTACAAGACCCCATGAACCGCGGATCTTGAACATGTCCACAACGTTCTTCATCTTGCCCCACCATGGCTCCTCTGATACGAGATAACCCAAGGCTACTGAAGGGAAGAAACCGAAGCGCTTCCCAGGAGAGAAGTTCTCGGAACCGTTGTATCCGGCGTTGAACTCGAAGAAGTAGCGGTTGTCATAGTTGTATGTGACACGTCCTGCGATACCCTGGTTCCTGTATGGGAGAGAGTACTGGGAAGAACCTGCGCTGTCACCAAGCAAGCTGCGGCTTGACTCCTGGAACAGGAAGAGACCTGTCACGTTGTTCTTGCCGAATGACCTTGCATAGTTGAGGGATGCCTCTATGTAGAGCCTGCGGTTACCGGAACCACCCTTGTTGTAGTTGAGGGTTTGGCTTCCGGTCTTTGACTGTTCGAGGATGAGGTTTCCTTCCTCGTCACGGCCAGTCGCATAGTAGCAGTCGTATGCGCGAGTGTGGTCGAACCAATGAGCGTTGTATGCGTCGAAAGATACCTTGGCGTTGGCTTTCAGGCCAGGGGTGAGCCAGCCGAAGTCATGGGTGAGTCCGATAAGCGCCTGGGCATTGTTGTCGAATGCCTGACGGTAACCGGTCTCGGTGACCATGGCGTAAGGGTTCACTGCCATACCGGCGGTCTCGCCTGTAGAGTATTTCTCTGGGAAGAGTACGCCCGGTACCATGAGTGAGTACTGGAATATCTGCTTTGAGTCAGTGCCTGGTTTGTTGCGCTGCTCGAAGATTGTAGCGAGGTTGAGGTTGAGGGTCGTGTTCTTCTCTACCTGGATGTCAACGTTGGCACGGAAGTTATACTTCGTGTATCTCATCTCGGTGCCATATTTTACGGATGAATCCTCTTTGTAGAGACCACCTTCACTATAGAAACCACCACCTACATAATACTTCACGGTGCTGTTACCACCTGTGATCTGGACGTTTGCGCGATGGCTGGTGGACATAGGCTTGAAGATCTTGTCCATCCAGTCAATGTTCGGATAGAGATCCGGATCCACGCCGCTGAGATGCTTCTGCATCACCTCAGGAGAATAATATTCATATCCTGCGGCAGCATTCATCATTTCCATATACTGGCGGCCGTCGCACACATCTGGAATCTTGGTGGCTGAAACGGCGCCTACTTCATATTTTGCGGTTATCTGGGCCTTTGAATCCGTACCGGTATGAGTGGTGATGAGGATAACTCCGTTTGCGCCTCGCACACCGTAGATTGCGGTTGCGGATGCATCCTTGAGGACGGAGAACTCCTTGATGTCGTTAGGGTCCACGAGGTCAAGCGAGCGCTCTACACCATCGACGAGACAGAGAGGAGTGTTTCCGCCGGAGAAGGAGGATACACCACGGATCCAGAAGGTAGAGCTTGCTCCAGGCTCGCCGTTGTTCTGGAAGGAGATGATACCTGACACCTTACCACCGAGCATGTTTGAAAGCTTGCCTACGGGAGCGGTGAGCTGGTCAGGAGCGATGGTCGTAATCGCTCCGACGACACTTGCTTTCTTCTGCGTGCCGTATCCGACAACCACGGTCTCCTCGACCATGAGGGAGCCTTCATTAAGGACCACGTTTGCGGTCTGGTCTTTTCCTGTAAGTTCTACGAAAGCATCTTCATATCCGAAGAAAGAGATGCAAAGGGTGGCAAATTTGCCTTCATACTTGATTGAATAGCGGCCTTCGGCATCAGCTATCGTACCATAGGACGAATCCTTGATCCATACCTGAGCGCCTGCAACCGGTTCATTCGTAGCGGCATCCGTGACAATACCCTGTACTGTCTGGAATGTCTTGCTCTGAGCCGCCGCTCCGGCTGCGGTACCGAAGAAGCCCACTAAACATAGGATTGCTGAAATCAGCCAATGTTTAGATACTTGAATTGCACTCATAATTGATAATTGAAAGGAATTTAGTTGTTTTTTGTGATTAGTAGGTTGTTGCTATTTCACTTTGATGCTGTTGAGCAGTCCAAGTTTGCCGTCATCGATGAGTTTCAGAATCAGTTCTCCGAAAAGACCGTTCTGCCATGCAAACCATGAACGTGTATAGTTGTCCGGGTCATCGACGTTGAACGACTCATGCATGAAGCCTGTCCCGGCATCTGTCTTCATGAGCGTCTCGACGCACCACTTGATTTCTTTGTCATCCTGGCTTGTGAAAGCCTTCATCATTATGGACATAGGCCAGGCCATGTCGTAACCGATGTGCGGACCGCCGATTCCTTCGGCAGCCTTGCCCCTGAAGAAGTATGGGTTGCTCTCGCTCCATACGAAGCGGCGTGTGTTCTGGTAAATCGGGTCGTTGATGTCAACGTCGCCAAGGTAAGGCATAGCCAGGAGACTAGGTACGTTAGCATCGTCCATGAGCAGATGGTTGCCAAAGCCGTCCACCTCGAAAGCGTAGATGGTTCCGAACTCAGGATGCTCGTACGTCGCATATTTCTTAAGGGCAGTCTCCACCTCGTCTGCAAGTTCGAGGCACTGGGTTGCAAGGTCCTCCCTCTTGTTCACCTCGGTAAGAATCTCGGCAGCCTTCCTGAGCGAAGTGACCGCGAAGAAATTGGAAGGGACAAGGAACTGAAGTGTAGTGGCGTCGTCGGAAGGACGGAACGAAGACACTATAAGGCCTACCGGATTTACCGGAGCGCCTTTACCGTTGTTGTTCAGCGTATCGAAGGCTCTGGTGGTGTTGCGCATG
>Ga0310695_10002890_pt1 | contig 35032 bp, 26 predicted proteins | sample RumenRJG_04DNA_FD_203882 | JGI IMG/M metagenome (GOLD analysis project Ga0310695, IMG submission 203882) | Bovine rumen microbial communities from Lethbridge, Alberta, Canada - RJG_04 (v2) (version 2) | ecosystem: Host-associated > Mammals > Digestive system > Stomach > Rumen | place: Canada... | reverse complement strand
GGAAACCAGCCGGCGCTCAGGTCGCTCCTCAGCGTTGCCCTATCCTCCGGTTGCTGGTATCTGAAGTTTATCATGATTGGTGACTGTTTTCCAAAGTGTTAAATTCGATTGTCCTTGACATGGGGAGTACTTTAAGGGGAACGCCTGGAACGGGGGAAAAGAGTGGGCCTGCGGGGATTCCGGGCTGCGATTCGGATGCGGACGGTCGAGTGTTTTTGCGGCTGTAAGCGGTCGGAGACGCCCCTTGGGACGCGGTTTTTGCCTGTTAGGTGCAGCGTAAACCGGACAACAATGTTTTGGCAAAACGGTGACATATCGATTACGTAACCGGAATGTTTCTCCCGGTCACAAAAGAGACTTCGTCACAGAAAATGAAAAGCAGGGCAGGACAGGCTGGACCGGTTGAAAATGAACGGATAGCGGTTACAAACGTTTGCAGATAGGAAAAACGGGGAGATTCCGGATGGTTTGTTACACAGTTACGCGGTTTGGAAAGAAAAAAGTTACACAGATGGATTGAACGGAGGGGTGAGGGAAAATATAATAAGGATACCCTGTGAGGGGCCAGAAAGTCCTTAAGGACAGATGCGGAGGGATTGTTATTACTCAGGCACTTGTTGAACAGGAACTCTCATTCATCTCGGCGGTGTACCGGCAGAACGTCCTGCAGAAGGAAATGTTTGTGGCAGAGCTTGCCGGGGTGCCGATCGGGATTATCAGCCGGTTTGAATCCACCAAGGAGTTTTTCCTGGATTACCTGACGGACCAGTTGCCGATGACGATTGTATCGGTCTCCGATGAGGAAATGATGATGGAAGACGATGAGATTTCTGAGCGCACCGAGCAGATGGTGATTAACAGCAAGATCGCTTCCGCGCTGGCGGATTACAATGCCTTCCTGATGCGGACGGCGGTGATCAGCGTGGACGGCCAGGGCGTGGGCTTCGCGGCCCCGAACGGCGTGGGAAAGACCACAAGGGCACTCCTCTGGAAGAAAGCGCTGGGAGACAGGGTCAGGGTGGTAAACGGATCCAGGCCTGTGTTCGGCCTTCGGGACAACGGGGTCTATGCCTTCGGAAGCCCCTGGAGAGGCCGAGAAAGGCTGGGAAGCCGGGAGAGCGTGCCGATGAAGGCCATGTGCTTTATTGAGCGCGGAGATGAGGTTTCCCTGAAGCGGATGACGCCGGATGACGCAGCCATGCGGCTGATGCAGCAGGTGATGATTCCCAAGGAGACAAAGCAGATGTGCATGCTCATTTCCCTGCTGGAAAAGTTTGTGCAGACGGTGCCGTTTTATCTGTATACCTGCAACATGGAGAAGGAAAAGCCGGAAATGCTGTGGGAAGAAATGAAGCGTCCGTAATTCAGAATGATGAATTCAGAAATGACGGGACCAAGCCAGACCGATGGTCTGGCTTCTCTTATATTTGATACAGGCTCTTTGTGATGGGGTACCTGCATTCTATCGTCACTGAAATTGTTTGTCCACAATATGGGGTTTACAATCATTCAGTGTACAGAGAATGGGTTTTTCACTTATTCAAGTGTCCATTTTATGGGGATCATTTCAGGGTGGGCCAGGATGCAGGGCACCAGGGAACTCGGAACTCGAAGGGAACCCGATGGTTGTTGCGGTGAATGCGGTGGGGATGTGGCAGAATACAACAGACAACGCAGGTTCATCACGCTTTTGATACAGGAGAAAGATGGGAAGCAATCTGAAGAGGGGCAGGGTTGCGTTGTTCTGTTTGCTTACGGCGGGATGATTCTGTAGCGTTGAGGTTGCGGAAAAGAGGAATGTGACAAAGGGACAAGATTGATCCGTCACGGCCGTCAGGCTGTGACCGTCAGTCTGTCCCTCTTGTCATATTCCGTTTATGCGCTTCTTTGGTTGAGAAGAGCTTTTGGATGGGGTTTGGCTTTGCGTTTTGACGGTTTGGTTACATTGAAATGGGAGAATTTGGGTTTGCAGGTGGATTGAAAAAGGAAGGCACAAGGGATACAATAGAAAGAAGAGAGAGAAACTGAAATCGTTTGCCCTTCTGTCTGGGAGAAGGGTTCGTTTGCACATCAATTGAGAAGACGTCAGGAGGCAGAAGTATGCCGGAAAAACAGACCCCTTTTCGTCCTTCCGTGGAGAAGAGAAGAATCCTGGTGATCGATGATGAGGTGATCAACCAGGAAATCCTGCAGATGATGCTGGCGGATACCTATGAGGTGCTGCCGGCGCTGACAGGAAAGGAAGCGCTGGAGATCCTGCATGAGCAGTATGAGACGCTGAACCTGGTGCTGCTGGACCTGAACCTGCCGGATAAACACGGGCTGGAAGTGCTGTGGGAAATCCGGAACGACAGCCGGTACGCCAGGATCCCGGTAATCGTCATGACGGCGGACAGCGACGCGGAAGTGGAATGCCTGACGCTGGGGGCGATTGACTTCATTCCCAAGCCCTATCCGCGGCAGGAGGTGGTCCTGGCCCGGGTGCGGCGGACCATCGAACTGAGCGAGGACCGGGACATCCTGCACTGGACGGAGCGGGACCGGCTGACGGGGCTGTACAACAAGGACTTCTTCTGCCGGTACGCGGTGCAGCTGGACGCGCGGCACAGGGATTACCCGACGGACGCGATCCTGCTGAACGTGAATCATTTCCACATGATCAACGAACGGTACGGGAGGAAAGCCGGGGACGAACTGCTGCGGGAGATCGGACAGAAGGCCCTGGAATATGTGGAGGAGGCAGGCGGGATTACCTGCCGGAGCGAGGCGGATACGTTCCTCATCTACTGCCCGAGCCGGGAGGATTATTCTTCGCTCCTGGAAAAGGTCTCCGTCCCGATGCCGGGTAGCGGAAACGGACAGGGGGAAAACCGGGTCCGGATCCGAATGGGCGTATACGCCGGGGTGGACAAGGAACTGGACGTGGAGCGGCGGTTTGACCGGGCGAAGATCGCGGCGGACACGGTGAAGGGGAACTTTACGAAAGCCATCGGGATCTATGACGACTCCATGCACGAGACGGAGCTGATGCAGGAGCAGCTGATCGAGGATTTCCAGGCTGCGCTGCGGGAAAAGCAGTTTGAGGTGTTCTTCCAGCCTAAGTTTGACGTGCGGGGCGAGGAGCCGAAGCTGTGCAGCGCGGAAGCGCTGGTGAGATGGCGGCATCCGAAGCTGGGCATGGTGAGCCCGGGGATCTTTATTCCCCTGTTTGAAAACAACGGCCTGATCTTCCAGCTGGACAGCTACGTATGGGCGGAAGCCGCGGGGAAGATCCGGGAGTGGAAGGAGAAACATTCCATTGCGCTGCCGGTATCGGTTAACGTATCCCGGGTGGACCTGTATGAACCGCAGCTGATCGAGATGATGCAGGAGATCTGCTCAAAGAGCGGCATCGGGAACGAAGAGCTGCTGCTGGAGATTACAGAATCCGCGTATACGGGGAATTCCGGGCAGATAGTGGAAAAGGTGGGAAAGCTGCGGGAGATCGGTTTCCGGATTGAGATGGATGATTTCGGTTCCGGATACTCCTCCCTGAACATGCTGTCTACATTGCCCATCGACGCGCTGAAACTGGATATGTACTTTATCCGGAACGCGTTTAAAGAAAAGCAGGATACCCGGCTCCTGGAGATGATGATCCGCCTGGCGGAAACCTTCCGGGTGCCGGTGATCGCCGAAGGCGTGGAAACGGCGGAACAGGTGGCGGTGCTGAAGGGCATGGGCTGCGACATTATCCAGGGGTATTACTTCTCTAAACCGCTGCCGGGGGCAGATTTTGAAAGCTTCATGCTGGAGCATAATCCGAACAAGTAGACGGCGCGCGGAAGAAGGGGGCAAAGCGTATGACCATAGAGGAACTGAAGGCCTACGGGGCGGACACGGATGCCGGGTTGCAGCGGTGCATGAACAACGAGAGCTTCTATCTGCGGCTGGTGAAGATGATCCCCGGGGACGACAACTTCCGGAAGCTGAAGGAGGCCCTAGAGGGTGGGAACCTGGACGCGGCCTTTGAGGCGGCTCACGCGCTGAAGGGCTCCAGCGGGAACCTGGCCCTGACGCCGATTTACGCCCCGGTAAACGGGATGACGGACCTGCTGCGGGCCAGAACCCGGACGGACTACACAGAGGGGTTAAAGGCCGTCCTGGAGGCCCGGGACAGGCTGCAGGCCATCTGCGGGGAGTAAGCAACATTGCGCAATGAACAATGAATAATTAACAATTAAGCGCCTGCAGGCGCAAGCCAGCGTCTGAATAAAAAAGAATTGAAGTAAACAAAGGAGCATGATAAAATACCCTTTGAAAGATGTTTCACCGGTCTATCAGGCCGGGCCCGCAGAAAAAGTATTACAAAAGCGATACTTATTCATGGAGCAAGCTGCCATCTTTCAAAACCATTCGTATCAATAACTGAGCAAGGGAAAAGTTACTTTTCGAGGCTCACAAAATTGGTCGAATGATACATGTAACAGAAAGGAGGCGCAGCACAGAAATTGGAGAGAAAGCTGAGAGCTTTATTCGACTACCAGAAGTTTGAGCAGAACAAAGATCTTCAGAACGTGATTGACCGGGTGCACGCGCGGTACAGAAGCAGCAGTACGGCGCGGATGCTGGACGATGACGAGGCCGACATGGTGGCAGCAGCGGGGTTGCCTGACACAGCCATGAAGAAGAAAAGTCTGCTGAAAGACGAAGATGAACACTCCTGACTGGGAGAACATATATGATCTTTACAGCGGCAAGGTGATGGGGTACATCGCGGCCCGGGTGCAGCGCCGGGCGGACGCGGAAGACCTTTGCGCTGATGTGTTTGAGAAGGCATTCCGGAAAAAGGACGCCTTTGATGAAAGCAAGGCCAGTATCAGCACGTGGATTTTTACGATCACGCGGAATACAGTGATCGACTATTTCCGGCGGAATAAAATCATGGATGAGCCGGACGAGAATATCGCAGCGGAAGGCGAAGTGGACGACAACCTGCTGACGCAGGAAACGCTGAGCGAGCTGGCAGGGGCTCTGACGAGACTGCCGGACGAACTGCAGGATATTATCGTGCTGATGTACTATGACGGCAAACCGATGACCGAAGTGGCTACCCTGATGGGGCTGAGCTACGGCGCGGTGAAACTGAGGCATCAGAAGGCGCTGGCACAGCTGAAACGATACATGGAGCTTTAAGCTCCAATGAATTATAAAAATGGCAATGCAGAGTGCATTGCCATTTTTATATGAAACACTGGAAGAACCGGGAATGTGACAAAGGGACAGACCAACTGTCACAGCATTAAGCCGTGACAGTTGGTCTGTCCCTATTGTCACGTTCCCGCATGGCGTATTGGTTGCTTCAGGTTTATCAGTTTAGTTGCCGGTTTCTGCTTGAGGCCCCCGATATTCCAGGCACAGCATCGTCAGGTCGTCAAACTGTTCAGCCTGGCCGACAAAGGTGGATACGGCGCTCTGGACCGCGGAGAGGATGGTCCTGGGATCATGGTGCTCGGCGGTACGGAGAGCCTGGATCATCCGATCGGTCCCGAACATCTCCTGGTTGGCGTTGGTGGCTTCCGGAACGCCGTCGGTATAGACGAAGAGACGGGAGCCGGGCTCCAGGGTGAGGGTATAGTCACGGTAACGGACTCCTTCCATGCCGCCGAGGACGAACCCGTGCTTATCCTTGAGCAGTTCAAAGGAGCCGGGGTAATGGCGGATGGCGGGATATTCATGGCCGGCGCTGGCGGCGGTGAGGATACCGGTGGAGATTTCCAGAATGCCGAGCCAAACGGTCACGAACATTTCCTCCGGGTTCCGGTTGCAGATCTCCGCGTTGACTTCGCCCAGGATTTTCGCCGGGGAAAGCTCCTTCGTGGCCACATGGTGGATCAGGGCAGAAGAGAGCATCATAAACAGGGAGGCGGGAACGCCCTTGCCGGATACGTCGCCGATGACAAGACACAGGTGGTCATCATCTATGAGGAAGAAGTCATACAGGTCGCCGCCGACCTCCCGGGCGGGGGTCATGGATGCATAGAGATCGAACTCATGCCGGTCCGGGAAGGGCGGGAAGATCTTGGGCAGGTAATTGGACTGGATCCGGGTGGCCAGGTTCAGCTCCGTGGAAACGCGTTCCTTTTCCAGCTCCAGGGCACGGCGCTCCCGTGCGGTACGGATATACCGGGCAATGATGGAGGCCAGATACAGCACGAGCAGCGCTACCGGGAGCCAGAGCACATGCACCACATATCCGGCCAGCCAGAAGGCCCAGGAGCCCAGCAGGGACATGAAGATGAACAGGATGCAGAACAGGCCGCCGATGCGGGGATTGACCCGGAAAAAGAGGAAGGAAACCGCAATGCAGAACAGGGCCATGACGATGAACTGCATATGGTCCGAGGCTTCGTCCTTCAGGTTATGCTCAAAGAGGGACTGGATGACGTTTGCCTGGTATTCCACACCGTTCATGAGAATAGAGCGGTTGGCGGCGGTGACATAGGCGTCCTGAAGGGAGGGAGCGTAAGGTCCGATGAGAACCACCTTACCGGCCCAGACAGAAGAGGGGATCCGGCCGTAGATGAGATTCAGGAGGGAAAGCTTGTCATCAAAAGCACCGGGCTGGCCGGTGAAAGGCACATAGTAATGGCCGGCAGCATTCACCGTCGGCAGGGAGAAGGAACGGCCCTTCTGTTCCATATACAGGCGGGCGGTTTCCGCGGCCATGGAATAGACGCGTTCGCCGGAGGGCATGGTGACATACAGCAATGCATGGCGCATAATGCCGTCCACGGCGTCCAGCATGGCGTTGATATGGCCCTGGTGTGTGACAGATTTGAGGGAGGCATAGGGCTCAACAGAACCCAGGACAGCGGCGGCGTTCAGGGAAACGGCATGGCCCTCATCCCAGGTGATTTCCGATCCGTATTCCACCATGCAAGCAGTGACCACATTGCCCAGGTTTTCCGCGGCACGGGCCAGCTGTTCATCCACAGCCTTGTCGATTTCGCCTTCATAAAGGATATCGATGGCGGTGACGGCGGGACGATTTGCCGGATCAGCGGCAAGCTCCTGCAAGGCCATGGCCATATAGCTGCGGTAATTGGGTCCGTAGGGGCCGAATGCCTGCAGGGTCTCATTGTCGATCCCGATAATGATAATGTCATTGGAAGGGATGCCCTTGCCCTGATACAGGGCGTCCTGGGCCTGGCGGTCCAGATAATGGAGAGCGCCGGCATAGATGACGGCAAGGACAACCAGAGATACCGCCAGCGGAATAAGACTGAAACGAACAAGGGACTTTTTCATCCGGGAAAACCTCATTTATTAAAGGTAGGAGGTGATGATTTCTGTACGATTTAATAGTTTACGCCGGATGGGGGACCATCGGGCTGTGTAGGATCAGGGACGCTGGAGTCGGTGGTTACCGGATCACTTGGAGAAGCAACGATAGTGTATGTGGTGTTGATGTAAGAATCAGCGTAGTTTGACGCGTCAACACCCGAGAAAGAAATGGTGTGATCGATGTTATAGGTTTGTCCGGGCTCGAGATGGTCTTTATTGTTTTCAATATCGCTGTGGACGGTGAGCGTTACGGTCTTCGTGGGATCACCGTCAAGGATAAAGGTGTTGGCGCCTTCCGCGGTTGTACCGCTTTGGTCACCCAGGGAGGGCGGCGTACGTGTCCAGTTGCCGTTGTCACCCAGTTCACAGCCATGGAGGTTAAAGACCAGTGAAACAGGTTCGGGGGTGGAACTGATAATCGTATACTGGTCATGTATAACCGAGACATTGTAGTTTGACGCATCAACACCGGAGAAAGATGTACTGTAATTAATTTTGTAGGTTTGTCCGGGTGCGAGATCGTCCTTATGGTTTTCTATTTCGCTGTGGACGGTGAGCGTTACGGTCTTCGTGGGATCACCGTCAAGGATAAAGGTGTTGTCACCTTCCGCGGTTGTACCGCTTTGGTCACCCAGGGAGGGCGGCGTGCGCATCCAGTGTCCGTTATCCGGTAATTCTCCGCCATGAAGGTCAAAGACCAACGATTCAACCGGCTTGGTGGAAGGTGCACTCACTGTCAGGGTTCCATTCACTGTATTGATGACATAGTTGCCAGCCTTTGTGCCTTCGTTCAGGGTATAGGTGAAGGTATTGTCACTGCTGCCGGGTTCTGTCTGGGTACCAGTGACGTTATAGGTCGCGCCTTCTCCGGATGCAAAACCATCGCCGCCGACAGTGACATTGCCGTTTGTAAGCGGTGATCCGTCATATGTCTTGCTGTCTGAAGCGCTGGTGAGGGTGACAGTGCGCGGGGTCACAGTCAGGCTGTCCAAATTCGCAGTGACGTTATAGTTTGATGCCTTGGCGGTACCCCAGTTGACGGTGGCTGTGGGAGTGACAGAACCTACATCGGTGATAGAGTTGTTCGAAAGGGTGACAGTGGCGGTTTCACCGTCCACCAGGCCGGAGATCCCCACCAGCTCGGGATTGAGCGCGAGCGGCGTGCCGTCATAACCCTTGGTCATGGCCTCGGAGGCAATGTACAGGTCTTTCGGCGTAACGGTAACGGTGCCGAAGGTGGTGGTGACGTTATAGTTATTGGCATTGCCGTTGATTGTAAAGTTGAAGGAAGCGGGAGTCGAACCGACATCGGTCTGGGAATGGGTGAATTCGATGTCGTAAGAATCGTCACCGTAAGTTATACCGGTCATGCCCCAGTCATCACATGTCAGGGGCGTGCCGTTATAGGGGCGGAAATCATCTGTGGTCCAGACATCAATATCCGCCTTGTTAATGGTGATGGTGCCGGGGTGCAGCTCGACCTTGTAATTGGCGGCCTTGTCGGCGTCAACGTTGAATGTATAGGAGATGGCGTTTTCATAGGTGCCGGCGTCAACATAACCGCTTTCTTCGGTGCCCAGGGCGATGGCGCTGACAATTTCCTGCATGGAGGACAGGTCGTCCGTGCACATAGGATAGGGTTCATCGTCATAGGTCTTGGAACCGTCGGGTGAAGAAATGGAGATGACAATCGGCGTGACGGTCAGGGAGCCGGCCTCTGTATAAACGGTATAGAGGGCGGTGACGTCGTTGCCGCCTTCGTCATAGATGGCATAGGAGTCGATGGTGCAGGGGCTTTCGCCGGCGTTGAGCTGGGAACCGGTGCAGGAAGCGATAAAGGTCCAGTTTTCAGGGATACCCTCGCTGGAAATATCGTCGTCATCCGGAACCAGGAGCTCGCCGTCATATTCCTTGGTGTAGGAAGGCGCGTAGAGATAGATGACGGGGGCGTCCGTGGGACTGGGTGTGGGCGTCGGAGTTGCAGTAGGCGTAGGCGTCGGCGTAGGTGTAGCCGTCGGCGTCGGAGTGGGTGTAGGAGTGGGTGTCGGAGTAGGCGTGGGTGTGGGCGTCGGCGTCGGAGTTGCCTCCGCTTCTGTCACCGTAAGGGTGCCGGGCTGACTGGTTACGGTGTAGTTATCCGGATTGCCGGAAATCCACTCATAGGTGAAGGAGTTCTCCACGGTGCCGGGATCCGTAAGGGTGCCTGTGACGGTGATGGTAACGGCGTCGCCTTCCTTCAGGCCTTCCACGGTGTAATCCGGGCAGGTGAGGGGCTCACCGTCATAGGTTTTCTCCGCGGAGCCGGTGGAGATGACCAGGCTGGCGGGCTGAACGGTGAGGGTGGTTCCCTTGATGGCAGTGGACGGGCAGGAGATATTCGCGGTTGTGTTTGTAATCTCTGCGGTCAGGGTATAGGAACCGGCGTCGGAGCCCATCCCGGAAAGAGTCATTGATACCACATCCCCGGTGAAGAGAATGAAGCGGTAGGACTTTTTCATGGAATCCGGACGGGTCATGGGAACGGCGCTGGCCAGGAAGTTCCGGCCGGCCGCGGCAGAGGAAGCCGAGGCGGTGACGGTTTCACCGGCGTGGGGGCCGTTGATATAGGAAAGCACCGGAACGGGAATGATTTCGGAGCCGCTGAAGGTGACGGGGGAAGGACTGCAGTTGATGGAAACCTCCAGGGGTTTGACCGTCAGTTTACCGGTCTTCAGTTTCACATTCTCAAAGGCATAGGTGGCATCCTGACCGGAAGCATCCACGATCTTATAGGCAGTGACCTTCGACTCGCTTTCGCCGGCTTCGGTCCGGGAACCGATGACGGTTGCGCGGACGGTATAGCCCTTGGGAAGGCCGGTAATGATGGCTTCGCCGGCTTCCAGGGGCTCACCGTCATAGACCTTTTCCGCCGTCGGGGCGGTAATGGTGATACTGTCGGTCTTCTGCGTGACGGTGAGAGTGCCCAGGTCTTCCTTCACGATATAGTTATTCTCATTGGCGTTGCCCCATTTCAGTTCATAGGTGTTGTCGCTTTCGCCGATCTCCGTCTGGGAGCCGGTGGCGGTGACCTCAATGGACGGATCCAGCACGATGGGGGTGAAGGCCGCTTCTTCGCTGCCCAGCACCCGGGTGTTGTAATTGGTGATCTGGGAATCGACGGTGATGCGGACGTTGGCGGAATCCTTCATGAGGTTATCCTTGTCGGAAGCGGCCACCTTCAGACCGCCGACGGCAACCGTCTGCTCCTGAGCTTCGGGAAGAGCGGCAATGAGTTCATTCAGGACTTCCGGATCCCAGCTGGCTTCCTCACAGGCGGCGGCCATCAGGTCCGGGTTTTCCGCGTAGAGGCGCAGGACCTCCGCGGGCAGGTCTTTTTCAGCCAGCTTCTCGATGACGAACTTCAGGGATTCACCCTTTTCTCCCTTCTGGAGGGAAACGGAAAGGCGCTGGCCGGCGGTGAGCTCCACGTCCTGCGGCTTGCCGGTGAAGGGGTTGGAGGTGTGGACATAGGTGACGCCGGAAACGGCGATCATCTGTTCGCTGCCCAGAGCGGTCTGGGTCACGAGGGAGGTGTTTTTCCAGGCGGGATCCTCCGGTTTGTAGCCGGAGACGGTACGGATACCAGCGTCCTCGCAGGTGAGGGGTTCGCCGTCATACTCCTTCTCGGCAGAGCCGGTCCAGACGGTGATCGGGGCCTTGTCCACGACCAGGTCGCCAGGGACGGTAGAGATATTGGTGAAGTGGGAAGTGACATCCTCCCCGGCGGAATTGGAAATGCTGTAGGAAGAGACCACGTTATCCGCATGTCCCGCGTCGGTTACGGAACCGGAGCAGGTGACGGCAATGTTGAAATTGGACGGGAGGCCGGAGACCAGCGCGGCATTGGAACGGGTCAGGGGATGACCGTCATACAGTTTGCTGGCGGACTGGGCTACGATGGTGACAGGACTGCTGATGAGCCAGTCTCCATCCGCGGGGAAGGGTTCTTCCGCGGAGTCATCCGTGAGGGTGCCTTCCAGCAGGGGCGCGCCGTTCTCGCTGCCGTTGGTGACGCGTTCAATCAGGACTGGATCCGCAGCGACGGTTTCCGCCACGAAGCCGGCGATGTCCTCGGAGGTCATGGGAGAGAGAACGGGGCTGGCGCCCGTGGAGTTGTCCCGAAGCTGGGGCGCAACGATCTTCTTGCCGGCGGGGATCGGAAGCTGGCGCTTGGCGCCTTCGGAATCCGTATAGGTCACCTCGGCGGTGCCTTCCAGAACGCCGAGGGTGGTGGCCGCGGGATTTTCGCCGTCGCCGGCGTTTGATGACAGGAAAACCAGGGTGCCGCGGATGCCGACGGTGAGGTTGGAGGTCTGGATATCCAGGGCCGCGTTCTCATCCAGCTTTTCCTGCACGTCCAGGAAAAGGGCGCCCTCCCTGAGGTTGAGGCGCATATGATCGGCTTCCTGGACGAACTCCACGTCTGTATCGGCGTCCAGGGTCACGATCTTGCTGTCGTCCAGGCCGACGGAAGCTTTTCCGTCCTCACCGGTGCGCATGGACTCGCCGCTGGCAAAACGCACGTTGTCCAGCAGGAAACGCGGTTCCCCGGCAATGTCGAAGATGTCCACGGTGCCTTCATGGCGCAGCAGGCGCATGGTGGTGGCATCGTAGGAGTCCTGGACGTTTTCCGCTGCGCCGAAGGCGGCAAGGGAAAGGGCGAGGAGAACCAGGAGAATGAGGGTGGATAATTTACGCATCGTGTAAACCTCCCGAAAAAGGTCTGAAGAAATTCAGAATTAGAAGTTGAAGTAATGATGTTCCGTAATGCGTTCGAGGACTGTTGAGTACTGAGGAGATGGTGGGCGATGCCCAAATGAACAATTAACAATGAATAATGAATAATTGTTCGCTGCCTCCACTTGTCATTTCGACCAAGGCAGCTATGCTGCCGCGTGGAGAAATCTCCCTGCCTGCAAACGTTAGGGTAACAGGAACGGAACATCTTCTTCTGCACGCACAAGTGTTCAGAAAAATCTTGGTTCCATTTGTTGATACGTATGCCAGGGGATGGTTGGCTTGCGTATCAACAGGCAGATATGATTTGAACAGGGGTGAGCTTTGCTTTTGCTCCGGAAAGCAGGTTTCCGGCCGATCCGGGCAAAAACAGACAAAAACCTATTACTGTTCAGATAATTATATCATATTAATATAGGAAAACGCCATATGATACGGAGAGAAAACACAGAAAAATGCAAGCGCTGTAAACGATTGCTGGTCTGGAGGTCAAAAATGGAAAAAATGTAAAAAATCTCTACTGATAAAAAGCCGGAAACGCTTGAAAAGTATTGAAAAAGCGCAATGGATACATTATAATAGACAAGATTGAGCGTGTAACAATACGGGCGAAGTCCTCCCGGAGGACAGGGCCGGACTGTTGCACAGACAGATCCGCGGAACGCCGGGAGACGCGGCAGGCGGAAAAAGGAGAACGGAGCACATGACAATTACCAAGAACCTGGACGGAACCAAACTGACAATTGCCCTGGAAGGCAGACTGGACACCACCACCTCCCCCCAGCTGGAAGCTGAAATGCATCCCGCCATTGACGATGCGACCGAGCTGACTTTTGATCTGGAGAAGCTTGCCTACATCTCTTCCGCCGGACTGCGCGTGCTGCTTTCCGCCCAGAAGATCATGAACAAGCAGGGATCAATGACCATCAAGAATGTATGCCCGGAGATCATGGACATTTTCGACGTGACCGGGTTTGTGGATATCCTGAACATTGAAAACTAAGGGAAGTATTACGGCATGGAATATCGGCCACTGACAATGGAGGACCGTGACCGGGTTGACAAGTGCAGAGACGCCATTCTGAATCCGTTTACTGCCCTGACTTTTACCTCACTGTTCACATGGAGAAAGGAATACGGACTTGAGATCGCGGGGGACCCGGATTATTTTGTGATCCGGAGCCGCCATGACGAGGCTTATTTCTGTCCCTGCGGAGATCCGGAGAAATGCCGGGCGTTCCTGCGGGACGAAGTGAAAAGCGGCGAGCGCGTGGTTTACCTGACCCGGGAACAGGCAGAGGCGCTCGGAGACGGATGGGACATCCGCCTGCGGGAGGACCTGAGCGAATATATCTGCGCGTCGCCGGCGCTGGCCTTGCGGGAAGGCTATCACATGAGCCACAGCTTCAAGGACAAATGCCGGCAGTACAAAAAGCGGCATCCCTATCAGGTGCGGCCGCTGACAAAGGACGACCTGCCGATGATGATCCGCATGGCCCGGGAATGGGAGGAAGCGGATCCGGAAGGGGCGGGCGACCTGCAGGCCCTGGAAGAGGAAATCCGCTTTTACGGCGAGATGACGCTGTGCGGCGTGATGATCACAACGGAGGACGGCGGGCACGCCTTCATCATGGGATACGAGAACACCCCGGAGATGTTCACGATGACCATGGTGAAGCACGACCTGGACCTGCCGCCGCTGATGACCCCGGTCTGCGTGCACGAGCTGGCAAACATGCTGGCGGATCAGTATCCCTACATTGACCTGGAAGAAGATCTGGGCCTGGAAGGGCTTCGCAGGGCGAAGCAGCTTTACAGCCCGATCCGGCAACTGGAAGTATATGAGGCGGTCAGAAGATGAATCGGAAACATTATATTTGCCGCAAGATGTTTTTGCGGATCCTCTGGCCGAGCCTGATCAGCAGCGTGGCGCTGGCCATTGCCGACGTGGCGGACGCGCTGGTCATCGGTAACCGGATGGGCGAAAGCGGCCTGGCCGCCATCGGCATCGTGACGCCGTTGTACATGATCCTGAACCTGATGGGATACGGATTTTCCATCGGGGGCTGCGTGACCTACAGCCGCCTGGCCGCGGAAGGCCGGGAAGAGGAAGCACTGAGCCATTTCAGGACCATCGGGACGGTTTTGTTTATCCTGGGCGTTATATTAGCAGGGGCAGGAGCGCTGCTGATGAAGCCGCTGCTGACGCTGCTGGGCGCCGGAAACGGCGGACCGGAGCTGTATACCCTGTGCGAGGAATACGCCGTACCGCTGGTAATTGCTGTGCCGGTATTCTTCCTCAACTTCCTGCTGTATGACTTTGTACGGTGCGACAATGACGCGCCGCGGGCTACCCTGGGATTCTCCGTAGGGTGCATTACCGACCTGGCGCTGAACATCCTGTTCGTGCTGGTGCTGGGCCTGGGCGTGAAGGGATCCATCTGGGCGACGGTGATTGCCCAGACCGTGAGTGTGATTATTCTTGGAACCCACCTGATCAACGGACGCGGACTGATGAGCATCCCGCGGGTGATGAAGGCAAAGCTCCGGCTCGACAAAAGCGTATGGAGCAGCCTGAGGATCGGCTTCAGCAGTTCCATACGGTATGTATTCCAGTTCCTGTTCCTGCTCCTCGGCAACCGGATGCTGCTGCGGGCGGGCGAGCTGGGACTGATCAAGGGCGACCTGTACGTGGCGGTGTTCGACGTGGTGATGAACATCAGCTACATCTTCCTGGGCATCTACCAGGCCTTTGCCGACACAATGCAGCCGCTGGCCTCCACCTTCGCGGCGGAGCACGGGAAGGACGACCTGAAATACCTGGCGCGGCTGGCCATGGCCACGGGCCTGATGGTCGGTATCCCGGCGGTGATCGTAGCGGCGCTGCTGGCCGGACCGCTGAGCAGCTTCTTCGGCCTGAGCGACGGGGAAAGCCTGAAGGTGGCCATCCCGGCCATCCGGCTGTACTGCGTGAGCACGCCCCTGGGCGGACTGCTGGTGATCCTGACCGGATTTTTCCAAAGCTGCGGACGGGAAAAGCTGGCGGGCATGATTACGATCATGCGCAAGGCGATCTTCCTGCTGCCGGCGACGGTGCTGCTGGGCATGTGGCTGCCGCAGGACTTCTGGTGGCTGTTCCTGATCGCTGAAAGCTTGACCATGGTGATGATGCTGACGGCGGTCCGCGGACGGCTGATGAAGGAAGACCGAAACGAAGAGGTGCCGGTGTTCACCGCCACGATGGATAACCAGAACCACGAGCTGCCGAAGGTGCTGGACGACGTGGTGGCATTCTGCGAAAAGCAGGAGATCCCCATGAAGCAGGCGATCCTGATCCAGTTGGCGGTGGAAGAGCTGAGCGTGGTCACGATGGATCAGGCCTTCAGCGGAAAGCCGGACGAATACATCCAGCTGACGCTGGCGAAGGAAGAAAACGACGACTACGTGCTGCATATCCGCAACAGCGCGCCGTATTTCAATCCCCTGGACCTGCGGATGGGTAAGATCCAGCGGGACGAAACGGAGGACCTGATGGACTCCGTGGGCGTGATGATGGTAAGGCAGAAGGTCAAGGCCCTGCACTACCGGAACTATGAAGGATTCAACATGATGACGGTGGTCATCTGACCCATTTTTCCACCCTGAAGAAAAGAGGATGCTCGCGCAATGAAGAAAAAAGGCTGGACTTCGCTGACGGTGAAGCTGAACACGCTGATCATCATTATCGTGCTGGTGCTGTCGCTGGGACTGGCGGCGTTTGCCTACAATATGAACAGCGAACGCGTGGACAAGTACTACAAGCAGACCACGAGCAACGCGGCATGCGCGATCGCCGCGTTTGTGGACGGCGATAAGGCGGAAGCCCTGCTGAACGCGATCAAGACGGACGAGTTTGCGGCCATCCGGGAGGAAGCCCTGGCAGCCGACGGCGACCAGGCGATCATCGACTGGCTGCAGGAGCGGGGCCTGTATGACACCTATACCGGCATCCGGGAGATGCTGAAGACTTACAAGGAAAAGCTGAAGGCGGAATATGTCTACCTACAGAGCCTGGAGGGATACAGGAGCATCAACATTGTGGACCCGGACGAGGCGGTGCTGTACACCGGCAGCTATGAAGATACGCCCGAGGAATACACGAAATTCCAGACCAACATGCATATTGAGTCCGTGGTGAGCAACACGGAATACGGCTGGCTGTGCTCCGCCTACGAACCGGTGGTGAACAGCAGGGGCGAGAACGTAGCCATCGTGGGCGTGGATATCAACATGAACGACGTCATGGAGGAGCGGGGACGCTTCCTGACCACGATGGTCCTGTTTGCCGCGGCCCTGATGCTCGTGAGCGTGATCATCACGGTGATGCTGATGCGGCGGATCGCCACCAAGCCGCTGAGCATGCTGGCGAAGGCGACCACCGGATTTGTGGACAACAAGACCGGCTACCTGAGGGAAAAGATCATCAACCTGCCGATCAATTCCAAAGACGAGATCGGAGACCTGTATGAGGAAATCCGCGGAATGCAGGGCAGGATCGTTGAATACCTGGACAACCTGACGACCGTGACGGCGGAGAAGGAGCGCATCGGTGCGGAGCTGAACATTGCCGCGCAGATCCAGAACGACATGCTGCCGCGGATTTTCCCGCCGTTCCCGGAGCGGAAGGATTTTGACATCTACGCGACGATGGATCCGGCGAAGGAAGTCGGCGGAGACTTCTACGACTTCTACCTGATCGACGACGACCATCTGTGCCTGGTGATGGCGGACGTGAGCGGCAAGGGCGTGCCCGCGTCGCTGTTCATGACCATTGCCAAGACGCTGATCAAGAACCGGGCGCAGCTGGGCGAGAGCCCCTCGCAGATCCTGTACAACGTGAACAACCAGCTGTGCGACGGAAACGAAGCGGAACTGTTTGTAACGGTGTGGCTGGCGATCATCGAGCTGAGCACCGGCAAGGGCATCGCGGCGAACGCCGGCCACGAGCATCCCGCCCTCCGCCGGAAGGACGGAAGCTTCGAACTGGTACTGTACCGGCACGCGCCGGCCGTGGCCACGATGGAAGGCATGCGGTTCAAGGAGCATGAGTTCCAGCTGAATCCGGGCGACACGCTGTTTGTGTACACCGACGGCGTGACGGAAGCCACGAACACGAAGGACGAACTGTTCGGCACCCAGCGGATGCTGGACGCGCTGAACCGGGATCCGAATGCGGCGCCGAAGAAGCTGCTGGACGCTGTGCGGAACGACATAGACGAGTTTGTGGGCGCGGCACCGCAGTTTGACGACATCACGATGATGGGCGTGAAATACGACGGACCGGAAGACAAGGGCCCGGTAAAGCTGAATATTGACGCGAAGACGGAGAACCTGGATAAAGTCCTGGCCTTTGCGGAAGAACAGCTGGGCAAAGCCGACTGCCCGATCAAGGCGCAGACCCAGATCGGCGTGGCGGTGGAAGAGATCTTCGTGAACATCGCGCTGTACGCCTATGCGCCGGAAACCGGCAAGGCGGACATCACCTTCGACGTGGACAAGGAAAAGAAGGAAGCGGTCATTACCTTCCGGGACAAGGGCGTAGCCTTCAACCCGCTGGAAAAGCAGGACCCTGACGTGACGCAGAGCGCCGAGGAAAGACAGATCGGCGGACTGGGGATTTATATTGTCAAAAAAACCATGGACCAGGTCACATACGAACGGGTGAATGACGAGAACGTGCTGACCATCGTGAAGAAGTTTTGAGTACGTATTAACGAATAATGAATACTGAAAACTTAAAACTGAAAAATGGCGGAAAAAACTGCTTCCGGAAACGGAAGCAGTTTTCAGTTAATATTTGGGTTTCCCTTTACTGCGGCAATACGGATGATGTATCGGGTTTCGGCAAACGTAAAAGTAGTTTTTGTTGATAATTTTAATCATCGGAGCGCAGAAACGGGAATGTGACAGAGGGACAGTTCCGCAACCTCAAAGGTCGCTCAAAGCCCTTGGAGCGGGCTTTGCTCTTCCTTTCGATTGACTCGTTCAGGTCGCTTTTTCCTTACGGCAAATGACCCACTGGGTCATCGCTTCCTTCGCTCCCCAACTGTCACATTCCAACCTTGCGCTCAGGGAATCGAAGGTTTCAGCGTCCTTCGGACGTAGTAAGGGATCCTTCGACGCGCTTCGCTTGCTCAGGATGACACCGTGTTTTGAAAACAGCTGTACGCTTCAGGCCGAGTAACAACGTAAAACATACCGCTAGCAAAAACGGGAATGTGACAGAGGGACAGACCAACTGTACACAGCATTCAGCCGTGACAGTTGGTCTGTCCCTGCTGTCACGTTCCTTCATTGCGTTTGGTGTACTATCCTTCATGTAAAGGCAGCGGAGCGCAGAAACGGGAAGTTGACAAGGGGGACGGGGTTAATGTCATGCGAAGTTTGACCTTAACCCCGTCCCCTCTGTCATCTTCCCGCAACGCTTGCAGTAAGTTTAAGAGTGATCAGTTTATAGTGAAGAGTTTAGAGTGTAGAGTTAAAGATATATTTGTTAATACATGACAAATATATCTTTAATCCCGCCCGAACAAATCTCTTGTATAAACCTTACCCTTCACATCATCCAGGCACTTGTCATACCGGTTCGCTATAATCGCCTGAGCCTTCCGCTTGAAGTGCTTCAGATCATTTACCACCTTACTCCCGAAGAAAGAGGTGCCATCCTCCAGGGTGGGCTCGTATATAATAACGGTGGCGCCCTTCGCCTTGATACGCTTCATAATGCCCTGGATGGAAGACTGGCGGAAGTTATCCGAGTTGCTCTTCATGGTCAGGCGGTAAACGCCGATAACCACCTTCTTCTCCTTGGCGGCGTTCCAGGAATCGTTGGCCTCATAGGCACCGGCCAGCTCCAGCACCCGGTCCGCGATATAGTCCTTGCGGGTGCGGTTGCTCTCCACGATGGCGGACATCATATTCTGGGGCACGTTCTCAAAGTTGGCCAGAAGCTGCTTGGTATCCTTGGGCAGGCAGTAGCCGCCGTAGCCGAAGGACGGGTTATTGTAATGAGTCCCGATCCGCGGATCCAGGCAGACGCCGCGGATGATCTCCCGGGTGTTGAGTCCCTTGGACTCGGCATAGGTGTCCAGCTCATTAAAGTAGGACACGCGCAGCGCCAGATAGGTATTGGCGAAGAGCTTGACGGCCTCGGCCTCGGTCAGGCCCATGATGAGCACCTCCACATCCCGCTTGAGAGCGCAGCCGCGGAGCAGTTCCGCGAAGGCAGCAGCCTTTTCCCGGGTGGCGTCATCGCAGCCGACAATGATGCGGCTGGGATAGAGGTTATCGTAAAGGGCCTTGGACTCCCGCAGGAATTCCGGGGAGAACAGGATGTTGGAAGTATTGTACTTCTGACGGACGGAAGCCGCGTAGCCCACGGGAACGGTACTCTTGATGACCATCATGGCGTCAGGCTCGTTCTTCAGGACCGTTTCGATGACAGTCTCCACAGCGGACGTGTCGAAGAAGTTCTTCTTGGGATCGTAGTTGGTGGGCGCGGCGATAACTACAAAGTCGGCGCCTTTACAAGCGGCGGCGCCGTCCAGGGTGGCGGTGAGATCCAGGTTATCGCCGGAGAGATACTTCTCAATGTACTCATCCTGAATCGGGCTGATCCGGCGGTTGACCATATTCACCTTCTCCGGAATAACGTCCACCAGGGTCACATGATGGAAGCGGGCCAGGAGGACAGCTATGGAAAGACCCACATAGCCGGCGCCGTAAACCGTGACGTTGGCACGGACAGCAGGCGCAGCAACCGGCTCCTCCACATCCACGAAGGCGACGGAAGGATCAAAGGACAGGGCATTGGCCAGGCGGACCAGCTGATCCGGCGAGGGAATGTAATCCTGCTTTTCCAGACGGGAAAGCAGGGAACGGTTGATCCCGGTCCCGGACGCCAGATCCTGCTGGGTGACATGCAGGGCCTTCCTTTGTGCCACAACGGTCTGGGAGAGTTTTTCAAGCGAGAAGGATTTCATCCGTACACCTCCGAAATGTATTAATAAACAACAAGAAGTGTAAAAAGATGTTTTCCAAAAGTCAATGAATATTTTTTAAATGATGCTGACAGCAACAAAGAAACAATTTTAACAGGACACAGGACAAAATTTGTACGGAATACTTCACACAAGCTGGTACATATGGTAAGATATGTAATAAACATACGTTCTTCCATGTAACAGATGAACAAAGAGAACCGAAACCGGCATCCAGGCAGATGCTGAAGGAGGAAAAGATGACAGCGGACTGGGTCATCGTGGTGGATGATAACAGGAACGACCAGCGGATGATCTGTGACATACTGCGGAGCGCAGGGATCCGGACGTCGTCCATGCGATCCGGAGAGGACACGCTGGATTATATCCGGAAGGGCGGGATTCCGGATCTGATCCTGCTGGACATGGATATGCCCGAAACAGACGGGTTTGAAACCATGCGCCTTCTGAAAGCTGAAATGGACGGGGAGAACGAGGTCCCGATCGTGCTGATGACCAGTGAAGAGGACGAGGAAGCCCGGGGTCTGGAAGAAGGCGCGATGGATATTATCCGCAAGCCCCTGGAATCCGACGTGGTCATCAGCCGGGTGTGCAAGGCGCTGGATATCAGCCGGAGAATGAAGAGGTTTGCCCGGAACGCTGAAACGGACCAGATGACGGACCTGCTGAACAAGAGCGCCACGGAAGCGCGGATGGAGCGCCTGTGCGACGAAGAGCAGGGACTGCTGTGCATCCTGGACCTGGACAATTTCAAAAACGTGAACGACACCTACGGCCACGACGTGGGCGACAAGGTGATAATGATGTTCGCCCGGGTGCTGAAGATGAACCTGAGGCGGGATGACGAGTGCGGCCGGATCGGCGGAGACGAGTTTGCCGTGTTCCTGAAGAATATGAAAACCGCCGCGGATCTGGACCGGTACATCAACCGGATCAATCAGGGATATGAAACCGGCACCAGGGCGATCGTCGGCGAAAAGATGAAGATCTCCGTCGGCGTTTCCGCCGGCGCGGTACAGGTGCCGCAGTGCGGCCGGGAATACACGGAGCTTTTCCGGATGGCGGACCAGGCCCTGTATGACGTCAAGGAGAACGGCAAGCACGGGGCCAAACTGTATATGACGACGCAGGAAAATGCAGCCGCCCCGGCCCGGAAGCCGGAAATGAATCTGGAGGCCGTGACGTCGATGCTGCAGGAGCGGACGCAGATTCCCGGAGCCATGTGGATCGGGAAGGAAATCTTCAGCAGCATTTATCAGTACATGGTGCGGTATATGAACCGGTACAGGAACAATGCCTTCCGGGTGCTGCTGACCCTGAAGACCGCCTCGGTGATGCCTGAAACGGAGCTGAACCGGGTACGGGATGATTTCCGGCGGCTGATCCGCGGAGCGCTGCGGGGCAGCGACGTGATGATGGAATGCGGAGACAGCCAGGTGTTCCTGCTGCTTCCGGGGATCCGGGACAACGACATCGACCGGGTGCTGAACCGGCTGCTGAGAGAATGGAAGCAAGCCGGGTACAGCGACATCGCCGCAGTGAACATGGAGTACGCGGAAGTCGAGTCAGGAAGGCGAACATACAGAAGAGAGTAATTGGATTCACCTGAGGTGAATCCCAATGAATTATTTTGCTGCGCAGAATGTGTAAGATACTGAAAAACCCGTTTCCGGATGGAAACGGGTTTTAAGTAATGCTATCAAAGGGTTGATAACATTTTTTTGTCACACTTCCTGTAATAGAATAAACAAAGTATAAGCGCAAACAATTCAGCAGCAGGGAAGCACCACCAGACGGCCTTGACGTCGCCGGTAAGGCGGGCAATCAGCCAGGCTACCGGCAGAAGGATGACCAGCTGACGGCAGATGGAGATAATCATGCTGTAGGTGCCGCGGCCCACGGCCTGGAAGACGGTGGACAGGATGATACCCACGGCGGCCAGCAGGAAGCTGGCGGAAATGATCCGCATGGCGACGATGCCGATATCGGTCATCTGGGCGGTGATCTCCGCCTCAGCCTCGGACTCAAAGATGGCCATGAGCTGGCCGGGGAAGATCATGAAGACCAGGGTGCCGATGAGCATGATCACGCCGGCCCAGATCAGTGCGACTTTGATGCAGGAATACACACGCTCCTTGATGCGGGCGCCGAAGTTGTAGGCAATAATGGCGATGATACCGTTGGACAGGCCGAAGACCGGCATGAAGATGAAGGACTGGAGCTTGAAATAAACGGACATGACGTTCAGGGCGGCGTTGCTCTGGGCAAAGCCGGAGAGAATGGCATTCATGCCGATGTTCATGACGGAACCGATGGAAGCCATGATGGTGCTGGGCAGGCCCACGGAGATGATGCCGGACAGGTCGTGCCGGTTGATAACGGCGTCCTTCACGTTCAGGCGGAGCTCCGGATTCTTTTTCTGGTTCAGGACAAAGCCGATGGCCGCGGAAACGAACTGGCCGATGACCGTGGCGATGGCGGCACCGGACACGCCCATGCGCGGGCAGCCGAGCAGGCCGAAGATCATGATGGGGTCGAGGATGATATTGGTCAGGGCGCCGCAGAGCTGGGTGACCATGGACAGCACGGAATTGCCGGTGGCCTGGAGCATGCGCTCAAAGTAAATGGCCACGAAAAGGCCGGTGCTGGCGGCGGTGACGATGGTGAGATAGGAGGTGCCCATGGAGAAGATGCTCTCCCTGTTAGCCAGGTTGTCGGATACGACCAGGCCCATGGTCTGGCCGGCCAGCAGGAGGCCGAAGAGGATGAAGAGCACGCTGCCCAGGACCTCGATCAGCAGGCCGTTCCAGGCGCCGCGGCGGGCACCCTCGGGATTGCGCTCGCCCAGGCGGCGGGACAGCAGGCTGTTGATACCGGTACCCATGCCGGTAGAAAGCGCGATCATCAGCATCTGGAAAGGCATGGCCAGGGAAACCGCGGTCAGGCCGTTGGGGTCAAAGCGGGAAACGAAGATGCTGTCCACGATGTTGTACAACGCCTGGATCAGCATGGAGAACATAATCGGGATAGACACCTTGGGAACAAGGCGGGACATCGGCATGGTGCCGAGGAGCTTGGAACGATCCTGAGTATTGGACATAGTTGAAACCTTTCTTCTTCGTCGATACATCAAACACAGTTACATACAAAACGGATAGGATTATACATATTATTGGAAGAAAATTCAACCAATTCAGAATTAAGAATTCAGAATTAATGGTTCAAGACTACACAGGCTTCATCGTTATTGGACTGAAGTACAATGTGATCATTTTCGCTTAAAGCGAAAGTGAAAGTTACTATTACATGGAATTATTAACCGGATGGAGAAAATATCAGCGTATGAATTTAAAACAGAATGTGGTATAGTTGTGACAGTACAAAACAGAGAGGAAATAAAGTATGCTGCAAGCGGTTAAAGGGAACGCGGTCAAGGTGCTGCCCGGGCTTTTTGCGCGGCGGATGAAACTGAATGAAGATTATCTGATGGAGCTGGATCCGGGATGCCTGCTGCAGAACTTTTATATTGAAGCGGGAATCATTCCGCCGGGCGGACAGGTGATCAACGACCCGGACAAGGCGAAGATGCACTGGGGCTGGGAAGCGCCGAGCTGCCAGCTGAGGGGCCATTTCCTGGGCCACTGGCTGAGCGCGGCGGCCGCGCTGTGCGCAGGCGAGGAGAAGCCGGAGCTGAAGGCCCGGATTGATTTCATTGTGAACGAGCTGGCCCGGTGCCAGGAGCTGAACGGAGGCGAATGGGTCGGAAGCATTCCGGAGAAGTACTTCGCCATGATGAAGCCGGGACGGTACATCTGGAGCCCACAGTATACGATGCACAAGACCATCATGGGCCTGAAGGACGTATACGCTCAGCTGGGGAACAAAACGGCCCTGCAGATTCTGGACAAACTTGCGGACTGGTACGTGCGCTGGGTCAAGGAAATGCGGAAAGAGGACCCGGCAGCCGTATACAGCGGAGAGCAGGCAGGCATGCTGGAGGTATGGGCGGACCTGTTTGCACTGACGAAGCAGGAGAAGTATCTTTTCCTGACAAGAGCCTATGAAAACAACGCGCTGTTTGAGCGGCTGGACGCGGGCGGAGACGCCCTGACGGACGACCACGCTAACGCGTCGATCCCGCTGGCCCACGGCGCAGCCAGAATTGCCGAGATTACCGGGGACAAGAAGTGGATCAAAAGGCTGGAAGCCTTCTGGAAAACCGCGGTAACAGACCGGGGTATGTTTGCCACCACCGGATGCAACGCCGGGGAATTCTGGATTCCTCCCCACAGCCAGGGACGGTACATGGGAAACGAGGATCAGGAATTCTGCACGGTCTATAATATGGTAAGGACGGCGGAATACCTGTACCGGATGACCGGGAAGAAGGAATACGCCGACTATATTGAGCGGGCGCTGTACAACGGCTTCCTGGCACAGCAGAACAAGGATACCGGTATGCCCACCTACTTCCTGCCGATGCTGCCGGGCAGCAGAAAGAAGTGGGGAAGCAAGACCCGGGACTTCTGGTGCTGCTTCGGTACGATGGTGCAGGCGCAGACGATGTATCCGGAACTGGTCTGGTACACGGACGGAAAGGACGTGACCGTGAGCCAGTACATCCCCAGCGAGGCGGAGATCGCGCTGGACGGCGGGAAGGTGAAGCTTTCCCAGCGAGTGCACATGAAGGACTACAACAACCAGGTGCTGTTTGACGAGCACAGCGAAGGCAGGGTATCCCGGTGGAGCCTGCGGTTTGAAGTGAAGAGCGAAACAGGCGCCGCCTGGACGCTGAAACTGCGGGTGCCGGGATGGTGCGCCGGAGATCCGGTGATCAGCGTGAACGGCAAGGCCGCGAAGCTGAAGATCAAAGAAGGATATATTGAGATCAGCCGGAAGTGGGAAGAGGACACGGTGGACGTGTTCTTCTCGAGCGAGGTCCGGTTTGAGCCGCTGGACGGCGCGGAAGATCTGGTCTGCGCTGTGGACGGCCCGATCGTGCTGGCTGGCCTGATTGACCGGGACGTGGGGCTCATCGGAGACCTGGAAGACCCGGAGAGCATCCTGCTGCCGGAGCAGAGCCATACATACGGAGCGTTCGTATGGACGCAGAACGTGTATATGACCAGGAGACAGAGAGAGAACTTCAGGGTGATACCCTTGTATGAAGTTACGGACGAAAAATATACCATATATTTTTCATCCATAACTTAATGAATTAAATTCGCTGCGCGAATTTATGAATTATTGAACCGCACACGGTTCAATATGAATTATCCGACTTCGTCGGATATGAATTATTCGGCTGCCGCCGAATGTGATAGTTACTGATTTGCCTGAGGCGAATGACTGGTTATGGAGGTAATAAGGATGCTGTTTATCGGAATTTGCGGAGCGAGCGGTAGCGGGAAGAGCACACTGGCGGAAGCGCTGCGGGAGAAACTGGGCGAGGACCGGTGCCTGGTGCTGCAGCAGGACGCATACTACCGGGATCATTCCTTCCTGACGTTTGAACAGCGGGTGAAGCTGAATTACGACGAGCCGCAGATCTTTGACCATGACCTGCTGCTGGAAGACGTGCAGCAGCTGCTGAACGGCGGTGGAATCACCCGGAAGGGATACAACTTCTCCGAACACCGGCGGGACGACAAGCCGGACGAGATTATCCTGCCGAAGGAGGTCATGATCCTGGAAGGCATCCACTGCTTCCATGACAAGCGGCTGACAGAACTGATGTTCCTGAAGCTGTATATGCAGGTGGAACCGGATATCTGCCTGCTGCGGAGAATTGAGCGGGACATTGTGGATCGGGGCAGGGACATCCAGGGCATCGGGGAGCAGTACCTGAACACGGTCAAGCCGATGTATGACAAGTACATCCGGAACTATATCCATGACGCGGACGTGATTGTGGCCAACGGCGGAAAGAACGCGAGGATCGTTGATATATTAGCTGGATATGTGAAGGACGAATTGTCCTCACATATCCAACAATGAATTATTTCAAAGCAACAATGTTGCTTTGAAATGTGAAATATCTGCGTGCGGCAGATGTGAATTATTGGGCTCCGCCCAATATGAATTATTCGACTGACGTCGAATGTGAAAGTTACCTTTACCTTTGTTCTGAAAATTGATGATGAATAACGGTGGATCAAACTGCTTCCGAAACGGAAGCAGTTTTTCAATGGGAGTGGGAAGAGGGAAGATTCCTGCCGGATGAATTGTATTTACATTGTACTTCGGAGAATGCAAAATCGAGGGCTTTTCAGGAATTTTGGAAAAAATGACGAAATTATGACCGGATTGAACATGTTGATAAATAAGGGAAATATTGCTTTTTTGGTCAAATTATCAAATTTTTGTTACAAGGCAGGAAATAGGGGAAAAAAGTTGAATAAGAGAAATTGGGTTACGTTGGGATATATATTAAACGAGACCCTAATGTATTATCAGGAGGTGCCCTATGGCAGCTGTGGATCTTACCAAATACGGGATCACCGGTGCAACGGAGATCATTCATAACCCTTCTTACGAAGTACTCTTCGAAGAGGAAAACAAGCCGGAGCTGACTGGCTATGACAAGGGTCAGCTGACCGAGCTGGACGCGATGAACGTCATGACCGGTATTTATACCGGACGGAGCCCCAAGGACAAGTACATCGTCATGGACGAGAACAGCAAGGACACCGTGTGGTGGACCACTGAAGGTTACAAGAACGACAACCATCCCCTGAGCCAGGAGAACTGGGCGATCCTGAAGAAGCTGGCCCAGAAGGAACTGAGCGGCAAGCGCCTGTTCGTCATGGACGCCTTCTGCGGCGCCAACAAGGACACCCGCATGGCCATCCGTTTCGTGATGGAAGTGGCCTGGCAGGCTCACTTCGTGAAGAACATGTTCATCCAGCCCTCCGAAGAAGAACTGGCGAACTTTGAGCCCGACTTCGTCGTCTACGCCGCTTCCAAGGCCAAGGTTGACGACTACAAGGCCATGGGCCTGAACAGCGAGACCGCTGTTGCCTTCAACATCACCAGCCGTGAGCAGGTTATCCTGAACACCTGGTACGGCGGCGAAATGAAGAAGGGTATGTTCTCCATGATGAACTACTACCTGCCGCTGAAGGGCATTGCTGCTATGCACTGCTCCGCCAACACCGACATGGAAGGCAAGAACACTGCCATCTTCTTCGGTCTGAGCGGCACCGGCAAGACCACCCTGTCCACCGACCCCAAGCGTCTGCTGATCGGCGATGACGAACACGGCTGGGACGACAACGGCGTGTTCAACTTCGAAGGCGGCTGCTACGCCAAGGTTATCAACCTGGACAAGGAAAGCGAGCCCGACATCTACAATGCTATCCGCCGCAATGCCCTGCTGGAGAACGTTACGGTTGATGAAAACGGCAAGATCGACTTTGCCGACAAGAGCGTGACCGAGAATACCCGCGTGAGCTATCCGATCGAGCACATCGAGAAGATCGTTAAGAACGTGAACCCCGTGTCCGCCGGCCCCGACGCCAAGAATGTTATCTTCCTGAGCGCTGACGCTTTCGGCGTGCTGCCGCCCGTGAGCATTCTGACCCCCGAACAGACCAAGTATTACTTCCTGAGCGGCTTCACCGCCAAGCTGGCCGGTACCGAGCGCGGCATCACCGAGCCCACCCCCACCTTCTCCGCCTGCTTCGGCCAGGCTTTCCTCGAACTGCATCCCACCAAGTATGCTGAGGAACTGGTTAAGAAGATGGAAAAGAGCGGCGCCAAGGCCTACCTGGTCAACACCGGCTGGAACGGCACCGGCAAGCGTATCTCCATCAAGGATACCCGCGGCATCATCGACGCGATCCTGAACGGCGATATCCTGAACGCTCCCACCAAGAAGATTCCGTACTTCAACTTCGAAGTGCCCACCGAACTGAACGGTGTGGATACCGGTATCCTGGATCCCCGCGACACCTACAAGGACGCCTCCGAGTGGGAAGCCAAGGCCAAGGATCTGGCCGGCCGGTTCATCAAGAACTTCGCCAAGTACGAGAGCAACGAAGCCGGCAAGGCGCTGGTTGCTGCCGGCCCGCAGCTGTAATCCCTTCGGGATTCCAGCATGAATTATCGGCCAAGGCCGATATGAATTGTTGCTTCGCAACATGAATTATTTGCTGAGGCAAATATGAAATGGAAGCGAAAAACGTTTGTCGGCTATCAGCCGATATGATTGTAGGTTTTTTCGGAACGGCGGTTTTCCGCCGTTCCGAAATACTGCATAAATGGTCTTACTAATCTTAATCGGATCGGAGCGTATGGTTCATGAAGAAAGTACAATTCACCGAAACCGTCCTGCGTGACGCAAACCAGTCCCTGATGGCTACCCGGCTGCCCTATGCCGACTTTGAAGAGATCCTGCCCACCATGGACAAGGCCGGATACTACTCTGTTGAGTGCTGGGGCGGCGCCACGTTCGACAGCTGCCTGCGGTATCTGAATGAAGATCCCTTTGAGCGGCTGCGGAACATCCGCAAGAACATGCCCAACACCCGCCTGCAGATGCTGCTGCGCGGCCAGAATCTGCTGGGCTACAAGCACTACCATGATGACGTGGTGGAGAAGTTTGTTGAGCTGAGCATCAAGAACGGTATCGACGTGATCCGTATCTTCGACGCGCTGAACGACTTCCGCAACCTGGGCACCGCCCTGGACGCCGTGAAGAAGTACGCCACGCCCCGGACCGTAGCCTCCGGCTGCATCAGCTACACCCAGAGCCCTGTGCACACCGTCGAAAAGTACGTTGAAATGTGCAAAGACCTGGTCAAGATGGGCTTTGACACCCTGTGCCTGAAGGACATGGCCGGCACGATGAGCCCCTTCGAAGCCGAACACCTGATTAAGGGCATCAAGGACGCCGTCGGTGATGTGCCGGTTATCCTGCACACCCACTGCACCACCGGTATGGCCTACATGACCCTGACCAAGGCCATCGAAAGCGGCGTTGACGTAATCGATACCGCCACCAGCTGCTTCTCCAACGGTACCAGCCAGGCTGCTACCGAGACCATGTTCTACGCTTGCCAGCAGTACGGCATCGAGACCGGTCTGGACGAGAAGGTCATCAACAAGGTGAATGACTTCTTCAAGCCCGTGAAGCAGAAGTACGTTGACAACGGAACCATCAATCCCAAGAGCATGGCGACCGACAGCCAGGCGCTGGTGTACAAGGTACCCGGCGGCATGCTGAGCAACATGATCGCGAACCTCAAGGATATGAACGCCATGGACAAGTTCGACGAAGCGCTGCTGGAGATCCCGGCCGTCCGCAAGGACCTGGGTTATCCTCCGCTGGTAACCCCCCTGAGCCAGATGGTCGGCAACCAGGCCGTGACCAATGTGCTGGTGGGTGAGCGCTACAAGAACATTTCCAACGAAGTAAAGAACTACTTCAAGGGCGAATACGGCATCGCTCCCGCTCCCGTGAACGAAGAGCTGCAGGCCAAGATCCTGGGCGAGGGCGGAAAGCCCATCGACTGCCGGATCGAGGACAGCAAGCGCACCGGCGAGGACTTCGAGAACGCGAAGAAGGCCCTGGGCGACCTGGCCGAGAGCGAAGAAGACCTGATGAGCTGGATCTGCTTCCCGAAGCAGGCTGAGGACTACCTCAAGTATCGGAAGGAAAACCGTGAAAAGAAAGTCCAGTACACCATCGAAGAGGCTTAAGGAGGAAGTATAGATGACAAGTCGTTTAATACTTGGCATTGGCGACAATCTTCTTGATGCCATACTCGGTTATGCTGTCGTCTTCATCGGACTGACCCTGCTGATGACCGTGATCGTGCTCGTCGGCAAGGCCTTCACCACGAAGAAGGCGGCTCCCGCTGCTGAACAGGCAGCCGCTCCCGCGGCCGCGGCTCCAGCCGCCCCCAAGAAGCTGGCTCCCGGCAGCGCCGGCGACGTGAAGCTGTATGACACCGATCCGCGCGACGCGGCGATGATCATGGCGATCGTGGCCAACAAGCTGGACAAACCCCTGAATGAGCTCCGGTTCAGATCCATCAAGGAGGTTAAGTAAGATGAAGTATAAAGTAACCCTGAAGGGCAAGACCTATGAAGTAGAAGTGGATCAGGGCGAGGCCATGATCCTGGACGAATATGAAGCGTACGCTCCGGCTCCCGCCGCCGCGCCCGCTGCCGCTCCCGTGGCCGCCGCTCCCGCTGCTGCCCCCGCGGCTGCTCCTGCCGTTGCCGCTGTTGCCGGTGAGCAGGTGACTTCTCCCATGCCCGGCACCATCGTGAAGATGAACGTGAAGGCCGGCCAGGCCGTGAAGAGCGGTGAAGTTCTGGCCGTGCTGGAAGCCATGAAGATGGAAAACGAAATCATGGCTCCCCATGACGCCACTGTTGTTCAGGTGCTGACCGATGTCGGTGCGAAGGTCGATACCGGAACCCCGATCATCGTTCTGGGATAAGGGAGGATACTGAAAGATGTTAGAATCCCTCGGAAAACTGGTTACTGAATCCGGCTTTGCCGGCTTCTTCAGCAACCCGGACGGATGGCGCAACCTGGTGATGATCGCCATCGCGTGCGTGCTGCTGTACCTCGGTATCAAAAAGCAGTATGAGCCCCTGCTGATGGTCGGCATCGCTGTCGGCTGCCTGCTGGCAAACGTGAGTTCCGTGTTCATGACCGCGGACGGCTCCCTGCCGGACGCCCTGTATCACCAGAGCCTGTGGGACGCGTTCCTGGACAACACCAGCCCGTACTACCACAGCTACGGCCACATCATGGCCCACGGCGGTCTGATCGATATCCTGTATATCGGCGTTAAAGCCGGTATCTACCCCTGCATGATCTTCATTGGTATCGGCGCCATGACCGACTTCGGTCCGCTGATCTCCAACCCGAAGAGCCTGCTGCTGGGCGCTGCCGCTCAGTTCGGCGTGTTCTTCGCCTTCTTCGGCGCGAACCTGCTGGGCTTCGACGCGCAACAGTCCGCTTCCATCGGCATCATCGGCGGCGCGGACGGCCCGACGGCCATCCTGACCACCACCAAGCTGGCTCCCGAACTGCTGGGACCGATCGCCGTGGCTGCTTACAGCTACATGGCCCTGATCCCGATGATCCAGCCCCCGATCATGCGCGCCCTGACTACCGAGAAGGAGCGCTCCGTGAAGATGACCCAGCTGCGTGAAGTGAGCAAGACCGAAAAGATCCTGTTCCCGATTGTGGTGACCATCTTCATCGTGCTGCTGCTGCCCTCCACGGCTCCGCTGATCGGTTGCCTGATGTTCGGTAACCTGCTGAAGGAAACCGGCGTCACCGAGCGTCTGAGCGATGTTGCCCAGAACGCCCTGATGAACATTGTTACCCTGTTCCTGGGCATCAGCGTCGGCGCCACCATGGTTGGCTCCCGCTTCCTGACCCTGGACACCATCAAGATTGTTGTGCTGGGCCTGATCGCCTTCGCATTCAGCACCATCGGCGGCCTGCTGGTAGGCAAACTGATGTACAAGCTGAGCGGCGGCAAGATCAACCCGCTGATCGGTTCCGCCGGCGTGTCCGCGGTTCCGATGGCTGCCCGTGTTTCCCAGCGTGAAGGACAGAAGGCTAATCCTTCCAACTTCCTGCTGATGCACGCTATGGGCCCCAACGTTGCCGGTGTTATCGGATCTGCTATTGCGGCAGGATTCCTCATCAGCATGTTCGGTTAATAAACTGCTTAAGCAACAAGCGACGAACGTTGAAAAACGCTCGCCGCTTTTTTGTTGCTCGCAGTTTATCCGAACATACTGATGAGGGAATGAATTATGACAAAGCAATGATTGCTTTGTCATATGAAATATTTGTCTGCGACAGATGAGATCCTTCGACTGCACTCTCTTCGAACCGTTTGCTCAGGATGACATTTTATGCGGAAGCGAATATGATAGAGGATGTTTTCTGAGAAAGATTACTGTACATTCTAATTTGTTTCTAATTGTCCTTGCCTTATTTTCAAAGGTTGGGCGGATATAATAATACCTGTAAGCGATGAGCTTACGAGATATGTGAAAGATAACACTGGAGGATGAAGAAAATGAAGAAACTGTGCAAGAGCTATAAGAACCGGAAAATCTGCGGTGTGTGCGGCGGTATTGCCGAATATCTGAATGCTGATCCTACTCTGATCCGCCTGGGATTTGTGCTGGTATGCATGGCCGCCGGTACCGGACTGCTGGCTTACATCGTGGCTGCGCTGGTTATGCCGGAAGCAAACGAAACTGAAGAATAATCTTCAGTTTCGCAATGAATTATTGGCCTGCGGCCAATATGAATTATTCGGCTTACGCCGAATATGGAGATCCTTCGGCGGCGCTCACTGCGTACCGCTGGCTCAGGATGACATTTTATAAGGAAAAACACGTAACACAAAACGCACCGGAAAGAATGAATTCCGGTGCGTTTTGGATTATTTGGTTCATTACAAGGTGTCGGAGAGGGTGGCGGCCATAACCGCCTTGATGGTATGCATGCGGTTTTCCGCTTCGTCGAAGACGATGGAGGCAGGGGACTCGAAGACTTCATCCGTGACTTCCATGCAGTCGATGCCGAACTTCTCAAAGATGGTGCGGCCGATGGTGGTGTTGAGGTCATGGAAGGAGGGAAGGCAGTGCATGAAGACGCACTGGGGACCGGCTTTCTTCATAACAGCGGAAGTAACGCGGTAGGGCATGAGGTCATGGATGCGCTCTTCCCATACGCTGTCAGGTTCGCCCATGGAGACCCAGACGTCGGTATAGATGACCTGGGCACCAGCGACTGCCTTGTCCACATCGTCCTCAAACTCCAGCACGGCGCCGGTCTCAGCGGCGATCTTATTGCAGGTTTCAATCAGATCGGAAGCGGGATGATACTTCTTCGGCGCGCAGGCAACAAAATGCATGCCCATCTTGGCGCAGCCCACCATGAGGGAATTGCCCATGTTGTAGCGGGCGTCGCCCATGTAGACCAGCTTGACGCCCTTCAGGGAGCCGAAGTGCTCCCGGATGGTGAGGAAGTCAGCCAGAATCTGGGTGGGATGGAATTCATTGGTCAGGCCGTTCCAGACAGGAACGCCGGAGAATTTGGCGAGGTCTTCCACAATGGACTGGCCGTAACCGCGGTATTCAATACCGTCATACATCCGGCCCAGAACGCGGGCGGTATCGGCGGTGCTTTCCTTTTTGCCGATCTGGCTTCCGGAGGGATCCAGATAAGTACAGTTCATGCCCAGATCATAGGCAGCCACTTCGAAGGAGCAGCGGGTACGGGTACTGGTCTTTTCAAAGATCAGGGCAGCATTTTTGCCGGCGCAGCAGGCATGCGGAATACCGGCTTTCTTTTTCGCCTTCAGATCAGCAGCCAGATCAAGAAGATAATTGATTTCTTCCGGAGAGAAATCAAGAAGTTTCAAAAAGCTTTTACCTTTCAGGGAACCCATTTCAATCACCTCAAAACGATATACAAGAATATGAATAGTATAAAGGAAAAAGGTGGGAAAAACAATTTCAATTCAGAATTCAGAATTCAGAAATCAGAATTAATACTGAACAAAAACAGAATATCATACAGGATTCAAAAATAACACTGTACTGCTGATATACAGAGAGTGATGTATCCGGCTTAGAGCAGAGAAAACAGCATAAAACTGAACAAGAATATTATGCTGTGTAAGGTAAAGCACAAAATTATGTATTTACAAGCACAATAAAATTGTGCTATAATATGTCCAGCACAAAGAAAAGGGGAGAAGTATATGGCCAGAAGCGATCAGAACGGAATGACGAACAACGCCGGGATTGCTTACGGAGATCTGATCCGCCGTCAGCGCAAGGCCAAGAAGATGAACCAGGAGGAACTGGGTGCCCTGGTCAAGGTGGGCAAGAACGCCGTCGGTGCCTGGGAAGCCGGAAGAAGCCGTCCGGATGTGGGCAGCGTACCGGTGATCTGTGACGCGCTGGATCTTTCCCTGGAAGAATTCTTCGGCTATCCGGACAGAAGCGGGGAATTCGGCGCTGACCTGACCGGTATCCTTCCGGAAGAACGGGCAGCCCTGCTGCGGAAGTATTCTTCCCTGAACCCTTATAACCGCCAGGTGGTTATGAAGCAGATGGATATGCTCTACGGCATGCAGGAGGTTGTACCGATACCGCGGAAGATTATCCGCCTGTTCCGGAACGAGCTGGCCGCATCCGCCGGTCCCGGCGAAACACTGGAAGCCGCCAGAGGCGAAGAGGTGTACCTGTTCGCTGACAGCGTGACAGAAATGGCGGATGAAATTATCCGGGTCAACGGTAACAGTATGGAGCCCACTTTCGCGGACGGGGACATGGTGCTGGTGAAGCATACCGGAAGCGTCCGGGAAGGAGAAATCGGCGTCTTTATCTGCGGGGATACCGGTTATATCAAGGAATACCGGAAGGACGGGCTGCACAGCCACAATCCGGCGTATGCACCGCTTACCTTCAGTGAGAACGAACCGGTTCACTGCGTCGGTAAGGTAATCGGTAAAGTGATGGCGAACGCCTGGGCGGATGACGAAAGCGTCCGTGCCTGGCAGGAATATGAGCGGAAAGAGAGATGAACATGACGATGTCCAGAGCCAGAAACCCTGAAAAACGTATACAGATTATGGAGTATATTATCAACTTTGCCACTGAACAGGGCAGGCAGCCCTCGGTCCGGGAAATCGGTATGGCCGCCGGACTGCAGTCTACTTCCACAACAGCCGGATATCTGCGCAGGATGGTCAATGAAGGCCTGCTTGCACAGGGAGGACAGGCGAGAAGAAACTATTTTGTCACCCACAACGCCGCTGAAATACTAAGAAGCGCAGGGTAAGACATCGCGAAGCGATGTCAATGAACAATTAAGAAAAGTGGACACTGGG
>Ga0310695_10002887_pt1 | contig 35046 bp, 33 predicted proteins | sample RumenRJG_04DNA_FD_203882 | JGI IMG/M metagenome (GOLD analysis project Ga0310695, IMG submission 203882) | Bovine rumen microbial communities from Lethbridge, Alberta, Canada - RJG_04 (v2) (version 2) | ecosystem: Host-associated > Mammals > Digestive system > Stomach > Rumen | place: Canada... | reverse complement strand
CGACCTTGGCAAGGTCGTGCTCTACCAACTGAGCTACTTTCGCAGTCAATTCTGACCCCTTTGCAGGGGTGCTTTCGAGAATTGCGGTGCAAAGATATAGCGACTTTTTGAACTGGCAAAATTTTTTGCCAGAAAAATCACTTTTTCTTGAATTATTTTTTCACGCCGAGCAGAGTGAAGAACTCGTTTTGGCGGTGAATGTCCTCAAACTCACCACTATACTCAAAGGTGATGGTGGTGGAGTCCTGTTTCTCGACGCCGCGCATCTTCATGCACATGTGCTGTGCCTCGGCATAGACGATGACGCCGCGGTTGGGCAGCACGCGGGTGAGCAGTTCGCAGATGTCGTGCGTCATGCGCTCCTGCACCTGCAGGCGGCGCGAGAAGGTGTCGACGATGCGGGCCAGTTTGCTCAGGCCGACGATGCCTCCGGCAGGGATGTAACCGATGGATACCTTACCGAAGAAGGGGAGCACGTGATGCTCGCACAGCGAGTAGAACTCGATGTCCTTGACGATAACGATTTCGCTGCCCTCGTGCTCAAAGATGGCGCTGTGAACGATGGCATCGGCGTCCTCGTGGTAGCCGCGGGTATTCTCGATGAGTGCCTTGGCGGCGCGCATGGGAGTCTTGGCCAGACCTTCACGGTCGGGATCTTCACCGATGAGTTCGATGATGGCGCGGTAGTGTGTGGCTATCTGTTCGGCGAGTTTCAGGTCCTCGTCGCTGAATTTCATCTTAATCATTGCTCCAGACGTTTATGCGGTCACGCACGATGACCATTTCTCGTGCATACTTGGGGTAGACACTCTTGATACGCTGCAGGGCGGCCTGGGCCTCGCGTTGGGTCTTGAAGTCGCCGATGCGCAGTCGCCACGACGGCGCCTTGTAGGAGATGTAGGACCTGTACTGAGGGAACTTCATGGCGATGTCGCGCGCACGCTTCTGCGCGTTGGCCTTGGCGGTCTTGTGGTTGTTGTCGCTGTAGGCCTGGATGCGGTAGCCCACCGAGCGCGACTCGATGGTCTGCTGCGAGGTGTGGTTGCGCTTGGGTTTCTTGGGCGTTACCTCCTCTTTCTTCTTCTCGTCTTTCTTCTTCTCCTCGTCGTCTTTCTTCTTGCTGTCGTCCTTATCGTCGTCGTCAAGTTCGTTGAGTTTCACCTCTTCGTTCTTGGGGTCGGTTTTCTTCTTGTCTTTGACGTTCTTGTCCTTGGAGTTGTTTTGCTGCTTGTTGTTGAGGTTGGCGTTGTTGCGCTTCACCAGTTCCTTGGGGGCATCAACATTCACCTGGCCGCTCTGGTTCAGGCGGTCGGTGATCTGGGCTTGTTGCGCATTGGCTGCCATTGCGACAACCAGCATCAGGCACATGCATAACGTGCGGATGTGTAATTTCTTCAACATTATAGCGATAAATGTGTTGGTGTCAAAATTCGCCGCAAAGGTAGTGTATTTTTCTCGAAGCGGGTATAGTTTTTAAAAGATTTTAATGACTTATCGGTCCATTTTGGGGCCATACATTTAAAACTCACGCCAAGTCGCCAAGTCGCTAAGTGTTATAAACGTTTAAATCTTAGCGGCTTAGCGACTTAGCGTGAAGCCTGATGAGTCGTCGTTGCTTAGAAGGCGGTGACGATGCCCATGAAGTCGGCTGCCTTGAGCGAGGCGCCGCCGATGAGGCCGCCGTCGATGTCGGGCTTGGCGAACAACTCAGGGGCATTGCTGGGCTTGCAACTGCCGCCGTACAGGATGGTCATGTCGTCGGCCACCTGTGCGCCGTACTGGTCAGCCAGCAGGCCGCGGATGAAGGCGTGGATTTCCTGTGCCTGGTCGCTCGTGGCGGTCTTGCCGGTACCGATGGCCCAGATGGGCTCATAGGCGATGACGATGTTGGCCATCTGCTCAGCGGTCAGGTGGAACAGCGAATCGCGGATCTCGGCGCCGATGACGTCCTTGAATGAGCCGTTCTCACGCTCCTCGAGACTCTCGCCGCAGCAGAAGATCACCTTCAGGCCGTTCTCCAGGGCCAGGTCAACCTTGGTCTTGAGCATCTCATAGGTCTCGTGGTAGTAACCGCGGCGCTCGCTGTGGCCCAGGATCACGTAGTTGGCACCCGTCGATGCTACCATGGGAGCCGAAACCTCACCGGTGTAGGCACCGCTGGTGTGGTCGGCGCAGTTCTGTGCGGCCAAACCCACGTTGGCGTCGCCGATGACCTCCTTGACGGCCATCAGGTGGGTAAAGGGAACGCCCATGATGACGTCACACTTCAGGTTAGCCTCTGCAGCAACAGCGGCACACACGTCCTTGGCGAGTTGTACGCCCTCGGGCACGGTGGTATTCATCTTCCAGTTGCCCGCAACAATGTTCTTTCTCATTTTTCTCTTATTCAGTTAAAACAATAAAAGTGATTTGATTCAATGCCACAAAGGTACAATGTTTTCCCGAAACATCAAACAACAGTGTATGTTTTCAAACAACGTAGACAACCAATAAATAACAGAGGCTACTTTTTTACAAGGTTATTGTGGGTGGGAGAGGAACTCGATGATGGCGCTGGGCTCGCCGTCGATGTCGAGGGCGACGATGAAGCCGCCGGCGGTGGGGTAGAGGGTGGGGGTGAGCAGGTCGCCCTGCTTGGCGGCGATGCGGTACTCGACGCGCATGTCCTTGACCTCGAAGCCTTCGGGTAGCAGTTCCATGGCGATGCGCACGTAGTTGGCGTTGTTCATGTGGCGGTTGTAGTCGATGTCGGCGCGCATGACGCAGACGGGCTCAAGCACCGAGCCGCCCTGCTTGGGCAGGATGATGCGGCGGCCACGGTAGTTCATTTCCTGCTTGGGCTCAAGGGTGAGCGATGCAATCGCGTCCTCTGAGAGACGCGCCAGTCTCCCTGTCGCGAGGTCCACAAACGCGCCCATGCTCCACGTCCGGTAGCAGGGCTGTCCCTGGGCATCGCGGATGAAGGTGTTGCGGAAGCCGTACATCGGCATCACTTCATAGATGGAGGTCGTTACCGCCAGTTCCTCCTTGAACTGGGGTACACGCACAATCTCGACTTGGCGTGTGGCCAGCAGTTGAGTCATGTTGTTGTCTTTGAAGAACTTGCGGGCCGTGGACTCGCTGTCGATCCACATCTCGGAACAGTCTTGCATCATCTGCAGGGCCGAGTAAAGTTTCAGTTTCCCTTCGCTGTCACAGCAACTGGTTGTGACTTTATAATTGAGTGTGTACATGAGTTGATGGTCGTTAAGTTGGGTGCAAATATAATCATATACTCCGAAATGAGTAGGGTAAATCCACATTATTAATATACTTTAAGGGGTAGGGGTGGTTGAGAATGTAAGATTTTTTGTACCTTTGCGGCGTTTTTGTGCTCAAGTGGCACAAGTTACTGTAAATAAAAAGAATATCAACGTAACAACCATAAAATCGAAAAAGAAACTATGGGTTTAAGAATCATTGTTCTGGCCAAGCAAGTGCCAGATACCCGCAACGTGGGTAAAGATGCGATGAAGGAGGACGGCACCATCAACCGTGCCGCTCTGCCCGCCATTTTCAACCCCGAGGACCTCAACGCCCTGGAACAGGCGTTGCAGTTAAAGGATGCCCACCCCGGCTCGACCATCACGCTGCTGACGATGGGCTTGCCCCGCAGTGCCGAGATGGTGCGCGAGAGCCTGTACCGTGGTGGTGACGACGGCGTTGTGCTGACCGACCGCCCCCTGGGTGGCGCCGACACGCTCGCCACGAGTTACTCGCTGGCCCAGGCCATCCGCCACATGGGTGAGTTTGACATCATCGTGGGTGGCCGCCAGGCCATCGACGGTGACACGGCCCAGGTGGGTCCGCAGATCGCCGAGAAGTTGGGCTTGCCCCAGGTGACCTATGCCGAGAGCATTCGCGTCGCCGACGGCAAGGCTACCATCAAGCGCCGTATCGAGCGCGGCTTCGAGACCGTGGAGTGCCCGTTGCCCCTGGTGGTGACCGTGAATGGCAGCGCCGACGCATGCCGTCCCCGCAACGCCCGTCTCATCCAGAAGTACAAGTATGCCGTGACGCCCAGCGAGAAGGCCGCATTGCCCGCCGACCGCCAGGCGCTCGTGGATGCCCGTCCCTATCTTGCCATCAAGGAGTGGGGCGTGAAGGAGATTGAGGCCGACCCCGAGCAGATTGGTATGCCCGGCTCGCCCACCAAGGTGAAGACCATCGTCAACGTCGCCTTCCAGGCCAAGGAAGCGCGCCGCATCGACGCCGCTGCCGACGCTGAACTCGAGGGTCTCGTGAAAGAACTTATTGCCGACCACATCATCGGGTAATCAAGGTTGATCTGTGCCGTGGCTCTGCCGCGGCCAACTAAGAAACAAAAAACTAAAAGAAAATGGAAGACAAGAATAATCTGATAGTCTATTGCGAGTATGACGAGGGCCGCATCGCCGACGTCAGCCTCGAACTGCTGACCAAGGGCCGCCAGTTGGCCACACGCCTGGGCTGCCGCCTCGAGGCGCTGGTGCTGGGCGACAAACTCGACGGCATCGAGCAGGAATTGTTCCCCTACGGCGTTGACGTGGTCTACAAGGTGCAGGACGAGCGCCTGTTCCCCTACACGTCACTGCCCCACAGCAGTGTGGTGACCACCCTGTTCAAGGAGATTGAGCCGCAGGTGTGCCTCATGGGCGCCACCACCATCGGCCGTGACCTGGGTCCCCGCGTCTCCTCTTGCCTGCACAGCGGCTTGACCGCCGACTGCACCTCGCTGGAGATCGGTGACCACACCGACGCAGCCAAGGGCAAGGAGTACAAAGACCTGTTGTACCAGATACGTCCCGCATTCGGCGGCAACATCGTCGCCACCATCGTCAACCCCGAGTGCCGCCCCCAGATGGCTACCGTGCGCGAGGGTGTGATGAAGAAGGAGATTTTTGATGCCAATTACAAGGGCGAGGTCATCAACCTTGACCCCGACAAGTATATCGACCCTGCCAGCCTCGTGGTGAAAATCATCGACCGCGAGATCGAGCAGAGCAAGGTGAACATCAAGGGTGCCCACATCATCGTGGCCGGTGGCTACGGCGTGGGCAGCAAGGAGAACTTCGAGATGCTCCACGAGTTGGCCGACGTGCTCGGCGGCGAGGTGGGCGCATCACGCGCTGCCGTCGATGCCGGCTTCACCGACCATGAGCGCCAGATTGGCCAGACCGGTGTCACCGTGCGTCCCAAACTGTACATCGCCTGCGGTATCTCGGGCCAGATCCAGCACATCGCCGGCATGAACGAGAGCAGTATCATCATCAGCATCAACACCGACCCTGACGCGCCCATCAACGCGATTGCCGACTACGTGATCACGGGCAGTGTCGAGGACGTGATTCCCCGACTGATTAAGCACTACAAGAAGAATTCCAAATAATAATTAGTTCAGTTTCTAGTCCATAGTCCCTAGTTTCTAGTTGGCATCTGCACTAGCGCAATTAGGGAACACAACCCCGGGACTAGAAACCAGGGACTAAAAACTCAATAACGAAATGGCTAACTTTTATACCGACAATAAAGCGCTCCAGTATCACCTGCGTCATCCGCTGATGAAGCAGATCGTAGCACTGCGCGAGCGCGACTATACCCAGAGCGAGAAATTCGACTACTCTCCCCTCGACTTCGAGGACGCGATGGACTCCTATGAGCGCGTGCTGGACATCATCGGCGAGGTGTGCGGTGACATCATCGCCCCTAATGCCAAGGATGTGGACCTCGAGGGTCCTCATCACGAGAACGGCCGTGTGCGCTATGCCAAGGGCACCGAGGAGAACCTCAAGGCCCTGAACCAGGCTGGCCTGATGGGCATCACCTTGCCCCGACAGTACGGTGGCCTGAACATGTCGTCGATTCCCTACATCATGGCTGCCGACATGGTGAGCCGTGCCGATGCGGGCTTCGTCAACGTGTGGGGTCTGCAGGACTGCGCCGAAACCATCAACGAGTTTGCCAACGAGGACCAGAAGGAGCGCTTCCTGCCACGCACCTGCAAGGGCGAGACGCTGGCCATGGACCTCACCGAGCCCGATGCCGGCAGCGACCTGCAGTCGGTGATGCTCAAGGCTACCCAGGACGAGGACGGCACTTGGCGCCTGAACGGCGTGAAGCGCTTCATCACCAATGGTGACGGCGACATCTCGCTCGTGCTCGCACGCAGCGAGGAAGGCACCCGCGACGGCCGCGGACTGTCGATGTTCATCTACGACAAGCGCGACGGCGGCATGACCGTTCGCCGCATCGAGGACAAGATGGGCATCCACGGCAGCCCCACCTGTGAACTAGTGTTCAAGAACGCCAAGGCTGAACTGTGCGGTGACCGCAAGTTGGGTCTCATCAAGTATGTGATGTCGCTGATGAACGGCGCCCGTTTGGGCATCGCTGCCCAGAGCGTCGGCGTGAGCGAGGCCGCCTATCAGGAGGCCATCGCCTATGCCCGCAGCCGTGAGCAGTTCGGCAAGGCAATTATCAACTTCCCTGCCGTGAGCGAGATGATCTCGAACATCAAGGCCAAGTTGGACGCTTCGCGCACCCTGCTGTATGAGTGCACCCGCTTTGTCGACATGTACAAGTCGCTCGAGGCCATCAGCCGTGAGCGCACCCTCGCCCCCGAGGAGCGCAAGACCATGAAGGCCTATAACCGCCTGGCCGACGCCTTCACGCCGCTGGCCAAGGGCATGACGAGCGAGTTCTGCAACCAGAACGCCTACGACTGCGTGCAGATTCACGGCGGTAGCGGCTTCATGCGTGACTACGCCTGTGAGCGCATCTACCGTGACGCCCGCATCACCAGCATCTACGAGGGCACGACCCAGTTGCAGGTGGTTGCCGCCATCCGCCACGTCACCACGGGCACCTATCTCAACCAGATCAAGGAGTACGCCGCTCGCGAGTACAGCGAGGCCGTTGCTCCCATGAAGGCCAAACTCGAGGCCATGACCGCCCTCTACGAGGAAACCTTCGCCAAGGTTCAGGCTGTCGAAGATCCCGAGTACATCACCTTCCACGCCCGTCGTCTCGTCGAGATGCTCGGCCACATCATCATGGGCTATCTGCTCATCGGTGATGCCAGCAACGAGCCCGACCTGTTCATGGACAGCGCCAAGGTCTATGTCAACATGGGCGAGGCCGAGGTGGCACGCCACGCACGCTTCATCGGCGCTTTCAATCCCGCCGATCAGGCTGCCTACATGCGCCAATAATCGTTAAGAATTTCTCGCCTGAATCAGGAATCGCCCTGACAGGCGAGAAATTTTTTTAGATGTAATAGTATTAGATAAGGATAGTATATATGTAGTATATATAGTTGTTTATTAATTTATTAACATTTTTTTATTATAAAGAAATTCTCTTTTTTATTGACAGTCATGTTTCTGGCTTTAGTTTCAGTCAGTGTTACTTCATGTGGTGATGATAAAGATGAACCCGTGAATTCCGACATCGTTGGCACTTGGCAGGTTAAGGGCATTGATGAAGACGGTGAAGCCTATGAAAATTTGGTCCAATTCACCAAAAATGGCAAATGGCATTCAGTGGAAATTTACTACGAGTTCGATGAAACTGATGTTGATGTTGAACATGGAACGTATTCCGTTTCTGGAAATAAAGTTATTGTGACTTATACTGACGATGGCCATAGCATTTCCCAAACATTTAATTATGAAGTGAAGGGCGACAAATTGATGCTTTCTCACTTGGATTATCCTGTTGTTATCACTTATATCCGTGTCAACGATAGTGTCATTGAGAAGTATCTGTAAAGTATAGTATTCTTTTAGCATTACGTGTGTCCCTGCCGATGTCTATCGGCGAGGACACGCTTTTTTTGCCAAGACATTGGCAGGGTGGGGAAAAAGGCATATCTTTGCTGCCACGATATGAGTCGGGAGAAGGAGATATACAAGGTGACGCTGGTGGGCAGTGCCTACATACGCCAGTAATTTTAAACTGCGAATATTGCGAATTAAACTGAGTTTAAATGCTGATATCGATGAAGAAGTACTATTATGGATTGATGGTCTTGTTGATGACCCTGGTTTTGGGCGGTTTTGCTGCCTGCAGCGATGACGAGCCTAAGATTGCTGACATTGTTGGGACCTGGCAATATGCTGAGCCTGTGATGTATAATGATGCTACACTGCTTTTTCAATTTACCAAGGAGGGTGAATTTCATTATGTAGTAATCAGCATGAGGCCCGATGACAATCCAGGCCACTTTACTTTTCATGGTTTATATACCGTGAAGGGGAATACGTTGTCCATGACCTTCGATTACGATGACGGTTTCGATGGTGAGAACGAGCCTCTAACTTGCGAATTTGTGGTGCAGGGTGACAGATTGACGTTTCTAAACCAAGATCATACCACATTCATCCGTGTCAAGGACAGCGTCATTGAGCCCTATTTGTAAAGGTTTATAGCGATACTGGAATATGTGTCCCTGCCAATCGGTCGGGACACTTTTTTTAGCGACTTGTTGGTAAGGTGGAGCAAAAGGGTTACCTTTGTGGTGTTGTGAGTCGGAGATATAAGGTGACGCTGGTGGGTATGCCGGCAATGAGCCCGAGTTGTTCATGGACAGCGCAAGGTCTATGTCAACATGGGTGAGGCCGAGGTGGCACGCCACGTCCGCTTCATCGGCGCCTTCAAACCTGCTGGTCAGGCCGCCTACATGCGCCAATTATTTTAAACTGCGAATATTGCGAATTAAACTGAGTTTAAATGCTGATATCGATGAAGAAATACTATTATGGATTGATGGTCATGTTGATGACCCTGGTTTTGGCCGGTTTTGCTGCCTGCAGTGATGACGAGCCTAAGATTGCTGACATTGTTGGGACCTGGCAATACAATCATCCTGATGATGAAGAATATGATGATTATGATTTGTATTATCAATTCACCAAAGACGGTAAGTTTCATCAAGTATGGAAATCTCATGACGAATCTTATGGTTATGGCAAGAGCAACTTAATTGTTTTTCACGGAACATATACCGTATCGGGGACGAAGTTGATAGTCACCTACGACCAAGATCCAGAGCCCGTCGAAGGCGAATATTCTGTGCAGGGCGACAGACTGATGTTTCTCGGCGGAGAATACCCCACATTCATCCGTGTGGAGGACAGTGTGATAGAACCCTATCTGAATGTAGTTCCTCATCCTTGCTGACAATATACCGTGTCCCTGCCGAGGTCCATCGGCGGGGACACGTTTTTTTAGGCGATGTGTTGCCAAGGTGGTGTAAATGGTATATCTTTGCAGGGTTGCTATGAGTCGGGAGAAGGAGATATATAAGGTGACGCTGGTGGGCAGTGCCGGTAATGTGGCGCTGCTGACCTTCAAGTTCATCGCGGGTGTCATGGGGCACAGTTCGGCGATGATTGCCGATGCCGTGCATTCACTATCGGACTTCATCACCGACGTCATTGTGCTGGCCTTCGTCCACGTGAGTGCCAAGCCACAGGACGTAGACCACGACTACGGCCACGGCAAGTATGAGACCTTTGCCACGTTCATCATAGGCCTGGCGCTGATGGCTGCCGCCACGGGAATCATCGTGTCGGGGGCGGCCAAACTCATCGACTGGGCAGGAGGTAAGGAACTCGCGGCTCCCGGCTGGCTGGCCCTTGCCGCTGCCATCATCTCGATCATCGTCAAGGAAGTACTCTATCAATACACGGCCCGGCGAGGCAAGCACCTCGACTCGCAGGCGCTGGTCGCCAACGCCTGGCACCACCGCAGCGACGCCCTGTCGTCGATAGGTGCTGCCGTGGGTATCGGCGGTGCCATTCTGCTGGGCAACCGCTGGACGGTGCTCGACCCTCTGGCTTCGGTAGTGGTCGGCTTGATGCTGGTCAAGGTGTCGTTAGGCCTGTTGCGTTCCAGCGTGGGCGAGTTGACCGAGTCGTCACTCTCTGGCGAAATCGAGCAGGAGATTGAGGACATCATCTGCTCGTTCCCCGACGTGCAGGAGCCGCACAACTTGCGCACGCGCCGCATCGGCAACCGCTTTGCCATCGAGGCCCATGTGCGCATGGACGGCAACCTGCCCCTGACTGCAGCCCACGACCGCGCCACTGCCATCGAGGAGGCGCTGCGTCGACGTTTTGGCCCACAGACTCACGTCACCATCCACATGGAACCCGTCAAGTGATATTACCGGTTGTGTGAAGATACAAAACGAGAGGCGCAAATTAGTTTGCGCCTCTCGTTTTGTCAATTGGTGTCTGTGACGTTACTTACTCGTAGTTCAGGTTGTTGGCCTGGGAAACGATGCCGTCCTTGGTTACCCTGAAGCCGACGGACTTGCCGCTCTGCTTCTCGAGGGTGCTGACCACTTTGTCCTTCTTTACATCACTGGCGTTGATGATGGTCACATTGTTGACGTAACTGGCTCCCTTGCTGGTCTTCACGCTGAAGTTCATTTCGCAGACGAGGTCATACTGCTCCTGCGTCAGTTCGGCATCAGATTTGGTGCTGAACTTGTACATCACGCCGAATTCGGCAGGGAACTTGTTGCTGGTGACCGTTTTGGTCCACCAGGTCGAAGTAACAGCCTCCATCACGTTGCGGCCATTCTCAGCCTTGTAGATGAGGAACACATTGCAGGCATTGAGCAGGTCTTGTGAGAACGTCATGTTGTAGGTGGCGGTTGCCGTGACGGTCTCCTTGGGCTCGTCGCTGCCGCAAGAGGTCATGGTGAAGGCAGTTGCCATCAACAAAACTGCCATGTAAATAAACTTCTTCATAGTCTTGTCGGGTTATTGGGTTGATTATTTGCTCAAAACAATGTCAATCACCTTGTTCACGTCGCTCACAGTGACCTCGCCGTCATGGTTCACGTCACCTTCAAGAGAGGGAGCCACGCCGAAGAGTTCAACACTGATGACCTGGCCGATCATGGACATCATGTCGATGTCGATGCGTGCGCTCAGGGCATTGTCGGTGAAGCGGGCGGTCAAGATGATGGGTACACTGCCCAGCAGCGGACCGGCCCACGTGTCATATTGAGGATCATCACCATCGGTGATATTGATGCTGTCGTCAAACTTGATGGTGGTAAAGCCGTGTCCGTCAACACCCTCGACATCGCTGACAGCGATATTGCCGACAGGCATGGGGAAATCGCCCACCCAAAGCACGAAGTTGTTGAGGCTCAGGTTGTAAGCGCCGTTGCTCTGGGTGACCAGAACAGGCACATCTTCCTGCTCGGTGGTTTCACCGTTGATGGTGACTGCGATGTGGCTGGTGTAGGTAGTGGCGTTGATGGCCAGTGCGCAGCATGCTGCTGCCATGAATACAAAAAATTTCTTCATTGTTGTAATAATGTGATATGATAGGTGTTGTTAAATGCCTTTGAGGACTAAATCGATGAGGGCGGTAACATCGTTGATGTCGATGTTGTTGTCACCGTTCATGTTGGCATTGGGCTTCACGATGCCCACGTCGTTACCGCTCAGGACAAAGGCGATCAGGGCCGTCACGTCGTTGATGTCCACCTCGCCGTTGCCGTTCACGTCGCCACGCATGACTTGGGGCTGATCGTTGACGGTAGCGGTGATGATATAGCATGCGGCCTGCTGCATGTCACCCGACACGACGCTGATGGCGATGCGGTAGGTGTTGTCGCTGGTCTGCTCCATCGACTTGGTGAGCACGGCGCTCACACCCTCGATGGTGGCCGTGAAGTCGTCAAGGCTGGGCGCGCCGGCAACCTCGATGCTGTAGGTGGTCACGGCGGGGTTCCAGTCGGCGATGGTCTGGCCCTGGTAGCGCAGGTCGGTCATTGCACCCAGGTAGACCAGTTGAATGTCGTCGATAAAGAGTTTATCGTCCTTACTGCCTTGACCGGGATTGGCATTGGTCGAGAAAGTGACGAAGATGGCTTTGCTGTCAGCATTGTTGGCGGCATAACTGTCGTAGTCAAAGGGGAAGGTGTATTGGGTCCAATCACCAGCGGAAATCTGGCCGCCGACGATGCTGCCCGACAGGTTGGTGTAAACCTTGTCCACGGGCTCCTGATAGTAGGTGCCGTCAAAGGTCTTGACGCTCACGCTGGCCTTATTGTTGGCGTTGGCGGTGCCTTGCTGATATTTCAGCCATACCTTGAATTGATCAGGCTTGGCATACAACGGCATATAGAAGTCGTCGCCATAGGTCTCATTCATTGAGGCGTTATTGCTGGTGCTGGTGGCACTGGTGGAGCCGGCATTCAGACGGCCATTGGTCATGGTGCCGTTGGCGATGGTGGTAAATGCGCTTTTGGCTGTGATGATGGCACTGTATTGGCCGGTGGCGCCTTCATGGACGTCCTCGCTCTGATCAAGCAGGGCGGGGGCAGCAAATGCCCAAGTGCCGGTGGCGGTCTTGAATCCGTGCCAGCGGTCGGGCTCACCATTGTCGTTGGTCCAGGCCTCCATGTCGCCGTTGGGTAACTGGAAGTGGTCACCCACGGTGTTGAAGAACATCGTCACGCCATAGGAGGGTATGTTCACGTCGGCAGTCATCATGCCGTCGGTGGTGCGGGCAAACACGATGGTGTACATCGTGCCCAGCATCGTGCTCACGTTGCGCTCGGCGCTGTAGACGGTGATGTCGCCGGTGGTGGCCGACGGCACGTCCTGCATGTTCAGCGTCATGTTCATTCCCATGAAGGGGACTTCCAGAACCAGTTTGTTCAGGCCGTCACTCTGGGGCACCACCGTCACGGTGGCGGTTGCCGAGTTGGTCTGTCCGTTGCGGGTCACGAGGATAGGACCCGTGTAACTCTGGGCATTGAGGGCCATGGTGGCCGTCAATGCCGTTAACATTGCGATAATTGTTTTCTTCATTGTTGTTACTATTGTATAATGTATTGTAGTTTTTAGACTTGAATTATTTGATGCGGTAGATGATGCCTATGCTGCCGTACATGGGGCGCAGGGTCTGTACAGAGTGGAAGTCGCTCTTGAACAGGCCGCTCAGGCCGTAGGTCAGTTCAGCGAAGGCCCCCCAGCGGCGGTGGAACTGGAAGTCGGCACCGACGTCGAGGCCCCACTGCATGTGGCGCATGTTGGCGTCGAAGTCAAAGTCGCCGCGCTCGCCGGGCTCGGTGCCCATCTCGATCTTGGCGCCCACGGGAGTACCCTCGCGCAGGTAGCCGTCATAGGCCCATCCCCAGAACTTGCGGTTCATGAGCCATGCCATGAACAGGCCGCCGCGCAGGCGCCATCGGTTATTGATGCTGTAGGACGCCTGGATGGGCAGGGTGATGCGGCGCTGGGCGGACTTGATGCGCACGTTGCCGTTGAAGATACCCTTGAGCGACTCTTCGCCGCGCACGACCTCGATGTCGTAGTTCTTGACACGGCTGTCCACGTCCATGCCTCCCAGTTCAAAACGCAGTCCCGAGTGCAGCGCCCATCGCTGGTTGAGCGGATAGGAGGTCTCGGCGGCCACGGTGAAGTTGAAACCGGGGTTGAAACTGTTGATGTGGCGTATGTTGTTGGTCATCGAGGTGGGTATCGTGCCTCCCAAAGCATAGCCCACACGCACATCCAGACTCAGGCTGTCGAGCACCGTAGCATGGCTGCCGACGGTGATGGCGGCAAATAGCAGGATGGTTATGATTCTATTGATTGTAGTCATTGGATTCATTGGGTTGGTTGCTACTGTTATTCCTCGCGCGTGCAGATGAGTCTTACTTTGTCCACACACAGCCGGCTGCCGATGGCGCCGATAAAGTCGCCGCCGCCGGAACTCGACGAGAAGACGATGGCCAGGCTGTAGCCGCGGTTGGCCAGCAACTGCTCGTCGATAGGCTCACGATAGACAAATTCTACGTCCCATGCCGTCCATGTCGTCGTGGGCGTGACGTAGCCCAGGTCGGCGATTGCCACAATCTGGCTGCTCGACAGCACGTCGTCGCCGTAGAGCGTCACCTCGTCGCCGGCAGCATTGTGGTTGCGGTAGAACACGGCATAGACGTCGGCCGAGTCAACACGCCCCACGATGGGGTTGCCGTAGAAGTCCTGCACCGTCGGTCCGGGTTCGTAGGTGTAGTAGCCCGTGAAACGCGCGGGTTTGCCGGTGAACGGGATGCCGAAACGGGTAGCGTGCAGGTGGTCGCTCATCGCGATGGCGATGTCAAACGTGCCCAGGAACAGGTTGCCGGCAGCCAGGCGCTTGTTGGCCATCTTGCCGAAGGGACCCGTGTCACACGTGCGCAGGCACACGCCGGCACCGTCATAGCCCTGCAGCAGCGGGGTGGTGGGGTAGTCCATGGGCTGGGCCGTGCTCATCGAGATGCGGTAACCCGCATTGGCCGTTGACCAGTCGTTGCCCAGGGTGCCGTCGGCCAGCACGTTGTGCCACGTGTAGTAGCGCTGGTTGGCAGTCTCCAGTTCGAAGTGCTCAAAGTCATAGCACGTCGTGTCGGCTACCTCATGGGTCGTCGGGACGACACTCACGCTGTAGCGGCGGGTCCAGCGACCGTCCTGTGACGTCACGGTGTAGAGCACAGGGCCCTGGCTGAAGTCGTGGGTGCTGCCGCTGGCGGGACTCACGGTCGCACAGGGCGAGAGGGTGAACTCGGGGCTCAGCGACGTCACGTCGGCATTGCCGCGAACGACAAACACGATGGCCGTGTCGGTCGAGAGCACAGTCTGCGTCGAGTCGGTGAGTTGATAGAAAAAGGCTTCGGGGGCACCAACGTGCAGCGTTGCCGTCTCGATGTCGGCCTCGCAGAAGTCGGGTTCCTCGCCACAACCCGTGCTCAACAGTGTCAATGCGATGGACATCAGGCTGATGCACAGGTATTTATATGTCGTGTTATATCGAGTCATACAGATGGATATTTCTTTCAAACCTGCAAAGTTAGACATTTTCTATTTAATAGTGCCGAATTTGGCAGCACATTTTTTTGTTACCACCTTTATTTTCAGCGGCAATGGCAGTTATATTTAGTACGGTGGACCCTCATTTTTTATTCAACCGCTGGTGGGTCGTCCGTGCTTTTTTGGAGATAATTGTTGTTTATTTACAGATTTTACTTAATTTTGCATGTTCAATGCTATGCAGTCCGTGGGGCTGCAGGGGCATGAAAATGGCGGGAAAGAAACCGTCCCGCCCCTTGAGAAATTAGACACAAGAGATGGAAAGACTTATAAATAAACTAATGGATCTGAGGCTTTTCAGGTCTTTTAAGGTCAAGACGACGCCGCGATGGATTATCCTGTTGCTCGACATGCTGATTGTCATGATCAGTTTTGCCGCAACGGTGCTGGCAGGCATGTTCTCGGTGCACACGTCGGCCGCAACCATTCTAACCAACGCTTTCATCGTTTTCGCCGTCTATTTTGCGGTGACCTATATATCCAAGAGTTACACCTGCGTTATCCGCCTGTCGGTCATCGAGGACCTGTACCGCATCTTCATGGCGATTGCGTTCTCGACCCTGGTGCTCTTTATCCTGAACGTGGGCAAGCAGGTGATTACCGGAACGACGTTCTTCAAGTATTGGGACATCCTTGTCATCGGAGCCCTGTCGTTCTCGCTGATGATGATTGAACGCCTGTGCATCAAGTACTTGTATATGCGCATGAACAGTGCCACCGAGGGACGCAAGCGTGTGCTCGTGCTGGGCACGTCATTCAACTCGGTCTTCCTGGCCAACGCCCTCAAGGGTGAAATCGGCGGCAAGTACCTTCCCGTCGGCCTGCTGAGCATCAAGGCGGGTGCCGAGAATTCCGAGATCAACGGCTTCAAGGTCTACCGTTTCAACCCCACGACGATGAGCGACCTGTTCGCCAGCGACAACATCGATGCCCTTATCTTTGACGCCAAGAGCAACAACTTGATGAGCAGCGGTTTTGCCGATTTCTTCATCAAGAACGATATCGCCCTGCTGGCCATGAACAAGGTGGCCGAGTTTGAGCAGGATAAGGACAGCGACAAGAACATCTCCACGTTTATCAAGGAGGTGCAGATCGAGGACCTCTTGGGGCGCGACCCCATCGTGCTCAACAACCCGCTCGTGAGCGAGCACATCAAGGGCTCGTGTGTCCTTATTACCGGTGCATGCGGCTCCATCGGCAGCGAGATTGTACGCCAGGTGGCCAACTACGGCGCCAGCAAGATTGTCCTGTTCGACCAGGCCGAGACGCCCATGCACGACATCTCGCTCGAGATGAAGAAGGAGCGTCCCAATGCCGACATCGAACTCTTCATGGGCGATGTGCGCAACCGTGAGCGTGTCGAGGAAGCCTTTGCCAAGTTCAGGCCCCGCTACGTCTTCCATGCCGCGGCCTACAAGCACGTGCCGATGATGGAAATCAACCCCACCGAGGCCATTCTGGCCAATGTGATGGGTACGCGCAACGTGGCCGATCTGGCTCTCAAGTATGACGTCTACAAGTTTGTCATGATTTCCACCGACAAGGCTGTCAATCCCACCAACGTGATGGGCTGCACCAAGCGCCTTGCCGAGATTTACTGCCAGTCGCTGTTCTTTGAGGCACAACACCGGGGCAAGAAGACGCAGTTCATCACCACCCGCTTTGGCAACGTGCTGGGCAGCAACGGCTCGGTGATTCCGCTCTTCCGCAAGCAGATTGCCGCCGGCGGCCCTGTCACCGTCACACACAAGGAGATTATCCGCTACTTCATGACTATCCCCGAGGCCTGCTCACTCGTGCTCGAGGCGGGCTGCATGGGCAGCGGTGGCGAGATTTACATCTTTGATATGGGCGAGCCGGTCAAGATTTATGACCTCGCGCGGCGCATGATTTCGCTGGCGGGCCTCAAACCCGGTGTGGACATCAAGATTGAGGAAATCGGACTGCGTCCCGGCGAGAAACTCTACGAGGAACTGCTCAACGACAAGGAGAAGACCACCGCCACCGTCAACAAGAAAATCATGATCGCCAAGGTCAAGATCTATGACTATCAGGAGGTGTGTGCCCATCTCGACAACATCATCAAGTTGGCTTCGGCTGGCGATGTCCACGGCATGATCTATGCCATGAAGGAGTTTGTCCCCGAGTACAAGAGCCAGCACAGCCGTTTCGAGGCCATCGACAAGGAAATCGAGGGCGAAGAGACACCCGCTTCACCCGAAGTGGTTCAGCAATCGGCCGAGTAGCTGCAACTGCCGGTTTCCGATGAAAATAAAGCGAGCCCCGATCGTCGATTGACGGTCGAGGCTCGTGATTTTTTTCCTCTGCTATGGTAAGCGGGTCGTGGGTCTTAATCGCAAGGAGAGGTCAGGACTGGAACACCTCGTACTTGTCGCGGGGACGCCAGTGAAGCGTCAGCACCCACATCGTCAGCACGGCCAGCACCAGGGTGATGACAATCATCGTGCCGAGCATCGACCACGAGAGCATGCGGCCCATCGAGGCGTAGTAGATGTCACGCATGTTGTTGATGTCCATGTCCAGCACCGTGTCGTAGTCAATCCACAGCACACAGGTCTTGGAGAACGGGATAAGCGACATCACGGCATAACTGCTGATGACACCCCAGCGGCCGCGGCAGTTGCCGAAGAGTTTGCGAAGGCCCTCGGCGATAAAGCCAAAGATGAAGCAACCCAGAGCCAGGAATTCATGACCCTGGCCGAGGATGAAATTCAAGAGCAGGAGCATCACGGCGCACAACATGGCCATGCCGGGAATGGGATAGCGCTGGCACAACTTGAAATAGGGCCAGGCGGCGATGACTGCGGCGGGAACTGCGGCGTAGGTCCAAGCGTAGGGATGGAACCAGCCCGCTACCTCGACTATAAAAAATGCCAGTACATAGAGCAGCGATAATGCTAATACTCTTAAAACCTTCTTAGTCATAGTGTTATCTGAATCTTTTTCAAGTCAAAAATTGCTATCGATTGCGCAAAGATACGCTAAAATGACTAATTTGCAATACATTGTCATATTTTTTCGCATTTTTCTTATGCTTTTTGGGCTGATTTGGTCCTCTTTACATCGCATCTGTAACTGCGTTTAGGGTCTTTAACAGGTGCGGTGCGGGGGAATGCGAAAAATGTTGTACCTTTGCCGCTGTGAAGATCATCCGGTCCAGATATTTGCCGTTCAAGGGATACTCAGCCATCAACCTGTTGGGGGTGATGTTTGTCCACCCCGGGGTGTACCTGAGCAATGAACTGATCAATCACGAGCGCATCCACACTGCTCAGCAGCGCGAGATGCTGTTCGTGTTCTTTTACTTGGCCTATGTGGTGGAGTGGCTGATCAGGCTGTGCATGCGTGGCAATGCCTACCGCAACATCTCGTTCGAGCGCGAGGCGCACAGCAACCAGCGCAACCTGTCCTACCTGTCGAGCCGCCCCCATTACGCGTGGGTCCGCTACATGCGTCGCCGGCGTCTTCACGACCGACATTAGTTAATTATCATCAAGAGTACAATGAAGAAAACGGTTCTTTCAATACTGTTGGCGATTGCCGCCGCCCTGCCTGCAATGGCCTATACAGCCCAGGAGGCAGTCGACCTGTTTGTATCACACAGCACCCTGCGCTACGCGTCAGTGGGCGTGACGGTCATCGACCTCGATTCGGCCAAGACCATTGCCTCCTACCGTCCTGACCAGTCCAACATCACTGCATCGACGATGAAGACGGTGATCTCGTCGGCAGCCTTGGGTCTCTTGGGACCGCATTACCGCTTTGAGACGCCGGTCTATCTTGACGGCGAGGTCAGCGACGGCTGCTTCACGGGCAACATCATCGTGCGCGGCATGGGAGACCCCACGCTGGGCTCGGTGAACCTGCCCAATCAGGCCAACATCGTCGATGAGATAATCAGCGCTCTGCGTGCACGAGGCATCACGCGCGTCAAGGGCGCGGTCATCGGAGATGACAGTTACTACGGATACCCCTACTATGACTTGGATTGGGACGTGGGCGACCTGGCCTACGCCTATGGCGCAGCGGTCCATGCCCTGAATTTCCATGACAACGTGATGAACGCCTCGTTCACCATCGACTCGCGCGGACGCATCACGCAGCAGTCGGTAACGCCGCCAGTGCCGGGGCTGCAGATCATCAGCCGTTGCCGCTCCAGCCGCGGCCGCAACGCCATCACGCCCTACATGGACTACAGCGTGCCCGCACTGGTGCTCACTGGCGATGTCTCGTCGACCAAGTCCTACCGCAGCACCTATGCCAATCCCACGCCGGCACCCATGCTCGTCGACAGCCTGGAGCGCGCACTGCTGCGCAGCGACATCCGTTATGACAACGTCCCCGATGCCTACGACGGTGCCATGGCGGCAGAGCGCTCGCTGCTCGTGCTGCACAAGTCGCCCGAACTGACCGAAATCATCACCTCGCTGCTCGACCGCAGCGACAATATGTTTGCCCACTCGCTGCTGCGGGCCATCGGCGCACGTGACTGGGAACTCAAGGGCAAGGAAGCGATGACCAGCAACCTGGACTCTGTGGGCGTCGAGGCCGTGGAACGCTGGCTCAGGCAGCAGGGCATCGATACCGACCCCCTGTTTATGCGTGACGGCAGCGGTCTGGCAAGGGGCAACAAGGCCTCGGTCAACTTCTTCGGCGACATGCTCACGATGATGGCCGACCGCCGATTTGACGGCGTGCGCCTGTGTGACCTGATGCCTACCGCATCCGACCGCGTTGGCAGGACGCTCAAGTCCAACCCGCTGAGCGGCAACATCGTCCTTAAGTCGGGCAGCATGAGGCACGTGCAGTGTTTTGTGGGCTACTATCCTGCCGACAAACCGCGCTATGCCTTTGCCGTGCTTGTCAACAATTTCAACTGTTCACATGCCGATGTCAAGGAGCAGATAGGAGTCTTGCTTTGCAATCTTTTTGACGGAAAATAGTTGGTGTTTCAAAAAAAATACCTAAACTTGCAGGTTAATAGTAAAACAAATCCTTGGCGCTTGTCGCTAAGCCCCAATACTACAGAAGATTATGAATATGTCGATTGAAAAAATGCTGTCTCATGTCTATGAGATTGAAGGATTGATGCTCGTCGCCCGCCGTCTGGGTGAGGAGAATACACCCGAGGTCATTACCAATAAAATCCAGCGCAAGGTACGCGAACTGGCCGACATGTGCGGCGTGGTGCTGCCTGTCGACGACGCTGACGAGCAGGTCCCCGAGGTTCCTGCCGTTCCCGAGGATGTCCAGGCTCCCGAGCCTGAAAAGCCCCAAGATGCCGCCGAGCCTCAGGAGCACCTGCCCGAGGACGACTATGATGCCGACGAGACCTGGCAGCATGACAATGGCGAGGAGTTCAAAGAGGTGTTCTCTCTCGACTATCAGGAACCGAGCCATGATCCGGTAGACAAGAACGAGGTGCCCGTCGCCGACCGTGAACCCGACGATGACATCACCGTCGAGTTTATTGAGGCCGAGGACGAGGAAGAGGCCCCCGCAGCGGTAACGCCTCCCGAGTTCAAGCCCACACCGACGCCTCCGGCATTTAAGCCTGCCGAAGAAGAAAACGTCAACATTCCCGCCACCGATAAGGACAGCGAGGTCACGCCGCCCGCCATTGACCCACTCGATGAGTTGTTCAACGACGAGCCTGTGCCCGAACCCGATCCCGAAATCGTTCCTGAGGCCGTTGCCGAACCTGGCATTCCCGCTGAACTCATCGAGCCCGATGACAAACTGCTCGAACCCGAGGACGAGATGCCGCTGCCGCCGGTACCCACCGATTTCCCCGAGGTGGAAGACCCCTTTGAACCCGAGAACGAGCAGCCCCTGCGTGTCGACGAGAAACTGCAGCGCCACCTGTCCAAGGATATCCGTAAGGCCTTCTCGCTGAACGACCGCTTCCGTTTCCAGCGCGAACTGTTTGCAGGGAGCGCAAGAGCGATGAACACCGCGATTGAGCAGATCGAGATGATGAATAGTTACGGCAATGCCGAACTCTACTTCTACAGCCAACTCAACTGGGACCGCGAGAGCGAGGCCGTGCAGGACTTCATGGCTATCGTGCGCAACCACTTCCAGAAGTAATATTTTCCCCTGACTGCGATGGCTGGCAAGTTATACATAGTGCCCACTCCTGTGGGGAACCTCGGCGACATGACCCCAAGGGCCGTCGAGGTCCTCAAGGCTGCCGACATTGTGCTTGCCGAGGACACGCGCACCAGCGGAGTGCTGCTCAAGCACTTCGACATTGCCACGCCCATGCGCAGCCACCACAAGTTCAATGAGCATGAGGCCGTCAATGCCGTGGTGCGACAGTTGAGCGATGGCGCCGTCATGGCGCTCATCAGCGATGCGGGAACACCGGGCATCAGCGACCCCGGATTCCTGCTCTCGCGCGAGTGCAGGCGCCAGGGCATCGAGGTGGAGACCCTGCCGGGTGCCACGGCCTTTGTGCCGGCGCTGGTCAACTCGGGACTGCCGTGCGACCGCTTCGTGTTCGAGGGCTTCCTGCCGCCCAAGAAGGGCCGTGCCACGAGGCTCGAGGAACTCAAGCAGATGACCATGACGATGGTCTTCTATGAGTCGCCCCTCAGGCTGCTGAAGACCCTGCAGCAGTTTGCCGAGGCCTTCGGACCTGACCGCGAGGCAAGCGTGGTGCGCGAAATCAGCAAGTTGCACAACACCACCCACAACGGCACCCTGGGCGAACTGGTCGACTACTTCACCGCCAATCAGCCTCGAGGCGAAATTGTCATCATCGTGGCTGGACGTCCGCCCGAGACACAGACCAAGGTGGACAAGTATGCCGCTTTTAAGCAAAAGAACGCCAAAGTTTAAGTAATACTGAATATTCTGTAAATCAAGCACTTAACATTTAAAGAAAACAATTAAACGCAATAGGTATGAGAAAGATTCTTTATGTTATATGGATAATCGGAGGGCTCTCCATGTTGCCGTCCTGTCACGGCGGCAACGAGGCCGATCGCGAAGCCCAGCGCAAGGATTCCATCAATGCCGTGCTGCAGGATTCCATCAACACGGCCAATGCCGAGAGGGACAGCCTCATGGAACTCATGTCGGACATCTCGGACGGTATGGCGCGCATCAAGGAGATGGAAGACTATGTGTCGGTGAACAACCTCAGCAGCGAAACCCCCGACCGCAAGAAACAGTTGCGTGAAGACATGGCGATGATTCAGCGTGATATCATCGAGTATAAGAACCGCCTGGCTCAACTCGAGAGGAGGCTGAAGCAGTCGACCAACTACAACAAGAACATGCAGAACATGGTTGCCAACCTAAAGCGCCAGATCGAGGATCAGCAGAATACCATCAGCCGCCTCAACGACCAACTCGCGGCAGCACATATCCAAATCAAGAACCTGAACCAGAGCGTCGACTCGCTCACCACAGTCAATAAGGCCGTTACCCAGGAGAAGGAAGAGGCACAGCAGGAGACCAAGAAACTCACCACCGAGGTGAACAACCTCAGTGCCTGCTACTATGTCATCGGCTCCAAGAAGGAACTCAAGAAGAACAAAATCATCGAGACGGGTTTCATGCGCAAGGACAAAATTCTTGAGGGAGACTTCGAGATGGCCTATTTCACCAAGGCCGACCGCCGCACCCTGAGCGAGATACCCCTTCACAGCAAGAAGGCAAAGGTCTTGACCAACCATCCCAAGGATTCCTACGAGATTGTGGAGCATGGCAATGTCAAGACCCTGAAGATCCTGAATCCCGACAAGTTCTGGGAGAAGAGTAATTTCCTTGTGGTCCAGATTAATTGATGCGCGTTGTCCTGGCATTTGATAAGTTCAAGGGCTCGGCGACGTCTCAGCAACTCAACGATGCAGCATTTGACGCCCTCGCTGCGCTGCAGGGCGTGACGGCTTGCCGTGTTCCTGTCGCCGACGGTGGCGACGGCACGACCGTGGTGTTGGCTTCGGCTTGCCGGGGACAATGGGTCTCTATGCCCACGATGGGCCCGCTGCTGCAACTGCCGCCCGTAAACGCTTCCTATTTTATGTGTGACGATGGCACGGCCCTCATCGAGGTAGCCGCAGCCAGCGGTTTGTCGTTGCTGGACGATGCACAGCGCGATGTGATGCGGGCGTCGACCTACGGCACGGGCCTGGTCATGCGCGACGCGATGGAGCGTGGCTGCCGTCACATCGTCTTGGGACTGGGAGGCTCGGCCACCTGCGATGCGGCGATGGGCATCCTGTCGGCTTTGGGCGCCGAATTCCTTGATGCCAACTCCCGTTACCTGTTTCCCTGCGGAGAATCGCTCGGCAAGATTGAGCACATCGGCACCGCAGGCCTGCCTCAGGCCGTGCGTGACAGCCGTTTCACCCTGTTGACCGACGTGGACAACACCCTGTGCGGCGAGCGTGGCACGGCGCGTGTCTTTGCTCCGCAAAAGGGGGCAACACCCGCCCAGGTCGAGCAGTTGGAACAGGCGATGGAGCATGTCACCTCCATCGTGGGCGAGGACATCGCATCTATGCCGGGCTGCGGTGCTGCCGGCGGTATCCCGGCACTGATGATGCATCTGCTGGACTGTGAACTGCTGCCCGGAGGACCCTATGTGCTGCAGCGCGCAGGCTTGTGCGAGGCCCTTGATGGTGCCGACCTGGTCATCACCGGTGAGGGACGCCTCGACAGCCAGACGCTGATGGGCAAGGGACCCGGCTGCGTCATCGCGATGGCCCGTGAGCGCGATATCCCCGTGGCTGCCGTCTGCGGCACGATTGCCCCCGACTTTGACCTGGAGGCCTCAGGACTTGTCGACGCCATCGCAGTGAGCGACGGCCTGCCCTCCGACGTGGCGATGGACCCCGCCGGCACCCTCATGCGCGTAGCCAACGCCGTTCGCGACCTCCTCACCACTAAAAGATAAAAATCATTAATGTGTCTGGTAAATATCGCAATTGTCATTGTAAGGCGTTGATTAATAATTATTTAACAATAAGATGGTCCTAACGGCCTTACCTTTGGCATGACGTAGGGCCCTGCCTTGGCGTGGCCGCACTGAGTCATGTAGTTGATTTAACGCAGATTACGCGAATTGCGCTGATTTTTTAGCGATAATCAGCGAAATCAGCGTTTTTTTTGAGAAAAAGAACGGCCACGCCAAGGCGAGGCCTTCCCATTCTGTATTTACCGGGCAACAATGGATAAAAAACAACGATATAGCAGTCGGCCCTGAAGACTGAATGTCGCAACCATAACCGTGCTTTGCACGGGAAATTTAATTTTAAAATTTTAATTTTATCAATTTCCCGCCCGCAGGGCTGTTATTATTGCCATTAGTTTTGTAAATAAACGGCTGGGCAACAAAGAAAAAAGGCAAGGCTCCGACGCGATGCGTCAGGGTCTTGCCTGTTCTCTAATCCTGTATCAATTTTTGCGGCGTGCCGCTAAAATTTCATGTACAGGCGGCGGTTGCGGCCGGGGCGGTGGCTGACGTGGATCCAGCGGCAGCCTTTCTCGTCGATGCACTGGTCCACGGGCAGGTCCAGATGCTTGATCAGTGCCAGCAGGCGCCGGTTGCCGCTGCGTGTGCCCACGGTGATGTCGGCAGCCTCGCCGCGTTGGTGCTGGCTCGTGGGAGTGCCGCCCACGATGCGGTTCAACTCGGGACAGCGGTAGCCGCTATTGACGTGGATGGGACCGCCCCACGCCTCGCGCAGCGGGTCGAGCACGTTGTCGACAAGGGCGTGCAGTGCTGCGACGGCGCTGGCGGGAGGCCTGTTGTCGATGCCCAGGCGGCGCGCGGTGTCAGAGCGCGTCAACTCACTGATGGTGAAGTACCTCATCGCGACGTGATGCGCATGTGCGCCTTGGGATAACGCAGCACCAGGCACGAGGCCTCGGTCATCACCAGCGCGTCGACGTTGCGCACGCCGCTCTTCTTGAGGTTGAGTTGCTCGGTGCTGAAGGGGATGTGGGTATACTTCTGGATATACTCGGGGTCGATGACAATGCCGTCGTTCTCCATGCCCACCTCGTCAAACACTTCGCTCAGCAGCACGTACAGGCAACCGAATTTCGACCTCAACTCGGTGAAATCGATGCCCCACTTGCTCACATGCTGGCCGGCGGTAATCACGCGGGTATAGTCGAGTTTGCTGATCTTGCTGATCAGGCCGCTGCCGCCGATGAGGATTTTGCGCTTGCTGCCCGTGTTGCCGGTGAAGGCGCGGCGCATCAGTTCCACCATCCTCTCCTCGTCGAGCGGCGTGGTGGCTTCGAGGTAGAACTCCTTGCCGGCCTGGTTCCAGATGCCGCCGGTGAAGTAGACGTACTCCTTCTTGGTGGCATCCCACATCTGCCTGGCGACACCGAACAGGTAGGACTTCTCCATGCCCAGTCGCATGTCGTAGACGGCGGCCTCTTCCTGGTCGCTCATGGTCCAGCCCACCTCCTTGTTCGACAGGCGCTGCAGCGTGGACTGCTCGACCTGCATCTTGAAGATCTGGCACAGGTTGCGGCTCTTCTTGGGCAACGACTCGAACTGCGGCGACTGGACGTCGAGTTCGCTGGCGGCACGTCCCATGCGCACCAGGGTCGTTCCTGCAGTGATGTCAGGGAAGCACCTGGGCACTCCGTTGATGGTGGGTCCGTTGACGGCCATTACTGTCACGCCGTTGGCATCACGCGACACCACATAGAGCATCAGGTCCTGGGCGCTCTCTGTCGTGCCGTCGGCCTCATAACCCGACGTGTTCTGCACAAGGATGGTGTCGGTGGGGTCAAAGATCTCGTTGTTGCTGGTGTTGATAACCTCCATGGGGGGCTCGTCCCCAATCGAGGGATTGCTCTCGGGGATGCCCGTGCTCAGTTTTGCTTTGGTCAGTTTGGTGTCCACGCTGTAAAAATCCACCACCATGCTGCCGGCATGCTTGCTGCCGCCGTAGCGCGATATCTGGTCGATGGGCGTTGACATCGGGCGGATTTTCACGATTTGCTGGTCAATCTCGTTGAGCAGCAGGTCGGGCGATCCCTGGTGCGACAGGTCGGTGGTCAGCGGGCCGTCGACGACGTGCTTGCCGCCCTCGACACCGGTGACGAGCATACCCACGGCCATCGTGGTGGCGCTGCCATCGCTGCCTATGCACGACGAGAGGATGGCGATCAGGATCATGGTGATGACAAAGATGATGAGTTTCTTGTGGCTGCGCATCCAGCGCAGTGCTTTACGGATTTTAATCATGTTCATGGCATTTAAATTTAAATAATTCAACAATAACTCTTAACTCTTAACTCTTAACTGTTAACTCTTAACTCTTAACTCTTACCTCTTACCTGTCCCAGATGCTGCGGCGGCAGTATTGGGGGAAGACGGGCGTGCTCTCGGCTTCGACGTCGTTGTCGGGGCGCTGGTGCATCACGGTCTCGATTTTCTCGTTGCGGCCGCGCAGGAATCCCGCTGCATCGGCGTTTTTCACATCGTCGTCGTGCGTGAGGCCCCGCACGAGCGTGGTGAGCACTTCGGTCGACAGCGACGAGGCGGGCAACCCGTCGGTAAGTTCAGTCAGGCGCTTGCTCAGGTCCTCGTCAAGGGCCAGTTGGGCAATCCTGTCTTCAAGGGTGGGGGAGGCGGACGTGTCCTGGACCTCGGTGTGTTCTTCACTGTGGCGAAAGGGCGGTGGCGTGACCACCGGTGTCGCCTGTTGTGGCTGTTCCAGTTGTTCTTGTTCGTTGTTCATGACATTGATAGGTTTTAAATAAAAGTGAATATGAATGTTTCAGGAGGGAACGGGTTGTCGTCAAGTTTCTGGGTAACTATTCAGCCAAAACACCCGACACAAAATATCACGCTAAGTCGCAAAGACGCTAAGTTTTTTTGATTTTCAGACAATGATCATAGTCCCGACAGGGAAATTTCTTGATAGATTAAAGCATTTCATTTTGTCTGGCATATCATAAACTTATTACGAAACGTATTAAATATTAAACTCTTAGCGACTTAGCGCCTTAGCGTGAGGGAAATGGCTGAATGGTTGTAACTGCGATTCCATTCCCTTAATTTAAGTGAATACGGATTATTGTCAGGCATCGGGTGCCGGACACAATTGTGCGATCTTGCGGTCTCGCTGGCGGCGGAAGGCCTCGAACGTGTCGAACACGTCGCTCAGCGCGATGTTGGCGTTCTCGCTCTGCAGTTGGTAGGCACCGCCGCTGTTCACGGTTGGGTTCTTGCCCTGCAGGGCACCGCTCACGCCGCTGATTTCCTCAAACAGTTTCATCTGCAGTTCAATCATCTGATAGGCACCGAAGTTGGTGCTGTTGGCACTCACTTGCTCGGGCTTGGCATCGCCCAGGCGGGGATTGTAGGGCAGCAGACCGTTGGCACTCGACCAGCAGCGCCGCACGTCCTCCCACGTCCACCCGTCGGGCAGGGCCGTTTCGGGGAACAGCAGCACGCCCTTGGCGCTGGAGCGCATCGTCTGGTCGAGCAGCGAGATCATGCGGTTGACGTGCTTCTGCGTATCGATGATGTCCTCGACAACGGCATGCACCTCGCCGTCGGTGAGCGGGTAGAGTTTGATGACGAACGGGTGGCTGCCGTGAGGCCAGGGGGAGTCGTATTCGGCCAGCAGGTCGCCCATGGGGCTGAACCAGCGGCAGTGCCACACGGTAGCGATGTCCCAGCGTGTGGTGACGTCGGGCAGGGCCTTCAGGCGATGGCTCATCGTCACGGGCTCGACGCTGAGTGTGCCCTCGCGGCGGTTGTGGCACACGACGACCTCACGGCTCTCGAGCGTCCACACCTCGATGGCGCGGCACTTGCCGTCGCGGCCGTGCCAGAAGTCGGTCCCTAACTGCGAGTCGGCTCCCAGACGCGTGGTGAAGTCGGCAAGACGGCTGTTGGCGCTGTCGGTGTACAGGCGCCTCACCCAGGCCGCCTTGCGCGGGTTGCCGTCGGCCACACGGCGCAGCAGTTGAGCGATGTTCAGGTCGTGCAGTTGGCCGATGAGTTCACAGTCCCATGAGCGCGGGTCGTCCATCGTGCCGGCAAACGCCTTGTTCACGTTGACGTTGTCGACGCGCACGTGCTCGCCGCTGCCCGGCTCGTGGCCGATGTCCACACGCTGGATGCAGCAGCCCGAGATGAGGAACTCCTCCAGAGCGCGGCTGTCCATCTCGTCGAGTTCGTTGGCTTGCCTGACGTTTTCCAGCGCCGCCGATGCGGCATTGCCCTCACGCTTGATGTACAGGGAGCGGAAGCGCCCCACGATGGTCTTGATCAGTTGCCTGATCAGGTTGTTGGTGATGCTCTCACAACCCTGGCTGGCCAGGTGCTCGCCCTCGGTCATGACGCGACCCTGTTGGTCCTTGACCAGGTCGCCCCACTGGTCGCCGTAGGCAAACCGCTTGTTTCTCAGTCGCGCTTGGCGCAGCCCGGCGGCGTTCATCCAGGCCTGGTAGGCGGCCCGCAGCACGCGGGTGTGTTGTTCGTTGGTGGTTGGTGTCTTCATGGTAATCATTTTTTGTGTTTGTTTGGTTGATGTCGGTTGGTGCAGCCCGTGGCAGGGTGCCTGATGGCGGCTTCCCGACTGTTGGCACCGCAAAATTACATTCGCGCCAACGGGCCCCACCATGTCAAAAAGCACAATTCAAAAAAAACTCGTTAATGTTGTTGTAAATCAACCATTTTTATTATCTTTGCGCCCGCTAAAAACGAAAAACCTTAATATGGAGAAATTTGCCACTGCGTTATCAAGTGATTTGCATGCTTTCCTGCTGAAACGTGACGCTGTTGACGAGCGCTTGCCCGAGTGCCCCGATGTGGAGGAAAAATGGCCGGCCATCGCCGAGGCTTACCTGCCCGACGGTGCCCGCGAGTTTTCCAACTATCCTGTGGCTTCGCTGGGATGGATGATGTTCGTCGCCATGGCTGTTGCCAAGTTCTGGGACACCGACTGGGAGCGTTACAGCAACGAGGAGAACCTGTATCTCATGCTGCGTGACAAGAGGGGGTATGACAACCTCGACGAGTATATCCTCGACGAGGTCCTCGATCTGCACGGTGATGCGGCCGAGCAGATGCAGACCCTCGTGGGCGACTGTGCCGAGCGGACGAAACGTGCCCTCTACGCCCAGGACATCGAGCCGGGCACCGTCGATGCCTTCAAGGCCTATGTCGCTTGTCTGCAGACGATGTATCAGATGGGAATGGCTGTGCAACTCAAGGCCATGGGCTACCACATGACCCGTATTTGATAGCCAGGCGGCAACAACCGTATTTTCAACTTTAACCACATTAAACTTGACATCTCGAGAATATGAAGAAAGTCTTATTGATTAATGGTTCGCCCCACGAGAAGGGCAACACCTATTTCGCATTGAACGAAGCGGCCAAGACCCTTACCGAACTGGGTCTCAAGACCGAAATCTATTGGATAGGCACCAAGCCGGTGCGTGGCTGCATCTCTTGCGGCGGTTGTGTGACCGCCAACAATGGCCACTGCGTTTTTAATGATGACATCTGCAACGAGGTCATCGACAAGATGAACGAAGCCGACGGCCTCATCGTTGGTTCGCCGGTCTACTTCGGCACGCCTACGGGTTCGGTGATGAACCTGGTGCACCGCATGCTCTTTGCAGGTGCCAAGGTGTCGGGCAAGCCCGTTGCCGCTGTCGCCGTGTGCCGCCGTGGCGGTGCCACCGCAGCCTTCCAGACCCTGCAGATGCCCTTCCAGATGGTGAACATGCCGCTGGTGACCTCGCAGTACTGGAACATCGCCTACGGCCGTGAGCCGGGCGAGGCCCGCCTCGATGCCGAGGGCATGCAGACCATGAGGACCATGGCCCAGAACATGGCGTGGATGATCCGCCAGTTGAACACGGGAACGGCACCGAAGCCGGAGTACGAACCCTGGCAGGGTACCCACTTCATCCGCTGATGCAGGCCGACCGCGACCCGATGGGACGCGCCATCGCCGACTATTACCGTGATGGCAAGGCGGCGCGGCTGCGTGTATTCTCGCCGATGTTCGACGAGGACGAGATACCCGTCGCCACACTGTTCCGCACCCTCGACGAGATGCCTGACATCGAGCGCGAGGCGTTGCTCACGGCCGCTGGTGCCATCCTCGACGTGGGCGCCGGTGCCGGATGCCATGCGCTGGCCTTGCAGGCGATGGAGAAGCAGGTCACAGCCATCGACATCTCGCCGCTGGCCGTGGCGACGATGCGTGAGCGCGGCGTCAAGGACGTGCGTGAGCAGGACTTTTTCACGCTCGACGGACCTCAGTTTGACACGATACTGATGCTGATGAACGGCATCGGCATCGTGGGTACGCTCTCGCGCATGGACGCCTTCTTCATGCAGGTCGACCGTCTGCTGGCACCCGGCGGACAGTTGCTGTGCGACTCCAGCGACATCTGCTACGTGTTCGAGGACGAGGACGGCATCATCGACCTCACGGGCATCGACGGCTACTATGGCGAATTGACCTATAGGATGCAGTACCGTGACGTCAAGGGCGAGCCCTTCCCCTGGCTCTTCATCGACGCCGAGACCCTGCGCGAGCAGGCCGCCGCCCACGGCTACCACTGCGACATCCTCGTGCGCGGCCCCCACTACGACTACCTCGCCCGCCTCATCCGCAAGAGGTAACCTCATTCATTATCAACAATAGGTAAGGCAAGAAGAAATCGCTCTTCTTGCCTTTCTTATATCACCCTGTCGATGTTAATGTCAACGTCGTGTCCCGTATGTAGGCTTAGTCATTATTTACTAAGTCTAAGAATTTTGAGCCACGGCCTGTGATGTTGCCATTTTCATCAATGAGGACCAAATGTATGGCTGATTGATTCAGACCATACAGTTCAAGAGGCTTGTAGAGCGCCTGCTTACCGATGATAACAGGAAACTTGATGTCTGCTCCCTCAATGGCGCTTGCGGCTGCCTCGGGGTTATCAAAAACAGATACACCAACAACCATTGTACCGCCGCTTTCCTTCGATTCCGCTATTCGTTGCAGTTCGTTAAGTAATTGTATCGTATTGGGGTCTGTTTGCACTATATTGCTGGGCCAGAAAAAGAACAGTAGGGTCTTGCGACCTTCTTTTCCAATATAATCTGACAACTTTTGCGTCTTTCCGTCCTTATCAGTGATTTCAAAGTCCACATACTTCTTGCCTACTTTAGTCAACTCCTTTTGACGGGCTATATACTTTTGCCTTTCGATATATTTGAGTTGGGCATATTCAGCGGGAGCCTCCTTGAGCAATGCGTCAATTTCTGCTTCAGAAAAATCTTTAAGACTGAGATATTGACAAAATGCCCATTGTCCAGCCAAATTGTCTTTGTTCTGTTCGTAAAAGTTTAAATATTCCTTGTAATATTGCTCATAGTCTTGAGAACTCATGAGTTTGTAGACGGCATTAGCGTAGCAGTCCTCCCACAATACCTTGTTGAGGGGACCGGATGCTTCAAAGTTACTCTCCTTATCGATTTTGACATTGGTTTCTCCTTCATTAACGATAAGGTAGAACATGGGGTAGGTGTGCAGGGCGTCATCACGGAGTGAGGCAAGGAAGGGCTTGTCAAAAGTTCCTTCAAACGTGCATTTGTTCCCCTCAAGGGTAGCAACGGCAATGGTGTCGTTGGTGTCATAGTTGATTAAATAGACTTGGCCTTTATAATCCGAGTCATATTCGACATTTACTTTGAAACTCTTGCTGCACGAGGCGAGCAGTAATAATGCTGAAAACAGGAATACTAATTTTTTCATAATGATTTAGGAATTGATTAATAACTTACAAAGATAGTCATTTTTTTTCTCGGTTGTCCTTACAAAGTACAAGAAAGACAAAAAAGAGGTTTTTCTTTCTTGTCTTTCTCGTCATCTCGAGCCAAGTGCCGTCAAGCAATTAATGGTTGTTCATGGTTGTTTGAGATTGTAGCGTTGTGTGTCCTTTAAAAAAGAACCTTAGCATTTTAGCGTGAGTCAATTCGTGCTAATTGAGTGCGGAAGCCAAATTTGTTGAATTCGTGAAATTCGTAGTTTAAGACCTTAGCGCCAAGCGTGAGTCAATTCGTGGTAATTGAGCGCGGCAGCCATAATTAGTTGAATTCGTGAAATTCGTAGTTTAAGTATTTATTGTGAGGAAATAAAGTGCTTTTCATGGTATTGGTTTCATGGCTTATGGGGCGAGCGCGGCGGCGATGGCGTCGGCTGTGTCAGGATTGTCGATGAGGAACTGCTTGGCGGCTTCACGGCCTTGGCCCAGGCGCCCGTCCTGCCAACTGAACCAGGCGCCGCTCTTCTTGATGATGCCGGCCTCGACACCCATGTCCAGGATTTCGCCCTCGCGGCTGATGCCGCGGCCGTAGATGACGTCAAACTCGGCCTTGCGGAAGGGTGGGGCGACCTTGTTCTTCACGACCTTGACGCGCGTCTGGGCGCCCAGCACGTGTTCGCCGTCCTTGATGTGGGCCAGGCGGCGGATGTCAAGGCGCACGCTGCTGTAGAACTTCAGCGCGTTGCCGCCGGTGGTCGTCTCGGGATTGCCGAACATCACGCCTAACTTCTCGCGCAACTGGTTGATGAAGATGCAGCAGGTGCGTGTCTTGGCAATGGTGGCGGTGAGTTTCCTCAGCGCCTGGCTCATCAGACGGGCTTGCAGGCCCATCTTGCTCTCGCCCATCTCGCCCTCGATTTCGGCCTTGGGGGTGAGGGCGGCGACGCTGTCGATGACGATGACATCGATGGCGGCCGAGCGGATGAGTTGGTCGGCAATCTCCAGCGCCTGCTCGCCGTTGTCGGGCTGCGAGATCCACAGGTTGCGCGTGTTCACCCCGACGGCCTCGGCATAGGAGCGGTCAAAGGCATGCTCGGCGTCGATATAGGCTGCGATGCCGCCCATCTGCTGCGCCTGGGCGATGGCATGCAGCGCCAGCGTCGTCTTGCCCGAGGCTTCGGGACCGTAGATCTCGATGATGCGTCCGCGCGGGTAGCCGCCCACGCCCAGCGCCCTGTCAAGACCGATGGACCCGGTGGGGATGACGTCGACGTCCTCGATGCTCTCGTCGTTCATGCGCATGATGGCACAACTGCCAAAGGCTTTCTCAATCTTGGCCACCGCATTCTGCATCACCTGCAACTTCATGGGGTCGACCTCGGCGCTGCGTGGCTTGGTCTCGGCAACGTGGTTGTTCACAATGTCGGGCGTGCCGATGCTCAGCACCTGTTGCCCGTCAATCATCACTTCTTGTTTTAAAATCTGCTCAGTCATAGTTCTATTAAGTTTTAAGTTGTTGGTTCTGTCTGTTTTTGAAACTCCAGAGGGCTTGGAGCCCGGGAATCGTTTCACGGTGCAAAGAAACTATGACCGAGTGCAAGTTTTAGGCACTGCCAATCAAAAGATAGTTAAATCCCGTCAAGTCATAATGTAACCGTGCTGGCGCACGGGTAATTATTCAAATTATATAAAATTATGTTGCCCATTGGCGGAATCACTTGAACAAGTAGAGAATCTGTGTAAACATTCAATGCCGACAAGTTGCTGTCGCAAACGCCCGAAGGGCGGTCATTTGAGTAACCGTGGGTAATGCAATCCGCTGAGCGGTAGCGAAGATGATTGCATCACCCACGGATGGGCAAAACAATCTCCGTCGCTGGAAGCGACCCCATTTGCGCTGGTCCAAGATGAAGGGGTCGCCTTCAGCGACGGATCACGGTTCATGACACCCCCGATGAATCAACCACCTTCGCTCTGCTCAGTTGCCTGATTTATCGGGGGTTATTCATAGGCCACCCTACGGGTGTCATTTGTCTGGCAAACAATTAGATTCAAGTAATCCCGCCAACGGGTTTTTATTCATATTAAAAAATATTTTAAAATTAATTTGAATAATTTCCCGCCCGTAGGGCGGTCATAATTCTAGCCGTTGAATTATGACACACCCTCCTTGACAGGTATAGGATTAGAACCTGATGTTTACCATGATCCGGTCAACACACGTGCAATCAGGGCGGTCACGTCGTTGATGTCGACACCGCCTTGCTGGTCAGTGTTGGCGGCTTCGAGATTGACGCCCGTGGAGTCACCGCTAAGCACAAAGTTGATCAGCACAGTCACGTCGTTGATGTCCACCTGGCCGTTGTTGTTCACGTCGCCACGCAGGAATTCGGGCGCTTCCAGTTCCACCTCCATGATGCCGAAGTAGTCTCCCTCGGGATTGACGCTGCTGTCCTTGGTGTAACTCCAGGTAATCGTGTGGGTGCCGGCGGTGAAAACATGGCAGTTGACGCCCCAACTTGTGGGGAATAAAACGCCATACGAATAGATTTCAACGCCGTCAACTTCACAACGGCATTCGTCATAAATAGTGCCGCTGCTGCTGCTTTGCTCGCCGCGGGCACGGAGGGTGACAAGCAACCTGGTGCCCTCTTCCACGGTGACGGTGGTTTGCAGGATTGATGTGCTACTGGAGACGCCGCCATTGCCCGACTTGGCATAGACATCGCCATTGTCGTCCATCGCTATAACCCATGGATAATCGCTGCTCGTTGTGAAGTGGAGGTTGCCGCCTTCGACGTTGAGCACATCGTCCAGGCTGTTGTAGATGCCCTTGATGTTGGTGAATTTGTTCCAGTAGTTGGTATGCCAATAGTTAGACTCGGCCTTGGCTGGAACCCATAATACCGCATTTTCATAGGTGCTCGCATCAAACATGGGTTCATGGAACTCCCATGCGTCCTTGCTCAAGCAGGTGATGGATCTCAGGTTGCTGCAATACTGAAATATGTTCAAAGACCAACCGGCGCTATTGTTGAAACGGCAGTTCTTGCCGATGGTGATTGATTCTAACGAAGTGCAATACATGAACGCTATTCCCCCGACATAGGTGACCGCGTCAGGAATGGTCATCGTCGTCAAGCCACTGCAACCATAGAATGCCGCAAGACCGATTGTCTTGACCTTGGAGCCAATCTCTATGCTGGTGATATCTTTACAATTCATAAATGCCTGCTGTCCGATTTCGGTCACGTCATAGCCAAGGGCGGTTTCGGGAATGTACCATACGCCAGATGGCGAATTAAGCGTTGGGCCGACGCATTTAACGGTTGTGCTGCTCGTGATGGCATACTTG
>Ga0310695_10002885_pt1 | contig 35074 bp, 24 predicted proteins | sample RumenRJG_04DNA_FD_203882 | JGI IMG/M metagenome (GOLD analysis project Ga0310695, IMG submission 203882) | Bovine rumen microbial communities from Lethbridge, Alberta, Canada - RJG_04 (v2) (version 2) | ecosystem: Host-associated > Mammals > Digestive system > Stomach > Rumen | place: Canada... | reverse complement strand
AGCAGAGCATGGAGGAGAAGACCCTCGACACGGTTGATGAGAAGGGTCAATCCATCAAGAAGAATATCCGCTATCTGCTGCTGAAGATGCCCGAGGTGGACGATGAGCGCTACAAGGTGCTTAAGAACGGAGTAGAACTGTGCTACAACGATTGTAAGGCCGCGATGGAACTGGCCAACAACAAGTTCGACGCGAAGCTTACCCCTCTGCTGGCAGGTGAGAGCGACTCGGACATTGAGAGTTTGAAGAATGTGCGCGACAAGGTTAACACCGAGTGGGGCGACCATCGTGAGAAGCTCTATCATGAGAAGATCCAGGAGATCGAGGATGCCCACAACAACTGGATGGCCGACCGCGTGGAGGATACGCTCACCCGTTTGCAGGATGAGGACAGGGCAAAGCGCGATGATTATTCGACTCACTCGATGAAGATGGGTTCTGATGATGAATTTTAATATAATAAAAGAATAGAATCATGGCTAGAGTATCGATTATTGATAAAGAAGACAAACATATAGTATATTTGGGTGGCTATATGGACACTCCGTCGACACCCGATGTGGAAAAGGGTTTGGAGCCTCTCTTAACTAAAGTTGACAAAGACATTATCTTTGACTGTATCAGTCTGGATTATATAGCTTCTAGTGTACTGCGCCTCTTGCTCAGGATCCTGAAGAATGCCAAGGCGAAAGGGCACCACGTGTATATCACGAACATCTCACCCACCATCCGTGAGGCATTTAAACTGACAGGATTCCTCAACCTTTTCGAGCAGTTGGAGTCATAAGAGAGTGAAAGCGTATTATCAATCTTTCGCCAACAGGTTGACCCGCAAGGTGATGCTGGCCACGCTGACAACACTGATTGTCATTGCCAGTATCATCATCGGTATCACCCTCAGCGCTGTCAAGTACTTGACAGACGAGAAGTACGAGTCTGTCATGAGCATGGTCAACGAGAAACTGGAAAGGGTTCTCGCCACAGAGGAGTTGTGCGCCAGAAATGTCATCGGTGAAGTGTTCTACTGGTTGGACTCGCCCGAGAAGATGATGGAATCTATGGAGAATGAGATCAAACTGAACAACTATACTGAGGGCTACTTCATCGCTTTCGAGCCTTACCACTTCCCTCAGTATGGACGGTGGTTTGAGATCTATATGAATAAGATTAGGGATGAACATCCAAGGAACATCAGCTCGGCCAACCATGACTATCTCAGCAAAGAATGGTATGCCAAGGGCAAGGAATCGAAGACCGGCTTCTGGACGGATCCCTATTTCGATGATATCGGACAGAACGACAACGTCTGCTCGTTTGTCATGGCCCTCTACGACAAGAGAGACTCGATAGTGGGTGTCTTCGGTGCCGACCTGTCGCTGAAATGGCTCGCAAAAGAGCTGAAGATCATCAATGCCGGCAGTTATCATAATGGAGTGTTTGATAATTTCTACAACAAAGATTACAGATTCTACACCTTTATCATCAGCCGCGACGGCACCTTCATTGCGCATCCCCAGTGGGAAAGGGTGATGAAGGAAAACGTGCTCTCCTACATCGACCAGAACGACGAGCATGACATGCAGGTCATTGCCGACATGAAACAGGGTAAGGCGGGAAATTCCTCGATGGTGATTGACGGTTTACGGGCGAACGTGTATTATACACCATTGGGGTCGACCAACTGGTCGGTGGCCATTGTCGTTCCCCAGAGAGCCTTCTGGTTTCCAGCACTCTCCTTGGTCGGTATACTGCTGATCATCACGGTAATCGGTATGGTGGTTATCTATCTCTTCTGCCGTTCGAATATCCGTCAGGTGGTAAGTCCCCTGAATGCTCTGGCCGATTCCGCCGACGAGGTGGCCAAGGGAAACTTCGAAGCACCCCTGCCTTATATCGGGCACAGGGATGAGGTATGCAAGCTGCGCGACTCGTTTGCCGCCATGCAGCAGTCGCTCGAACAATATATGCAGGACCTGAAGGAACAGACGTCCAGGGAGGCTGCTTTCAAATACGAGCTGAACGTGGCCGGAGGACTGCAGATGTCGATGATACCCCACACCTTCCCAGAGCGTAGCGATATCGACCTCTACGGGTATCTGAAACCAGCCAAGAGTATCGGTGGTGACCTTTATGACTACTTCATCCGCGATGACAAACTGTTCTTCTGCATCGGTGATGTGAGTGGCAAGGGTATACCTGCAGCCCTGCTGATGGCTGCGACGCATTACGTGTTCCGTATTACCTCAGGACGTGAGAATGACCCAAAGCGGATCGTGGAGATCATGAACGACTATCTTTCCGAAGGTAACGAAGCACTGATGTTCTGTACCTTCTTCCTGGGGGTGCTCGACCTGAAGACGTATCAGCTGAAATACTGTAATGCTGGTCACGAATGCCCCATACTCATTACCTCTGAGGTCAACATGATTCCTGTAGAGTGTAATCTCGCATTAGGAGTGGGAGAAAGCTTTGTATATAAGTCGGAGGAGATGCAGCTCTCGCCAGGCAATGTCCTCCTGCTCTATACCGACGGTTTGAAGGATGCTGCCAACGAAGAAATGAAAACTTTCGAGAAACAGCGTATAAAGGACTCATTGCAGCAGCTCGTTGACAATGGTCATGCTAAAGCTTCCGACTATGTCCATCACCTTGTTGGCGATGTCGCAGCCTTCGTAAAAGATGCCCCACAGTCGGACGATCTCACCCTGATGACTATCGTCATAAAGAAATTCTTACTATAAAATATCGTTCATTACTTGTATTTTTTCGACAATGAACGTTTTTTTAAAGCTAATGAAACATTATTTATTGGTTTCTTTTAGAATTCATAATACCTTTGCAGCACAAAAATTGCTTCATACAAAATTGTTAGGTTAGTTAGATTAGTTAATAATAGTTAGATTAGTTTTAGGTTTAGAAAGATTGCTTTCAGGAAAAAAGGCGCGGCTCGAGAGGAGTAGCGCCTTTTTTCCTTATTATTTTCCTTTTTTAACAGCTAAAAAAATATTTCCGTTTCAAGAATAAATAATGTCGGGAAACTTTTGTACCTTTGCATCCAAAAGAAAAAAGATTATGCGTAAGATCTTATTGGTTTTATCATCAGCTATAGTTTTACTAACTTCTTGTTCTGACAGTAGTAAAGTATATAAAATAGGTGTGGCGCAGTGTTCTAAAGGACCTTGGCGTGAGAAGGTGAATAAGGAGATGCTGGCGGCCCAGCATCTTTACGAGCACGATGTCAAGGTGAGCATAGCTAATTCGGTTGACGATCCGGAATTGCAGGCCCGACAGATAGACAGTCTGGCACAGGCAGGCATCGACCTGATGGTGGTAGCCCCTTATGAAGATATACATATAATCAATGATGCTATTGCGCGAGTACTTAAAGCCGGTATCCCTGTTGTAAGCTTCGATCGTAAGACAAGTGCAGACTATACGGCATTTATTGGTGGCAACAATGTAGAGGCCGGTCTTATTACTGGGCAATATATTGCTTCGATAGTCAGAAGCATGGGAACAGAGGCGAGAGGTAAGAAGCCTGTTGTGTTGGAGATTACAGGATTGTTGAGCAGTACGCCCGCTTTAGAACGGCATCTTGGCTTCGAAGAGGCTATGAAGGCTTTGCCCGAAGTGGAGTATATCTGTAAGAAAAGCGACTGGTCGAGCGACGGAGCCTGCCGTATTGCTAATGAAATGATAGATTCACTCCGTAAGTCTGATAGCAGTCAATTAGACCAGACCTTTATCTTCTGTCACAACGATGGAATGGCAACGGGTGTCTATAAGGCTGTGGTAGAACAGAATGTAGAGGGCCGAATCAAGATTCTTGGTATCGACGGTATGCCTAACGAAGGTCTTGATTATGTGAAACTCGGTCATCAGATAGGCACCTATTATTATCCTACTCATGGAGAAAAGATTATCAGGCTGGCTCTCGACATTCTGACAGGCAAGCCTTTTGAGCGTGACAATCCTTTGTTGGGATTTGTTGTAACGCCAGACAATGTGGATCTGGTAACAACTGAGGCTACTGAACTAATGAGACAGAACGATCACATGGTGACGATACACGACAAATTGGAGGCCTATTTCGGTCTATACAATACTCAGCACAAGGTTCTGATAGGCAGTTTTGTTGCTATTGTCCTATTAATAGTGGCGTTCATCATGATGTGGCGGGCTTATGTTCAGACACGTAAAGCCATTAAGCAAAGGCAGGACCTGAATGTGGAAGAGACGCTCTTCTATACCAATCCTGACAGTCGCAAATTACGTCAGGTATTTGAGACACCCCAAGAAGATGTTCCTGCACCACGTTCACAAGATACTATATTCGCAGAGAATCTCAACGAGGCCATCCGTAAAAACATGTCGAACCCGAATCTCAAGATGGAGGATTTGGGTGAAGAGGTCGGTTTGAGTCGCGTTCAGTTATATAGAAAGGTGAAAGCCATTACAGGACAATCGCCAGTGGAATTGTTACGACAGATGCGCCTACAGCGTGGCTATGTTCTGCTAACAACGACAAATAAGACCGTTAATGAGATAGCTTATGAGGTGGGATTTGGTACACCAGGTTATTTTTCCAACTGTTTCAAGAAACAATTTGGTAAATATCCGACGGATGTAAGGGCAGAATAAGCGTCTGCCCTTTTTTATGGGGTGTTAACAAATCGAACATAATGATTGAGGATTGTTTCATGTAACATTTTTGCAAGGTTCTGAACGATATTTGCTATACCTGCATGTGTTATTATAGTACTTTTGCAACAGATTTAATTCACAAAAGTACTAATCAATTTAAAAGTTCAACAATGGAACAACTAAAAAAACTTTTTCTAAGTTTGTTGGCTCTACTTACGTGTACTATAATGTACGCGCAAAGTGAGATCAGTGGTACGGTTGTCGATCCTACAGGTGAAACAGTCATTGGTGCCACAGTGATGGAGAAAGGTACGTCGAACGGTACAGTAACCGATTTCGATGGTAACTTCACAATCAAGGTTAAGGACGGCGCAATCCTCGTTATCTCCTACATTGGTTTTACAACAGTGGAACTACCAGCCCAGGATGGCATGAAAGTGACACTGAAGGATGATACAGAGATGTTACAGGAAGTGGTGGTAACTGGTTATACCACACAGCGCAAGGCCGACCTGACAGGTGCCATCTCAACGGTAAGTGTCGATGAAATGGCCAAGCAGAACGAGAACAACCCGATGAAAGCCCTTCAGGGACGTGTGCCAGGCATGAACATTACTGCTGACGGTAATCCTTCTGGTGCTGCCACAGTACGTATTCGTGGTGTAGGAACATTGAACGACAATGATCCTCTCTACATTATTGATGGTGTGCCAACTAAGGCAGGTATGCATGAGCTGAACGGCAATGACATCGAGAGCATTCAGGTGCTGAAGGATGCCGCTTCGGCAAGTATCTACGGTTCACGGGCTGCTAACGGTGTAATCATTATTACCACCAAGAAGGGTAAGGACGGTAAGGTAAAGGTAAACTTCGATGGCAGTGTTGCCACCTCTTTCTATACTAATAAAATTGAGACGATGAATGCCAGCGAGTGGGGACGTGCCTACTGGCAGGCAAGTGTCAATGACGGAATGAACCCAAGCAACAATAACCTTGGATATAATTACGACTGGGGCTATGATGCTAATGGCAATCCTGTCCTGAACAAGATGACAATGAATATGTTCCTCGACGAGAACGCCTCTGTGCGTGCTGGAGATACCGATTGGTTTAACGAGATTACTCGTACAGGCGTAGTACAGCAGTATAATGTATCGATAAGCAATGGTTCTGAAAAGGGTAGTTCCTTCTTCTCTCTTGGCTACTATGACAACCAAGGTACCATCAAGGACAGCTACTTCAACCGTCTCTCTGGTCGTGCCAACGTTGACTATAAGCTCTTTGATGGGAATATGATAATTGGCGAGAACTTCACCATCAATCGCACAAAAGGTGTCGATGCTCCCGGTGGAGTGCTTGAGCACGCTTTGGAATTCAATCCCAACTTCCCTATCTATGCAGAGAACGGCAAGTACGCTCAGGCTCTTGGCGCTTACTCAGAGCGTGAGAACCCGCTGAGTATGATTGACAATGCGAAGGATAACGAATATACCCAGTGGCGTATGTTTGGTGATGTGCACCTGAGTATTACTCCGTTTAAGAACTTTATGGTTCGCACAACCTTGGGTATGGACTATACTCAGAAAGAGCAGCGTTTCTTTACCTATCCTATCGCTAATGGTAAAGTGATGCGTACAGACTCTGCTGTTGAAGGTAAGCAAGAACACACTATGCGTTGGATGTGGAATGCTATCGCTACCTATAACTTTGAGATTGGCAAGCATCGTGGTGATGTCATGATAGGTACTGAGGTTAACCGTTCAGACTATAAGATGAACAGTGCGAAGCGTTACGAACTTGCTATCCTGAATACTGACTATATGTGGCCATCTGCAGGTGCAGGCCGTCAGCTGGCAGAAGGTTTTGGTGAGGGATTCAGTCTTGTTTCTTTCTTCGGTAAGGCAAACTACACCTATGATGACAAGTATTTGGCATCATTCACTATCCGTCGAGACGGTTCAAGTCGTTTCGGTTCAAGTAACCAGTATGGTACATTCCCTTCTGTTTCTGCTGGATGGCGCATTTCTCAGGAAAAGTTCATGGAGTCAACCAAGGGATGGCTCGATAACCTGAAGCTACGTTACTCGTGGGGTCAGACTGGTAATCAGGAGATTTCGAATACAGCTCGTTATACACTTTATAAGTCGGTTGTTTCAACAGGTCTCTGGGGTAGCGGGCAGGCTGGCTCCTCTTACGATATCTCAGGTAAGAATGGTGGCTATGATCTGGCTAACGGATATGTTCGTAACCAGCGTGGTAACGATGATATCAAGTGGGAAACCACAACACAGCATAATATCGGTTTGGATTTCGCTATCTTGAGAAATGAAATCTATGGAAGCTTCGACTGGTTCGACAAGAGAACAAAGGATATTCTTCTCTTCATGGAGGGTATTGCTGCTATGGGTGAGGGCTCTGGTCAGTGGATCAACGCTGGTGAGGTGAAGAATAACGGTTGGGAATTGACCATAGGCTATCGCCATCGTCTGCCAAACGACTTCTCATGGGATATCAGCGGAAACATCAGTAAGTATTCGAACGAGATAACTATGTTGCCCGAGACTGTGGCGGCTAATGGTAAGTATGGTGGTAATGGTGTCAAGAGTGTTGTGGGGCATCCTATGTTCTCACAGGTTGGTTATATCTATGACGGAATCTTTAAGAGTCAGGAAGAGATTGACAATCATGCTATTCAGGAAGGTGCAGGCCTGGGCCGTATCCGCTATAAGGATCTGAACGGTGATGGCCGTATCACAGAGGAGGATCAGGACTGGATTTACGATCCTACACCTGCTTTCACATGGGGTCTGAACATCTACCTGCAGTACAAGAACTGGGATTTGACTATGTTCTGGCAGGGCGTGCAGGGTGTAGACGTTGACTGTCGCGGTTATAAGTCACAGACAGACTTTTGGGCAAACTCTGCTATCAACGTTCCTTATCTGAACAAGGGTATTCGTGTACTTGATGCCTGGAGTCCTGCTAACCCAGGTAGCAATATCCCTGCACTTACCACTTCAGATACAAACAATGAGGGTCGTGTGTCTTCTTATTATATCGAAAATGGATCATACGCTAAGTTACGCACCATACAGCTGGGTTACAACATGCCTAAGAGCATTACAGACAAACTTCGTCTTGACCGTATACGTCTCTACGCATCTGCTCAGAACCTGTTGACTATCAAAAGCGGTAAGTTTACTGGTGCTGACCCGGAGAATCCAGGATTCAACTATCCTATCCCTCTCAATCTTACATTCGGACTCAATGTTTCATTCTAAAATATAGCAACGATTATGAAAACGATATATAAACTTTTCTGCGCACTCTGCATCATCTTAGGGATGATGAGCTGCTCGAAATTTCTTGAGGAACAGGTGCCACAGGCCACTCTGACCCAGGATGAGGTAAAGAATCCTGAGTATATCGACAACGTGTTGATTTCAGCATACGCAGGTCTGGTTTCGATTGAAGATATGAATGCTTCATTCTCACTCTGGAACTATGATACTCGTTCTGACGATGCCTATGTAGGCGGATCTGATTTCTCTGATGGCGAACCTTTCCATAGACTGGAGAGAAGTACGGGTGTGATGACTACCGACTGGCCTTTCAGCTCTATATGGAACAGATTCTATAATTACCTCTCACGTGTGAGCCTGTCACTTGATATTCTGGCAAGTGCAGATCAGGAGAACGCAACTATTAAGCAGCGTACTGCCGAGATGAAATTCCTTCGTGCCTATGGCCACTTCCAGCTTAAGCGTCTCTTCAAGAAGATACCGTTTGTAAACAAGCTCAACATGGAAGAAGAGGACTACAATAACCTCTCAAATACGGAATATACTAATGATGAAGGTTGGCAGCAGATTATCAATGATCTGGAAGATGCCTATGCTGTTCTTCCAATTGTACAGGCAGAAAAAGGTCGTCCAACAAAGGCTGCTTGTGCTGCGTTCCTTGCTAAAGTATATCTCTATAAGGCATATCGCCAGGATGATGCAAACTCTAATCAGGTGACAGGTATTAATTCCGACGATCTCCAGAAGGTTGTGGAGTATACAAATCCTGCTCTTTATAGTGGTTATGGCCTGGAGCCAGACTTGCACAACAATTTCCGTCCTGAGGAACAATATGAGAATGGTAAGGAAAGCCTTTGGGCCATCCAGTACTCAAAGAATGATGGTACTGTCTATGGTAACCTGAATTTTTCATATCGTCTGATTGTACCCTGTATTCCTAAAGTGCACGATTCTGGTTGTGATTTCTATAAGCCATCACATAACCTCGTGAGCGCTTATCGTACTAACAGCGACGGCTTGCCTTTGCTTGATAACTTTGCAGCTGTTGATTATACTGTTGGTAGTAACCAGACAGTAGACCCTCGTTTGTTTGTAACTGTAGGTGTTCCTGGCACTCCTTATATGTTCAACCCTGGCTTTATGATGGCTGAGAGCAATGCTTGGAGCCGTTCAGGCGGTACATTCGGATACTTTGTTTCGCTTAAGCAGAATGTTGATCCATCACTGACAGACAGCTACCTCTATCTGTGTGACTCACAGTGGGCAAGTTCAATGAACCGTATTGTATTCCGCTATGCCGACGTTCTGCTAATGCGTGCAGAGGCTCAGGCTCAGTTGGGACAAACCGCTGATGCGATAGCACTGGTAAATCAGGTTCGCAATCGTGCAAATGGTATGATATCAAACAGTGTCGTTTCAAACTACCCAACTAAATATGGCGTACACTATGCAGTGGGTAAATATAACGGCTCATATTCTAAGGATGAGGCTATGAAGATCATCAAGATGGAACGTCGACTGGAGTTGGCTATGGAAAGTGAGCGTTTCTTTGATTTGGTACGCTGGGGAGATGCTGCAACAGTCTTGAATAAGTTCTATAGCATCGAGAGTGAGAAAATGAACTTCCTAAGCGGCTCGCAGTTCACAGCCAACAAGAACGAGTATCTGCCAGTTCCTTATGAGCAGATGGCAGCATCTAATGGACACTATACGCAGAATTGTGGACAGTGGTAAAGAATGTAAAAAGGTAAAAAAGTAAAAAATAAAGGATATGAAAACGATATATAGCATCATCTGCGCAATCTGCATCATCTGCGGTTTCTCTGCCTGCAATGATGATCATACAGGTAGCATAGACGTGAGCGGAGAATGCCTCGTTGAAAAGTTTGTGCTGAATGGTCAGTACGAAGGTACTATCAACACAGAGAAGAGGCTGGTTAAGGTAAAGGTTCCTGTGGACTTCAACCAAAAGGATAATATGGAAATAACAGGTCTTACAGTATCTTCTGGGGCTAAGACCAATATGAATGTGGGTGATCATATCAATTTCGATGGTGATCGTACTCTGCACATCACCAATGGTGATCTTGTGATGGACTATCAGGTAAGTGTACGTAATGATGAGGCTCTGATGTCACTATTTATCCTTGAAGGTGTAAAGGGAGCCATTAACCAGCAGGATAAGACTATCACCGTAAGTGTGATGGCAAATAGCGGAATTGACCTTAGCAATGCTACCTTTGAGGTTGTTTGCAGTGAAGATGCAACCTGTAGCCCTGCCAGTGGTACAAAAGGCAACTTCACAGAGCCTTTCCAGATAACGTTGAACGATAATACGGCTACAACAGTTTATACAGTCTATGTAACTCTGATAGAGGCTCCTGTAGCATTGTTTGTTGGTGAAGCAGAGAATATAGAACTGCTGAACGATGAGGAGAAGGCTGCAGCCAAGTGGCTGACTGGCAATATCGCCAGTGCTGCCTATGCATCTTGGAGCGATGTAGCTAGTGGAAATATCTCGCTCGAGAAGTGTAAACTGGTATTCTTCCATCGTCATTGTTCATCATACGGCAACTATAACGGTTTTGCTGAGGCTGAGAGCGGTGCTATGACAGCACTCCCGAAGATGAAGGAACTTTGGCAGAATGGTGTCGGTTTCGTATTGGGTCGTTCGGCAGTGAACTATGCAATTGCTTTGGGCGCTATGCCTGAGGATGCTTATCCCAACAATGTCTGGGGTGGCGGAGGCGGTGAAGGCTCCGACCTGATGGGTGACGATCCTTGGCATTTCTACGCCTACGACATCACGCACCCATTATGGAAGAATCTTAAGACCTACCCTGGCGCAGCCGATAATGCTGTCTATACACTCGACAAGGACTACACTATCTGTAACACTACTTCGCAGTATGGATTCTGGGATACATATGGTGGCGGTAAGGACGCTATGGAGGCAAAGACAGGCGCCCGTGCACTTGGTGGTGACAACAGCGTATCATCTTGGGAGCTGAAGGGTGCAAACGGTGAGTTTGGCAAGGGTGGAATCATCTGCTTAGGCTCTGGACTCTTTGACTGGAACTCACCAACTCCTTACACTTCGAACTATCACGATAATATGGGCACTATCTTGCTCAACGCATTCGATTATCTAACGAAATAAACAAGAACGATTATGAAGACAATGAAATATTCTATATTATCACTCAGTCAACTGGTGTTCACCGTTGCCTTGTCAGCCTCTATGCTGACAGCATGCAGCGACGATGAGTTCAGCGGTGATCCCGCCAAGGACTGGAACGGCACTGCCACATTCTTTGCGCCTACCGATGCACAGGGCTTTGATACATATTACAAGCCGGCAGTAGGACGTGTTGGTGACCCCATGCCATTCTACGATCAGAAGAATGGTGACTTCAAGGTACTTTATCTTCAGGAGTTCGACAATAACATGAGTCATCGTTTCCATCCCATCTGGGCCGTAACGACCAAAGACGGTGCCAACTACGAGTCGTTAGGAGAAATCCTTCCATACGGTGGCAACGACTATCAACAGGACGCAGCTTTAGGAACAGGTTGTGCTTACGAGAAAGATGGTACCTATTATATCTATTATACAGGGCATAATGGAAACTGCAAGAACCGCGAGGTTGTAATGCTTGCAACATCGACAGACTTTAAGACTTGGACAAAAGATGAACTTTGGACACTCAATGGTCCTGACTTCGGCTATTCCAGTAATGACTTCCGCGATCCACAGATTTTTGTTGCTGACGACAATCTCTACCATATGGTTATCTCTACCTATCCAGTCAATGGTGGTGATCCCGTCTTTGCAGAGTTCAAGTCAAGTGACCTTAAGAACTGGGAGCATGTCGGTCGTATCCGTATGATCTGGGATCGTATGCTTGAGTGCCCCGATATCTTCAAGATGGGTAATTACTGGTACCTTGTTTACAGTGAGAGTTTCCGTGCCAGTTGGAGTCGTAAGGTAAAGTATATGGTGGCTTCGACTTATCAAGAACTGAAGAACTGCTTAAACGATGGGCCAAAGTGGCCAAATGATGGCCATGAGGGTGTACTCGACAGCCGTGCATTCTATGCTGGTAAGACTGCCTCCAATGGTACAGACCGTTATATCTGGGGATGGTGTCCATTCCGTTCGGGAGCTGATATCCACGAGAAGAACATTAACGTAGGTGCTGGTGATGGAAATGAACCTAACTGGAGCGGTGCACTTATATGTCATAAGATAATCCAGCATACTGATGGAACTCTTACATTGGGTGCAGTACCTGCTATGGCTGCAAAGTATGGTAATCCTGCTAATGCAAATGTAATAGAATCTAACGGTTATAACGGTGGAACGCTTAGTGGCGATGGTGCTTATGCTCTTTACAACCGTTTGGGCAGCTGTAATCATATCTCGTTTACTGTAAAAACCTCTAATAATTGGGATAAGTTTGGAGTTTCATTTGTTCGCGGCACAGATTCTAAAAAGTATTATACTATGGTTGTGAATCCTGAATGGGAGGATGGTCGTAAGGTCAACTTCGAACAGGAAGGTGCTGAAGGCAAGGGCTTCATTGAGGGTGCAGATGGTTACAACTTCCAGCGTCCGTCAGATAATGTCTATAACATCGACATCTATACCGACAACTCTGTTCTTGTGATGTACATTAATGATGTATGTGCTTACACCAACCGTATCTATGGTATTCAGAAGAACTGTTGGAGCATAAATAACTATGGTGGCAGTATTACTGTCAGCGATGTTAAGGTACAACAATATTGATTCGGTTTGTAAAGATTTGGTTTAATAAAAAAGGCGCGGCTCGAGAGGAGTAGCGCCTTTTTTCCTTTAAACCAGCCTATTAAACTTATGCTCCTCCTATGGTATTTGCTATCTTATCGACATTCATACTACGGGCTGAAGCATCGAAGATGTCTTTATAAACACCTCCTTGTTGATAAACGTCAGATGGTGAGCCGTGTTGTACGACACGGCCTTGCTGGAGCACATATATCTGCTCGGCATCGATAATCTGGCCGATGTTGTGGGATATGATGATGACAGTACGTCCCTGTTTGATGGCATCGATGCTGGCTTTTATCTGTTCTGTTGCGATGGCATCAAGACTGGCAGTAGGTTCATCGAGGAAGATGATAGGCGGATTCTTGATGAACATACGCGCAATGGCGATTCGCTGCTGCTGACCACCGCTGAGTTGTTGGGCTGCGGTATCGAAACCCTGTGGGAGTTGCATGATTTGCTCATAGATATAGGCTTGCTTGGCAGCTTTCACCACATCCTCGTGGGTGGCCTGTGGAAAGCCGTACTTGATATTCTCCTCGATGGTGCCGTCGAAGATATGGTTTTTCTGCAGAACCAGACCCACGTTCTCGCGCAGCCATTGTGTGTCCCAGTCAGCAAGGTCGACGCCATCGAGCTTTATCTGTCCGCGCTGAGGCTTGTAGAACTTGTCGAGCAAGTTGACGATTGTGCTCTTGCCTGCTCCGCTCAGACCTACAAGGGCTGTTATCTTACCACTCTCGATGCGCATCGAAACATCAAACAGAGCTTGAGTACCATTTGAATATGTGAAATCAACGTTTGACAGTTCAAAGTCGCCCTTCACCTTATCAGGATGATACTTGCCTGACACCTCCACCTCATCGTCGGCATGCAGGATTCCAAAGAAGCCTTCTGCATAGATGAGGGCATCGTTCATATCGTCGTAGATACGGTGTAGCTGACGGATGGGCGCACTCACGTTGGCAAAGAGCATCACGTGGTACATAATCTTTCCTATGGTCATACCAGGATAGTCTATCAGCACTAAGTAGGCTGTCAGAATAATGATGAGCACAGTACCAATCTGTTCGAGGAAACTCTTCAGGCCATTGAAAAAGAAACTCTGTTTACGAGTGCTGAGCTGCAGATTGGTCATTGCGTCTTGCAGGCCCGTCTGACGGTCAGCCTCTATCTGTTCACGATTGAACGACTTGATGACGGTGATGCTCTCGATGATGTTCAGGATGCCCTGACTCACAGCCTGATGTCCGCCGAAGATACCCCTTCGTCCGCCTTTCATCCGTTTAGCCTGAAGATTGGTTACATAAAAATAAATAGGTACGATGCATAGAGCCACAAGCCCTACATAGACATTCGCCCAAAACATCAGAATAAGCGCCAGGATGGCACTTGTGAATAGAGGCAGGATTTCAATGAAGAAATTGTTGACTGTGTTCGACAGACTCATGATGCCTCGATCGATTCGTGACTGCAGTTTACCCGTTTCATTCCCTTCGGCTGTAAAGAATGCCATACGGAAGGAAAGCATGCGCTCCACCACCCTCAGCGAAAGATCACGACTCACAAGGATACGCATCCGCTCACCATAATATCGTTGGAAGAATGTCACTATAGCCCCTATTACCTCCTTACCAAGAAGGATGATGGTAATAGTGGTCAGTATCTTAACGGCACTGCCCCAGGAGAAATCGGGTACCTGTATCAGTTCATTGATGGCATCGACAGCACGATCGAGCACAACGGCATTCACCTGTGCCATCAGCGAACTGATGACTGTCAGTGTCAATGTAATGCCCACCAGCCACCTGTAAGGCAGTACGAAGGGCAGGATATTCTTCAGCAGGTCCAGGATATTCATCTTCCCTGCATTCTCCTGACTATCGTTCATCTTTTGTTTTTCTCCTTTTGTCGGCAAAGATACAATAAATATTTCAAAAATCGTTCATTTCTTATATTATTTCGACAATGAACGATTTTTCTTATCAAATGAAACATAAGTTATAGTATACTATTTGGTTTTAGTATAATTTTGCAGCAGAAATCGAAAACAACAAAATGAATAACGTATGAAAAGAAAAATTTTTTTTGTAGTGGCAGCGATGTTGATGACAATATCGGCAGATGCTCAGGTAAAGCCAATGGTGCTTAGCGAGAACCATTCAATGGTACGTCTGGATAACGAAAGCAAATATGTGCTACTGCCTGTAGAGGAAAAGGCAGAAAATGCCAGTGTGAGAGTAATTAACAAGAACAACCAGACTACACGTCGACCAAATGTGCGTCTGGCAGTGGATAATGTAGATTATTATGTGCCCCTTGAGATCAAGGACGGACAGACTCTCGATATCATCTTCCCTGGAGATCGTCGTAAAACAGGTCCCATCAAAGATTTCGCTTGTTGGAAGGAAATGAAGTTCTCGAATGACTTCGATACTACTAATCGTGAGAAATTCCGTCCTTCATATCATCACACACCTCTTTATGGTTGGATGAATGATCCCAATGGTATGTTCTATAAGGATGGAGAATGGCATCTGTATTATCAGTATAACCCCTACGGATCGCTTTGGGAGAATATGACATGGGGTCACTCTGTATCAAAGGATCTGATTCATTGGGAAGCATTGCCGCTGGCTATCGAGGCTGATGCTATAGGTACAATATTCAGTGGTTCGTGCGTGGTAGATAAGAACAATACTGCTGGTTTTGGCAAGGATGCAATTATCGCTTTCTATACTTCAGCTGCTGAGTCCCAGACACAGTCGATGGCTTATTCTACTGACGGAGGACGAACATTCACTAAATATGATAAGAATCCTGTTGTCACATTCAATGCTCCTGATTTCCGTGATCCTAAGGTATTCTGGTACGAGGGCACAAACAGATGGATTATGATGCTGGCAGTAGGTCAGGAAATGCAGATTTGGTCATCAGCCAATCTCAAGGACTGGAATAAGGAGAGTAGCTTCGGCAGTGAGTATGGTTGTCATGGTGGTGTATGGGAATGTCCTGATATGCTGAAGATAGGTGATAAGTGGGTACTTATCTGCAATATTAACCCTGGTGGTCCGTTTGGAGGTAGTGCAACACAGTACTTCGTTGGCGATTTCGATGGCAGGAAATTCACTTGTGAGTCGATGCCAAAGGTTACGAAGTGGCTCGACTATGGTAAAGACCACTATGCTACAGTATCGTTCTCTAATGCTCCTGAGGGACGCGTAACAGTGTTGGCTTGGATGTCTAACTGGCAGTATGCCAATCAGGTGCCTACAAGGCAGTTTCGTTCTGCCAACTCCATTGCTCGCGACCTCGGACTGTTTAAGGATGGTGAGGAGACATATGTTAGTGTTACTCCTTCGAAGGAGAATCTAGCTGTTCGTGGTGCGAAGATAAAGAAACCCACATCTGCCTGTGAAATCATCGTCGACGTAAAGGGTACAATGGAGCTTACACTCTCCAATGCCAGGGGCGAACAGGTGGTTATGAGCTACGATGCCCAGAAACAGACCTTTGCAATGGATCGCTCCAAGAGCGGTGACTGCAGCTTTAGTGAGGCATTTGCTGCAACTACTGTTGCTCCTACTCACGGGAATCTGAAACAATTGCGTATTTTCGTCGACAACAGCAGCATCGAAGCCTTTGATGCTGACGGTAAGATGGCGATGACTAACCTTGTTTTCCCGAATGAGCCTTATAATAATATTAAAGTGAAAGGTGGCAAGGTTACAATCTATGAGATAAAGGTAAAAAGGTAAAATTGAAAAAATGTAATTATAGCTATGAGTCAGACTAAGAAATTCGCCCTGATCCCTGTGATGTTCTGCTTCTTTGCGATGGGCTTTGTGGATCTTGTGGGCATTGCATCAAACTACGTTAAGGAAGACCTGCAGTTGACAGACTCTGTTGCCAACATCTTCCCATCGCTGGTGTTCTTCTGGTTTTTGATTTTCTCAGTGCCTACTGGTATGCTGATGAATAAGATCGGTCGTAAGAACACGGTACTTCTCTCGCTGATCGTGACTATCGTATCACTGCTTCTGCCTCTCTTCGGTGAGACATTCCCGATTATGTTGTGTGCCTTCTCATTGCTCGGAATAGGCAATGCACTGATGCAGACATCACTCAACCCACTGGTGTCTACTGTAATGGGGGGCGGCAACCTGGCATCAACACTTACCTTCGGACAGTTTATCAAGGCAATAGCTTCGTTCCTTGCTCCTTATCTCGCCATGTGGGGTGCCACTCAGGTGATTCCGTCATTCGGCTACGATTGGAGAGTTCTTTTCGCTATCTATTTCATTGTGGGTATTCTTGCTGCAGCATTGTTGGCTGTTACTCCAATAGAGGAGGAGAAGATAGAAGGAAAGGCTTCTACCTTTGCTGAGTGCATAAAACTGTTAGGTACACCAATCGTATTACTCTCATTCTTCGGTATCATGTGTCATGTAGGAATCGACGTTGGCACAAATACCACTGCTCCGAAGATTCTGATGGAACGTCTGGGAATGACACTTAATGATGCAGCCTTCGCAACAAGCTTGTATTTTATCTTCCGTACCATCGGGTGTCTTACAGGTTCCTTCTTCCTGCGTGTGCTACCGAACCGTACTTTCTTCATCATCAGCATCGTAATGATGGCTCTTTCAATGTGCGGTCTGTTTATAGGTACAGAGAAATGGGTGCTCTACACAGCTATCGCTCTCGTAGGTTATGGAAACTCAAATATCTTCTCCATCTGTTTCGCTCAGGCTCTGACATCGATGCCTGAGAAACAGAATGAGGTGAGCGGTCTGATGATAATGGGTCTCTTCGGAGGTACTATCTTCCCATTGCTGATGGGCTTTGCCAGCGATGCTATGGGTCAGGCTGGTGCTGTAATAGTAATGACAGTAGGTGTCGTTTATCTCTTTACCTATATTAACCGCGTGAAGTAATCATAAAGTTCAAAGTTTAAAGTTCAAAGTATATGAAAAGATATATCGTAGGCCTCGGAGAGGCATTGTGGGATGTACTTCCCGAAGGAAAGAAACTTGGTGGCGCACCGGCAAATTTCGCTTATCATGCAGGACAGCTCCTTGGCAGTGAAAACACTATCGCTATTAGTGCTCTTGGTGAGGATGCACTTGCAGAGGAGACTATAGAAGCCCTTAAGGAGCACAGTCTTAACTATCTTATGCCACGTGTACCATATCCCACGGGAACGGTACAGGTAACACTTGCTGAGGGAGGTATTCCTACATATGAGATTAAGGAAGGTGTGGCATGGGACAATATCCCTTATACAGATGAAATGGCTGAAATCGCAAAGAACGCTTGTGCTGTTTGCTTTGGTTCTCTGGCTCAACGCAATGTCGTATCTCGTGAGAACATACGAAAGTTCCTGGCAGATACTCCTGATGACTGCATAAAAATATGCGATATCAACCTTCGTCAGCAGTTCTATTCAAAAGATATCCTTGAAGACTCCTTCAAGCTCTGTAATATCCTGAAGATTAATGATGAGGAACTTGTCATTGTGAATCGTATGTTTGGATACGAGGGATTGGATATGCGTCAGACCTGCGAGAAGATGGTACATGACTATAATCTTAAGATGCTTGTTTTGACTTGTGGAACTAATGGCTCGTATGTCTTTACTGATGACGGCTTGACATCGTTCCAGGATACTCCAAAGGTAGACGTGGCCGATACTGTAGGTGCTGGTGACTCTTTCACAGGTTCTTTCTGCGGATGTATCCTTAAAGGCAAACCTGTTCAGGAGGCTCATAAGACCGCTGTAAAGGTAAGTGCCTTTGTATGTACACAGAATGGTGCTATGCCAATTGTACCTGAGGAGCTAAAGGCATAAGACCTGTTTTATAGAGGCTATTTTTGGCTGCGAGGTTTACTTTTCTCGGAAATTGTTATGATATTCGGGATAAAATGAGTAACTTCGCAGCCAAAATAGTATTTGCAGATGAATGTACAGATAGAAGAATCGTGGAAATCTCATCTCTGCGAGGAGTTTGAGAAGCCCTATTTTGCACAACTTACTGAGGCTGTGCGGAAGGAGTATACCCGGACTGTATGCTATCCCCCAGGAAAGCAGATTTTTAATGCTTTCAACCTGTGCCCTTTTGATAAAGTGAAGGTTGTGATAATAGGTCAGGATCCTTATCATGAGCCAGGTCAGGCCCACGGACTGAGCTTCTCTGTACAAGACGGGGTGATGTTCCCTCCATCGTTGCAGAATATCTTCAAGGAGATACAGGATGACTTAGGAACTCCTATCCCAACATCTGGCAATCTCACCCGATGGGCTGAACAGGGAGTGCTTCTTCTGAATGCTTCTCTTACGGTGAGGGCTCATGAGGCAAACAGTCATTCCAGACTTGGATGGCAGGTTTTTACCGATGCTGCCATTAAGGCTCTTGCTGCTCATCGCGAACATATAGTTTATATGCTCTGGGGTGGTTATGCAAGAGGTAAGGCATATATGATTGACAAGACTCGTAATCTTGTGCTCGAGTCTGTGCATCCTTCTCCTTTGAGTGCTAATCGTGGTGGATGGTTTGGCCAACACCAGTTCTCTCGTTGCAATGCCTATCTTCAGGAAAATGGCATGACTCCAATATCTTGGTAATCATAACAATCCAATCTCCACTATCCATTGAATCAACTTCCTCCAATAATACAAGTAGGCGATGTGTTGCTCTCGTCAGAGATTCTGACAGAGAAGTTCTGTTGTGACCTTAACGCATGTAAAGGCGAGTGTTGTGTCGAAGGTGATGCTGGAGCACCTGTGACACTCGATGAAGTGGCTGAGATAGAGGAATCTCTTGATGAGGTATGGTCTGACCTCTCAGCATCGGCACAGAGTGTTATTGATAAACAGGGAGTGGCTTATACTGATCAGGAGGGTGACCTTGTAACGAGTATCGTAAGGGGTAAGGATTGTGTGTTCACATATTATGGGGATATCGAGGATTGGAACACTCATCTGCCGATAAAAGACTGTTGTCTTTGTGCGTTGGAAAAGGCATACAGAGCGGGACGTTCCCATTTCTGTAAGCCGATAAGTTGTGCTTTGTATCCTATCCGTGAGAAGAAACTCGGAGAGGGACTTGTTGGGCTGAACTATAACCGATGGGTTGTATGCAAGGCAGCTATCACCAAGGGAGAGCAGGAGAAAATAATATTATATCAGTTCCTGCGTGACCCACTCATCCGGCGTTTTGGCGAAGAGTGGTATCAGGAACTGCTCGATACCGTTGATGAGCTAAAGGCGCAGGGTTATCTATAGATTCCTGCGCCTTCGGTTCTTTTTTACCATGTCTTGACAGGTAGGGTTTGGTCGGCTTTCATCTTGAAAGTCTTCTGTTGGCCATTATATAATAAGGTAATGGTTCCGGCTTTCTTGGCCTTGATGCTACAATTGCGCACATTACCGTCTTTCCATTCGAAACTCAGTTCGTAGCCGCCGCGGGCACAGAGTCCGCTGACAGAACCTTCCTTCCATGCCTCAGCTGCTGCTGGGAGTAGTTCAATAATTGCCTTACCATCTTGAATTGATGATTGCATCAGCATCTCGCATACGCCAGCTGTTCCACCAAAGTTTCCGTCAATCTGGAAGGGTGGGTGCGCATCGAACAGGTTCGGGTAGGTGCCTCCGCCCTTATGCCATTCCTTCCAATTTGTTTTTTTGGAGCCTCGTGGGGCGATAGGTGTAAGCAACTTCTGATAGATGTGGTAAGCCTGTTTGGAGTTGTGCAGACGAGCCCAGAGGTTAATACGCCAGCCTGTGCTCCATCCTGTAGTCTTATCGCCCTTAATTTCAAGCGAACGCTCACAAGCCTTCAGAAGGTCTGCCTGATTGGTTATATGATTGCCAGGGAACAAACCTATCAGATGACTCTGATGACGATGCTGAAAGTCCCAGTCATCCCAGTCGTAATACCACTCATTCAGGTCGCCCATGTGTCCTATGGTGTAAGGATGTAATTTAGCTAACGCCTTTTCCATCTCCTTGTTCTTCTGACCAAGGATTTTACCAGCTGCTATAGTGTTGATAAACAACTCTCGGATGATGGCAAGGTCTGCTGTTCCGCCATAGCAGGTAGTACCATGATAGCCCTTATCTGTCTTATACTCGTTTTCTGGCGATGTACTTGGTGCAGTAATCAGTTCTCCAGGCTGCTTGGGGTTGTCGATAAGCCAACGTAGGCAGAACAGGGCTGCCCCCTTCATCAAGGGATAGGCAACGGTCTTCAGATATTCCTTGTCCTGAGTAAACTGATAACGCTCCCATAGGGTGTTCACAAGCCATGCACCACCAAGATTCCAGTTAGACCACTCCGGACTCTCGTTTTTCTCACCTACAGGGTTGGTCATTGCCCAGATATCGCTATTATGACTTGAGCACCATCCCTCATTGATGTTATAGTAGTTCTTGGCGGTATATTTTCCATTGGCAGCCAAGCCTGCAATAAAGCCATCCAGAGGTTCTGCCATCTCTGCCATATTTGCCACAAATGCAGGCCAGTAATTCTCTTCAAGATTGATGTTTACCGTATAGTTACCGCGCCAAGGCGACCAAAGTTGTGGAGCCCAGAGTCCTTGCAGGTTGGCGGGCACGTTCTTGGTCCTCGACGATGAAATGAGAAGATAGCGCCCAAACTGGAAATACAGTTCTTCCAGATATGTTGTATGATCACCATCGTTGGTGTAGTCTAACAACAATTGGTCTGTCAATCTACGTTCCTTAGCTCCTGGCAGGTCATTTGGATTGCGACCTTCTTTGTTCAGACAGATCTTTACTCTGTCATAAATCTGCTTGTAGTCAGCAAGATGACGAGCATAAAACTCGTCGAACCCCATGTTCTGAGTGTGCCATATGTCGTTGGCAACCTCTTCAAGATAAGGTGCCCCCTCCTTTACAGGATGTTTGTCGAAACCGCTAAAACTTGTCTCGTTGACAATATATATCGTAGCTTCTTTTGCCTTAGTGATAGTGAGTGACGAGTCATTGGCAGCCATCTCTCCATCAGTCTTTACACTGATCATTGTGCAGAAATGTGTACTCTCGTTAGGATCACCGGTGGCATGTCCAGTCATAGTGAGTTGTCCTAATGTGCTCTTTACCTGATGGGGTACTTGGGCAGTCAGTGCTATCTGGCAGTTGATGTCGCCACGCAGTCGGATGGCAATGAGCTTATCAGGATTCGATGCAAAATATTCTCTAGTTACCAGTTTCCCGTCGCGCATATAGCTGTCGCATACTATTGCGGAGTCGATATCCAGTGTCCGGCAATAATTCTTTATTTCGCCAAGACGGAGATCCTTGATATGTAGTGTGCCAAGAGGCTGATAGAATTGTGAGTTCGGTCCTTGCACGTGTAACTGAAGAGAATCAGCAAGTGCATAATCCTCATTAAATAAGGCTTTTCTAATCTCAGGAATCCATTTATGGGCATCAGCGTCTAGGTTGCGGTCTACTGGTTTTCCTGTCCACAGGGTGATATCATTGAGGTAAATGACGTTATCGTCTGTACCTCCATAGATGAGAGCTCCGAGTTTTCCATTGCCAATAGGCAGTGATTCCTCAAAAAAGGTGGCGGGTTTGTCATACTCCAGCACCATTGGGGCCTGTGCCGTCTGGGCCTCACAAAGTGTCAGACACTTTGTGATCAAAATTGCTGCAAAGATAATATTTTTCCTCATGTTTGTAGTTTTTAGTTCATTTTGTTTGCAAAGATACAAAAAGTTTTGTATATTTGCAGCATAAAACCTAAAAAGTTGAGTAAATGCAACCAATAAAGACACTTAACGACATGATTGTGTTCCTCCAGAAGCGAGGTGACAAGAAACGTGTAGCGGTGGTTTGTGCCAATGATGCCAGTACCCGTTATGCAGTAGAGAAAGGTAAGGAGATGGGCTTTATCGAACCCATCTATGTGGATGGTGACGATAAAGACGAGTGTGCCCGTAGAGCTGTGGCTCTCTGTAAGAGCGGTGAGGCAGACATCCTCATGAAAGGACTCATCAATACCGATGTCATTCTTCGCGCTATATTAGATAAGGAGAATGGTATCCTTCGTCCTGGTCATGTGCTCACTCATGTTGCTATGGCGGAGATACCACGTTATGAGAAGGTTCTTTTCTTCACCGATGCTGCTGTAATCCCTGTGCCTACAGAGGCCCAGCGCCGTCAGCAGATCCACTATATGAACTATATTTGCCATTCTCTTGGTATTGAAGAGCCTCGTATTTCTCTAATTCACTGTGCAGAGAAAGTTAGCGCAAAGACATTTCCTTATACGGTTGATTATCTGGAGATTATCGCTGAGGCTCAGACAGGAGCTTTCGGAAGATGTATCATCGACGGACCATTGGATCTTAAGACATCTCTCGATTCTGTCAGTCTTCGTGAGAAAGGAATCCATTCTGTCATCGACGGACAGGCTGACGCACTGATATTCCCAGACATTGTGGCTGGAAACGTGTTCTATAAAACCATCACGCTGTTTGGATATGCTAAGACTGCTGGTGTGCTCCAGGGCACCCAGTGCTGTTGTGTGCTGCCATCGCGTGCAGATAGCCCAGAGTCAAAGTATTACTCTCTGGCTTTGGCAGCTATATAATTTATCTTCTTAGGAATAGACCTTTATCTCTTGTTCTCCGCGCATGGCCCTGAGCACATTCATGGCCAACGCTGTTAGTTCGTCTTCGCCTGGATAAACAAATACTGGGGCAAGGTAGCTCACTCGCTGACGCAATCCGTCGGTAACATATTTGCTGTGGGCAATAGCTCCTGTAAGGATTACCGCATCAACGTGTCCGTTTGTAGCAGGAGCGAGTGAAGCTAACCAACGGGAAATGCTATATATCATAGCGTCGAGAATCAGTTTTGCATGCTTGTCGCCATCGGCTATCCGGCGTTCTACCTCGCGAACATCGTTTGTACCTAAGTGGGCTGTAAGTCCACTATGACCGTTTATTTTTCGTAGCATCTCAGCCTCTGTGTATTGTCCGCTGTAACACAACTTCACAAGGGCCGCTGTGGGTAGCATACCTGCTCGGGAGGGAGAGAATGGTCCGTCGCCACTTAGCGCATCGCTGCACTCTATGGCTCGTCCGTGATGGTGCATAGCAAATGAGATGCCGCTTCCCATGTGGCATACAATAAGATCCTGCTCCTCATATTTAAGGTCGTGTTCGCGACAGTAACGCTTAGCAATCTCGCGCTGGTTCAGGGCATGCCAGATAGTCTGATGAGGCATTTCTGGCAGACCTGTTATGCGGGCAACATCGTCTAATTCGTCAACAACGCCTGGATCAACAGTAAATGCGCGGCAACCCTTAATCTCGCGGGCTATGCTCAGAGCTATCAGCGAACCAAGGTTGCAAGCGTGGTGCAGACGTGGGTTCTTGGTATCTTCAATCACCTTATCGTTAAGTTCGTATACACCGCTCTCGATGGGCTTTACCAGTCCACCGCGACCAACAACTACATCAAAGTCCATGGTGTAGCCCTGTCGTTTAATCTCTTCAAGAATTTTTTCTTTGCGATAGTCGAACTCATCCATGATGAAAGGATATCGGCAAAGTTCTTCGAACGGATGGTTGAGCGTGGCGTGCATCAGCAGCTCCTCGTCTTGAAAGATTCCCACCTTGGTAGAAATCATTCCCGGATTAATAGCTAAAATTCTCATATCGGTCAATTGTTGGTGAAAAGTAAAAGAGGAGCCACAGGGGCTCCTCTGTGCATTATGCGTCGATATTTGCGTAAGTTGCGTTCTTCTCGATGAACTCACGGCGAGGCTCAACGTCGTCACCCATAAGCATTGAGAAGATCTCGTCGGCCTCAGCAGCGTTCTCGATGGTAACCTGCTTGAGCAAGCGGTTCTCTGGGTTCATGGTAGTCTCCCAAAGCTGCTCTGGGTTCATCTCACCAAGACCTTTGTATCGCTGGGTGTGCAGAGCTGTTGCATTCTCATCACCAGCCACATACTTGTCGATAAAGGCCTGACGCTGCTGTTCTGTATAGCAGTACTCAGAGAATTTTTTGTATGTACATTTATAAAGCGGTGGAGTAGCGATATAGAGATGACCACCTTGGATTACTTGTGGCATGAATCGATAGAAGAGTGTCATGATCAGCGTGTCGATGTGTGAACCATCGACGTCGGCATCGGTCATGATGATAATCTTATCGTAACGAAGCTTATCAATGTTTGCATCCTTTGAGTCCTCGCCGTCTACACCAAAGCGTACACCTATTGACTGGATGATGTTCATAACAGACTCAGCCTCGAATACACGGTGCCACTGAACCTTCTCTACATTAAGAATCTTACCGCGCAACGGAAGGATAGCCTGGAAATGACGGTCACGACCCTGCTTGGCTGAACCACCTGCTGAGTCTCCCTCGACGAGGAAAATCTCACAATCCTTAGGATCCTTGTTAGAACAGTCGGCCAGTTTGCCGGGCAGACCACCACCAGTCATAGGGTTCTTACGCTGAACACTCTCGCGAGCCTTGCGTGCTGCGATACGTGCTGTTGCGGCCAGAATAACCTTCTCGCAGATGGTATGAGCCTCTTTTGGATGCTCCTCAAGGTAATTGTTCATAGCCTCACCAACGGCCTTCTGAACGGCTCCATTAACCTCGCTGTTGCCAAGCTTAGTCTTGGTCTGACCCTCAAACTGGGGCTCGGCTACCTTTACAGAGATGATAGCCGTAAGACCCTCGCGGAAGTCGTCTTGTGCCACCTCAATCTTAGCCTTCTCAATCTGCTTGCGCAACTGATCGTCCTCATCAGAGTATTTCTTCAGAGCGCGGGCAAGAGCGATACGGAAACCAGTAAGGTGGGTACCACCCTCGATAGTGTTGATATTGTTTACGTAGGAGTGGATGTTCTCTGAGTAGTCGCTGTTATAGAGCAGAGCAACCTCGATGGGCACACCATCCTTCTCTGTCTTAAGGCAGATAGGATCACCGATGATAGAGGTACGATGACGATCAACGTAACGAACGAACTCCTTCAGACCTTCCTTAGCGTGGAATACCTCAGGCTGACGGAGGTTACCTTCCTCGTCAGGGCGGAGGTCGGTAAGAGTTATTGTGATACCAGCGTTAAGATAAGCCAACTCACGCATACGCTTGGCTATGATGTCGTACTTATACTCGGTAGTGGTGAAGATAGTACCATCAGGCCAGAACTGCTGACGGGTACCAGTCTTGTCTGTATCGCCTACAATCTTAACGTCGTAAAGGGGCTTTCCCTTCTCATACTCCTGCTGGTATATATGGCCATTACGGAATACTTGTGACATCATGTGAGTAGAGAGTGCATTAACACAACTCACACCTACACCATGAAGACCTCCAGAGACCTTATATGATCCCTTATCGAACTTACCACCTGCATGAAGCACTGTCATTACGACTTCCAATGCACTCTTGTGCATCTTCTCATGTTCATCTACAGGGATACCACGTCCGTTGTCCTGAACGGTGATAGAGTTATCTTCGTTGATTGTTACTTCTATATGTGTACAAAATCCGGCCATAGCCTCGTCAATAGAGTTGTCGACGGTCTCATTAACCAGATGGTGAAGTCCTTTTTCGCTGATGTCGCCAATGTACATTGCAGGGCGCTTGCGCACAGCCTCTAATCCCTCGAGAACCTGAATGTTACTCGCGGAATAATTCTGTTCTTGAATCAGTTGTTCGTCTGTCATTTTGATATTTCTAATAATTTTGGATGCAAAGGTACGAAAAAATATTCAGATAAACATAGTTTATCTGCTAAAAAACAATAAAAATAAAACCGCAACCCTTTCGGATTGCGGTATTTGTGTCAATATGTCGGAATATACTATCCCAGTTTGTTGACGTGCTGAGCAAGGCTAGACTTCAGGTTTGCAGCCTTGTTCTTGTGGATGATGTTTGTCTTGGCCAGCTTGTCGAGCATCTTCTGTACCTTTGGATAAAGTGCAGCAGCCTCTTCCTTGTTGGTCATAGCGCGCAGCTTGCGCACGGCATTACGCATTGTCTTTGCGTAGTAGTGGTTGTGAAGCGCCCTCTTCTCAGTCTGGCGGATTCTCTTCACTGATGACTTGTGATTTGCCATTTTTTAATTTTAATTTTAATTGTTGAACTTAAAGCTTATGGGTCTTGTACCTTTCGGATGCCCTGGGCGGACTCTCTTGCGAAAATCCTCCGCCACCGTTCCCGATTGCTCAGTAGCACTTGGCTGTGCAGATGACGGATTTAATGTAGTCCCTAGGAGAGTCGAACTCCTCTTTAGAGAATGAAAATCTCTCGTCCTAACCGATAGACGAAGGGACCATAGGTGCTAAAAGCGGGTGCAAAGGTACTACATTTTTTGAACTTTGAGCTTTGAACTTTGAAGTTTGTGATAACTATTAACTATTATTAACTATATTTGCCTTAAAATGTTCATTGCCCAATGCTCAATATTCAAAGTTTATTGTATCTTTGCATTCGTAATGCTGACCAAGACTCAGGCTATAGTGCTGCATTCAATTAAGTATGGTGAGACAAGATTGATAGTCGATATGTTCACCAGAAGTAATGGAAGACTTTCGTTTATCGTTAGTCTGCCAAAGAGTCCTAAGTCGAAAATCCGGAAACAATATTTCCAACCGCTTACAATGCTTGAGATAGAAGTTGATGTCAGACCGAAACTTCAGTTGCAGAAGCTGAAGGATATACGGCTTGATTCTCCTTACGAAAGCATTCCATTTGACCCAAACAAACTGTCAATCTCACTTTTTGTGGCCGAGTTCTTGTATTATGCTCTTCGAGGAGAACAGCAGAATGTCCCTTTGTATGATTATATAGCAAACAGTCTCCTGTGGCTTGATGCTCAGGATCATCATTTTGCCAATTTCCATCTTGTGTTCCTCATGCGTATGAGCCGTTTCCTCGGTTTCTATCCTAATGTAGAACATTACAGGGCTGGTAATTATTTTGATCTCAGAGAGAGTATGTTCTGCACACAACCACCTGTACATCGCGATTTCCTGCTTCCTCAGGAAGCGGAGAAGATACAGCTGATGCTACGAATGGACTACCCGACCATGCATCTTTTCAGAATGTCGCACAAAGAGCGAGGGCGGTTAATAGAAGTAGTGCTTCAGTACTATTGCCTACATCTTACAGATTTTCCGGAGCTTAAATCGTTAGATGTTCTTCGCGAATTATATCAATAAATAAATTCCGTGCAAAGTCGCAACAGGCATTGCACGGAGTTTAATATTTAAAAGGTGATAGCGAATTATTATCCGCGAGCCTCAATCTTCTTGTTGATGTCGTCAATCACCTCGTCAGTAAGTTCGTATTTAGAGATGATGAACATGGCCAAAAGCAGCAGAGCGGCAGGGATTACGCATACAAGCCAAAGGATTCCCTCCTGAGCCTCAGGTGTCTGCTCGATAACATCGGGGTTGTAAGATACGTAGGCAAGGATGGCGGGAGCCACAACGCTACCCAGTGTCATACCGGCCTTAAAGAAGATACCTGTAAGTGCGTTTACGATACCGGCAATGCGCTTGCCGCTTACGTACTCGCCATAAGATATAACCTCAGGAACCAGTGCCCACATGTAACCTGTGGCCACGATAACGCCAGTAGACTTAACAAACTGAGCTATGTAAACCATACCCATGCTTGGATTTTCCATCTTTGCAACGAAATACAGGAATGCCATACCAATAATAGCGATAGAAAGGAAGATATAGAACATATTTTTCTTACCAACCATCTTCTTAATCATAGGAACAAGTGGCATAAAGATGAATGATGGTGCACTACCGAGACCCATGAAGATAGAGAGCTGGTCAGCAGAACCATGCATATTGCTGTTGATGAAATATGCACCTGCAGCATTACCTATCGACATCATTGCAAAGGCGGTTATGAAGAAGAAAGCGATGATGCGAAGAGGACGGTTGTGGAAGAACTCCATCCACAGGTCGCTTATCTTTACGTTGGCAGCCTCGCTGGCATCCATTACTACGCGCTCTTTACATTGACTGAAGCAGAACAGCAACAAAGCCAGGCCTACGAGACCATAGATAGTCATCGTGGTGAACCAAGCAGCAGGATCCTTTGGCAGACCCTCGGCCTCCTGATTTGTGAAGTGAGCAATTAGCAGAGGCAGACCAGAACCAACGGCCAGACCACCGCAGTTAGCCATGAACATACGAACTGAGGTAAGGATCGTAATCTCGTCAGTGTCACGTGTTAGTGAAGAGTTCAGGGCGCCATAAGGCACATTGATGAATGTGTAAAGCAGTGTCATGGCTATATAAGTAATGTATGCATAAAGCAGCGATGGTGCAAATCCGTCCCAGAAACAGAGTATTGCAAAGCCTGTGAGTGGGATTCCTACATATACCAGATATGCGCGATACTTACCAAGTTTGGGGTTGTTCTTGTCAATAAGTGCGCCCACAACGGGGTCCCATAGCACGTTGGCAACGTTACCGATTGTGAACATCACCGATACATCAACAGCGTTCAGTCCATAGATGTCGGTGTAGAAAAACAACAGATACATACATGTTGTCTGGAAAATCAGATTCTGTGCCAGATCACCGGAGCCGAATCCGATGCGCTGGAGCCAGGAGAGCTTGTAAAAGCCTTTGGTTTCGTTAATTGTTGACATATTAATTTTATTTTAGATTTATTTTTTCAGTTTCAGCTCGAATGAGGACATGGGAATGCCTGTAAGTGAACGGACGTTAGCCTGCAGTGGATTATCTTTCCAGGCATAGCGGACTGCCGTAGGCGTAAAGGCGGAGTTTAGGAGTGTAATGACATTCCCCTTGCCGATAGCTTTGACATTGTGGAATGTCTTGTTATCGTCTGCCACCTCGAAGGTATAAAGTTCACCTTCCTTAACAGGCTGGTCAAGCGTCAGTTGAACATGAGAACCTGTTATTATGATGTCTACCACCTCTGGAGATAGTTTCACCTTATTATTATATATTAGGCGATCAAAGCACAGAGCGATACGCTCGGCTACTTCCTTCTTGCGAAGTGGGTGGATATCTACAGTCTCACCCAAATCATTGATCACTGCCAGTTCTGCTCTGTTGTCGGCTTTGGCCACTGTGCGCTGAGCCTCACGCAGTTGTGCCCAACCGCTGTTCATTGGTTCTGGCTGTGGGGTCAAGGGGCGTGGGAAACCTGTTTGCTGACGACCATCGTAATTGGCCAACTGTACAATCACAAACGGTATCTGCTGATCCTGCCAACGGTCACGCCAACAACCCATCAGTTTTTTCAGGTAGTCATCGTATGGAGCCGGGTTACCTGTATTCGATTCACCTTGATACCATACCACACCATTTATAGCGTATGGCGCCAAAGGATAAAGCACAGCGTTATAGAGTGTGGTAGGCAGGTTCTGAAGTGAAATATCACTACTTGGGCAGTTGGGCATCTCTGCACCAACTTTCATCTTCCAATTGTTGCCAAGGGGAATAATATCCTTAGGCATCGGGTTCTGTGAATTGCGATCTTCACCGAAACAGAGCATATAAGGCTTTTCTGGTATAAAGTGGGCTGCGCCGTATTTGTTAATAAAGCGGATTGCAATTACGTTGTCGCCCTCTCGCAGTAATCCCTCGGGTATATCATAACGGCGTGGCGGATACTGGTAATATGTGTGACCAATCTCCTTCCCGTTAAGATAGGTTATGTCCTGATCAAACAGTGTTCCAAGAAGCAATCGTGCAGGCTTTCCTGCATGCTCCTTGTCAATATTGATATGTTGGCGAAGCCATACACTACCCACTCCGTGCCATGTCCAGTTTTCCTGATTTATCTGAGGCCATTGAACATCGTCGACAGATAAATCGGCAAAACCTGGGTCGTTTTGATTCAGTATGGTCTGCCATTGCTGACTTGCAGCACTGTTGGCTTGCATCTGCGCACGAACAAATCTGTCGCTCTGATACATCTCAGTCTTCTTTACCAGCATGGGATAATCGGCAATAAGCGAATCCTTGCTTATCCATGCCTCAATGGGTGTACCTCCCCAGCTGTTGACGATGATACCTTGGGGCACCCCGGTCTTCTCAAACATACGTTTCCCTAAGAAATAGCCAACTGCAGAGAAAGGCCAGGCATTCTGTTTGTTCAGAGGTTTCCAGTTGATGGGAGTATCTTTGATATCGTCTCTGACGCCATGTGTGTCAGTATCGTTCTGAACACGGAACAGTCGGATCTTGGTGTTCTCATAGCTATCGACCTCCTGTGCATATTGCGGATAGACGCGTTCGATATGGACATCGATATTAGATTGTCCGGAACAAAGCCACACATCGCCAATCAATACGTCGGTGTATTCTATTACCTCTTCATTCTCACCTCTCACCTCTAAAACAAATGGTCCTCCTGCTTTCATCTTAGGAAGATCAATGCGCCATTTACCTTCTGTGTCAGCTGTGGTGGTATATTGTTTTTTGTTGAATCGTAAGGTGACAGCCTCTCCTGCATCTGCCTTACCCCATACTGGTATTGTCTTACCGCGTTGGAGTACCATGCCGGACTGAAAAAGCTTAGGGAGACATACCTTTGCCTCCAAGAGTGAGACACTGAGGAGTGTCAGACAGAGAACAAATATTTTCTTCATAATTTTATGTTCGCGTATGAATTCTGATGCAAAAATAATAAAAAAAAGCGTTGAAATGGCAAAAAATAGCATTTTTCTTATCTGATGAAACATGGCGAAAAGCATCTGTAACATTTCAGAATGTCATATATCTTATAATTTAGTATCTTTGCACCCAGAATATTATCAGGCAATTTATTCACGAAATGTCAACGATCAATCAAAACCGACAGAAAATCTCGATGGGCGAGAAGGTCGGCTACTCTTTAGGAGATGCCGCAGCTAATCTCGTGTTCCAGATGATGATGATCTTCCAGTTGAAGTTCTATACGGATGTATTCGGACTCGATGGAGCCATAGCGGGAAGCGTCCTGCTGATAGCATGTCTTTCTGCCATTGTGGTAGATCCTGTAGTAGGAATATTGTCAGACAGGACCAATACTCGTTGGGGAAAGTTCCGCCCTTGGATCTTGTGGACGGCAGTACCCTTCTGTGTGTTTTATGTTCTTGCTTTCTATAATCCTGGCATCGAGGATAAGGCTACGGTGGCTACCTATGCCACCATCTCGTATCTGTTGCTGATGACGGTTTATTCGTTTAATAATGTGCCTTATTCTTCTTTGGGAGGAGTAATGACCAGCGATATCCGGGAGCGTACGAATATTACGACTATCCGTTTTGTGGCAGTCACCATAGCGCAGTTCGTAGTGCAGGGACTGACACTTCCGCTGGTAAACCATTTCGGAGATGACGGAAATGACATGCAGCATGGATGGATCTGTACTATTGGCATCTTTGCTGTTATCGCATTCATATTCTTTATGATAACTTTTTGTGTGAGTCGTGAACGAATCGCTCCTCCCCCTACACAGGATATAAATATAAAGGAAGATATTAAGCAGACGATATCAAATGTGCCTTGGAACACGATGTTCGTAGTAACCTTCTCACTCTTCATAACCCTGTCGATGTGGGGCTCGGCAATGAACTTCTACTTCCAGCATAATATCGACCAGAAGTCGCTGTTCGATTTCCTTGACACCTTCAAACTCGTAGATGATATGAGTGATGCCTATCCTGTGGGATTCTCTTTATTTAATATGGTAGGAGCTGTCGTTCAGTTCATTGGAGTAATACTGATGTCTCAATACCTGGCTAATAAGTATGGAAAGAAGAGAGTGTTTATTGCATGCCTTTCACTTACAGCCTTTTTCTCGGCATTATTCTATATACCATCGCCAACAGATGTCAGCTTGATATTCGTGCTAAATATCTTGAAGTCATTGGCCTATGCTCCTACAGTGCCTCTGTTGTGGGCGATGATAGCCGATGTGGCTGATCATATCGAATACGAGAACCATCGTCGCGCCACTGGTTTCTGTTTCTCTGGAATAATAATGGCACTGAAGGTTGGTCTTGGCACGGGTGGTGCTATTGCCGGCGTTATCATTTCTGCATTCGGATATGTTTCAGGTAATGTTTCTATACAGAACGAGGCGGCGATGGAGGGTATCCGACTGGTATCAAGTATAGTACCAGCCATGATGTTCGGTGTAGGCGTATTAGCCTTACATTTCTATCCCATTACCAAGGAGTATAATGAGAACATGCAGGCAGAGCTTGCCTCAAGACGTCGTCAAACCGAGTTGTCTATTGATGATTTTTGAATATCTGAATAATGTATAATTTAATTTTTTAAGAGTATGAAACCTCGTTATCTTTTCCCAAGTGATTATATGGCAGACCCTTCTGCCAACGTGTTTAACGGCCGTATCTACGTGTATCCTTCTCATGACTGGGAGGCAGGTGCAGCCTTCGATGATGATGGAGGTCATTTCCAGATGAAAGACTATCATGTTCTCTCTTTGGATGATGTTGAGAATGGTGAGGTTACCGATCATGGTGTAATCCTCGATGTAGAGCAGGTTAAGTGGGCAGAGAAACAGATGTGGGATAATGACTGTGTTGAGAAAGACGGCAAGTATTATCTTATCTTCTCTGCAAAGGACTATAATGGCGTATTCCATCTCGGAGTAGCTGTCAGCGATACTCCTGAGGGACCATTCATTCCAGAGGATCAGCCAATTCGCGGCTCTATGAGTATCGACCCCAGCGTGTTTAAGGATGATGACGGACAGATCTACGTTTACTTCGGTGGTCTTTGGGGTGGTCAGCTCCAGTGGTATCAGGCTCCTGAGAAGCTGGTGAAAGAGGGTGTTGACCTTGGTCCTGCAGCCGACAAGAAGACTCAGCTCTTCGCACCGGCTGATGTTCCTGCACTGCCAAGTTTCGTTGCTCGTCTGAGTGATGACGTAAAACAGTTTGCTGAGGCTCCTCATAGCGTTATCGTAGTTGACAAGGACGGACAGCCCCTGAAGGCTGGTGATCCTCATCGTTTCTTCGAGGCATCATGGATGCATAAGTACAATGGGAAGTACTATTTCAGCTATTCTACTGGTGACAGTCACATGCTCTGCTATGCTATAGGCGATAATCCTTATGGACCTTTCACTTATCAGGGTGTAATCCTTGATCCTGTTGTAGGTTGGACAACTCATCATAGTATCCTGCAGTATAAGGGCGAGTGGTTCTTGTTCTACCACGACTGTGTTCCTTCAAACGATATCACTCATCTTCGTTCTCTGAAGGTTCAGCGTCTGTTCTACAATGAGGATGGTACAATCCAGAAAGTAATCAATGAGTAATCTCATCGAGACATATTACAGAGATCACCGTGACGAGCTACTGGCATTTGTCAGTAGCCGCCTTGGTGGTGCTGTAGAGGCAGAGGACATCGTACAGAATGTCTTTTTGCGTCTGCTTACTACGGATAAGATGATTACAGAGATTACCTTACCCGCCTTAACCTATACTATAGCACGCAACCTTATTTCTGACTATTATCGCCGCCGTAATACTTACGAGGAGTTTGAGCATTATATAAAACGCTCTTCTGACGATTATTCTTCTATGGAATCGGTGATCTCCGCTAAAGAATTGACGGAACTTTTGGAACGTGGACTTGCACGTATCCCAGAGAACTTCCGTGAAATATATCGCATGCATATTTATGGCGGAATGAAGGTGGGAGAAATCTCACAAACCCTAGGTGAGGGATATAAGTCTGTGGAGCACCGATTGGGTGCCGCGCGCAAAGCATTGCGCAGTTTTTTTAAGAATTATGCCTGAAAAGTATTGGCTGACTTCTGTGTTAGCGCAAACAGTAAAAAAAAGATAGTAAAATATTTGCATTTTCAAACATTATTTAGTACATTTGCAGCCTAGTTACTACAGCTAAATAGCTACTAATAATGTTTAAGAGATTATTTTTCTGGTTAGTATTATCACTATTGACAGTAGGCACAGTTGCCGCACAGTCTATTTATAACGTAACCTCTTTCGGAGCAAAGGGCGATGGAAAGACAGATGATGCTGTCGCCATACAGAAAGCTATTGACAAATGTTCAAAAGATGGCGGAGGAATGGTGCTGTTCCCCCGTAATCATGTATTTATCTCAGGTCCTGTTGAACTGAAGAGCAATGTGGAGATTCATCTTGGGTCTACTGCCACATGGAAGGCAAATCCTGATGAGAGCATCTATAAGCTTAGTGCTTTTGGCGAGAACAGAGGCGAGGGTATGCTGTGGCTATATGCTAATGATGCAGATAATATCAGTATCACGGGT
>Ga0310695_10002880_pt1 | contig 35129 bp, 29 predicted proteins | sample RumenRJG_04DNA_FD_203882 | JGI IMG/M metagenome (GOLD analysis project Ga0310695, IMG submission 203882) | Bovine rumen microbial communities from Lethbridge, Alberta, Canada - RJG_04 (v2) (version 2) | ecosystem: Host-associated > Mammals > Digestive system > Stomach > Rumen | place: Canada... | reverse complement strand
AGGCTGATACACCCTTTTCAGATCAGCAAAAAAGAATCACCGGCATGGTGTGTGTCGGTGATTCCTGATTTATTTGCGATTGATTACGTCTTATTTCTTTTCCGGTTCAACAATTTTGATGTGAAGTTCCTCGAGCTGACCCGGCATGGTCGGTGAAGGCGCACCCGCCATCACGTCGCGGCCGGCGGTGTTCTTCGGGAAGGCGATGACTTCGCGGATGTTCGGTTCATCAGCCAGCAGCATGACCAGACGGTCAATTCCCGGAGCAATGCCGCCATGAGGCGGTGCACCGTATTCGAAGGCATCCATGATCTGATGGAAGCGTTCACGTGCAACTTCGAGAGACATGCCGATGATCGAGAAGACCTTTTCCTGCAAAGCACGTTCGTGGATTCTCAGGGAACCGGAGGCCAGTTCGTAGTTGTTCAGAACCATGTCATACTGGTTGCCGCGAACCTTGCCCGGATCGGTGTCCAGCAGGTCAAAATCTTCTTCGACAGGACGTGTGAAGGGATGATGGGTGGCATCCCAGCGGTTTTCTTCTTCGCTCCACTCAAACAGCGGGAAGTCAACGATCCAGCAGAAGGCCAGTTTGTTGTTGTCACGCAGGCCCAGTCTGTCTCCCATCAGGACACGGAGACGTGCAAGCGTATCGTAGACAACAGCCTTTTTGTCGGCCACGAAGAGCAGCAGGTCACCGTTTTCGGCGTCCATAGCCTTCATCAATTCAGCCCATTTGTCATCGGCAACGAATTTCCGGAAGGGGCTGGAGGCTTCACCCTTTGCATTGATCTTGACATAAGCCAGACCGTGTGCACCCCAGAGTTTGACCTGTTCGGTCAATTCATCAAGCTGTTTGCGGGAATATTCACCGGCTCCTTTGGCATTGATGCCGCGGACAGAGCCGCCATCCTTGATGGCATTTTCAAACACGGAAAAACCACAGTCAGCAGCCCAGTCACCAATGTTGACCAGTTCCATGCCAAAGCGCATATCCGGAGCGTCTTTGCCGAAGCGGTCCATGGCTTCCTGGTAAGTCAGTTTCGGCCAGGGGTGGAACATGACCTGTTTTTGTGGTGTGATCTCTTCTATCATCTGGTTGAACATCTCTTCCATGAGGTCGAGAATGTCATCGCGTTCGCAGAAGGACATTTCCAGATCCAGCTGTGTGAATTCCGGCTGACGGTCACCGCGGGGATCTTCATCACGGAAGCAGCGGGCAACCTGGAAGTATTTTTCGACTCCGGCTACCTGCAGGAGCTGTTTGAGCTGCTGCGGGCTCTGCGGCAGTGCCCAGACTTCACCGGGGTAAATGCGGGAGGGGACAATATAATCCCGTGCGCCTTCCGGTGTGGTTTTGAAAAGGATCGGGGTCTCGATTTCGAGGAATCCCTTGTCATCCAGATAATCACGCATGAATTTGATCACTTTATGACGCAGGATCAGATTGTCGCGCATCTTTTCGCGGCGCAGATCGAGGAAACGATATTTCAGACGGATCTGTTCGTCCACCTTTTCATCAGGATTGTTGATGGAAAAAGGCAGCACCTTGCAGGTGTTCAGAACTTTGATCGTTTGGGCAGGAACTTCAATTTCACCGGTCGGCAGGTTCGGATTCGGTGTGCCGGCACGAAGCTGAACGACACCTGTGACCTGCAGTACCCATTCAAAGCGGATGCTTTGACAAAGCTCTGCCATTTTTTCATCAGTGGGATCGATCACGATCTGGGTGAGACCTTCACGGTCGCGTAAATCGACAAAATAAACACCGCCATGATTGCGATAACGATGGACCCAGCCGGCAAGGGTCACTGTTTTTCCGGCGTCGGAGGCACGAAGCTCTCCGCAATTATGCGTTTTATACATGTTTAACCGCCTTTTTATCAACGATATTATCAATCCCCAATTATACTCCGCTTTGTGAAAGAGAAAAGCGCAAAATTCTTTTTGGGGTGTGAAATAGTGTTCAATAAACTACCGTAACAGTCACATCCATACTGCAAAGGACTTCATACCCGCGGACGATGCCCATGGTCATAGTGTAAACCCCCGGAGTTACCGGAACTACGGCATCAACGAAGTATTCAAGCATGCCGTTCGGGTTCACGTCCTGCGGAAGATCTCTGCGGGTCTGGTCTTTGCGCTTCAGCATGTTTTCTCCGCTGATATAAGCGATGTCCAGTTCCGAAGAATTCCACAGCGTGTAGGAGGTGTTCCGAACACGGAAATAGAAATCAGTCTCCTCTCCCGGTGAAAACGAAGCCCGATATGCCGGCACGACGGAAAGCAGCTGACAACTGCCGTTGACCGGTGTAATATCCGGAGCGACTGTTGACATGTTCGCGTTTGTTCCTACCACGATTTTTGCCCAGATGGCATTATTTTCCGCATTGGAAGTGCCGAATACATTTCCGGAAGGGCTGCGCAGATTCCAGTTGCTTTGATAGGTTCCATAGGCATACGGGGCAGTGAGGTCAACGCTCACATCAATGGTTTCCCCCGGCGCAACGGGGCCGGGAAGATTCACAGCATAATTGTTGCCCATGGTGTTTCCGCCGGTAAAGACAAGCTGATAACCGGACGACCATGCACAGCTTCCCGCGTTTTGAATGCGCCATGTCTTTCTGAAGACCTGACCGGGTCTCATCACAGTATTGTCCGGAACTGTTATGTCATCAATAAAGCGGACCCGTTCACAAACGGTGTTGACCTGCTGGGCATAATAAGGGGTGTTGGTGGGTTCTGTGTATACCGGAAACTGGAGCACAGGCTGGGCAATCGGAACCGCGGTCGGAATAGCGGTCGGAATGGCTGTCGGGATATCAATGACCGGGCGGCTGATAACAGTGCTGTCATCAGGAGTGGAGATCACATTCAGCCTTGATGAGGTTTCGGTTGATTGTACCGGACGGATCAATAAGCCGGTTTCATTTTCACCGGGTTGTTCTGTTACCTGCGGGTTTTCCACCCTGGCAGTCATGGTTTGACGGGCCAGTTCCTGAACCTGTTCAAGCGTCAGTTCCCGGCTGCCGTTTGTCAGTACACCTGCACATCCTGCAAGCAGGAAGAAAATAGGCAAAAGCAAGATTTTTTTCATAGTTCTTTTCATCAGCGGACCGGCACCGGACCATTCCGGTAAATTTGTGTAAATTCCGGCAGCCGCTGTTCCTCGTTTATAAGACGTTTTCAGAAAAGAGAAAGTTGCGCTGCTTCCTCGGAATCCGTTTCGGCAGTCGTTCCGGTTTCTGAAGGTTTTTCTGCCGGTTTCTCTTCCTCAACAGGTTTCGGCTCAAAATGCTGCCGGGCCTGTTCAAGATAGCCGGGAATTAGCGAAAAGTCATGTTCGATGGCTGTCCGCAGACTTGGCTGATGCAGGGCGGCTGCGGGGTGAAACATCGGGATGATCAGCCGCTCATTGACCCAGTGCCCCTGTCCGTGGATCGCACTGATGCGCTGGAGCGGGAAATAGCGTGCCATGGAAAAGCGTCCCAACGTGACGATCACCAGCGGATTGATGAGCTCGATTTGACGGTTCAGGTATTTCGAGCATGCGGAAAGTTCTTCCGGCAGCGGATCCCGGTTTGAGGGCGGACGGCATTTGACCACATTGGTGATGAAAACATCCTTGCGCTTGATCTGGGCGATTTCTATGAGATGATTAAGAAAATTTCCAGCCTGACCGACAAAGGGTCTGCCGGTAGCGTTTTCGTTTGCACCGGGGCCCTCGCCGATGAAAAGGATTTTTGTGCGGACATTCCCCTCACCCGGGACAGATTTATCTCTCGTCAGATGGAGCATACAATCCTTACATACGGAGATCTCTGCGGCCAGCGCGTTCATATCATCTAACAGTTTGCTCATTTTTTACCCCATTTTCTGATAACGAGAATTTTTATGCGCGGAAAAGATTTCTGTAATCTTCCGGGTCCAGATTCATCAGAAGAGCGTCCTCGTGGTTGTCCTGATAATACTGTTTCCGGACACTTTCTGTGTGATAGCCAAAGCTTTTGTAAAGGTGGAGTGCAGGTTCATTTCCTGCACGAACTTCAAGAAAGGATACATTTGCGCCTTCTTCAAAACAGGTCTTTAATCCATGATACAGCAATGCTCTGCCGATCCCTTTGCATCTGTGTGCGGAGGATACGGCAAAATTTGCCAGATGAGCCTCATCGAGGATGCGCCAGAAGACAATAAAGCCCAAAATCTGACCGTCTTCATCCACTGCCACAAACGGACGTGACGCTTCATTTTTTTCCACCTCAAAATGGTAGGAACGTTCGGGCCAGTAAAGAGCTGCGGACGCTTTGTCAATAGCGAACACATCCGGAATATCATCCGATTTCATCGGACGGATCAGGTAACCCATTTCCCGTCAGCCTTTCGATTATCCGGGGATCGGGTCATGTGTATGGAGATAGATCGGCGAAAGGGAAGAGACCTGTGGGAATTCTCCTTTCTCATAGATCCGCCATGCAGATTCCGCAAGATAACCTGCCCGGCGCAGGGACGAGGCAGGGCCTGACATTTTTATGTTTTTGTTTTTGCGGAACACGCTGCGGTTTGATTCGTCAAATTCACCGGTCAGGACGGTAGGAACCGTGATGGCCTCGCTGAGCGTTTCCGGCGTATAGACTTCGATCTCACTGCAGCAGGTCCAGCGGTTTCGTTTTGATTCATAAAAGGACGCTGCAATTTTTCCGCGTCCGGCCTGCAGGAATGCACAAAGAGGCGTTTCTCCAAGCGGCTGCTGGTTGGCTGTGATATCCAGTGTCGGGACCCCGATCACCGGAATTCCGAGCCCCAGGGAGATCCCCTTGGCAAAGGACAGTCCGACACGCAGGCTGGTGAAGGATCCGGGTCCCAAAGCCACTCCGATGGCTTTCAGTTTCTTTTTGTCGATTTCAAGATTATTCAGCATTTCATCAACTGCCGGAGCCAGAGAGACCGTGTGCCGGTTCGGACTGGTCCAGCAGCTTTCTGCCAAAACTTCACTGCCGTTATAAACGGCAATGCCCAGACGAGCTGTTGAGGTATCAATTGCGAGAATCATTTTGTATCAGACTCCAAAACACAGACGGCGGAATTCCGCGGTGAGTGAGGTATATCGTTTTCCTGTGGGAATCAAGGTGAAGCTGCGGATATCATCAGAGATATATTTCATGTTGATCCACAGACGCTCTTTGGGGAGGATCGGCTCAATTTGTTCAGCCCATTCGATCAGCATGGGACCTTTTTGCAGCATCCTTTCAAAGTCAAGCTCCTCTGCTTCCCACAAACTGCCGATCCGATAGGCATCCATGTGAAAAAGGACACTGTTGTCATTGCGGTAATACTCGTTCACCAGGACAAATGTAGGGCTGGTGACAGGGTCGGGTGAGCCCCAGCCCTTTGCGACACCGCTGATCAGTGTGGTCTTTCCGGCTCCCAGGTCGCCGCTGAGTCCGACAAGATCACCGGGTTTCAGCAGGCTCCCCAGACGCATCCCAAACCGGCGTGTCTGGTCAGCTCCGCGGCTGAAGCATTCAACTGTATTCGGGTCCAAAATTGGCATATTGTCTGCGCCTTCCGGTTATGATTGATTGGAAACTCCCCTCGAAACTGATTTGACAGGTTCACCTTTTATGCGTCTTCCAAGTTCCCGGCGGGATAAAAAGATTTTATGTCCGCACGTCAGACAGACAAGACCGATGTCCGCGCCAATACGGACGACCTGCCATTCCCTGCCTCCGCAGGGGTGTGCTTTTCGCAGGGTTACGATATCGTTTTCTTCTATATTTTCCACCCTCTTATTATAAATCAAATTATCCCTGCACCGAATTTTCATGGATTAGGAATTTTTTCATTGAAAAAAAACAAAAATATTGTAAAATTGGAAAAGGAGAGAAGAGAGGACAATTTATTGCCTTTCTTTTCTTTTGTTTAAGGATACACGTATTAATGCCTGTTTCATGGTGAAAAAGTCAATGCACCCTGTTCTGTTGCCGTAAAATTGCGTCAATGAAACCAGGACTGTAATAATAAGTGTTTCCTGAAAAAGGGTTTTCTAAGGTTATTCTAAGGTTGGCGGGGTAATAACTTAAAAGAAGGGGTGGTTTCACCCAATGACCGAATGTTTTTTCCCCTGAGTTTTCCCCCAACATCGGACATGATCAAAGTGGAACCCCTCTTCTTTTTTATTTTAATGGTGCGCGGGTGGAAACCGGCATGAGGTGGATCAATGCGGGAATTTCGGAACAAGGCTGTAATGACGGGACTGGCGGCAGTTCTGTTTTTTTGCGGATGCAGCCGGAATGAGGCTGTCAATGATTCCGAAATCCTGACGCTTCCCGCCGTAAGAGGATCTGCCGCCAATCATGTGACTTTTATCGGAAATGTTACCAGCGGGCAGACAACCTCGCTGACGTGGAAAACAAGCGGGGTAATCAGTGCTGTCAATGTGAAGATCGGCGATCAGGTGGCTGTGGGACAGCTGATGGCTGAATTGGGCAGGGAATTCCTTCCCGCGGATGTCATCACGGCGGAAGTTCCCTATATCGAGGCACTGGATCAATTGGATGAGGTTTTGTCTTCCGAAACGCCAAAAGCACAGGCCTACAAAGACCTGAAGGACAAAGAGGCCGCACTGGAAAATGCGGAAAAATATCGGGAAAGCCTGAAATATCCCCATGCTGTGTTGGGGGATGTCTTGTATTGGGCGGATCAGGTGGAAAAATCCCGCAATCTTTATGAGGAAGCCCTGCAGACCATGAATGATGCCGTCAGCTGGAAAAACAGTCCGGTCAAATTTGAGCGCGACACCTATGAGTCCCTGCGCAAAAACATGCTGACAGCTATGAACAATTATGCTGAAACTTACAACACTTACCTCTATTACAGAGGAAGCGCTGATGAGAATGAGAAAGCCAGGGCATCTGCCGATATCAATGTAGCAAAAGCGGATTATGAAAAAGCTCTGACCGTTTTTAAAACCTACGCCAAATATCCCCGGGAAAAGGATGTCAGCAATGCCCAGCTGACTGTTGACAATGCCAGGGACACTTATGACCGCAGAAACATCACTGCACCTGTCAACGGAACCGTCACGCAAATCAATGCGGAACCCGGCAAATATGTCACACAGGGGACACCTGCTTTCCGGCTGGACAACACAGACGAACTCTATGTCCCCATGAACATTTCCGAAATCGACATCCTGTCCGTTCATGACGGAATGAAGGCTGAAATTGTCCTTGATGCCAATCCATCCAAAACCTATGAAGGTGTTGTTTCTACAGTCTCTGCCACAGGTGAGACTTCCGGCAGTCAGGTCACTTTTCAGGCGATGGTGAAGTTTCTTGAACCTGATGACAGTGTAAAGATCGGAATGACAGCTGAAGTGAAACTCATTACAGAAACCCTGAACGACAGCCTTCTTGTCCCTGCAAATGCTGTATATTATGTTGGAAACACCGCATATGTCGGGATATCCAACGGTACCGCCTGTTATGACACGCCTGTGTCAGTAACACTTACCACTGAGACAATTGCCGCAATCACCGGCGGATTTCTCAAGGAAGGCGATCCTGTCTGTGTCCCCTCTGTTGATGACCGGATCCTCGAAGCAATGGGACTCAGCGGGGAGAAGAATAATCAGGTACTCCTCATCGCCCCTCCGGCAGTACAAACACCTGCAGTTCAATAAACTGAAAGAAGACCCAATATGAGCCAGGAACCCAAAAAAAACGTAAGACGAAAAATCAGTAAAAAAGCACTTGCAGTCATTATTATTCTGTTGATAATCCTGCTTGCCATGGTTGGATTTGCTTATTTCGATTACCGGCATACCACCGCAAATATTCTCGATAAACAGAACCTGGCAAGGGAGCTCGAACCTGATACCGCTCTCGTCGAACGCGGAGATCTTTCCAATACCCTTGAAGACATCTCGGGAATTGTTCGTTCCAATCAATCCGTATATCTTTACTGGCAGACCTCCGGAACTGTCTCTGATGTTTACGTTGAGGTGGGAGATAAAGTGAGCAAAGGCGATGTGCTTGCGGAACTTGACCGGAAGACTATCGATTCGGCTATCATTGACGCGGAAGTGACCCGTGAGCAGGCTAAAGAAAGCATGGAACGTCTCTATACTTCTGCTCTTCCTCTCGAACAAGCCCGTACCGCTATGGTACAGGCGAAAAAAGCCGTTGAAGACGCACAGAAAGAACTCGATGCTCTCGGACTCGTCCGCAGCGACCTTATTGAACTCGGTGTCAAATATGACGACTATCAGCGGTCCATCACCGCATACGAAAATGCCAAAAAATTCTTTGACAGTGTCAAAGAACGTGCCCTTGATGACGCTGTCCGGGTCCGGGCCCTGTCTGCCATGGAAAGCGCCAAATCCACGATGGACAGTCTCAAGGCTCAATACGGATGGTACAGCGGAGAAGCGGAAGAAATCGACATACAAAAAGCTGATGCCGCACTCAAATTGGCTCAGGCACAGCTTGATGACGCTGTGCGTGCCTACAACCGGATCAAGGATGGTCCCACAGAAAACCAGGTCCGTTCCATTCAGGCACAGATCGACGCAGCCGCCGCAACCGTCAACACGGCCAAAATCATTTCCCCCATCAGCGGAACCGTTGCCCAGGTGGAAGCAAAACCCTACGATGTCATTTCCTATGACACTGGCCAGACCGGAACGATACTCGCTGTGCGTGTAGATGATCTCACTTCCCACTATATAGATATTTCTGTCACCGAACTTGAGATCAACAACATTCATCTTGGGCAGGAAGTTGCTATCAGCTTCGATGCCATTCCTCTCCGGCAGTATACCGGCACTATCGTTAACATCTCCAATGCCGGAACTGTCGACAACCTGAGCGTCAACTTCGATCTTACGGTCAAAATGGATGAAACCGACGACTCCATCAAATCAGGCATGATGGCCGATGTTGCTATCGTCACCCGGCAGGCACGGGACACTCTCTATGTCCCGCAAAAAGCCATCACCGTTGCCGATGATGGCACCACCCGCATCGTGCAAAAACAGATGGCTGATGGATCATTTGTCGATATTCCCGTTGTCATCGGCATCACATCCGGAGACAACGTTCAGATCACCACAGATCAACTCAGCGAAGGCGACACTGTCAAACTCAACAAAGTTACCTCCGCGTTATCGGGAGATTTCCGTTTCGGCAATATGATCAACATTAATGTGAACGGGCTGAATAACCCCGGAGGAAATAACAGACCCGGCGGCAGACCGCAGGGTCAGAACAACTCTCCCCGGCAGCCCCGCTGAGACAAGGATGAGTATATGAGCGATATAGGCGTGATCCATACCGAACACATCAACAAATACTACATCATGGGTGATGTAGAAGTGCGTGCACTTAACGACATAACCCTTGATATTTATAAAGGAGAGCTTGCTGCCATCATGGGGCCTTCCGGATCCGGAAAATCGACCCTCATGAACATTCTTGGCTGTCTCGACCGGCCTACCGGCGGCATCTACAAACTCGGCGGAGAACTTGTTTCCGAAATGAACGACTCCCAGCTTGCAGACGTCAGAAACCGCAAGATCGGGTTTGTGTTCCAGAGCTTCAATCTTCTTCCCCGGTCCACTGCCCTGGAAAACGTTCTCCTTCCCACGCTGTACTCAAAAAACAAAAAGAACGCCAAGCAACGCGCCATTGACGCATTGGAAATGGTTGGGCTCGGTGCCCGGCTGAACCATAAACCCAAAGAAATGTCCGGCGGACAGCAGCAGCGCGTCGCTATCGCCCGTGCCCTCATCAATGATCCCGAAATCATCATGGCCGACGAACCTACCGGCAACCTTGACAGCAAATCCGGCAAAGAAATCATGGAGCTCCTCATCCGCCTCAACAAAGAGCAGGGGAAAACCATTATTCTCGTCACCCATGACCCAAAAATCGGCAAACAAGTCCCCCGCGTCATCTCTGTATTTGACGGAATGCTCGGTTCCGAGGAAGAACAGGCCGAACTCAAACGCTGGACAGACGCAGATTATTCAAAGCTCAATGGCCTCGAAGGAGAAAAGGCTGCTTTGGGGGAAGGGAATAAGGAATAAGGATCAAGGAACAAGGAATAAGGATCAAGGAACAAGGAATAGGGAACTTGCACCTTGCACCTTGCTCCTGTCAATAAAGGAGAAGCATGAACATAACCACGCTCATCAAAGAAGCGATGAACTCTATCACCTCAAATAAAGTCCGGTCTTTCCTGACTATGCTCGGCATCTTTATCGGTGTCGGAGCTGTCATTGCCATGATGTCGGTCGGACAAGGAGCCCAGAATTCCATTACCGACTCCCTCAGTACACTCGGGACCCAAACTCTGTACCTGACTCCCGGCAACTTCACCCAGACCGTCCGGAATGCCAAAGATATCACCAATGATGACGTGGAAGCCATATCCCGGCTCAAATGCGTGGAGATTACCGCGCCCGTGGTATCACAAACCTACACCCTTTCTCAAAGCAACGGCGAGACAGTCAGTGCGACCGTAACCGGAGTTGTACCCGGATACCAGACCGTCGGAAATTATGAGATGCTGCAAGGCGCGTTTATCACACAGGGACAGATCGAGGGCAAAGAAATGGTGGCTGTGATCGGTACAGAGATCAACCAATCCCTGTTTGGGTCCAAAAATGCCGCATCGCTCGGAGAAACCATCCGGATCATGGGGCAGCCCTACCGTGTGGTCGGAATACTGGGCGAAAAAGGAAGTTCCAACCTTGGGGTATCCCAGGACCGGAATGTATTTATTCCCCTTTCTACAGCCCAGTCCCGCCTGATGACACGCCAGAAGAACAGTGTTTCACAGGTTTCCATTTTAGTAAAATCAGAGTTCACTGTGGATCAGGCTCAGGCAGAAATTGAAGAACTTCTGCAGGAACGCCACAATATTTTTGAAGGCAACCCCAACGACTTTACCGTCATGAACGTTCAGGAAATTCTCAACGCTGTCAGCAGCATTATGAGCACCTTTACGCTCTTCCTCGGCGGAGTTGCCGCCATATCCCTGCTCGTCGGCGGCATCGGGATCATGAACATCATGCTGGTTACAGTCACTGAGCGGACCCGCGAAATCGGGCTGCGGAAGGCACTGGGCGCCAAAAAAGGAGATATTCTGGCGCAGTTTCTGGTTGAATCATCTGTCCTTTCGCTGGTTGGCGGCTTGTTGGGGATCGGTTTCGGTCTGCTGCTGGCATTCGGGATCGCCCGTATTGCCGCAATGACCGGGACGGAGCTGCATGTAACGGTCAATCCGCTGATCGTTTTCGGAGCGACGCTTTTCTCCATAGCAGTCGGTCTATTCTTCGGTGTGTATCCTGCGAACAAGGCATCCAATCTGGAGCCGGTTATTGCATTACGGTCGGAATGATCGGATTATTGCGGAGGAATGATTTCATTATGCCAGCGATTCGCTTTGACTCCGGTTTGAGAAAGACAGTTCGGAATGTACTGCACATTGTCATTCCTGTGGTTTCTCTGATCGCAGTAGCGTCCTGTTCGTTGTTCCCGGGGACAATGTCTTCTTCCGATAATACGCTGACTGCCTCTCCCATGCCGGAAATTTTGATTCCTGTGAAGCGGGGGACAATAGCCTCTTCTTTGAGTTTTGTAGGTAATCTTCAATATAATCAGTCAGCCACAATGACCTGGAAAACAGACGGGGTAATAGAAAAGGTTTATGTCAAAGTCGGAGATCAGGTGAAAAAAGGTGAGATCCTTGCCGAACTTGCCCCCGATTCCCTTTCTTCTTCTGTCTTGATCGCGGAAAAAGATATGATCGATCAGCAGCAAAATCTGGAGGATGTGAAGGAATCCGAATCCGGACGTATGCAGGCCTATGTGGAATTAAACGCCAGGGAAAAAGCCCTGCAGCAGGCAAAACTCGAACAGGAAGCACTTTATTATCCCCGCGCCACCCGGGAAGAGATGGAAATTGCCTGGGACAAATTTGCCCTTGCCAACCTCAATTTTAACTACGCGAAACAGGATTATGACTGGCTCGTCTCCAAGAACGAAACCTGGGAAGGTTTTGAGCCGGCAATATACAGGAACGGCCGTCTTGTCAACGGCGGTGACTCCCGCAGCGGACGGGAACGCAGGTTTGAGGATTATGTCAATACGTATAATGAACTTGTTTCCGCCTATGAGAACTACGTCTGGACTTCCGGCAGACCTTCCGATGTGGAATATGCCATCGCCCAGGGAAATGTATCCGTCGCACAGATCGAATATGACAAAGCATTGGAGGAATACCTCTCCTACGGTCAGGTTCCCAGGGAAAAAGATGTTCATGCTGTCGAAATGAGCCTGAACAGAGCTGAGGTCACTTATAAAACCCGTTTTATTCTCGCTCCCTTCGACGGAACAGTCAGCTCTGTAAATGCTGTGGAATCCTATTATGTGAAACAGGGTGATACCGCATTGCGGGTGGACGATAAAAGCCGCATTTTCGTTCCGCTCAATGTCTCTGAACTGGATATCAGTCTTTTGAAGGAAAAAACTCCGGCTGTGATCGTTGTGGATGCTAATTACGGAAAACAATATAATGGTTCTGTTTATTCCGTCTCCGGGTCAGGAACCGGTTCCGGAAGTGCATCGCTATTCCAGACGATGGTTGAGATCGATGATCCGGATGATAAACTGTTCGCCGGTATGACAGGGGAAGTCTCTCTGCGGGTCAATGAAAAGAAAAATGTACTGCTTATTCCGGATTCCGCTGTGAACTATAAAGACGGGAATCCCTATGTTATGGTGGATGATGGTCCTGAACGATATGAGCTTGATATTTCACTCGGCACTGTTTCCGGGGGGATTGCAGAAGTGACATCGGATAACCTGGTGGAAGGGGATCTGCTGGTAGTTACCTCTGTGGATCCGGAGGTCTTCAGAACGCTGGGTCTGGATCCCTCGGATTATTCCCCTGTTGAAGAACAAAATGTTCATGAGGCGGCTTCCGGACAGTCTGCAGAAGGAAGAGACGTATCAAACCGGTATGGCGCGGGTGAAAACAGGCCGGGACGGAATGGCGCCGGTCAGACAACTGAGCCGGCTCCGCAGCCATTGACGACACCGGTTTCTGACAAAACAAAGAAATAAAAATTACGGCAGACTTGCCTGTACCCTGAGAAAGAGAGAAAGACAGAGATTATGGATCATAAAATAGAAGTTCAAAAGAAAAGTGCATGGGGACCGATCCTCATTGTTCTGTTGATACTGTTGATCATCGCTGCTGCCGGTGCTTATCTGGTGGTGCGAATGAACCTGACGCAGCAGCTGGTCCAGGCTGAATCCATGATTTCCTCTCTTTCAGTAAAAACGACACGCGTCAAAGAAGGCGTTTTTGATCTGACACTCGAAAATATTACCGGGACAGTCCGATCCGGACAATCTGTGGATCTGTATTGGCAGACCAGCGGAACTGTAGCGGATGTGTTGGTGAAGGTGGGTGATCAGGTCAAAAAAGACCAGGTCCTTGCGGTCCTTGATGAAGAAACGCTGGACCTGGATGTCATCACTGCCGGGCTTGATCTCCTGGATGCCGAAAAGGATTATGAAGATCTGGTCAGCAACTCCGAAAAAATTGCTTCAACCTTGTCAACCATGGTACAGGCGGAGAAAACGCTGGAGGATGCACAGAAAAACCTGGACAGTATGGATGTGTCCCGTGTGACCGATGTGAACCTGCTGATCGCCAAAGATACTGCGACACTGGCGCAGATCAATTATGAAGAGGCAGTCCGGAAATTTGAAGAACTCCGTTATGCCCCGCTGGATTCGGCTCCCCGCAAAAAAGCCCTCGGTGATGTTGGCGGATACCGTTCTGTGCGGGATAATGCATTGGCTGCCTACAACTGGTATCTCGGTGAGATCGATCAGCTTGAATTGCAGACTCGTGAAGCGGCTGTTGAATTGGCAAAGGCCGAGCTTGAAGAGGCTGAGTATCAGTATAAAAAAGCGCTGGCCGGTCCCACAGACGCGGAAAAAATGCAGGCTCAGGCAAAAATTGATGCCTGTCAGACTAAAATTGATTCTTCCAAAATCACCGCTCCTTTCAGCGGGACGGTCACACAGATCGAGGCCAAAGGTGGAGATGTGATTTCCTATGACTCCGCACAATCCGCGAAAAATATATTTGCTATGCGAATAGATGATATTTCCACCTTTTATATGGATTTCAGTGTTTCGGAACTGTATATCAACAGCATAAAAGAGGGAATGCCCGTGAAAGTAAGTTTTGCGGCGATTCCCAATACTATTTATAACGGGGTCGTATATAAGGTCTCGGACGTCGGTACGCAATCCGGCTGGAATGTCAGCTTTGATGTGACCATCGCACTGACAAATCCGGATGACAATATCAAGTCCGGAATGACTGCGGACCTGACATTGGAAATCGCCCGGATCGAGGACGCAAAATATGTTCCCCAAACGGCAGTGATCGTGAAAGACGGGAAATATGCCGTGAACCTGAAGAAGATCACCGGGGAAATGGAAGAAGTCCCTGTGGAAATCGGTTTGATTTCCGGGACGAATGTTCAAATCTTCAGCAGCCTTATTTCCGGCGGGGATGAAATTGAACTGGATGTCAATAATAAAAACAATACCGGTGCACTGAACCCGTTTGCAATTTTCAGCAATATGATGAGCGGCGGACGCCAAAACGGCGGTCCCGGCGGCAGACGGTAATCTTGAGAATGAAGATGTAAGAATGAAGAGAATCGTACTTTCATTCTTCATTCTTTTCTGTTATCAAAAGTCCCCTTCTATGCAGGGCGGAGCAATCATTTACTTTTTGAATGATCTGCAGCGGATGAAATATACACGAATCAGTTTGTTTCGCAGAAATATGATATAGTAATAGAAATGCAGTATTGCGAAATTAATGGTGTGCATATTTGTGTGTATGAAAATGGAGTTTATGAACATGACAGCAGGTCCGGAGACAGCGATAGCGGTAAGTATCATCACGGCAGTTTATAATGAAGAGCGCTTTCTCGAGAATGCCATAAACAGCGCGCTGCGGCAGTCTCTTAAAAACATAGAGCTGATATGTATCGATGATGGATCAACCGATGGATCTCCTCAAATCCTCAGCCGCCTCAGAGAGATAGATGACAGGGTCCGGATCATTACACAGGAAAATATGGGGGCCGGAGCGGCAAGAAACGCCGGACTCAAAGCGGCACGCGGGTCCTATATCGCTTTTCTGGATGCGGATGATATGTATCCAAATGAAACCTGCCTCGAAGAATTGTATAAATTGGCAGTCACGCATCAGGCTAAAATTGCGGGAGGTTCACTGCTCTTCCTTGAGAATGGCCATACCTCCCGGGCAATTACAAAAAGTGATGACTTTACTTTCCACGCTTCACAGTTGGTGAAATACAGGGATTTTCAGCAGGCTTATTATTATCAGCGTTTTATTTACTCCCGGGATATGCTGAACAAGGCAGACATATGCTTTCCTGAGTACAGGCGTTTTCAGGATGTCGTCTTTTTTGTGAGAGCAATGACGGAAGGGTGTGAATTTATAACCACAGAAGCCCCGGTTTATATTTACAGAAAAAGCGAAAATTATCTCTCTCTTACGGATCAGCAAATCAATGATATGCTGAGAGGGTATATCGATGTTTTGACAATTGCAAAAACCAATGGGTTTTCTGATCTTTTCTCATTCCTCTCCGGAAGAATAAGTGCTGATAATAGCATTGGTAAAATGGTTAACTCCTCTATCCGGAGCGGGAACCAAACTGCAGATAAACTGTATGCTGAAGTTCTTGATATCTGTGGCAAGAAAGACAATTCCTCTCACATTAGTAAATGGAAAAGAAAGGCGGACTGTAGATCAAAGCGTTTGGCTGTCTTCTTAAAGGCGCTGTTTTTCGGTTTTCGAAAGTAGACCGTTGCTTGCTTTTCTGCGTGCAGAGATCCGATTGAAAAAGGCACTGTTTAATCCAGCGTAAGATAATATTAAAATCAATAATGCCTTTTGCATTGGGGTTCTGAGTTCGGAAGCCATTTGAAGAATTACTTTCCCGATTTCCCTGAGAGAAGCACCGGCATTAACTTTTGCTTTTACACAGGCCGCCAGTATAGACCCAAGTCTTTTATTCACATAAGGTATCTCTATCCGGTCCAAAGTCTGGATGTAGGATATCCAGTCTGCTGTCTGTTTCCCTGATATAGAAAAATCTTTGTATACAGCAGTCGGGCATGTTATGTCCAGTTCGAGCAGAGCATATATAACCGGATCGATTTTATAATAATTATCATATCCGGAAAGGCGAAGTATCTGTGTCCTGAAGTCTGATAGATATTTTTCCTTTTCCTGCAATGATATTTGTTCCCTTTCATATGCGTGAGCAAACCTTGAGGCATAAGTGTTAATTCTTCTGGCACAATATCTGGGTGCATACTTATCAATGAAACCGTCCCTAAGAAGATAATCGATTTGCTCCTCCAGGGAAACCAACTCATTTCTCGATCTCTTTAGAGAAAATTCTGCTGTAGCAGATCCTTTTCTTTGAAGGTAATAAAGATATGCCTTATCCTCTATAGCAAAAGAAGCCGGTTTGGAACAAAGCCTCAGTAAAAATATAGTGTCTGCCGAATTCCCTGATTTTCCATATCTGGTTTCCGCATCAAGAAGAGAGCGTTTGTAAATTAAGGTTTGATGCTCATAGGTGAGAATCTGATATAGCGGCTTTCCTTTAGTAAAACCGGATTTAATTTCAGAATTGAGTTTGCTGCGGGGTTTTATTTCCTTACCGGTTTTTTCACTGATTTTGATTCTTGTTCCTTTGACAATATCTGCGGAAGTTTCAACAGCTTTTGCATAAAGCAATTCATAATAGTTTTCGGCAACCCGGTCATCCGGATCGATCGTGTTGATATAAATGCCGCGTGCTGCTTCGATTCCTCTGTTTCTTGAGCCGCCTTCTCCTAAGTTGTGTTCATTCCGCAGGATCCTCACCCTGGGATCAGCAGCGGCCCACTCTTCTGCCGGAATCATGCTTTTGTCTGGAGAACAGTCGTCCACAAAAATGAACTCCAATTCTTTCAGCGTCTGTGCTTTCAGACTTTCAATGCAGCGTGATATATATGCCTCAGCGTTATATACCGGAATAACAACTGATATTTTTATCGTTTTATCAGTATTTTCTTCCATTGGATCGTTTTCCCTAATGCCTTTAGCGCAATGATATAAAAATCAATTTTTTGCTTAAAGCCTTTCACACCTGTCCCAATTTGGAATATTTCATTCTTCAACATTCCGTAAGAAGCCCCGGTTTTTTTTCGCTTATGAAAATACGAAGTCAGCAAAGTCACCAGTTTTTCATTGACCGACTTTCCTGTGGCTTTTTTATAAGCTGCCAAAAAGGCCATCCAATCTGTTATCTCTTCTGTGCAAATCGAAATATCTGTGTTAAGCCTTGGTGCAGGTACAAGATCTAACTCAGTGACGGCAAATAATTCCGGAACTGTTTTATATAATTTATTATAATCGGGGATGCGGAAAATCTGATCTTTTAGCTCTGAAATATATCCGATTTTATCCCGGGGTGATATTTCCTCTCCTTCTATGGCATGGATAAACCTGGCCGAACATGCGTAAAACCTGTTTGCGCAATATTTATATGCATATTCATCAAATGTGCCGTCCGTAAGAAAATAGTCAACTTGTTCCTTGAGAGAGATGAGCTCGTTTTTTGATCGCTTAAAGGAATATTGAGCTGTAGATGTTCCTTTTCTTTGAATGTAATAATAATATGCTTCATTTTCTGCAGCATAAGAGCATCCCTTTGCACAAAGACGCAGCAGAAATGTGGTATCAGCCGCATTGGGAGACTTACCGTATCTTACATGTTCATCAAGCCTCTCTCTTTTGAAGATGATCGTTGTATGTTCATAATGGAGATGTAAGTATAAGGGTTCTCCTTTTGCCAACCCGGCAGCGATGATATCATTAAGCTGGCTCCGGGGAGAAATTTCCCTCATAGTGTTTTCTTCAATTTTAATTCTTGTTCCTTTTATAATATCTGCGGAAGTTTCAACAGCTTTTGCATAAAGCAATTCATAATAGTTTTCGGCAACCTGGTCATCCGGATCGATCGTGTTGATATAAATGCCGCGTGCAGCTTCGATTCCCCTGTTTCTTGAGCCGCCTTCCCCTAAGTTGTGTTCATTTCGGAGGACCCTCACTCTGGGATCGGAATCGGCCCATTTTTTTACCGGCCCCATACCCTGGTCATCAGAACAATCATCCACAAAAATGAACTCTAATTCTTGCAGCGTCTGCGCTTTGAGGCTTTCTATGCAGCGGGATATATATGTCTCAGCGTTGTAAACCGGAATAACAACAGAGATTTTAATTTCGGGTTTATCGTTTTTCATCAATTATTTCCAATTCGGTTTCCGGTTTCATATAAACGAGACTGGGGTTACCTGTTAAATCAGATTTCGTGTTTACACGGGAAAGCTTTCTCCATATCTTCCAGAAACAACTTATATTTTTCATGATATACCGGTCTGCAGTTCGGATGGCTTTCCAACAGATGCTGCCAATTAAGCAGCATCTGTTTATAATCTTCATACGTATTAAAAGCCCCCCACATGTTTACTCGTAACACTGCTTCATGCTCAATGAGTGCCTGAATCGTTATGTCTTTCCATGCTATGGCATCTATTCCGGGAACTTTACGTAATGCCTTTCTGATCCTGGAGACATATTTCTTCTCACCTCCGGCAGCATGATCCCTTGCCATCTGCCGGTTAAACATCGTGACGACCTTGCGTACCTGCACAGGCAATACTTTTTCTATCGGATCACCGAAAAACCTTTTGCTTGTTAAAACAGCGATTTTCTGTTCCAGATCTGCAGTACAAAGTTCATAACAAAGCCGGCTGTCATCGGGGATAAAGCATGATTCATGCATACAGGCCTGAAATCGTTTTTCCAATTCATCTTTGCTGATCATTGCATAGTGTTCTTTGATAATTTCAAAGTGTGTATTGGAATGTGTGCCATAGAGAGATTTTTTCGCAAGTGCTGTACTTTCCGTACCCGGTATGTGATTGACCAAAATGCTGTCTGAAGCTGTAACAGTTGGCGTTTCTGCCAGCAATTCATGGATTTTCAGCCATTCATCGTCGGAAGTATAAGTGTTTTCGATTCGAAGATATTTCAGAATCGTTTCCTTGTCAAAAACCCGTTTGTCCAGGCATCCCGGCGGATAGAGGATGCCGCCGGCGCCGATGGCCAGAAGTTGGAGAGAAGGTTCATGCAGCTGTCTGAAATCGTACAACCATTGTTTGGGTGTCATGATGCTGCCTTCGCCGTCAAAAAGGATCAGTGAAGTTTGAATGGCAGAGACTGCTTCGGGAAAGTGCAGGTATGATTTATATAATTCTCTGATCGTATCAGGGTGATAAATCATATCATCATCTACCGTTATGATGATATCTTCCGGGAACTCCTGCATCGCGTAAAAATATTTTTTATGGCTTCCGATCTCATCACACCAGTGCAGTTCCAGCTTTCCTGCTGCAAGGTCTTTTTTTAATTCTTCCGGCAGATCGTTTTCCTTATTGGGAAATTGTTCTTCCGCAAGCCAGAGCAGTATTCTGTCTGCCTGTAAAGTCTGCGCATATAGACTTTCCAGTACTTGCGGAACGAATTTGATCCTTGCCGGATGTGACGTAAAAGAGACAATAAGGGGATCATGTTTTTCAAAAGGTTCTTGTTCTTTCTGTTGTCGAAATATTTGTTTAATTTTTTCAAACAGCATATACAAAAGCCTTTCGTTGAGATTCTTGTGAAAACAGCCGGACATAAGTGATTGCCATCATCGATTATGTGTCCGGCGGCCGGTAAAGCAGTGAAGATTGATTGTGTATGAAGAGGGAAGAATGAAGAATGAAGAATTCTTTCCCTTCATTCTTCCTTTAATTTACGCCCATGTGAGAATGGATCTTTGCCGCGACCATATCGAGTGCGGCACGGTTGCGGCCCCCTCTGGGGACGATGATGTCCGCATACCGCTTGGAGGGCTCCACGAAGGCTTCGTGCATCGGCCGGACCACGTTGATATACTGGTCGCAGACGGAATTGACGGAACGACCGCGTTCATCAATGTCACGGAGGAGACGGCGCATAAAACGGATATCCGCGTCTGTGTCGACAAATATTTTCATGTCCATCAGGTCGCGCAGTTCTTTGACCGCGAAAATCAGGATCCCTTCGATCAGGATCACCGGCTGCGGTTCGATGTGTTCGGTTTCTTTGGAGCGTGTGTGCTCCACAAAATCATAAATCGGAACATCAATTGCTTCTCCATTGCGGAGGGCTTCGATATGTTTGATCATCAGGTCGGTTTCCAGTGAATCGGGATGGTCAAAATTGACTTTTACCCGTTCGGAAAACGGCAGGTCGCTCAGATCTCTGTAATATGAGTCATGCGACAAATAGACGATCTTGTTGGTCATCAGGGTGGCGACTAATTCCCGGGAGAAGGTTGTCTTACCGGATCCGGTTCCACCGGCAATGCCGATTACATAAGGTGGTTTTGCAAAAGGTTGTTCCATGATTGTCCTTTCAGAAGCAACATTCAGATTCAGTGTGACAGTTGTATCAGGTGCGTCTGTCACTTACGTCTGTCACTTATGCTTCTTCTTCATCTCCAAACCGCATCCTGAGATACGATTCATAGCGTTCCCGGCTGACACGTCCCTCATCAACCGCCTGATGGACCGCACAGCCGACTTCGGTTTCATCGTGAGTGCAGTCACTGTAAAAACAATCTTTGACCAGACCGCGGAGCTCCGGGAAATACCCATCCAGCTCCTCCGGTTCGATATCCCAGAGGGCAAGGGTCTTCAACCCCGGCAGGTCCGCGACAAATCCACCGTCTTTCAGGGGGAACATTTCCCTCACGACGGTTGTGTGGCGTCCTTTTTCATTGTAATCCGAAATTTCATTCGTCCGCAAGTCAAGGGAAGGATCAATCTGGTTGATGATCGTGGATTTCCCGACACCGGAAGGACCGACCAATCCGGAGATGCGGTTGGTCAGAATTTCACGAATTTCTTCAATTCCCTGACCGGTTTGTGCGGAAACGAAAACCGTTTTGTAACCCAAAGGCTCGTAATCGCGGAATAGGGCTCTTGCCTGTTCTTCTCCCAGCAGATCGATCTTGTTCACAACGATGATAGGCGTGATCTTTTGTCTTTCACAAACCACCAGAAAGCGATCCAGCATGCGCAGTCTGGGTTCCGGATGGGTACAGGCAAAGACAAGCAGGACCTGGTCCATGTTGCTGATGAGCACCTGCCGGTATTCGATCTTAACGCCGGATGTCATGCGGATGAGCTCATTTGTCCGCGGCAGCACCTTTTCGATGATGCCGCTGCCATCGGGCAGGATCTCAAATTCGACCAGGTCTCCGATGGCAATGATATCCGTGTTTTTCCGTCCGCTTTTCAGCTTTCCGCGGATCTTGCAGACGGTCATGCCGCCATCATGGAAGACATGATAAAACCCGGAATGATATTTCAGGACACGTCCTTCCATTCACGCATCCTTTATTGTTCTTCTGTCGGTTCGGCTTCCCACGGCGCACGGGTCGGACGCGGAGTCGGCGTGTTCGTCGGGGTCGGGGAAGATGTCTTGGTGATGTAAATGCCGGTTTCCCAACCGTAAAGGCTTTTTGCCTGGCCTTCGAAGTACAGTTCGATCACGCGGCGGAAAATCGGGGCGGAAATGTCGGCTCCTTCACCGGCGAATTCTGCAAGGACTGCGATGGCGATGTCCGGTTTGCCTTCGATCCCTTCATTCGTGTAACCTGCGAACCAGGCGTTGGAATTCAGCCCGGTGTTGGTTGAGGCGGAGCCGGTCTTGGCATGGATCTCGTAGCGGGTGTTAATGAAGGAATTATATGCTGTACCGCGCGGGTTACGGACAACGGTTTCCATTGCGTCCTGGATCATCTGGATGTGTTCGGGGCTGACCGGGAGCTTACCCTGCGCTTCCGGTTCGAAGGCTGCTACCACATTTCCGGCTGCGTCGACGATCTGTTCAACGACCTGCGGGCGGTAGAGTGTCCCGCCGTTGCCGATCGCGGCGACAAAGCGGGCAACCTGCAGCGGGGTGACCAGCAGCGTGCTCTGTCCGATGCCCAGCTGTACGGCCGCGAACACTTCGTTGGGGGTATCCACGTTGCCGGGTTCCTCTTCCAGTTCACCGATGCCGGTCAGGGAGCCCAGACCGAATCCCCGGGCCATGCCGGAAAGCGCGTCCGGACCGACCTGCTGGTAAAGCTCTTTACCGATTTTGTAGAACCATGGGTTGCAGGAGCGCATCAGGGCTTCGCTGAGGTTCAGCGTGCCGCTGGGCGCGACTTCATGGTCCAGCGTCCAGTCGTGGAGTTCGATGCCATCCAGTTCATTCCAGTAATGACCGCATTCGTAGGTATCGGTGATCTCGTAGATACCGGTTTCAAGGGCTGCTGCCATACCGATGATCTTGAACACGGAACCGAGCGGATACTGTCCCTGCGTGGCGCGGTTATACATCGGCCGGTCGTTGTTGTACAGCAGATTTCCGCTGAAAAAGCTGTTGTAGTTGTTGAAATCAAGCAGATTGGCGTCAAATCCCGGCGCGGAGGCCATGCCGAGCACACGTCCGGTGTCACGTTCGAGGACGACGACTGCTGCGTTCAAACCGTTGACAGCCCGCTGCAGGTCATATTCGAATTGTTCGTCATAGGTCGTGTAGATGGAATGGGCGGCTTCCGCTTCTGTGCGGGAAAGACGTTCGATGGTGTTTCCTTCCGCGTCAACGACATAAAGGGAGGCACCGCGTTTGCCGGCAAGATATTCCTGCCCCCAGGCTTCAATACCGAGCGATCCGATGCGTTCGTCCACACGGTACCCCTGCCGCTGCATGTCTTCAGCTTCTTCTGCGCTGATCGGCAGCACGTAACCGATCATGTGTACGCCGATCCCGCCTTCTGTGTAATAACGTCCGGCATTGTATTCCGTGACATAAACGCCTACGTCATAATTGTTCAGGTAACTGTAACGTTCCTCGTATTTGTCTGCTGTCACTTCGCCGATCACCAGATATTCCGTCGGTTCTGCCCGGTTCATCATTTCGGTGATGACCTGCGGAGTTTTCCCTGTAAGACGGGAGAATTCATTGATCAGGTTGGTCCAGTAGCCTGCCTGGACCTGTCCGGGGACGACACCCAGCGCGTAGGCGCGGGTCTGATAAGCAAGGGCGACACCGTTGCGGTCATAAATTGTCCCGCGGGTGGGGACCTGGATATCCATCACCAGTTTGTTCCCTTCAGCCAGTTCGGGGAGCACCAGTGTATCCTGCCACTGCACCTTCCAGGTGCCGTTTTCCAGCACCAGATCCATCAGGTTGTCCCTGCCCAGATTTCCGGCGAGAACTGTATCGTAATTCACATGAAAAGCCACCTGTGAGGAACCAGGGCCGGTGAGCGAGGAGGTGATCTCGTAGGTGAGATCCCGAAGGGTCATCGCGACTGCCGCATCATTGTAACGGGTCCTGAAATAATCAACACTGACGGAATCAACGGTTACCCGGGCCAGCATGTCGTACATGTCGTAATAGCGTTCTTCCTTCCAGGCCTGCAAAAAAGCGTTGGCAGTGATGGTCGGATCCGGAACCTCTGTCACCATCACTTTCGGGTCCGGCAGGGGAGTGGGTGTTGCTGTTGGCGTAGGCGTATAGAGCTCCGCCGGGTCCGGTGTCGGTTGAAATTTTTCAATCAGACTGCAGGATGTCAGCATACAAATCAGGATCAGCATCAACGGAAGGAATTTCTTCATTTATCGGACTCCTTAAGCATCGGGAACATCAAGGGTATTGATGTTAATCGAAGGAATATAATTGCACTGGTATTTTGTCCCGGCAAAACAGGCGGAACGGATCTGTGGATAAGTTTCGTAGCCAAAGCGGTGGAACAGGTTCCCGACATGACAGAGCGGGAACCCCATTACGGAGGCATAACAGCCATGAATGGATTCCACGGGATGGAATTCATGGTTCTGGATCGCGTAGGCACCGGCTTTGCCCATGGGGTCGCCGGAAGCGACATAATCGAGAATATCTTCCCGTGACATTTCACGAAAATGAACGATCGTTTCGCAAACGGTCTGCTGTATACGGAGCTTCCCTTTTTGCCGGCAGGCCAGTGCGACAGCGGTACAAACCAGGTGATCTTTGTTGTTCAGCAGCTTCAGCATTTCTTCGGCGTGTTCTTCATTATGCGGTTTGCCGAGTATCTGGTGATTGATATAGACGGTTGTATCGGAACCGATCACAAATCCGTTTTCTTCGGCTAATGATGCACAGTGAAGCGCTTTGGTGAGTGCCATGCGCTGGCAATAGGGCACGGGAAGCTCCCCCGGAAGCGGGGTCTCGTCAATGTCCGCCGGATGGCTTTCAAATTCCGGCACGATCCAGGAAAGCATCTGCTGCCGGCGGGGTGATTCACTTGCAAGGATGATTTTTACATTCTCCATAAATAAAATTCTATCACAGCTGACTCTTTCCTGTCTAAGGAACAACCGAAAAGTGAAAGCTTATGTTGTGACAATTTGAACGAAAAAAACTATTATGTAATGCATATCGATATCAGAGAGTGATCTCAGTGTCATGATTTCGGGATAAAAATCATTATTTTTTTTGAAGATTAGCACTTTAGAAAAAAACAGGCTTTATGTTATTATGAACGGGTGAAAAAGTTTTCACAAATGAAATACGAATTATGGAGGAAATATGAAAAAACTGTTGGTTTGTTTGGCAGCACTCGTGATGCTGCTTTCTGTCTGCGGTATGGCCATGGCGCAGGATACGCTGGTCATTTATTCCGCCCGCAATGAACGTCTGAATAACATTGTTATTCCCGCTTTTGAAGCAGCAACCGGCATCAAGGTTGAAATGATCACCGGTTCCTCCGGTGAGGTCCTGCAGCGTGTCAAGGCCGAAGTTGAATCCGGCAATGTGACTGTTGATATTCACTGGGCAGCGGATGAAACCATGCTGGCCGCCAACCGTGACCTCTTTGAAGTCTATGTCCCGACCGAAAATGACAAGCTGATGCCCGCTTTCCAGAATGACGGCACCAACTGCTTCAACAGTGCCTATGCAGAACCGAACGTCATGATCGTCAACACCGATATGCTCAAGGAATTGGGTATTGAAGTCAACAGCTATGCTGACCTCACCCAGCCGGAACTCAAGGGCAAGATCATTTCCGCCGACCCGGCTAACTCCTCTTCCGCCTTCCAGTGTCTGATCGGTATGCTCTACGGTATGGGCGATGGCGATCCGATGAGCGACAAGGCCTGGGAATTCATCGATGAATTCCTCGTCAACCTGGACGGCAAGATCGCTTCTTCCTCTTCACAGGTTTACAATGGCGTTGCCAACGGTGAATATGCAGTCGGTCTGAGCTATGAAGACCCCTGTGTTGAACTGGAAGCCACCGGTGAACATCCGGTCAAAGTCGTTTACGCAACCGAAGGAGTTATCTTCCCGGGTGAATCTGTCCAGATCATCAAAGGCGCACCGCACATGGAAGCTGCTAAGAAGTTCGTTGACTTCGTCCTTTCCGAAGAATCCCAGAATGCTGTTGCCGCGGAACTGAACCTGCGCCCGCTGCGCGTCGGTGTCCCGACCAATGCCAAGATGATCCCCACCGACGAACTTAAACTGTTCGACACCTATTCCGCAAAATACATTGCCGAAAACAAACCGGCCATTGTTGCGAAATATCTGGATCATGTTGAAATGACGCTTGAGTAATCAGGTGGCAGCTGTCAGGTTTTCCTGCCCTGCGTTTCGGCTCAGGTCCTGAACACCTGATTTCACGATTAGAAAAAATAAACAACGGGAGGCCCGGCGCTTGTCGCTGAGCTTCCCGTGTTTATCACAAGCAGTCATTTATAGAAACTGCTAACTGCTAACAAAGGAGCATTATGGGTGTTTCTATTGAAATTGATAATGTAACCAAAGCGTATCAAAACAATATCGTTATTGAAGGGCTTTCCGCGACGATCAATCCGGGTGAGTTTTTCACGCTTCTGGGACCGTCCGGGTGCGGAAAAACGACACTTTTGCGCATGATCATCGGGTTCAACTCTATTGAAGCCGGTGAGATCCGGGTGGATGGCAAGCGGGTCAACGATATTCCCACCAACAAGCGCAACATGGGTATGGTCTTTCAGAATTATGCGGTGTTTCCGCATATGAATGTCCGCGACAATGTCGCTTACGGCCTGAAAAACCGTCACGTCGGGCGGAATGAACGCAATCAAAAGGCTGATGACATCCTGCGGCTTGTCAAGATCGATCAATACGCCAACCGCATGCCTGCACAGCTTTCCGGCGGGCAGCAGCAGCGTGTGGCACTGGCCCGTGCCATTGTCATCGAGCCGGATGTGCTGCTGATGGATGAACCTCTCTCCAACCTTGATGCCAAGCTGCGCGTGGAAATGCGCAACGTGATCAAACGCATCCAGCGCGAAGTCGGCATCACAACGGTCTATGTGACGCATGACCAGGAAGAGGCACTGGCAATCTCCGACCGGATCGCGGTCATGTACAACGGCGTGATCCAGCAGATCGGTACCCCGAAGTATATTTATCAGCGCCCTGCCAATGAATTTGTCTCCGGATTTATCGGCCTGTCCAACTTTGTCGATGCCTCCTACAAGGATGGGATCCTTGATTTCGGCAGTTTCTATCGTGTTCCGCTGAAACTCACTGGCGATGCCGGTTCGGAAGTCCGTGTGGCTATCCGGCCTGAAGAATTCGTCATCCAAAAAAGCTCCGAACCCGGAATTCCGGCAACGATCAATTCATCCGTATTCCTTGGCATGACACTGCATTATTTTGCCAGCCTCGATAACGGTCAGGAAGTTGAGATCGTGGTACCGAGTGACCTGAGCGACATTCTGCCGGACGGGCAGCGGGTTTCCCTGGGCGTTGTGCCTGAAAAGATCAATGTGTTTGACAGAAAGACGAAAAATACGCTGATCCCGGAAGGAGCATAATATGCAGGACAAAAAGCATTCTCCGATCTGGACCTTCCTGGCACTGGCGATCCTGGCTCTGTTTTTGATCTTCGTTGTGTATCCGCTGGCGCTGGTCCTTTATAAAAGCGTGGTGGATCCGGGTTCCGGTTCGATCACCTTTACGAACTTTACCCGCTTCTTTTCGCGGAAGTATTATACAAACACACTGCTGAATTCCTTCAAGGTTACGACTGTCGTTACTTTGATCTGTGCGTTCCTGGGTCTGGTGATGGCGTACATTATCAAGCAGTACAACATCAAAGGCAGCAGCGCGCTCAATATCGCCATTGTGCTGAGTTATCTTTCTCCCCCGTTCATCGGTGCCTATTCCTGGATCCAGCTGCTGGGGCGGAAGGGGCTTTTCACAAAATTCATCAACAATGCATTCCATACACAGTTTGAGGGGATCTACGGATTTTGGGGCATTGTGCTGGTCTTTTCCCTGCAGTCATTCCCGCTGGTTTATATGTATGTCTCCGGCGCGCTGGAAAACCTGGACAATTCCCTGAATGAAGCAGCCGAGTCCCTCGGTGCCAACAACTTCCAGCGCGTGACCGGCATCATCCTGCCGCTGGTCCTGCCGACGGTTCTGGCTTCTTCCCTGCTGGTGTTCATGCGTGTATTCTCTGACTTTGGTACACCGATGCTCATCGGTGAAGGCTACCGGACCTATCCGGTCGTGCTCTACAACCAGTTTATGGGGGAGGTGACCAACGACTCCAACTTTGCGGCAGCGCTCTGCGTGATCATCATGCTCATCACGCTCATTTTCTTCTTCCTGCAGCGCTGGATCGCCGCCCGGCATTCCTACTCCATGTCCGCGCTGAAACCGATGCAGCCCCGCACACTGCGCACATTGCCGAACATCCTGTGCCATCTGTTTGTCTATCTGGTGGTGCTGCTGGCGATGCTCCCGCAGTTGACCGTGATCGTGACTTCCTTCCTGAAGGAATCCACCCCGGGCATTTTCACCAATGAATTATCACTGGTCAATTACCGGACGATCTTCTCGAAGAATCCGCTGGTGATCCCGAATACTTATATCTTCGGCCTCTGTGCCATTGTGCTGGTGATCACATTCGGCGTACTGATCGCCTATCTGGCTGTCCGGCGCAAATCCGTGGTCACAGAAACGGTTGACACATTGACGATGCTGCCGTATATTATTCCTGGATCTGTTCTTGGTATCTGTTTCCTTTATGCCTTTGCAAAAGCTCCTCTGGCATTGACGGGAACGGCTGCCATCATTATCATTGCATTAACTGTCAGGAGAATGCCCTACACGATCCGTTCAAGTACGGCTATCATCAGCCAGATCAGTCCTTCTATTGAAGAAGCCGCGATTTCACTGGGTTCCGGTGAGGTCAAGGCATTTTGGGATGTGACGCTGCCGATGATGATGCCGGGAGTGATCTCCGGTGCGATCATGAGCTGGGTTACGGTCATCAGTGAGCTGTCTTCATCGATCATGCTTTACCGTGCCAGCACACAGACCCTGACGGTTTCCGTTTATACTGAAGTTATCCGTGACTGCTTTGGCAACGCGGCTGCTTATTCGACGGTGCTGACTGTGACAAGCGTGCTTTCCATGCTGCTGTTCTTCAAGCTCACCGGCAAACGCAGTATGAGTGTGTAAAACAGAAGGTTTTCACCATCAGCGCTCTCCGGCAGTTCTCCGGAGAGCGTTTTTGATGACAGAAAGGCTGAATTATCAGGAAATATTTATGGCGAGTTTTGACTATAACGAAATTGTAAAAAATCCCGCAGTGTTTGCACAGGGAAGGCTGCCCGCTCATGCGGATTTTGTCCCTTACCGCAGTGAGGAAGAGCTGGCTGCCGGAGAAACAAGCCTGCGTCAGACCCTTGATGGCATTTGGCGCTTTCGTTATTCCCGGAATCCTTCTTCGGCTCCGGATGACGGTTTTCAGTCTCCCGATGCGGACCTTTCCGGCTGGGAAGAGATCCGGGTCCCTGCCCATATCCAGATGGAGGGGTATGATAAACCGGCCTATGTCAATACACAGTATCCCTGGGATCCGCAGGGTGAATTGAAACCGGGTGAAATGCCGGAATTGTTCAACCCTGTTGCAGATTATGTCTGTGATTTTGTTTTACCGGAGCGATTTTTGAACGAAGAGGTCTGTGTTTCGTTCCAGGGGGTTGAAAGTGGTTTTGCGCTCTGGCTGAACGGAACATATATCGGTTACAGTGAAGATAGCTTTACCCCGTCTGATTTTCGTCTGACCGATGCGCTGAAGGAAGGTACCAACCGTCTTGCCCTGCGTGTATACAAATGGACACCGGGCAGCTGGTTTGAGGATCAGGATTTTTACCGCTTTTCCGGCATTTTCCGCAGCGTTTACCTGTATACACTCCCGAAAAGCTGTATTACAGATATTTCTCTCCGCTCACAGCTGTCGGATGATTTCAATGTCGGCATCATGCTCATCAGTGCCATAACCGCGGGGACCGGAAAGCTCTTGATCAAGTTGTATCAAGACGGCGTACAGATTTCAGAACAGACGGTCCCGCTTGACGGTTTTGTCAATGCAAATTTCCGGGTAGAAAAACCCCTGTTATGGAGTGCCGAACAACCGAACCTCTATTCGCTGCTGTTTGAAGTTTTGGATGAAGAAGGCAAAATTACGGAAGTGATCCCGCAGGAATTCGGGTTCCGCTCTGTTGAGATCAGGGAAGGCATACTGCTGCTGAACGGAAAGCGGCTCGTCATCAAAGGCGTCAACCGTCATGACTTCAGTTCCATTTCCGGGCGGGTGCCGAACCGGGAAGAGCTGCTGACAGATATCCTGACCATGAAGCGGAACAACATCAACGCGATCCGTACCAGCCATTATCCGAACCAATCAGAGCTATACGCATTATGTGACCGCTACGGGCTCTATGTCCTTGATGAAAATAACATGGAAACGCATGGCAGCTGGGATGCCTATAACCGCAAAAAGGCAGATCTTGATTATGTAGTACCCAAAGATCATGAGGAATTTGCACCGCTCCTGCTGGACCGTGTGCGTTCCATATATGAACGGGACAAGAACCATCCTTCTGTCATCATCTGGTCATGCGGAAATGAAGCTTACGGCGGGCACGTGATCTATGAGATGAGCCAGTTTTTCCATGAACTCGATCCTGACCGGCCTGTGCATTATGAAGGGATCACCTGGGACAGAAGCTATAACGATACCACAGATATTGAAAGCCGCATGTACACACCTGTTCCTGAGGTGGAAGCTTTTCTCAAAGAGCATCCGGAAAAGCCGCTGATCATGTGCGAATACACGCATGCGATGGGTAATTCCTGCGGGGCTATGCACAAGTACACTGACCTTGCGGAACGGGAACCTCATTTCCAGGGCGGTTTTATCTGGGATTATGTAGACCAGACGATTTACAAAAAAGACCGGTACGGCAAGTGGTTCCAGGCGTACGGCGGTGATTTCGGCGAACGGCCGACGGATTACAATTTCAGCGGCAACGGGATCGTCTATGGCGGCGACCGGGCTCCTTCCCCGAAGATGCAGGAAGTCCGCTTTAATTATCAGAACATCCGCATGGAATTCACGAAAGATGGCTTTGTCGTGAAGAACCGCTTCCTGTTTACAAATACGAATGAATTCAAGGCATTTGTCGTTTTGCAGAAGGATGGCGAAGTTATCCGGGAACAGGAAATCAAGGTGGATGTGGAGCCGCTTTCTGAGGTGGAATATCCCTGGCCGGAAAACCTGTTTCAGAAAATGGATTTTCTGCGAACTGCTATGCGCAATCTCGGAAAAGCGGAACCGGAATTTGCCCTGACGGTTTCATTCCGCTTGAAAAAAGACTGCCTCTGGGCAAAGGCCGGGCATGAGATCGCCTTTGGACAAAAAGTTTTCCCGGTCGAAAAAGTTGAATTTTCCTGTGAAGAACCGCTGACTGTCGTGAAGGGGAAATCAGTGGTCGGTGTGCGGGGAAAGAATTTCTCTGCGCAGTTCTCCGGGATCCAGCCGGGGCTGACCTCTTATATTTATGCGGGAAAAGAACTGATCGAGAAGATCCCGATGCCGAATTTCTGGCGTGCTCCTACCGACAACGATATGGGGAACCTGATGCCGCAGCGCTATGCGCAGTGGAAGACGGCCAGTCTTTACGTTACCGGGAAAAACGGGGTGGAAAATGATCTCTATCCTGCTGTGGAAGAAAAAGAGCATTCCGTGGTGGTCACATATCGTTATTATCTTCCGACCACACCCGCCGGATGCTGTGATGTTTCCTATGAGGTCTTCGGCGACGGGACGATCCGCACGACGCTCTTCTATCAGGCAGTGAAAGGCCTTCCGGATATGCCGGAATTCGGAATGATGTTCCGTTTCGACGCGGACTATGACCATGTCTGCTGGTATGGGCTTGGACCGGAGGAGACTTATGTCGACCGTCTGAAGGGTGCCCGGCTCGGCGTTTACCGGAATCTGGTTGAAGACAATTTCGCCCGCTATCCGGTGCCGCAGGAATGCGGCAATCACTGCGGCGTCCGCACTCTGAAGCTCACAGACCGCAGGGGCCGGGGCGTGATGTTCTTCGGAAACGGTCTGTCCGTCAACGTCCTCCCCTGGACACCGCATGAAATCGAGAACGCCGCGCATGCCTATGAGCTGCCTCCGGTGCATTACAGTGTTGTGCGGGTTGCCCTGCAGCAGATGGGTGTCGGCGGTGATGACAGCTGGGGTGCCAAGACACATCCCGAATACCTGCTCCCTGCCGGAAAGGATCTGACCTTCACCTTCTGCTTCCGCGGGATCTAAGTGTAAATTAAATAAAAACAGGCACTTGTGTATTGTGTGTCAAACATCAAGTGCCTGTTTTTCCTTTTGGAAACAGCGCTGCGGAAATGATGATATTTGAATCAATCATTACCTTCATGGGATAGCTTCATCCCTTCTGGATTGAGTGATCCACTCAGCAATATCTTCTTCCGAAAAGAAGCCGGCCTTTTTTGCTTCACCTTTCATATGATCCTGAAATTTTTCCAATGCATAAATGGCAGAATTGACAATTCTCACCCGATTTCCGTCAACCACAAAGGTAACACGATCACCAACAACAATTCCTAACGCGGCACGAACTTTTTTGGGAATGGTTACCTGACCCTTTGACATAACTCGAGCATTATCAACGAAATTTATTCTTTCCATGGCATTCCTCCCTATTGGCTAAAAAGTAGGAATTTCCTGCTTTTTGTTAAAATATACCTTTGTATAAAAAAATAAAAGAATTTTGTTTAATTGAAGGAACATCGGGTACGGTTCAAATGTGTACCGAATAGGGACACTGATAATAGTCACCAGTATGTCCCGTTGAGTAAGATTTGAACTTTTACATTTTTCACAATAGCGAATGATATAAATGTATGTTATTTCACAATTGAGAAAGGAAATATTTAGTATAGATTCACAATTGCGAACTTGTTAAGAAAAATAGATCGGTTTATGAGAGTAGTCTTCAGCTTGAACACAAATTTATCACACTTATGAAATAACAATCCTGACATGATTTTCCGGTTTTACGCGAAATTCGCATTAGAATAGGAACAATGGGAAATTTGAATTTCCCTCGTTGATAAACTTCCGGTCTCTGATCTTTTGATAAGAAAGGGACCGAATGAAAATCAAATGCAACATTTATATGGGCTGACCAACAGTCAGTACAGAAAGGATTGGGAATGGTCCACTTTTTATTGCAAAGCGCTCTTGAAGAGACCGCAGAGGTGGCTGAACAGGTCGTGGAAACCGTTACTGCGGCTCCGAACAATGATGCTCTGTTCTCGCAGGCACTGCAGATCACCCTTATCGGGATGCTCATCCTGTTTGCCTCTCTCTTTGTTCTGTGGGGCGTAATGGAACTTTTGGTTCGTCTGGTGAAAGACGGCCCGAAAGATGAAGCTGAGGAAGCTGCCGAAGCTATCGAGACTGCGGATGCGGACGACGATGAGAAACTCAAAGCCGCTGCTGCCGCTGCCGCTTATGTCATCGCGAAAAAGTAAATCCGCCGTGACAGATTTCAGGTGATGGTTTTATAAACGATGAACGCCGTTTTCGAGATTATCAAAAACCTTTCATAAAACCTGAAAATTAGTTGCTAAAAATAATTAGGAGAAATAATGAATCTTTCAGTAACAGTTGACGGAAAGACTTTTTCCGTAGAAATCGCAGATCCGAAAGCTGATCCGATGATCATCACCGTGGACGGGACCGAATTTTCCGTCTCCGCTGATGCTGCCGGTGCCGTAAGCGCGGCCCCCGCCCAATCCTTTGTTGAAGGCAGTGAAACTGTCACCGCCCCGATCCCGGGTGTTATCCAGGAAGTCAATGTCAAAGCCGGCCAGACCGTAAAGAAGGGTGATGTCCTCTTTGTCCTCGAAGCTATGAAGATGAAGAACAACATTACCGCCCTGCATGACGGCAAGGTCCAGACTGTCAACGTCGCAAAAGGCGATTCCGTGACCCATGGCTCCGTCCTGATGTCCTACGCAGTGAAACAGGCCGCTCCGGCTGCCGCTCCTGCCGCTGCCAAGAAAGCTGCTTCCGCTGCTGCTCCGGCTGCCGGCGGTGATGCCGTTACCGCCCCGATCCCGGGCGTGATCCAGGAAGTCAAAGTCCAGGCCGGTCAATCCGTGAAGAAGGGTGATGTCCTCTTTGTCCTCGAAGCCATGAAGATGAAGAACAACATCACCGCCATGCACGATGGCAAGGTTGCTTCCGTCAATGTCAGCAAGGGCGACAGTGTTACACACGGACAGACTTTGATGACCTATGCCGGCTGAGAGGAGTGATCATGAATCTCGGCAATATTGTTGAATCCTTTTATCACCTGAGCTGGCAAAATGCCGTCATGCTCGTGATCGGTTTTGTGCTGATCGCACTGGCCATCATCAAGGAGTATGAACCGACTTTGCTTCTGCCGATCGGTTTTGGCTGTGTTCTTGCCAACCTTGGTATGGATTCCGGTGTCGGCTTTATGAAAGTCATTTATGACGCCGGTATTTCCACTGAACTTTTCCCGCTCCTCATCTTCATCGGTGTGGGTGCGATGATCGATTTCCGCCCGCTGCTGGCCATGCCGAAGATGGTCATCCTCGGTGCCGCAGGGCAGTTCGGTATTTACGGTACGCTGATCCTTGGCTGTCTGCTGGCGAAACTCTTCCCGCAGCTTGGCTGGGGTCTGTCGGAAGCTGCTTCCATCGGTACCATCGGCGCGATCGATGGCCCGACCGCCATTTATGTTGCTTCCCAGATCGCTCCGCACATGCTCGGCCCGATCGCGGTTGCTGCTTATTCCTACATGTCCCTGATCCCGATCATTCAGCCTCCGATCATGAAGGCCCTGACTTCCAAGAAAGATCGCCAGATCCACATGGAATACGCACCGCGTGAAGTTTCCCATCGTGCTGTCATCGTTTTCCCGATGCTCGTCACCATCGCCATTTCCATCATTTCTCCGGATGCCGCTCCGCTGATCGCAGCGCTGATGCTCGGCAACCTGATGAAGGAATCCGGTGTGGTTGACCGTCTGGACAAGGCTGCCCAGAATGAAATCATCAACGTTTCCACCCTGTTCCTGGGTCTGGCAGTCGGCGGTACCATGACCGGCGAAAGCTTCCTGAACTGGGGCGTCCTCTTCATCATGGCCCTCGGCCTGCTGGCTTTCGTCCTGGATACCGTTGCCGGTGTTCTTTTCGGCCAGCTGATGAAGATCATCACCGGCGGCAAGATCAACCCGCTCATTGGTGCCTGCGGTATCTCCGCTTTCCCGATGGCCGGCCGTATCGCTGCCCAGATCGCATTGGAAGATGATCCGGACAACTTCATCCTGATGCACGCTATGGGTGCCAACACCTCCGGTCAGCTGGGTTCCGTCGTCGCAGGCGGTGTCCTCCTTGCCCTGGTGAAGACGTTCATCTAAACAATAAAATCATCTGAGACACAAAAGAAGGTGCTT